>Ga0116231_10000255_pt1 | contig 81930 bp, 72 predicted proteins | sample S1TSphgellanicum_2_FD_89695 | JGI IMG/M metagenome (GOLD analysis project Ga0116231, IMG submission 89695) | Host-associated microbial communities from peat moss isolated from Minnesota, USA - S1T2_Fd - Sphagnum magellanicum MG | ecosystem: Host-associated > Plants > Peat moss > Unclassified... | reverse complement strand
GCGAAACTGGATCATGCGTGCAAAGTCCAGACCGATGAAGGCGACGCCGTCGGCCATGGTCACCCGGTCCGCCGCAATGAAGGTGCTGTCTCCAAGCCGGCGGTCGAAGAAGCGCAGCGCCCGTTCTGCCGCCTCCCTATTAGCCGCGGCAATGGCGGGGACCTGATTTTCGAGGGCGGCGAGAGCGGGATGAGTATGGCGCACAGCGAGCATGAGGGGTGTGGCCAGCGACATTTCCGCCCGGCGGGTCCACATTTCAATGATCGCGGTCTCCGTGGCGTCGCGTCCGAAGAGATTCGGTTCGGGATAGCGGGACTCCAAGAAGCGGCAGATCGCAAGCGACTCGGTAATGGTCGTGTGGGCGTCGATCTCCAGCGACGGAACGTGGGCCAAGCCCGCCCGTTCGATATAATCTGGCGCACGATGTTCGTTTTTCAGGATATCGACCTGAACAACCTCGACGTCGGCGATCCCCTTCTCGGCCATCACCCAGCGCACGCGCCTGGGATTGGGCGCGCGGCGGCTGTCATATAGCTTCATGGAGAAGGTCCCTCTCGATCGCCCCCTTATCCAGCCTGAAAAAGGGCTTGGGGCAAGGCTCCGATAATGGACGCCGTCATGCAGGTCGCCAAAAAGCCCGCGGCCAGCGCCTTCCAGACAAGACTGAGGATCTCAGACCGCCGCGCCGGCGCCAGCACGCTGAAGCCGGAAACGTTTATCCCGACTGAACCGATATTGGCGAAGCCGCACAGGGCGTAGGTCATAATCATGCGGCTGCGGTCAGACAGCTCGCCCGACGTCATCCGACCAAGCTTTATAAAGGCCGAAAATTCCGTGAGCATCATTTTGACGCCTAAGAGCTCTCCGGCAATGGGCGCCTCCGGCCACGGTATGCCCAAAGACCAAGCGAGGGGCGCGAAAAGGACGCCTAATACCCGCTCGATTGTGATGGGCCTACCATCCCACTGAGGCGCAATCGCCAGGAGCCGGTCCATCAGGGCGGCGAACGCGACAAAGACGATGAGCGTCGCCGCCACGTTAAGAACTACCTGCAGCCCATCGCTCACGCCATGACTCACCGCGTCGATGGCCGAGTCGTAGGTTTTGTCGTCTGGGAACACGCCATCTGGTCCCGCCTCGACGCTGTCGGCTGGCACAATAATCCGGGCGAGGAGGACCCCTGCCGGCGCGGAGATCAACGATGCTGTCAGGACGTGGGCGGCGGCATGGGGAAGCGTGCCTTTAAGGATGGCCGAATAGGCGACAAGGGTTGAGCCGGAAATGCAGCTCATACCCACAGACATAAGAATAAACAGTTCGGATCGGGTCAGTTTGTCCAGGTAGGCGCGGATGAAGATCGGTCCCTCCACCTGACCCATGAAAATTGTCGCCGCGACGGCTAAGGCAGGGGGGCCTCGCAGGCCAAGGGTGCGCTGGAAAAGAAAGCCGAAGCCCTTAGTGATCCATTTTAGAACGCGCAGATGCCACAAAAGCGCAGACAGGGCGCAAACCACGAGGATCACCGGCAGGACGTTGAACGCGAAGACGAACAGCGCCGGCGGTGCGACGACTGGGAATGGCTGCGGTCCTCCCCCGAGGTAGCCGAACACAAATTGCGTTCCCGAGGCCGTAGCGCCTGAAAGTCCGTCAACGCCCGCTCCCACCATCGCAAGGCCCGCGCGGGCCTGCGGCAGGCCAAACAGCAAAAGGACTAGACCAAGCTGCACGCCGACGGCGCCCAGGCACAGCCGCCAGGGGAATCGGCGACGATCCTCAGAGAGGGACCAACAGAGCGCCATCACCACTAAAAGACCGATAAGGCTCTGCCCATTCTCCCACCCGATCATTTGCGACACCCCCCAAGCGCCACCATTAAAGCCTTCTGCGACCACAGGAAGGGCGGACCGGCGCCAAACCCAACGCGCTCAGTACCAGCCCGCGCGCTTGAGCGCTTGAGCGTAGGTCCGGCTCACCGGTGCGATGGTCCCATCTTTCAGGGTCAAAGCCGCGCCCGAACGTCTCGGGGCGGCGCCGACCACTGCGCTGCGGCTCACCCACCAAGACCGATGCACCTGCGCGCCCTCCACACCGTGCAATTCGGCCAGGGCGTCGGACAGCCGCATGAGGATGAGGTCCTGGCCGTCGCTCGTGTAGACTCTCAGGTAATGATCCTCCGCCTGGACGGCGAGGAGGTCCGCCGCCCTGAGCTTGTCTTGAAGGCGCGCCTGGAACCTCGGACCGTTCCGCACAGCCGGCCGCTCCGCGAGCGTCACATATGGCTGCCTCTGGGTCAGAACCGTCAAGGCGAGCATGCCGGCCGATATGACGACGACGGGTGCCAAGTAGGTGGGGAGATCTGTGAGCCGCACCGCGCCAAGGAAGAGTAAACCCGTGACGCACCAGGCGATAAGCGTGAGCGGCGGTGTGATGCATCCGGTGACCAAAGCCGCCCAGACCCACGGCCGACGCTCGAAAAGCACGGACTTGAGGGCGTAGCGGGCCATGAGATTGCTTAGAATGGTCCCGGCGGACATGAGGCAGGCCCAGTAGGCCAGCCTAACCGGAACCCCAGCCAGAGCCGTGCCGAAGGGCGCCAAAAATGTCATGAAGAGGCTCGTCGCGACGATGACTGCGAACTGCCGCCAAAGGCTGAAACCCTTGGTCATTGACGAAGCGCCAACGGATCGGCCCCGCCGTCTACGAAGGAATAAGGGCAACGCACGAAAAGCTCCGCCGACCAGGATTGAGTGAGGCCCTACCGTCGGGCTTCCCTTAGCCCGTCACATGAGAAGCATCGATGAAAATACGATCCTTGAAAATGCCGTCCGCCGTGTCGGTCCTTGCAGCCTCCCTGATCGCCGCGTTTGGGAGCGACGCGCAAAGCGCCGCTCCACCGTCAGGCGGAGCGGACAGCAAGGCGACCAATCCGGACCCAAGCCCGGCGCCAACGGCCGAAGGCGGGCCGTCGACCATCGTGATCACGTTCAACGGGATTAAAACCTTGACCGGGGCGATCATGGTCTCGCTCTCTAATGACGCCGCGGGATTTGCCGGCTCGAAGGCTGCTGTCGCCCAGGAGAAGATCTCCGTCACTGGGCCTGAAGCCACCGTCGTCTTCGCCGGCTTGACGCCGGGCCGTTACGCCGTACGGGCGTTTCATGATCTTGACGGCGACGGCAAGCTTAAGACCAACGCCTTCGGTGCGCCGTTGGAGCCTTACGCCTTCTCCAATAATGCCCGGGGCCTCGCCGGCCCGCCAAGTTGGAACGCCGCGAGTTTCGAGGTCGGCCCAGGGACGACCGCTCAAACCATCCCCATGGAATAACCAGAAAAGGAATGGATCTGATGGATCGTCGTCGCCTGATTGAAGGTCTAGGCTGGAGCGCTCTTGCGGCCAGCGCGTCTCCGACGCTGGCCCGTGCGCAGCCGCCGTCACGCGGGGCTCCCCCGCCGCCTTCCGCGCCGTGGAGCCTGGGCTTCGCCGACCTCTATGCTGACGTGCAGCCTCAGCCAATGACGCTGATGGCCGGCCGGAGTCCGGCAGGCCTCAAAGGAACCCTCTATCGAAATGGCCCTGCGCGGTTCAGACGTAAGGCTGGGGCGGCCAGCCACTGGTTCGACGGCGATGGCCTCATTAGGGCCTTTTCCATTGAAGACGGACAGGCAACCCTGGGCGCGCGCTTCATCGACACGCCCAAGCGGCGCAGGGACGCGGCGGCCGACGCGGTGATCTCTCCGGGTTTCGGAACGCCGGCCGGCGCTGGCGTCTCTCTCGCCTCCAGCGACGACACCAACGCCGCCAATATTTCCGTCATTCCCATGGCTGGCGAGCTTTGGGCGCTGTGGGAGGCCGGCTCCCCGACGCGGATCGATCCAAAGTCCCTGGCGACCTTGGGCGTGGAAACGTTCCGCGCGGATCTCGCCCACATGCCGTTTCTGGCCCATCCCCGCCGGGAGCCTGGAGGAGACCTCTGGAATTTGGGGATCAATGGGGCGAAGGCCATCGTCTGGCGGGTCGACCAGCAAGGCCAACTGGTGAACGCCGAAGTGATTGAGCTTCCGGTTGCGAGCTATGTCCACGATTTCACCGCCACCGAGCGGCATCTCGTCGTCATCCTGCAGCCTTTGGTTCAAGACGAGGATCGCTTGCCGTTCATTGACGGCTTCGTCTGGCGGCCCAGCGAGCCCACCCGGATTATGGTGCTTGATAAGTCAGATCTCTCAAGCCGCCGTCTTTACGAGCTGCCCGCCTTCTTCGCCTTCCACTATGGCGCAGCCTGGGAGCAAGACAACGGCGCCATTCTCTTCGACGTTTGCGCCGCAGATACGCCTGACTTCGCCCTCAGCGGCGCTAGGCGCGTTCTCCACGGACAATGGACGGAAGAAAGTCCGCCGACCCTGCGCCTGGTCACCCTGCCCCTGAGTGGGCCAGCCTCCATCACCGCCGGGACGCTGCAAGCTGAATTTCCGAGAAACGACGACCGATTCTCCGGTCGCAGGCGCGAGCGGACCATCCACGCGGCCGGCCCCCGTAATGGACCTCTCTTCGCCGGGCTTTCCGTCCACTCCTGGCGCAGCGGCGGGTCCGACAGCTTCGACTTCGGACCGGACTATCTTGTTGATGAGGCGGTGTTCACACCCCGTGAAGGGGGCGAACAAGAGCTGGATGGCTGGCTTCTGGCGCCAGCGCTCAATTTAAGAGCGCAAGCGAGCGAGCTGCACGTCTTCTCAGCGCGCCACGTGGCCGATGGACCCGTCGCATCTTGGCGCGCGGATGTCGCCTTGCCTGTTAGTCTGCATGGCGCGTTTGTCGCTGCGTGACCCGCCGAGGGATTTAGACAGGGGCGCGTTACGGCGAATTAACTTGGCCAAACAGGAGGATTGCTAGCATCTCCGCGCCTATGGCGGGGCGTCCCGCCCGTGATGCGGACCTTATGATGTCGCTGGCGCTTTCAACTGTGCTGTACGAATGGCGCCGCTACCTTGCGGCCGTCGTGGCGCTAGCGTTCTCCGGGCTTCTTATTCTCGCCCAGGTTGGAATGTTCGTCGGCCTCGGCAAGGCCTTTACCGCGACCATCGACCGATCGAGGGCGGATCTCTTCGTCCTGCCGGCGAAGGCGGAGAGCCTGATCAACACCGGCGGCATGCCGCGCCGGCTCATGCCCCTCGTCTACCTCGATCCGGACGTGGCCGAGGTGGCGGACATGGACGACGACGGCGGGCTTTTCTCGAACTTGGACAAGGGCGCCAACAAGAAACGCACCTACGTGAACATCACCGCTGTCGACACGGCTCCAGGGGCCCTGACCCTGCCGGTGGATTTTTCCGAAGCCACGCGCGAGGCCCTGTCCGAACCCTACGCTGTCGCCATCGACCAAAGCGCCCTCGGCGCCCTTGGCGTGAAGGTCGGAGACACCGCCGCCTTGGATGGTCACGCCGTGAAGGTGACCGCCGTGCTGCACAACTATCAGAACATCCTCAATCAGAGCGTCGTCGTCTCACGCCAGACCCTTCGCCTGATGGGAAAGGCGCGACCGGACAACAGGGTTGGTCCAATGATGGTGCGGCTGAGAGACCCCTCTCAAGCCATCCTGGTGCGCGACCGGCTCAATCAGATCGGGAAAGGCCAGTTTCGCGCCTGGACGCGGCCGGAACTCTCAGCCGCCAACGACCGCTCGTTCATCAGCCTCTCCTTCATCGCCATCATCCTCGGCTTCTCCGTGTTTCTCGGGTTTGGCATCGGCGTCGGGATTACCTCTCAGACCCTTCGCGGGGCTGTTCTTGGGAACATCAAAGAGTTCGCGAGCCTCAGGGCCCTCGGGGTGTCCATGGGCTCCCTAAGGGCCGTGGTCATGGAGCTATCGTTCTGGGTCGGCGTGGCAGGATTGGCGGCGACGGCGGCCCTCGTGTGGCTCGTGAAGCTTCTCGCCGGTGCTGCGGGCGTTCCCATGAGCTTTCCTCTGACCTACTGCCTAGGCGTGGGCGCGCTGCTGCTTGGCATCGCCGTGTTTTCAGGTGCGCTCACCATGAGCGTGCTTAACAAGAGTCAACCCGCGGACCTTCTGCGATGATCGCCGGGTCGGACGATAAGACCCAGCAAGACCTCCGCGCGACCGGTCTTGTAAAGAGCTTCAAATCCGGACGGATTGAAGCCCGGGTGCTGAAGGGAGTGGATTTCAAGGCCCGTCATGGCGAGGTCACCATGGTCATGGGTCCGTCCGGGTCGGGCAAATCGACCCTGGTGGCCGCCCTATCTGGACTTTTGAGGCCCGACGGCGGCGAGGTCACCGCCCTTGGCCAGAACCTTTGGAAACTCTCGCCTGGAAAGATTGACCGGTTCCGCCTAGATCACTGCGGGTTCATTTTCCAGGGATTCAACCTTTTCGCCGCTCTGACGGCCCTTCAGCAAGTCGCCGTCGTGCTGAAGTACAAGGGCTTGTCTCCGGAAGAGGCCAAGCGGACCGCCATCGAGGCTCTGAGCGAGGTCGGGCTTGAAAACCGGCTGCACTTGCGCCCCGCCGAACTATCAGGCGGGGAAAAGCAACGTGTCGCCATTGCACGCGCCATCTCCAAGCGCCCAAAACTTCTGTTCGCTGACGAGCCCACCTCCGCTCTCGACGGGGAGAACGGTCAAATCGTCGTTGGTCTCCTGCAAAGGGCCGCCAAGGAGCACGGGGCGGCGGTGATCTGCGTCACCCACGACCCCAGGCTCGAGGATTACGCCGACCGCGTCATTCACATTGAGGACGGCCTGATTGCATCCCCTGCGTCCCAGCCGGCGCACCGTCCCGCCCCTCTGGGAGTTTGAGACCCCATGCCCGCCCTCCTTCGCCGCCCCATGTTCTGGATTGTCATCGCCGTGATTCTGATCGCGGCCTGCTCGTGCGTTGTCGTCACCCGACAGGCTGCGGCCAAGAAGGCGGCCACCGAGAAAGCCGCCGCCGCGTCCATCGCCGACACCCCCTACGCCGCCATCGCCTCCGGAAAGGCTGACGTTGAGGGCGGGATCATCCAGGTCGCCGCGCGGACCGCCGGCGTCGTTCGCACGGTAGAGGTTCAGGAAGGGGACGTGGTCAAGAAAGGGGACGTCCTCGCCCAGCTTGAGGACGACCAACCGCGCCTTGCTGTGGCGAACGCCCAGGCCGCGGTTCGTCAGGCCCAGGCTCAAATCGGGCTTCTGGAAGTTCAAAAGTCGACGGCTGAACGCGAATTGGCGCGCCTTCAGCCCCTCAAGGCCAAGGCCTATGTCGCAGGTCAGGCCCTTGATAACGCTGCGGACGCCATCAAGACCGCTGATGCGCAGATTGTGGTTCAACGCGCGGCCATCAACTCCGCCCAGGCCGCTCTTGCCGTCGCCAGTTACCAGCTAGAGTTGACGAAGGTTCGCGCGCCCGTCGATGGCCGCATTGTCCGACGGGTCGCCAATCCAGGCGCTGGGGCTTCGACGCTGAACGTCTCGAACATGTTCGATCTCGAACCTAACGCCGCGCGGATCGTCCGTGCGGAGATCGCCGAAGCCGACATCCCCAAGATCAGCGTCGGCCAGGCGGTGGAGATCGCCCCTGAGGCGGACCCGACCAAGGTCTATGTGGGCAAGGTTCTGCGTCGGTCCGATGAGTTCGGGGCGCGCAAGCTTCAGTCCGACGATCCCAACGACAAGACCGACGACCGGGTCGTCGAGGTGGTCGTGTCGGCGGACCAGGCGCACCTCTTGATCGGCCAACGGGTTCTGGTGAAGTTCATGAAGCCCGGTCAGGTCGCCGGGGCGCCGCATCCGGCCGTCAAAGACGCGCCGAGCGCCAAGGCGGCTTGACGCCTTGCCGCAGCCTCCCTACTCCGGCGTCGAACTTTTTTCGACGACTGCGACGGGGAGACATAGGCATGGCCGGTTCAGACATCCGTTTCGACGGTAAGGTGGCGATCGTCACCGGCGCTGGCGGGGGCCTCGGCGAACAACACGCGCTCGAGCTGGCGCGGCGCGGCGCAAAGGTGGTCGTAAACGATCTTGGCGGCTCCGTTGACGGCAAGGGCGGCTCTTCGGCGGCGGCGGATCGCGTTGTCGCGGAAATCAGAGCCGCGGGCGGTGAAGCTATAGCCAACGGCTCGTCAGTCACCGACGACGCCGGCGTTCAGCACATGATCGACCAGGCCATGGCCGAATGGGGCCGCATCGACATTATCATCGCAAACGCAGGCATTTTGCGGGACAAGTCGTTCTCTAAAATGGAGATCGCGGACTTCGACGCGGTGTTGAACGTTCATATCATGGGTACGGTCAAGCCTGTGAAAGCCGCTTGGGAGATCATGAAGGCCCAGAATTACGGCCGAATCGTTGTTACGACGTCGTCCACTGGACTTTACGGAAACTTCGGGCAGGCGAACTACGGCGCGGCTAAGTTGGGCCTCGTCGGCTTTATGAACACCATGAAAATCGAAGGACAGAAGAACAATATCCACGTCAACGCCATCTCGCCTGTCGCCGCCACACGCATGACCGAAGGCCTGATGCCGCAGGCGGCGCTTGATCGACTGAAACCAGAGTATGTGACGCCGGGGGTGGTTTACCTCGTGTCGGACGAAGCGCCGACGGGAGCAATACTGACGGCGGGCGCAGGCGTGTTCTCCCTAGCTCGTATTTATGAGACCGAGGGGGTTTTCATCGGCGAGGACGTCATCAGCGCAGAGGCCGTCCGCGATCGGTGGTCCGACATCTCAGATCCCGCCGACCAGAAGGCCTACTTCAACGGCGGCGAACAGGGCGCCAAGATTTTCCGTCGCCTTGGCGGCTGAGGCTAAGGCCTCAGGCCAACCCAGAGGCGGCGAGGCGGGCGCGGATGCGGACTGCCGCTGGCGCGACCTCTTCGGCGTTGGAGGCGGGATGATCCGCCGCCGATGACGCGCGCCCCATTTAAACGCCGTCGGCGGCCGTTTTGGTCGCTCTACCGGAACACGCCCGTAAAGGGGGTAGGATAATGCGCCCGACGGTCCCGGGGCGCAGAGCCTCGGGCCGTCTTGCGACCAACGGCGACCTCAAAGGCCGAGGACCATTTTGGCGATAATGTTGCGCTGGATCTCGTTGGATCCCGCATAAATCGATGTCTTGCGGTAATTGAAGTAAGAGGGCGCCGCAGGGCCGGCGTAGTCAGGACCAGGCCGCGGCTCATTGGTCTCGCCGTGCACCGCGGCGAAGGTGTCCTCAATAAACGGCGGCGCGTATATCCCCACTGCCTCTAGAGCCAGCTCGGTGATCAGCTGCTGTGTTGCAGAGCCCTCGAGTTTGAGCATGGAGGACGCCGGGCCAATGGACTTACCCGCCGCCGCGTTGGAGAAAATCACGAGTTCGGTCGCGTTGAGCGCGTCCACCTTCACCTCAAGATTAGCGATCTTGGTTCTGAAGCTGGGATCGTCGATCATGCGAGCGCCATCGTCAGAGGCCTCCAGGGAGGCAATCTTCCGAACTTTTCGAAGCATGTTCGCGAGGCCCGGGGCATAGGCGTTGCCGCGCTCGAACTGGAGCAGATACTTGGCGTAGGTCCACCCCTCGCCCTCCTGACCGATCAGGTTGGAAACGGGTACGCGCACATCTTCGAAGTAAACTTGGTTGATCTCCTGCTCGCCATCCGCAGGGCCGTCCAGGGTCGGTAGCGCGCGGATTGTAATGCCCGGCGTCTTCATCTCCAGAAGGAGGAAGCTTATCCCCTGCTGCGGCTTGCCGGTGTTGTCGGTTCGCACGAGACAGAACATCCAGTCCGCCCATTGTGCGTGCGTCGTCCAGATCTTGGAGCCGTTAAGGACATAGTGGTCGCCGTCGCGCTCGGCCTTCATGGAAAGGGACGCCAGATCGGAGCCGGAGCCCGGCTCAGAGTACCCCTGACACCACCAGATGTCGGAATTTAAGATGGGAGGAAGGTGCCTTTGCTTCTGTTCATCGGATCCGAACGCCATGATCACTGGGGCGACCATCTTCAGCCCCATGGGCGAGGAGGTCGGGACGCCGGCTAGGGACATCTCCATGTTAAAAATATAACGCTCTGTCGGGGACCACCCCGGACCGCCGTGCTCCACAGGCCAATCAGGCGCAGCCCAACCACGGGCGGCCAGCTTCTTCTGCCAGCGGACCTGGCCCGCCTTGTCCAGATAACCGTTCTTCGACTGCGCCATGAGACGGCGGAGGTCGTTATCGTATTCGGCGGCGATGAAGGCGCGGACCTCGTCGCGGAAGGCGAGGTCGGCCGGCGAGAAGCTCAGGTCCATCCGCCTTATTCCACCGCGTCGAGATATTCGATTTCCGGCCGGCCAGCGAGCACAGGCGCGAACACGCCAGCGCCCGCCGCTTTGAAATACTCCGTCTGCCCGTGATGCTTTAGCGCGGCCTCATCAGCGTAAAGCTCGAGCACCTTGTATACGCCCGGTTCGGTGCGGCTCTTGGTCAGCTGATAGACGATGTTGCCCGGCTCGTGGGCCTTAACCTTGGCGGCGAGGTCCTTGAACCCAGCCTCAAACTGGGCTTCGGCCCCCTCTTTGATTTTCAACACCGCAACAACGCCGATCATAACGCGCTCCTCGTAAGATTTTTCTGATCTTCCGATGGGACGGACCGGATCGCAAGGCGTGACGCAGCGTCATCGATCACGGTTATTCCAACTTTAGCTTCGAGGGCCTATATACCGTGTGTCGGGTTTCGGCCCGACTATGGAGATAAACGCGCACGTAATAAGCGGACTGGACCCGGGTGCGATTCCCGGCGGCTCCACCAAATCATCCGGGTTATCGCCGGTTTGCTGCGGGGCCGATCAGCATCGACAGACGTGTAAAGGTGTTGCTTTCTCTCGGCATGACCCACCGTTTCGGGTCTTTTACTAACTGCGAACGATAACTTCGCTCAAGAGTACGCCCTCGCCGCGTAATGCGGTGCGGTCGAACTCGACCTAAACTCCTAGGGTCTTAGCAGCTCTAGGCGGGGCCCGGAGGGAGCCTTGCAACAGAATCCCTCCACCTCCTTCCACATCAACCGGCCTTAATGCGCAAAGCCCCGCGACAGGGCGCAAGACATTGCTATACCCTTGAGGTTCGCGAGTATTGGGGCGGGCATGGCCGACGATCACAACAGTCACGATCTCATGCGGTACGACCTCATGGCGCAGGAAGCGCTCCGGGGCGTTGTGCGTCAGGCGCTCGAGAAAGCTGCTTCGCCGCAGGGCATCCCGGGTGATCATCATTTCTACATCAGCTTTCAGACGCGGGCGCCCGGCGTGACCGTGCCGCCGGAGCTGGCGGAGCGGTACCCAGACGAAATGACTATCGTCATGCAGCACCAGTACTGGGAGCTGTCCCCGCAGGATTGGGGTTTCTCCGTCGTGCTTCGCTTCGGCGGCCAACCCAAGCGCCTGGTGATCCCGTACGCAGCCGTCACGCGGTTCCACGATCCCAGCGTTCCCTTCGCGCTTCAGTTTGAACCGGCGCCTCTGGCGCCGACGCACGCCGCCCCGCGCCCGACAGCGCGCCCGGCGCCGGCGACGGCGGCGGAACCAGAGGCAGCAAAAACACCTGATCCGGACAAGCCCAAGATCGTCTCTCTGGACCAATTCAGGAAGAAGTGAGCGTCCAGGGTGCCTGAAACTCAAGACGACGCACCAGAGCGCGTGTCGGACGATGCGCTCCTCGCCCGTTTCAAGAACGCCCGCTCCCGTCCTCCCGGCACGGAGACCCTGGGGTTCCGGGTGGTTCGGGTGGACCAGGCTAAGATGGAAATCGAGGCTGAGGTCCAGGGCCAAGACGCCTTCACCAATCCCGCCGGCCATATCCAAGGCGGGTTTCTGTGCGCCATGCTCGACGAAACCATGTCCGTAGCGGGCGTCGTCGCTTCGGGTATGCAGGCCTTCCTGCCGACGCTGGAGATGAAGACGAGTTTTCTACGCCCCGCCAAGCCGGGAAAATTGGTCTGCGTCGGTCGGGTTGTGAAATGGGGTAAGGCCATAGCGTTTCTTGAAGGCGCCTTGTACGACGGCGAGGGAAGGCTCCTGGCCACCGCAACGTCCACAGCCATGCCCCAACCCTTTAAGTCCATTAAGCGATAGGCGCCGTGCGCAGCGCCCCCAGGCCCCTCCTCATTCTATGGGTTTTGTCCGCGGCGTGGTCCGGTGGAACGGCTTACGGCCAGCCTGACGCGCCGTCTCCGGCGCAGTCTTCGGCGCAGTCCCAGCCTCAACGGCAGGTCCAGCCGGACGTCCAGTCTCCAAAGGCCGCCGCGGCGGAGACGCCAGCGGCTTTAAGCGCGCCGGCGCTTCCGACCCACCCAGTTCCCTATCGCGTGCTTGTCAGACGCAGCCTTCGCGCCGCGGCCGCGGCCAGGAAGGCGCACGAGCCGCCGCTGAGTTCGACCCCTGTCGCGTCCACCGGCGCCGCCCAGCTGGCCGCCGCCACAGCTCCGCCCCCCCAGCCGCCCCCTCCGTCGCCCGCGCCGGAGCCTGTCCGGACTGTACCGGCGCCTCCGCCGGCGCCACGACCAACCCCTCCCCCTGCCCTCGCCGCCCTCCCGGACGGGAAAGGGGAAAGCGGCGCGTCCGCAGACCCTAACTCGCCCCTCACGCCGGCGTCGTGCGAGGCGTTTGTGGACGGCTTTGTCGCCCAGGCTCTGAGCAAGGATCATGTCGCCGGGGTGTCCGTCGCAATTGTCCAGAATGGCCAAATCGTCCTTGAGAAAGCCTATGGCGGGGGCTCCGACGCCTCCGGCCGTCGGATCAACCCGCGGTCGACTCTGGTGAGGCTCGGATCCGCGTCACAGATTTTCACCTGGATCGCCGTCCTAAAGGCCCTAGACGATGGCCGCCTCGCCCTTACCGATCCCGTCAACCAGCATCTGCCCGATCCCTTGAAGATCCCTGATGAGGGTTTTGATCAACCTGTCCGGATTTGGCACCTCATGAGCCATACCGGCGGCTTCGAAAGCAGGACCCTCGGACGGCGCGTCACTGCGAATTCCGCCGACGTGGTCCCTCTTGATGTTGGGCTGGTGCGCTGGCGGCCGCGCCGCGTGCGCGCGCCTGGCCTCGTGTCGGTTCCTTCCGCCTATGGCGCCGCCCTTGCCGGAGAGATTGTGGCGCGGGCGGAAAAACGACCCTTTGATCAGCTCATCGAGGCTGAAATCATCAATCCCCTCGGCCTCGCCCATACCAGCTTTCGTGAGCCCTACCCCAGCAGCCCAGGCCTGCCCGAGCCGCTGGAACCGTCCCTGGCCCAGTCCCTAGGACTGGGCTACCGCTGGTCGACCACGGGCCTGATACCCCAGCCGGTTCTTTACGCACAGGGCCTAGCGCCGGGCCTCTCCGCGTCGACGACGACGGACGACATGGCGCGCCTCATGGCTGCGCTGCTCAACGGCGGTCGGCTTGGGGCTGTTTCTTTGTTCAAACCGACGACTGCTGCGCTCATGACCTCGCCCCTGACCCAGCCTGCGCCGCAAGCGCCGGGCATGGCCCACGGGTTAGCGATCCAAATCCTACCCGGCGGATACCCCGCCTTCGTCGACATCGGTGGTTCAAACGACTTCCAAGCGGGGATGCACCTTGTTCCCAAATTCGGCCTCGGGGTGTTCGTTTCCGCGGACACGAACACGGGAAGCGACCTCGTCGCCAATCTCGCGCCTGCCCTAGTCGAGCGGTTTTATGGGACAAAGACCCTCGGGGCGCCGCCTTCCGCGCCCCTGGACGCGCCGCGATACGAAGGCGTCTTCCTGTCTGCCGATCGCGCGTACCACGGGCTCGAAGCCTTCGTCGACCGCTTGACGCAGACAAGCGTCATCACCCCCTCAGCGGCAGGGGACGGGATCGTTCTACGGCGGGGCGGCCATGAGCAGACCTACCGGTTTATGGGCCAGGACGCGTTCCGGGCGGATAACGGTCAGGTTTTAGTCGTGTCCGCGCCCCATGGCCGCGCGCAGGGGTACATGCTGGGCGCGGGGGCCGGGGCCGCGGAGCGCGTGGGCGGCGTTCAAAGCTTGCCCTTGCTGGCGGCCTGGGCGGGCGTGACGGCCTTGACCGCCCTCATCAGCCTCGCAAGTCTGGCCGTCCGAGATCAATCCGAGCGCCGCGAGACCCGGGCGCAAACGGCCGCAGGCCTTGTACGTTTCGCCGCGTGTGCGGCATGGCTCATCGCGTTCGGCTGCTTTGCGTGGTTCGCTCGGCGCGGGGTTGATCTTGCATCTCTCGCCTTCGCCTGGCCAAGCAAGCCCCTCATCGCGGCGTCCTGGGCGGCGGTGGCGGCGAGTTTGCTGTCCATCACCATGCTGCTTCAGATGCCGGGAGCTTGGCGTGAGGAGCGCAGGATCCTGGGATGGTCCGGGTGGCGCAAGATCCGCCATCTCTTGGTCACGGCAATCTTCCTTACCTTCGCCGCCGTCCTTGCGGCATGGGGCGGCCTTGAGCCCTGGTCGAGCTGAGGTCGAGGGCCGCCTCCGAACGGGGGCGGCCCAGCCTCCGCAGCCGCGGAGTTTTCATTAGGCGTTGGCCTCGTAGTTCTGGGTGGCGAAATCCCAATTCAGCGTCTTGTCGACCAAGGCGGCCACGTAATCGGCCCGTCGGTTTTGGTAGTCGAGGTAGTAGGCATGCTCCCAGACGTCGATGGTTAGGAGCGGCGCCTTGTTGTGGACGAAAGGAAGATCCGCGTTGCTGGTCGCCATGACATCCAGCTTTCCCTCATTGAGGACCAACCATCCCCACCCCGCGCCGAACTGTCCGACGGCGACGGCGGCCAGTTTCTTTTTCAGGGCGTCAAAGGACCCGAAATCCCTGTCGATGGCCTGGGCGAGGCGGCCCGTCGGGGCCTGTGGGCCGATGCTGAGGCTCTTCCAGTAGAAGTTATGGTTCCAGGCCTGAGCCGCGTTGTTGAAAACCGCTGTTTTCTCCTTGTCGCCCGCAGTGGCGAGAATGATGCCCTCAAGGCTCTCAGAGGCGGCCGGCGTTCCCGCCACGAGCTTATTGAGATTATCGAAATAAGCCTTCTGGTGCTTGCCGTAATGGAAGCTGAAGGTGCGCGCCGAGATGATGGGCTCAAGAGCGGTCTCTGCGAAGGGAAGCGGCGGCTGCACGAGGGGCGAAGCCCCAAGCTTTGGCGGCGCAGCCTTGGCGGCGCCGGCGCCGATAGCCATGCCGGCAAGGCCTGCGAGGCCCAAAGAGACCTTCAAGACGTCGCGGCGACCGCTGATGACAGACATTGCGCATTCTCCAATGTGACCACAACCGAAGGCGGCGGCCCCGAAAAATTCAGCGCCCGACGCCGCACCCCGGCGTGGCTGCACATAGGCGCCCCAGGGCGTCAAATCTAGCGAGGCGTGATCCTTACGAGCACCTGCTCACGCTCCCCAACTCGCCGCTCGACGAGGAGACGCGCCACCTGCGAATCGTCGTGAAAAGCATGCCCTTTCACTGCGTCAAGCAAGGCCTTGGCGAGATTGTCGAGGTCGAGCCAGGGCGGATCGCCCATGAACTCCATGACGATCTCAACGTCGTGCTCCCCCCAGGCCGCGTGGCGTCCTCGCCATTCCTTGCGGAAAAACTCATGGATCAACGGCTTATAATATTTCGCCTGGGTCGTGATTCCCTGCACTTGAAGCTCTAAGGCTCCCGCGCACTCCCGCGCGCGCACCCGCCCGACCCCCGTCCATTCATTCATTGCGCAGCTCCGCACCCTGGATGAAGAAACATTGCGTAAACTGTTTTGCCCCCTACACTCATCGTACTGTTCAACAGCTGAAAGGAGGTGATCCGGTGTCTCAATGTCATTCTGCGGAGTCGCTGGAGAACTCCGTTAAGGATCAGGTCCTTAGCTGAGCGTCGGCGATCGAGCTGACATTGCTGGCCAGCCCGCGGACCTAACGGCTCCGCCCTGGTCTTCGCAAGGGGCTTCGAAGCGATTCGGAGCCCCTTGTTCTTGGCGAAGCCCCGCCGTGGGCGCCGGTTGCACGGAAACTGATCACCGTTTACATTTTGCACTTGATGCGCATGGAGATCACGCCATGATGATTCAAAAGGTCCATGACGCGGGAGGCTGTAATGAGCGACGGGTCCACCGACATCCGGGATGCGGCGCGGGCGCGCGCATACTCAATTCCCATCGAAGACATTAATGTCGCTGATCCTGAGCTCTTTCGCACGGATACCTTCTGGCCCTATTTCGAGCGCCTGAGAAAAGAAGCACCGGTGCATTACTGCAAAGAGCATGAGTTCGGCCCCTATTGGTCCGTGACGAAATACAACGACATCATGTTCGTGGACACGAACCATGATCTGTTCTCGTCGGAACCGAGCATAACCATCGCTGATCCGGAGGAGGATTTTAAGCTCCCCATGTTCATCGCGATGGACCCGCCCAAGCACGACGCCCAGCGCAAGGTTGTCAGCCCCATCGTCGCGGGTCCCAATCTGCAAGCTCTGGAAAAGACAATCCGTGAGCGGGCCGCAGTGATTTTGGACGGACTGCCGCGCAATGAAACGTTCAACTGGGTCGACCGGGTCTCCATTGAGCTCACCACCCAGATGCTGGCGACCTTGTTCGACTTCCCCTGGGAGGACAGGCGTAAGCTCACACGCTGGTCTGACGTAGCGACCGCGGGAAAAGAACAGACCGACATCGTCGCCTCCGAGGAGCAGCGCAGAGCTGAGCTTTACGAATGCGTCGACTACTTCGTTAGGCTTTGGAATGAACGCATCAACGCGCCGCCCAAGCCTGACCTGATTTCGATGCTTTGCCATGGCGAAGCGACACGAAACATGGACAGGATGGAGTACCTCGGCAATCTAATCCTGCTGATCGTCGGCGGAAACGACACCACGAGGAACTCCATCACCGGCGGGGTCCTGGCGCTCAACCAAAACCCCCGCGAGTACGATAAACTTCGCGCCGACCCTTCCCTGATACCCAACATGGTCTCCGAGATCATCCGCTGGCAGACCCCCCTCGCCCACATGCGCAGAAACGCCACCCAGGATGTCGAGGTTGGCGGCCAGCTCATTAAAAAGGGAGAGAAGGTGATCATGTGGTACGTCTCCGGCAACCGAGACGAGGACGTTATAGAGAACGCGAACGCGTTCATCATCGACCGGCCGCGGGCGCGTCAGCATTTGTCCTTCGGCTTCGGGATACATCGCTGTGTGGGCAATCGGCTTGCCGAGATGCAGCTTCGGATCGTCTGGGAGGAAATCCTCAAGCGTTTTCATACGGTCGAGGTTGTGGGCGAGCCGCGTCGCGTCGCCTCCAGCTTCGTTAAGGGTTATGATTATCTGCCGGTTCGCTTGCCTGCCTAGGACCGTGACCCCTTTTAAGGTTCTGCTCGCAGAACCGGATGGCGGCCATGGCGCGGCCGGCGCGCCGGAGCGCGTTCCGGCTCACGGCCCCCAGTTGGGTCGGCGGCAGGCGTTCGGCGGCCACCGGTCGCCCCCTTTTGGAGAACGCCCCTCGTGGACAGACGCATTTTTCTCTGGGCCGGAGCAGGCCTGAGCTCAGCCCTCTCCCCAAGCCAGGCGGCCGCGGACGCCGGGGCGACGACGGAGGGGTATCGTCTGTCCGGAGCCTATCCCCCCCGCCTGTCTCCCGCCCTGCGGCGGGTGGGTCGTTATGCGGCCAAACATCGACGCATTTACGGCCTGCCGGGCATGACCCTCGCCGCCGTCGGTCCTGACGGCCTGAACGCTCGCATCACCCTCGGCTACAGTGACGTTGAGCGACGCCGTCCCGTTCGCAGCGACCAACTCTTCACATCGGGTCGATCTCGAAGTCCTTCACCGCCGTGATGATTCATCAGCTCGCAGCGGAGGGAAAACTCTCCCTAAACGACGATATTCGAACCCACCTGAGCGGATTGCCCCTTCCGGAGGGGGAAGGGATCACCCTCACCCACCTTCTCTGCCATGCCTCGGGTCTTGCCGAGGATCCGCCCCTTTTTCCAGATACTCCGGACGGCAAGCTTTGGGTCGGGTTCAAGCCTGGATCGGCGTGGTCCTACTCCAACCTCGGCTTTTATCTTCTCGGCCGGGTGGTGGAGGAAAAGGACGGTCGTAAGCTCGCCGACAGCCTGAAGGTTCGGATATTCACGCCCCTTGGCATGAACCGGGCCAAAGGCGCCCTCTATCCCGCTGACCGGGCCCTATACGCCGTCGGCTATGCTCCTTCCGATCCTGACGCGACTTTTGATCCGACAATGGCCCTGGCGCCGGCGCCATTCGAGACCTTCACCGGTGGAAGCGGATGCGTCGGCGCCGATGCGGACGACATGAGCCGATGGATGAACTGGCTTATCGGAGCGGGGCGCGGATCCGGAGGCGGTATCATGCCGGACCGCCAAGCGGCTCAGTTCGCCCGCCCGCTCATAGAGGCGCCCGGCTGGGCCGTTAAGGGCGCGGCCTACGGATCGGGATTGGCGTACGTTCCCTTGGAAGGGCGTAAGGTCATGCACCATACGGGCGGCATGCTGGCCTTTCATTCCTCAATTCACGTCGATCCCCAGGCTGGCGTGGGCATATTCGCTTCCGTCAATTCCGGCGCTGGCGACTATCGTCCCCGGGATGTGACGGCCTATGGCTGCGCCCTCCTGAGGGCCGCCGTCGACGCCAACGCCGGTCTTGATCCCAAGCCCGCCAAGGTGGAATGGACCAAGCCCGCCGTGGTTCTGCAAACCACAGGGGCCGACCCTGAGGCCATGTCCTTGGCGGGACGGTACGGCTCCCAGGGCCTGAACTTCGGAACTGTCACCCTCATCGCCGTCAAGGGCGGTCTAGCCATGCCCGACGGGACGACCTTGGAGAAGACCGCCGAGGGATACTGGCGAATAAAGCCGCCTTCCCCGTCTTCTCCGCCGAGCGCAGAACGAATGTGGTTCTTCAACCCGGTCAATGGCCGGCCGCAGACCCTGAGCCTCTCCGGCGCACGGCAGGAGCGTTTGGAAGGTTGACCGAGGCCGCTGCAGCGTCAGGCGCCAATAAGTTCGCGCCCAATGAGGAACCGTCGGATTTCATTGGTCCCCGCGCCAATGTCGTACAGTTTTGCGTCGCGCATGAGGCGCTCCACGGGATAGTCCTTCAAGTAGCCTGCGCCGCCTAAGGCTTGGATCGCCTCTAGCGCTGTCTTCACCGCGTTTTCAGAAGCCAGCAGGATTGCGCCGGCCGCATCGAACCTTGTGGTTCGTCCCACGTCGCACGCCCGGGCGACGGCGTACACATAGGCGCGGGCCGAGTTGAGCGCGACATACATGTCGGCCACCTTGCCCTGCATAAGCTGGAAGGATCCGATAGGCTTGCCGAACTGCTTTCGCTCCCGGACGTAGGGTAGGACCACATCAAGGCAGGCTTGCATAATACCGAGCGGGCCTGCGGCGAGGACCGCCCGCTCATAATCGAGCCCGCTCATGAGGACGCCGGCGCCGCCGCCCACTGGGCCCATGATGTTGTCCTCAGGAACCTCACAATCCTCGAATACCAGCTCGCCCGTGTCAGATCCTCTCATTCCCATTTTGTCGAGCTTCTGCGCGCACCGGTACCCAGGCATATCTTTTTCGATAATGAATGCGGTGACGCCCCGGCTCGACGCTGCTGGGTCGGTCTTGGCGTAGACCACAAGGGTGTCGGCATGCGGAGCGTTGGTGATCCAGAATTTGGACCCGTTGAGGCGGTACCGGTCGCCTTGACGGTCCGCACGAAGGGTCATGCCCATCACGTCAGATCCCGCGCCCGCCTCGCTCATGGCTAGGGCGCCCACATGCTCTCCGGAAATCAATTTAGGCAGATAGCGGCGCTTTTGGTCCGCGGTTCCCCATCGACGGATCTGGTTGACGCAGAGGTTTGAATGGGCGCCGTAAGACAGCCCCACGGACGCGGAAGCGCGGGAAACCTCCTCCATGGCGACCACGTGCTCGAGGTAGCCGAGGCCGAGGCCGCCGTCCTTCTCCTCAACGGTGACGCCATGGAGTCCGAGCGCGCCCATCTCAGGCCAAAGTGCGCGCGGAAAAACATTGGTGCGATCAATGTCGCTCGCGAGCGGCGCAATCTTATCGGCCGCAAATCTCTGGGTGACGTCGCGGATGGCGTCGGCGGTTTCGCCGAGACCGAAATCCATCATGGGTCCGTGGTTTGAAATCATTCACAAGGTGATATCACGCTCCCCCGCCAGGGGGGAGACATCGGCGGCAAAACCGTCAGCGCGAAGCGGAACCGTCCCGCGCGCGCATGTTGCGAAGCAAAAAATAACCGCCACAGACCGACATCAAGAGGACGCCGACCAGGCCTACGGCCAGATTGACGCCGTCAGCCTGGCCAACCATGAGCGAAACGGCGCCCGCGGCGAACAAAAAAGCCCCTAAGAGCCCCATGATGGCGAACGCTGTCGTGCGTCTCCTCGCCCCATTGGCGTGTAAAGACGCGGGTGCGAGGCCATGGCCATCGGCGACCCGCGACCCTTGTCTGAGGCGGATCAGCTCTGGCGAGGGCGCTGACATGCCTACAACGACGCCTCGTCCCAGGGCGTCTCTGGCCTTAGGCGCAGGCGGGGGCGCCGCCGCCGTCAAAGGATCCTCCCCTGACCCTGAGACCGGAGCGCCCGCCTCCGTCAGCGGCGACGCATGCCCTGCGGGCGCAACACCGAAGGGGCCGTCGTTAACCGCCTCAAGCGGACCGGCGATGAAAGGAGCGCTGAACGCCGAACGCCGCTCAGGCGCGACAATCGCTCCACGAGCGGCTGCCTCGTCTTCGCCGTTAGAATCGACAACGTCGCTCCCCACGGCTCGCAACGCCGGTTTGGCGGGCGCCGACGACGCCGGCGGCGGCTCTATGCGTCCCTCAGCCTTGGAATTGGCGTCGCCAGGATTTGGCGGCGACGGGGCAGGGCCCGGCGCTACCCGCCCGCCATCCCCTCGCCTATCAGCCGGCCGTTCCACGCCCTCCTTCGGGCGCATCACCGGTGTCGGCGAGGGTCGAAAACCATCCGGCGGCGTCAAAAAAAGCGCTTTTTCGGCCGCACGGCGTCTAACGAGGGCGTCCACCACTTGCGTATCCCCACCGATGTCGGCCAGGGACCAGCGCTCAAGGGCGGCGGCGGCGTCCAGGGGACGACCGGCGTTGACGTGGCGCAACACCTCGCTCGTGCGGAAATTCTCCAGTCCGATGTTGAAGGCGAAGGCCGTTAGCGCCTCGAACTGATTTTGATTGAGTGGGGTGAAGGTCCAGGCCTCCACGCGCTCTGCGACGATGGAGAGGTCATAGTAGAGCAGGGCCTCAGCGTCTTCCGGGCCGATCACGACACCCTCGCGGGCCGTGCGCGCGTGACCATAGCCGATGGTCCAGCCCCCATCCCCAAGACGCGCGGCGCGCCGGCGCAGACCTTCGAAGCCCTTAACAAGCTCAACGAGGGAACGGGTAACCCGCAGATGAAGCCTGATGTGGGCCAAACTGACACTCCAGGGGAGGACTTTGACCATTCAAGGCAAAAGGCTTGCCATAGGCCGGCCCGGAGGCCCCCGGGAAACCGTTGGATTCCCGGGGCCTAGGTCCTGGTGCGGTCGAGAAGACTCGAACTTCCACTCCGGTTAAAGAACAGCGACCTCAACGCTGCGCGTCTACCAATTCCGCCACGACCGCTCGCTTGGGAGCGCGGGGGGTAGCAAACCTAATCCCTTTTGTGAAGGGCGAGTTTTGTTGCCCAGGGCGGTTGACCGGTGTTGGGCGCCCGGTGGAAGCTTGCGGACCGGCGTTTGCGCGGATCAAACCCCAAAAGAGCGGGGAGCGCCTTTCACGAGACGGTCGCGAGCGCGGCGGCGAGGAAATGGTCTTAGGGGGAAAGATGGCGAGGTCAGCGGCGGCGGCGGCGTTTTTGTTGGCGTCACTGGGGCCCGTCGCCGCCCGGGCTGAACCTGTGAGAGCGACGGTCGAGCAAGGGGTTCTGGTCGGCGAGGCCGAAGGCGGCGTGTCGGCCTATAAGGGCGTCCCATTCGCCGCGCCCCCTATCGGCGCCTTGCGCTGGGCGCCGCCCGCCCCCGCCCGCGCCTGGGGCGGCGACCGGCCGGCGCTGGCTTATGGCCCCGCCTGCCCTCAGCCCATGCCTGCGGACGGGCGCCCCAACCCAGGCGGCGCCCGCGGGCCCGTGAGCGAGGATTGCCTGTCCCTGAACGTTTTCGCGCCCCAGGCTATGCGCCATGCGCCGGTAATGGTTTGGATTTACGGAGGCGCCAACCAATTTGGCTCCAACGCCGTTCCCGCCTACGATGGCGGATCCTTCGCCAGGGACGGCGTTATCCTTGTCTCTGTTAACTATCGCCTGGGCGCCCTTGGGTTTTTCGCCCACCCCGCCCTCACCCGCGCCGCCGGGAAGGAAGCCTTGGCGAACTACGCCCTCATGGATCAGATCGCGGCCCTAAAGTGGGTGAGGCGCAACATCGCGGCATTTGGCGGCGACCCTAGCAATGTGACACTTTTTGGAGAATCAGCCGGCGGCGTCGACGCCCTAGCCCTTATGACCGCGCCGGAGGCGCGCGGACTCTTCTCGCGCGTCATCATCGAGTCGGGCGGCGGCTGGAGTGAGCCAATCGATATGCCGGCCGCAGAACGGCAAGGCCAGGCCCTTGCGGAGAAGGCCGGCCTTTCCGCGGACGCCACGGCCGAGGAGCTGCGCGCCCTGCCGGCCGCAGCCCTGGCCAATCTCGACGGACGCTTTGGTCCCATTATCGATGGTCGGATCCTTCCGCAGGGCGTCACCCGAGCGTTCGCCAGGCATGAAGAGGCGCCCCTGCCCCTGATCATCGGATCAAACAGCTTTGAAGCGTCGTTGATGGCGAGCTTCGGCCTGGCCGCCAACGCTGTTCTAGGGGTCGCACCACCCACCCTCCTTGCGGCCTATGCGGACGAACCGACGCCGCAGGATAAGGCCTTCGCCCTTTTCACCGACGGCGTCATGGGCGGCCCCGCACGATGGATCGCTCAGATCCAGAGCCGCTCGGCGCCCGCGTGGCTCTACTACTTCAGTTTCCGCCGCGCGGTATACGCTGGCCGTTACCCGGGCGCGCCGCACGCTTCAGAAATTCCGTTTGTGTTCGATAGCTGGACGAAGATAGACGCCGGCCTCAGCCATGGCGCCGCGACGCCCGAAGACCTCGCCTTGACCAAGCTCATGCACGCCTGCTGGGTCGCCTTTGCGAAATTTGGATCGCCTAACTGCCCGACGCCGGAACCCTGGCCGCGCGTGGACGCGACGAAGGCGCCGCTCATGGTGTTCGACGATCCGCCAAAGGCCCTTCCCGAGCTGAAAAAAGCACGGCTTGACGCCCAAGAAGCGGCCCACGCGCGTTTACTTTCCACCCCCTAATTCCGGAGGGGGCGCAGGCCATGGTCCTGGCGACTACCACGCCGGGGCGGCTCGGTTACGCCGAGCCCGCCATAAAGTCGTATACGTCCGCGGGTCGTGTGACGCTGATGGCGATGCGATCGTCCGAGATCTGAATTTCGCCTCGGGCGACCGGGTGGTTGTTGGCCAGGATCCACACTTCATCCGACTCATGCGCGTCGAGTGGGATCACCGCGCCACGGCCCATGCGCAACAACTGCTGCATGGGCAAGACGCTACGTCCAAGAACAATGGATATTTCAACTTCGACCGACTTAACCTGACTCACGCGGATTTCCCCGTCCTCAGGCGCTTGCACGAAGCGCCTCAGGAGCCACATTGACGCCCTATGCTTGATCCGAAGTTAAGCCCACCCGATGAAGGCCTAATCCGCGCCGACAAGGCGGCGGCGGGATGGGCCGTGTCGCAGGGCCTGATCCCCTACGAGCGGGCGGTGGAGATCATGGAGGCCCGTGTCGGCGCCATAGCTCAGGGCGAGGCGCAAGAGCTCGTCTGGCTCGTTGAGCACCCACCGCTCTACACCGCCGGCGTCTCCGCCAAGCCCCACGACCTACTCCAACCCGATCGGTTCCCGGTCCACGCCACCGGACGCGGCGGTCAGTTCACCTACCACGGCCCGGGTCAGCGGGTCTGTTATGTCATGCTGGATCTTACCGCTCGCAAGCGAGACATACGCGCCTTCGTTTCGGCGCTGGAGAGCTGCGTCATCGTCGCCCTCCAGGCATTCAACGTCAAAGGAGAAATCCGTCCAGGGCGGGTCGGGGTTTGGGTTCCGCTTCGCAACACGGGAGGCCAAACGGATGAGGCGAAAATCGCCGCGATTGGCGTCAAGGTGCGACGCTGGGTCACGTTTCATGGTCTCAGCCTGAACGTTGAGCCGGACCTTGAGCATTTTAAGGGCATAGTGCCCTGCGGCATCAGCGAGCACGGCGTCACCAGTCTGGTGGACCTTGGCGTACCAGTGACCATGGACGAGGCCGACCACGCCCTGAGACGGAGTTTTGAGGCCGCGTTCGGTCCCTTAAAGACCGTGGCCCCGCCCCTCTGAGGGCGGCGCCCTCGCAAGGCGGCGATCCACCCCTTCGGTCACGCCAACTCCACAAGAATTTCATCAGCGGCGACGCTGTCTCCGGCCCGGGCGCTCACCGTTTTCACGACGCCGTCCCGTTCGGCCTTGATGATGTTTTGCATCTTCATCGCCTCGATGACAGCCACGGTCTCCCCGCTCTTCACCTCCTGACCGACGACAAGATCAAGGCTCACTAAGAGGCCTGGCATGGGTGAGACGATAAGGCGCGAGGTATCCGCCGCGATTTTCGCGGGGAGGCGTTCATGCATGTCCGCTGACAACGGCGTCAAAACCAGCACGCGCGCCTTCGCAGCGCGATGGCGAAGGACGAAGCCTTCCGCGGCGGGATGAGCTTCCAACGTGAAGGGGACGCCATCCAGATCGCCCCTGAACAAGGGGCGCCCCGGACGCCAAACCACAGCCTCAAGGGCGATGATCCGACCCTCGTCCAAAAGCTCAACGCGGAAGGAGGGCATCGCGGAGCCGGAGTCAGCTTCGCTGAACGGCGTCAGGACGCGCACAGGCCGCGCGGGGTCCGACCCGAAGACGACCCGCCACTCCGTACGGGACAAGGGGCCTCCCACCCGTCCCGGGCTTCTCCGAGCCCGCGCTGCAGTGAGCGCGTGCATATAGGTCGCCGCGACGCACATGGCGTCCTTCTGGAACGCCGTGGCGGCGGCGCCCTGAAATCCGTCGGGGAACTCATCCTTGATGTAGGCGGTGGAAAGCGCGCCTGATCGAAACCGCGGCTGATCCATTACGGCGGCGAGGAATGGGATATTGTGTCCGAGGCCCTCGATATGAAAGTCCTCAAGGGCGCGGGCCATGCCGTCCACCGCCTGTAACCGCGTTTGCCCCCACGTGCAGAGTTTGGAGATCATGGGGTCGTAGAACATGGAGATCTCGTCGCCTTCGCGTACGCCTGCGTCGTTGCGCACCACATAGCCGCCCTGATCGCCCTCCTTGGGCGGTTCGTAGCGAACCAGGCGTCCAATGGAGGGAAGAAAGGAGCGGTACGGGTCCTCCGCGTAGATGCGGCTCTCCACCGCCCACCCACGGATGGAAAGATCCTCCTGACCAAAGCTCAAAGGCTCCCCTGCGGCGGAGCGGATCATTTGCTCTACGAGATCGAGACCGGTGATCAACTCGGTGACCGGGTGCTCCACCTGAAGGCGCGTGTTCATCTCAAGGAAATAGAAACTGCGATCTTGGCCGGCTACGAACTCCACCGTGCCGGCAGAGTCGTAGTTCACCGCCTTCGCCAGGGCGACCGCCTGAGCCCCCATTGCGGCGCGGGTCTGCGGATCAAGGAGCGGGCTTGGCGCTTCCTCAATAACCTTTTGGTTGCGCCTCTGGATGGAGCACTCGCGTTCAAACAGATGCACCACCGAGCCATGGCGGTCGCCAAGGACCTGGATCTCAATGTGACGTGGCGAGGTGATGAACTTTTCGATGAAGATGCGGTCATCGCCGAACGCTCCGAGGGCCTCGGCGCGGACCGCGCCGTATCCCTCCTCGACTTCAGCCCTGGAGTAGGCGACGCGGATGCCCTTGCCGCCGCCGCCGGCGGAGGCCTTGATCATCACGGGGTACCCAATCTCCTCGGAAATCTGAACGGCATGCGCCGCGTCTGCGATCTCTCCGATGTAGCCTGGGACGCATGATACGCCTGCGGCTTCGGCAAATTTCTTGGATTGAATCTTGTCGCCCATGGCCGCGATGGCCTTGGGGTTCGGGCCGATAAAGACGATACCCGCCTCGGCGCACGCCTCGGCGAAGGAGGCTTTCTCCGAAAGGAAGCCAAATCCTGGGTGCACCGCCTGCGCTCCGGTCTGGCGACATGCGGCGATGATCTTGCCGGCGTCGAGATAGGACTGAGCCGCCGGAGGGGGACCGATGAAGACGGCTTCGTCCGCCATCTCAACGGCGAGGCTGTCCGCGTCGGCCTCGGAATAGACCACGACGGTCTTGATCCCCAAACGCCGACAGGTCTTGATCACGCGAACCGCGATCTCGCCCCTGTTGGCGATCAATATTTTAGAAAACATGCCTGACCTGACGTCGATTATTGTTCCGTAAGAGACCCAAGGCGCGCTGTTCGCCGTCGTCAAAAGCCCGGCTAAGAGCCTAGACGCCGTTGCTCTGCGGCGCGCCTCCTCCTATTCCGCCGCCAGGGCTCGCTCCACGCCGTGGGTCAGCGCGACTTTCGCCTGCAGCGCCGCCCTGGCGTCGTCGTATTCGCGCCCCAGCCGCGCCACAAGCTCGCCTGCCTTGGGCACGGACTGCACCGCGCCAATGCCTTGACCGCAGCCCCAGATGTCGCGCCACGCCTTTGCTTCCTGATTACCTCCGGATCCGAAGTCCATCTTTGACGGATCGCTTACGGGCAGATTGTCCGGGTCAAGGCCGGCGCGGACGATCGAGGGGCGCAGGTAGTTCCCGTGCACGCCAGTAAAGAGGTTCGAGTAGACGATATCCTCCGCCCGGCTCTCCACGATCATATCCTTATAGCCCTGGCCGGCGTTCGCTTCTTCCGTGGCGATAAATGCCGAGCCGATGTAGGCCAGGTCCGCCCCCATAGCTTGAGCGGCGAGGATGGACGCCCCGTTGGCGATGGAGCCTGACAGGGCGACAGGCCCGTCAAACCATTGCCGGATTTCTTGGACGAGGGCGAAAGGCGAGAGCACGCCCGCGTGTCCTCCCGCGCCGGCCGCCACCGGGATAAGCCCGTCGGCGCCTTTCTCAATCGCCTTGCGCGCGAAGGCGTCATTGATAACATCGTGCAGCGTCACGCCGCCATAACTATGGATCGCTTGGTTCACCTCAACTCGAGCTCCAAGGGAGGTGATGACGATGGGGGCCTTATATTTCACGCACAACTCCAAGTCCTCCTCCAGACGGTTATTAGTCCGATGGACGATCTGGTTGACGGCGAAGGGCGCGGCGGGGGTGTCGGGGTGGTCCCGGTCCCACGCGGCGAGCTCCTCGGTGATTCTCGCCAGCCACTCGTCAAGCTGAGAGATGGGTCGGGCGTTGAGCGAGGGAAACGATCCAACGACGCCCGCCTTGCATTGCGCGATGACTAGGTCGGGATTGGAGATGATGAAGAGGGGCGAACAGATCACCGGAAGACGAAGGCGATCGCGCAAAACGGGCGGCAGCGCCATGTTGAAAGGCTCCCCTTGGCGGACCGACAGGCCGGCCACGCTTTCGCCGCCACTTTAGGAGACTGGGCGTTCAGGGCAAGCCGGCGGCTTGACGCCGTGGGCGGCGGGGCCTTTTGTCCCCCATAGAAGCCGAATTTGGGGGGCGAAAGCGTGGGGACGAAGGTCGACATCCTGGGCGCGGACTTCGCCCCCGCCGACCGTGCGGCGTGGTTGAGGCTCGTAGAAAAAACCCTCGGCGGCGCGACGTTCGGCGCCAAGCTCGTGGCGAAGACTGCCGAGGGCATGGAGATCCAGCCGCTCTACGGTCCAACGGACGCCGTGGTTCCCCTTGATGCGGATCTTCGCGCCCGCAGGCCCTTCGACGCTTTTCGGGCGTGGGACATGCGCGCCCTTGTCGAACATCCTGATCCTGAGACCGCCCGCCTTGAGGCCCTTGCGGACCTCGAGGGCGGCTCGACCTCGCTCCTCGTGAAAATCGATCCATCGGGCCAAGACGGGGTTGCGGCGGCCTCCGTCTCCGACTTGGCGCATGTCCTGTCCGACGTCCTCTTCGACCTTGCGCCGGTGGCCCTGGACGCCGGTTTCCTCGGCGTCGCCGCAGCGGAGTGGCTGAACCAGATTGCGACCGCACGCACGCTTCGCCCTCGCCTCCAACTTCATCTGGACCCCGTCACCGCCTTTGCTGCGGCGGGGGAGGCGCCAGGCCCGATAGACGCTCACGTTCGCCAGGCGGCTGAGGCGTCTGGGCGCATATGGGCGGAGAGCGCCTTCCTGGCGACAGGCCGCAGCGTTCACGAATCCGGCGGTGGAGACGCCCTGGAGATCGCCTTTATGGCCGCAGCGGGCTTAGCCTACCTCAAGGCTCAGGCCGAAGCGGGAACCGACGTTCACGAGGGCGCCCGCCGAACGGTCCTCGGGGTCAGTGTGGATGCGGACTATTTCACCTCGATCGCCAAAATCCGAGCGGCGCGGGCCGTTTGGCGGAGAATTGTCACGGCGGCGGGCGGCGGGGCCGGGGCGGTGAGAATCGAGGCTCGCGCCTCGCGCCGCATGCTCGCAACCCTCGACCCATGGGTAAATATGCTGCGCCTCACGGCGGCGTGCTTCGCTGGCGGCGTCGGCGGGGCCGACGCCGTCGTCCTGGAAGCCTTCACCCAGCCCTTGGGTATACCCACCGCCTTCGCCCGCCGCCAGCGGCGCAATATCCAACTCGTGCTCATGGATGAAGCTCACGTAGGGCGCGTCGCCGACCCGGCTGGGGGCGCTTACTTTGTCGAAGCCTTGACCCAAGATCTCGCCAAGGCGGCATGGTCGGCCTTTCAAGAGATCGAGCGCCACGGCGGCGTCCTCACTAGTCTGTCCACAGGGCTGGTAGAAGAGCGTGTTGCGGCCGTCAGGAACACGCGGTCGGACTGGGCGGCGAAAAGGCGCTTGGGGCTCGTCGGCGTGTCCGAGTTCCCCGCGCTCGGCCAAGCCCCCGTGGAGACAGCGGTGGTGGACGCGGCGTCTTTCGCCAAGGCGGCTCCCAGGGCGGATCTCGCAGGACCGGCGAGCCTTTGTCCGCCCCTCTCGCCCTGGCGTCCCGCCTCGCTGTTCGAGACCGTCCGGGCGCGCGCTGAAGCCATGGTTTCACCGCCCCTCGCCCACCTCGCCGTGGTGGGCGAGGCCAAGGACGCCGCGGCGCGAACGGGCTTCATGGTCAACGCCCTGGCCGCCGGCGGGATTGGCGCGCGAACGGGTCCTGTCGGCGCATTCGCGCCAGAGGAGACCCCCATCGCCATCCTCTGTGGCTCCGACGCCGCCTACGGAAAAGACGGCCCCGCCGCCGCCGGCGCCTTGGCGAGCGCTGGGGCGAGGCGGATATATGGGGCAGGCCGACCGGGCGCGCTTGAAGCGGATCTAAGAGCGGCGGGCGTGCATGACTTCGTGTTCGCCGGATCCCACCTTCCCACGGTCCTCACCGCCATGCTCGACGCCTTTGAGGGAAAGGTCTGAACATGTCTGCGTTTCCGGACTTTACGACGATCAGCTTCGACGACCCGCAGCTTAACGTCCGCGGAACAGATCCAGACGTCGCCGTCGCCCACGGCGCCCCGGATGCAGTGGAGACGCCGGAGGGCTTAAAGGTAAAGGCCCTCTACACGGCGGCCGACGTGGAGGCGTTGATCGCCCCGCGGGGATATCCCGGTATCGCTCCATTTCTGCGCGGCCCCTATCCCACCATGTACGTCACCAATCCGTGGACGATCCGGCAGTACGCCGGCTTTTCCACAGCCGAAGACTCAAACGCCTTCTACAGACGCAACCTAGCCGCCGGACAAATGGGCCTATCCGTCGCTTTCGATCTGGCGACGCATCGCGGCTACGACTCGGACAACCCAAGGGTCGCTGGAGACGTGGGCATGGCCGGGGTCGCGATTGATTCGATCCTGGACATGCGCACCCTGTTCTCAGGGATCCCTTTGGACCGGATGAGCGTGTCCATGACCATGAACGGCGCCGTCCTCCCCATCTTAGCGCTCTATATCGTAGCGGCGGAGGAACAGGGGGTCGCACCACACCAGTTGTCCGGCACCATCCAAAACGACATCCTGAAGGAGTTCATGGTCCGGAACACCTACATCTACCCGCCCGGCCCCTCCATGCGCATCATCTCGGACATCTTTGCCTACACCTCTGAAAAGATGCCGAAATTCAATTCAATCTCCATCTCAGGCTACCACCTCCAGGAGGCCGGGGCGACGGTGGATCTCGAGCTGGCCTACACCCTTGCGGACGGCGTGGAGTACCTTCGAGCCGGCGTGGCCGCCGGCCTTCCCGTGGACCAGTTCGCCCCTCGCCTTTCGTTCTTTTGGAACGCGGGGATGAACTACTTTATGGAGGTCGCAAAACAGCGCGCCGCTCGCGCCTTGTGGGCGCAGCTTGTTCGCGACCAGTTCGGAACCGACAACGCCAAATCCCTGTCCCTGCGCGCCCACACCCAGACCAGCGGCTGGAGCCTCGCCGCCAGCGACATCTTCAACAACGTCGCCCGAACGTGCGTGGAGGCTATGGCGGCGGTGAACGGACAGACCCAGAGCCTGCACACCAACTCTCTTGACGAAGCCCTTGCTTTACCGACGGATTTCTCGGCTCGGATAGCCAGGAACACCCAGTTGTTCCTGCAAATGGAGAGCGGGCTCACGCGGACCATCGATCCGTGGGGCGGAAGCTACTATGTCGAGCGCCTCACCCAAGATTTGGCCGAACGGGCCCTGGGGCACATCCGAGAGGTCGAAGCCCTCGGCGGCATGGCCAAGGCCATCGAACAGGGCTTGCCGAAACTGCGGATCGAGGAGGCGGCGGCGAGAACCCAGGCCCGCATCGACGCGGGGCGCCAGGCCGTCGTCGGCGTAAACTGCTTTCGCCCCACGACCGCCGACGACATCCCAGTCTTGAAGGTCGACAACTCAGCGGTGCGTCAGCGCCAGCTTGAGAAATTGACGCAGCTGAGGCGGGAACGGGACCTGGAGGCTACGGCGGCGGCCCTGGACGCCCTGACCCGCGCGGCTAGCGACGGCGCAAACCTTCTCCAGGCGACGGTTTCGGCCGCAAGGGCCAAAGCGACAGTCGGCGAGATCTCCGACGCTCTTGAAAAGGTCTTCGGCCGCCACCGCGCGCGGATCCAAGCCATCGAGGGCGTCTATCTGAAGGAGATCGGGTCGAACGCGGCGGCGGCAAGGGCGCGTGAAATGGTGCAGGCCTTTACAGAAGCTGACGGCGGTCCGCCGCGCATCCTCATCGCCAAGATGGGCCAAGACGGTCACGACCGCGGCCAAAAGGTCGTTGCGACGGCGTTTGAAGACCTTGGGTTCGAGGTCCACATCGGCGAGCTCTTCCAAACCCCCGAGGAGGCGGCCCGGGACGCCGTCGACAAAGCCGCACACGTGGTTGGCGCCTCATCCCTGGCGGCGGGGCACCTCACGCTGATCCCGGAGCTGCAAGCCGCCCTCAAGGCGCGGGGACGAGGCGATATGATGGTGGTGGTGGGCGGCGTCATTCCCCCGGAAGATGTGGGCGTCCTGCGGGACATGGGCGCCGCGGCGGTCTTTCTTCCGGGGACTGTGGTGTCGCAGGCCGCCATTGAACTTCTCGAGGAGCTAAATCGGCGCCTCGGCTACGCCCAAGCGCCTGCGGCGTGACCGCGCGCCGCCCCGATCAACCGCAAAGGGTGCGCACTCGCGACGCGGCGCCCGCCTCGCCGCACGCTGACGCGATCCACGCGCAGGCGTCCTGAGCGTCCGCCGCCAAGTCCGGCCCGTTGATAAAAATCATGGCGGATCCGTTCATGCGGAGGGGATCGGCTAGGGGCCGAAGCCGGACCTCGGCGACCTGCAAACGACGTGGCCGCAAGGCTTCCAGACCGCGCAGGATGCTGTCCAACGACTCGAGGTCCTTTAGGGGCGCCCAGAGGGCGAGGACAGGACCGCCATCGCCGCCGAGGGCCGCCGCAACGCCCGACACAAGGCGCTCGCGTTCGTCGCCACGCTCGTAGGGCGGATCAATGATGGCGGCGCTCCCGCCCCCTCCGCCCTGGCCGAACCTAGCGAGCTCGACGTAGCCATCGGCGTGTAACGCGCGCGCCGAGGGCCGCCCGCGCCCGGCGCGCGCGTGTAAAACCTGGCTTAGGGCCGCATAGTCGTCGGGCCGCAGCTCGCAACCTAGGTAACTGTCGCCAGGCCTGAGGGCGTGAAGGGTGATCAGGGGCGAGCCCGGATAGAGCGTCACCTGTTCAGAGACGTTCTCGGAGGCGATGACCCCCCTCAGCGGATCGAAGACGTCCGGCGCCGTCGTCTGGGAAACAAGGCGCAGTACGCCGGTGTCAGCTTCCGCAGACCGCCGCGCCATAGGGCCGTCCAAGGCATAAACGCCGGCGCCGGCGTGGGTGTCCAAAATAGCGAGGGGGCGCGGATGGGCGGTCAGCCGCTTGAGTAGGCTGAGCCAAAGGGCGTGCTTCATCAGGTCGGCGAAGTTTCCGGCGTGATAATGGTGGCGGTAATTCACGGCGGGGAGCCTTGCGTCGGGGCCGGAGCCGGAGCAACGATACTCCTCGATTTCGCCCCCCTCGCCAAGGGCGTGAGGCCAAGGCTCCTCCCTCGCGGCTTGCCGCCCATCCAATCCCTGGCGACCGCGGGAGGGACCGGCGCCCTCTCGCCCCTTGGACGCGAGGCGTAAGGAAAAGCACTCCTTGTCCGCGCAACGCGGCTCACAGCACGAGGTCGTCCATGAAGTATCGCCAGTTAGGCCGCACCGGACTGTTCGTTTCGGAAATTTGTCTTGGGACTATGACCATCGGCGGCGGGAAAGGCCGGTGGGCCGCCATCGGCGCCCTCGAACAGGACGCCTCTGACGCCCTGATCGCGCGCGCCCTAGCCGGCGGAGTGAACTTCATCGACACCGCCGACGTCTACTCAGAGGGAAACTCAGAGACCCTCCTCGGCCAGTCCTTGATCAACCTTGGCGTGAAGCGATCGGACGTGGTGATCGCTACGAAGGTTTTCGGCGAGGTGGGCCCGGGCCCCAATGATCGGGGCGCTTCCCGCGGCCACATCATGGACGGCGTGCGGCGGAGTTTGGAGCGCCTCAAGCTGGATTACATCGATCTCTACCAGATCCACGGGAACGATCCGGTCACGCCCGTCGAAGAGACCGTGCGCGCCCTGGACGATCTCGTGAGGGAAGGGCTTGTGCGCTACGTCGGCGTTTCAAACTGGGCGGCGTGGAAAATCATGAAGGCCCTCGGCTTCGCCGAACGGGGGCAATTTGCTCGGTTTGAAAGCCTTCAAGCCTACTACTCCATCGCCGGGCGCGACCTTGAGCGAGACCTCGTTCCCATGATGGCCGATCAGCAGGTAGGCCTCTTGGTGTGGTCGCCCCTGGCCGGGGGGCTCTTATCCGGCAAGTTTGGACCCGGATCCAATGGCCCGGAGGGCGCGCGGCGGACCGTGTTCGACTTTCCTCCCGTCGAGCGCGACCGGGCTTGGGCGTGCGTGGACGCGATGCGGGAGCCGGCGGCCAAGCGCGACGTATCGGTCGCCCGCATCGCCCTAGCCTACATTCTGGCTAAGCCCTTCGTGACCAGCGTCATCATCGGCGCTAAGACGGTTGAGCAGCTTGAGGACAATCTCGCCGCGGCCGAGGTGGAGCTCACCGCCGAAGAGGTTTCGGCCTTGGACGCCGTCAGCGCTTTACCGCGGGAATACCCTGGATGGATGTTCGAGTTTCAAGGGGCCACAAGAACACCGCGGCCTTTTAAGCCAAAGGCGGACTAGGTCTTAAGGTGAAGCGCGCACAGCGCGTCGGCGGGGCGGCTTGACACAGCCGGCCCGCCGCCTCATCGGGTCGGCATGATCCTCCGTTATGCCCGCCCAGACCTGGTCGCCCTGTGGTCGCCCCAGACCCGCTATAGAATATGGTTTGAAATTGAGGCCCATGCCGCGGACGCCATGGCGGAGCTTGGCGTCATTCCGCCATCGGCCGCGCAAGCCATCTGGGCGAAAGGCCGTGACGCTGCGTTCGATCCGGACCGTATCGACGCCATCGAACAGGTGACCAAGCACGACGTCATAGCCTTTTTGACCCACGTCGCCGAGATCGTGGGGCCCGAGGCGCGCTTCCTGCACCAGGGCATGACCTCGTCCGATGTTCTGGACACCTGCCTTTCCGTCCAACTCGCACGGGCCGCCGATCATCTCCTCTACGACGTCGACCTCGTTCTCACCGCGCTGAAACGCAGGGCCCTGGAGCACAAGTTGACCCCGACGGTGGGTCGCAGCCATGGCATTCACGCCGAGCCGACCACCTTTGGCCTGAAACTCGCTGGGCACTACGCCGAATTCCAGCGCACGAAGGATCGCCTGGCCGCGGCTCGGGCCGAGATCGCCACCTGCGCCATCTCCGGAGCGGTCGGCACCTTCGCCAATGTCGACCCCCGCGTGGAGGCCTATGTAGCGGAGAAGATGGGACTTACGGTGGAGCCGGTCTCCACTCAGGTGATCCCCCGCGATCGGCATGCGGCCTATTTCTGCGCCTTAGCCCTAGCGGCGTCCTCGGTCGAACGCCTCGCCACAGAAATCCGGCACCTGCAACGCACCGAGGTGCTCGAAGCCGAAGAGCCGTTCGACCCGGGTCAGAAGGGATCGAGCGCCATGCCGCACAAACGCAATCCCGTTCTGACGGAAAACCTCACCGGCCTCGCGCGCCTCGTTCGCTCCGCCGTCGTTCCCGCCCTGGAGGACGTGACCCTCTGGCACGAGCGCGACATCAGCCACTCCTCCGTGGAGCGCGGCATTGCGCCGGACGCCACCACGCACCTTGATTTCGCCCTGCGCCGCCTCGCCAGCGTTGTGGAGCGGCTCGTGATCTATCCGGAGAACATGACCAAGAACCTCGATCGCCTGGGAGGCCTTGTCCACTCCCAGCGCGTGCTCCTAGCGCTTACACAAAAAGGCCTCGGCCGGGAGGAGGCGTATGCCGCTGTGCAGAGAAACGCCATGGTGGTCTGGCGGGGGAAAGGCCGCTTCCTGGACCTCCTCAAAGCCGACCCCGACGTGGCGCCCCGCCTTTCGCCCGCCGAGCTCGACGCCCTTTTCGACCTCGACTACCATTTCAAACATGTGGACGTCGTCTTTGACCGAGTCTTCGGCGCCATGTAGGTCCGACGGCCGCGGCGTCTCAGGCGACGGGGGCGGCCTCAGCGTCCCCGTCGAACTCCAACACTGTATCCAGCAGGCTGACGGCGTCCGTGTGTGGCGGCAGATCCTCCAGATCGTGGAAGCGGCCATAGTCCACAACGCGCCGGCCCTTACCGTCGTCCAGAATGACGTCTGCAAAATGCCGGTTCCAGACAATGTCCGACGGGACATAGGAATGGCGGGCGTGGATCCGCTGAGCGAAGGTCTCGTCCATCCCTGATAGGACCACAAGGATCTGCGCGCCGTCCGCGGCAAGCTGTTCGGGGTTCACGCCCCTGAGGGGGCTGTCCTTGTCGATAACATGCATCACGGTCCAGGTTAGGGCGAACAGGGGCGAGCGCGCGCGCACCACCTTCAAATCCTGAAACCGACGCATGACCTTGCCTTCTGCAGTGACGTTGTCGCGGGTCAGTGAGACGGTGACTTCGGCCTCGAGCACCCTGTTGGCTCGCTCGTTCGCCGCCCGGAACATCAGGGTCGGGTGACCGTCGTAGCGTGTGATGAGGGCGTTGCGAGAGAACATCACCCGCGCCGTTGGGCGCGAAACCCGAGCGAAAATGACCCCCGTGGCGACCGCCACGAAGGAGAGTCCGAAGAAGTTCTCTGCGGTCATGACGACGTTTGCGTAGAGATCGCGGGGTGCAAGGACGCCGTAGCCGATGGTTCCAATGGTCTGAACGGAAAAGAAGAAATCATCAGCGAAGTTGCCGGGTCTAGCGCCGGAAATCCCCTGGGGATCAAGCAAATAAAGTCCGGCGAAGACCGCGTTGGACGCGAGGTAGGCGGTGAGTCCAAGAAGAGCGAAAAGACGCCAAGAGACGGTTAAAAGCCAGTGATAGATGTCCCTTGGATTGCGCCGGCGCCCCCGGATGACGATGGCGGACTGAAGGGACTTTTCACTGAAGATCCGTTTCGCCGACGGCGGCGATTCAGAGCGAGGCCGCGAGCGGCGAGTTTCTGGTTGTGTCACCCTGCGCCCCGTTTTCCCTGCAGCGCAGTTTGCGCGCAGCCTGTCATTCATCTAGGTCTATATCGACCTATATCGAGGGGTGAGCTCGAGTCGAAAGCCGTGCGCGTTTTTCGATCTCCCGCGCCCCTCAGGAGCGACAAGGGCCATGACGCGCCGAAAGAAGATTTACGAAGGCAAGGCCAAGATCCTCTACGAGGGGCCCGAGCCCGGAACGCTAATTCAGTACTTTAAAGACGACACGACCGCTTTCGACGCCACTAAGAAGGCCGTGCTTGAAGGCAAAGGCGTGATCAATAATCGCATCTCCGAGTATGTGATGACCAAACTTGGGGCCATTGGAGTCCAGAATCATTTCATTCGAAGGCTCAACCTGCGCGAGCAGCTCATCAAGGAGGTGGAAATCATACCCCTTGAAGTTGTTTGCCGAAACATAGCCGCCGGATCCCTTTCGACGCGGCTCGGCATCCCCGAGGGTCAGGCGCTGCCGCGATCGATTATAGAGTTTTACTACAAGCGTGACGATCTACATGATCCTATGGTCACTGAAGAGCACATAACAGCGTTCAACTGGGCTGCGACCCAGGAGATCGACGACATGCTCGCCACCACCTTACGGGTCAACGATTTCCTCTCGGGGATGTTCAGTGCGGTGGGCATCACGCTTGTAGACTTCAAGATCGAATATGGACGGGTGTGGGAGGGGGATTTCTCTCGCATCATCCTCGCTGATGAGATCAGCCCAGACTCATGCCGCCTGTGGGATTCGGCCACGAGCGAGAAACTCGACAAAGACCGGTTCCGCCGCGACCTTGGCAATGTCATCGAGAGCTACACCGAAGTCGCGCGCCGCCTCGGGATTATGAACGAGATGCCCACCGTGATCCAAGGGGGCAAGGGATGAAGGCGCGCGTCGAGATATTCCTCAAACCCGGCGTTCTGGACGTGCAGGGAAAGGCCATCGAGACCGCGCTCCACGGCATCGGCTTTTCCCAAGCGACGGACGTCCGCGTCGGCCGCATCATCACCTTTTCGCTTCCAGGAACGGATGCCGCAACGGTGGAGGCGGAGGTGAAGAGCATGGCGGATAAGCTCTTGGCGAACCAGGTGATTGAGCGGTACGCGGTGGAGGTGCAGCCTTGAAGTCGGCTGTCGTCGTCTTTCCAGGGTCGAACTGCGATAGAGACTGCCAAGTCGCTGTGCACCGATCCACAGGCTCAAGGCCGACGATGGTCTGGCACACGGAGACTGACCTCGCTCCTGATCTTGACCTCATCGTCCTTCCGGGCGGGTTCTCGTACGGCGATTACCTCCGATGCGGCGCGATGGCGGCGCTCTCCCCGGTTATGGGCGCCGTACGCGCCGCCGCTGATCGCGGCGTCGCCGTGGTCGGCATCTGCAACGGCTTCCAAGTCCTGTGCGAGGCGGGCATGCTCCCGGGGGCCCTGCTCCGGAACGCGGGTCTAAAATATGTCTGCAAGGCCGTCTCCCTCGACCTCGTAAACGCTCAGACGCGGTTCACAAGCGCGTTTGGCGAACGGCGAACGGCGGTCATGACCATCGGCAACGGAGAGGGGGCCTACTATGCCGACGAAGGCACCCTCGACCGCCTCGAGGGCGAGGGCCAAATCGTCTTCAAATACGCGCAAAACCCCAACGGATCCCTCCGCTCCATTGCAGGAGTCGTCAACGCGATGGGAAACGTTCTGGGGATCATGCCCCATCCCGACCGGGCGTTCGAAGAGGACCTAGGCTCTTCGGATGGGGCCTTGATATTCCAAAGCGTCTCGGCGGGCGTCTAGGCCTTAAACGGCGCCCTTGCCCCTTAAGCGCACGCGGCAGCCTGACAGACCTTTGCAAATCGGCTAAGCGGCCCTGATGAGCGTCGCGCAAAAACCCACTGCCGAACTTGCCGCCGAATACGGCCTCAAGCCTGAAGAATACGCCAAGATTCTGGAGCGCATCGGGCGTGAGCCCAATACCGTCGAACTCGGCGTGTTCAGCGTCATGTGGTCCGAGCACTGCTCCTACAAATCCTCACGCCGCCACCTCGCCAAATTTCCGACGAAGGGGCCAAGGGTGATCTGCGGGCCAGGCGAAAACGCTGGCGTCGTCGACATCGGGCATGACGACGAGGGAAGGCCCCTCGCCTGCGTCTTTAAGATGGAGAGCCACAACCACCCTTCCTTCATCGAGCCCTACCAGGGAGCGGCTACGGGCGTGGGCGGCATCATGCGCGACGTGTTCACCATGGGCGCGCGGCCGGTGGCCCTCTTAAACGCCCTGCGCTTCGGATCACCCGACAATCCTAGGACGCGGCGCCTTGTATCCGGTGTAGTGGCGGGCATTGGAGGCTATGGCAATTGCGTGGGCGTTCCCACTGTCGGGGGGGAGACCAACTTCCACCGTGGGTATGATGGCAACATCCTTGTCAACGCCATGTGCGTCGGTCTCGCCGAAGCCGACAAGATCTTCTATTCCGCCGCCCCGGGGCCGAACCTGCCCGTGGTCTATTTTGGGTCCAAGACCGGACGGGACGGCATCCACGGCGCGACCATGGCGTCCGCGGAGTTTGAGGAGGGCGACGAGGATAAGCGCCCGACGGTGCAAGTCGGAGACCCGTTCGCAGAAAAGCTCCTCATTGAAGCGACCCTTGAGCTCATGGCCACGGGAGCTGTGGCCGCCATCCAGGACATGGGCGCCGCCGGTCTTACCTCTTCATCCGTGGAGATGGCGGGAAAGGGAGCGGTGGGGATTGAACTTGATCTCGATGCGGTTCCCCAGCGTGAAACTGGCATGACGGCCTATGAAATGATGCTCTCTGAGAGCCAGGAGCGCATGCTGGCCATCCTAAAGCCAGGTCGAGAGGCAGAGGGACAGCGTGTCTTTGAGAAATGGGGCCTCGACGCCGCGGTGATTGGCAGGACGACGGATACCGGCCGCATTGTCCTGCGTCATCATGGCGAGGTCGTTTGCGATCTGCCCCTCGCGCCCCTGTCCGAAGACGCCCCCCTCTACGACCGTCCCTGGGTGCGCCCCGCCGCTCCCCGTCCCCTAGATCCGGACGCCTCCTATGAGCCGACCGACTGGCGCGCGGCCCTCTTGACGCTTCTCACCTGCCCCGACCTCGCGTCGAAGCGTTGGATCTGGGAGCAGTATGATCGCCATGTCATGGCCGACACCCTGGCCGACAGCGCCACCGGCTCCGACGCCGCCCTCGTCCGTGTCCATGGAACGACGAAGGCCCTGGCTATGACCTCGGACTGCACGCCGCGGTATGTGCAGGCCGACCCTTATGAGGGCGGCAAGCAAGCGGTCGCCGAAGCCTGGCGCAATCTCACCGCTGTGGGCGCAACCCCTATCGCCGTCACAGACAACCTGAACTTCGGCAATCCAGAACGCCCCGAGGTCATGGGGCAGATAGTCCGCGCCATCGAGGGCATGGCTGAGGCCTGCCGCGCCTTGGATTTTCCGGTCGTGAGCGGAAACGTCTCGCTTTACAACGAGACCAACGGCGCGGCGATACCGCCGACGCCCACAGTCGGCGCAGTCGGCCTGTTGGAGAATACCGCACGCCGGTGCAGCTTTAAGACCGTTCGTCCAGGCGACGCCCTTGTTCTCGTGGGCGAGACGGTCGGCGCCCTTGGGCAAAGCCTGTATCTTCGGGAGATCCTCGGACGCGAGGATGGACCCCCTCCCCCGGTCGATCTCGCGGCGGAACGGCGTAACGGCGACTTTGTCCGCGCCCTGATCGCCGACGGCCTACTCTCCGCCTGCCATGACCTCTCGGACGGAGGCTTTCTTGTAGCGGCGGCGGAAATGGCCATGGCGTCGGGGGTGGGACTTTTTATCAACGCCCCGCCCGCCGGCGCGCCCGCCGCGGCGCTGTGCGGCGAGGACCAGGGACGCTATCTGGTGAGTCTAAGCCGAGATAAGCTTGACCTGCTTGATGAGCGCGCCGACGCTTTTGGGGCGCTCTACCAGATCGTCGGCCAGGCTGGCGGATGCGAGCTCGCCATAGAGGGTCTCCTCGCAATCGACATCGATGACTTGGTCGCCGCCAATGAGTCTTGGCTTCCCGCCTATATGGCTGCGCCGTCCGCCGCCTAGGGCGGCGAGCGACCCTCACGGGCTGGGGCCGCCCGGAGCCTGCGGGCTAGGCCCTGAGCCCGGAGACGCGGGAAGGGGCGCAGGCGCGACGGGCGGTAAGGATGTCTCCCCCACAGCGCCTGGAGCGGCGGTTGGAGGTGTTGACGGCGGACCGTCGACGGCCGCCGCCGCGGCGGGCGACGCTGGCGGCGTTGGCGGAGGAGCGGAGGCCGCGGACGCGTCGATCCTAACCAGCCGATAGGTTTTCGCCGGGTCAGGCGTCTCCTGTGCGGCGAGACGCACGGCGGCTGGCGTAGAGCCGACACACCGCGACCCGGTCTTGACGATGCCGTCGACCGGATAGGCAGGACAACCCACGGGCCAGCCGGTGGCGGCGACGAACCCGCCCTTGTCGTCCACGGCGTCGGGTTGGAGGGCGATGTAGATAGTCGACCGAGAGAACATGATCGGCACATCCACCTGGGCGATGACCGGCGATCCGCCAACCACCACGAAATGCGTTCGTGCGAGGGCGACGAACTGATCGGGCGGCGTCTTCGCGTCGGGGGCCGGCTTCTGCAGCGCGGCGATCTCTCCGTCTAGAAACCCCACAGGGGTCGCGCAGTGCGGCCAGGTCGATAGGTCAAGACTGGTCGGGGTCTGGCAGTCGACGGGGAGGGCCGCCCAGATTCCGTTCACAGGATGCGGTCCAGCAGCCGCCTTATCGAACAGGGGGTCGTCCGAGGACAGGGTCGCGCGAAACAGCGCCAGCGCTGAAGCAAAGATTACGGGCGTCATGGACCAACCATAACGGATCATGCTCAAAAGGGCTCCGCCAAGGCGTGACATTTTGTTGTGCGATGGAGGACCGTGACGATGCCCATGCCCGTCGAGGAGCTAGACCGGCGCTTGCGCGACGCTTTTCCGGATTCTGAGGTGACCATCACCGATCTCGCGGGGGACGGCGATCATTATCGCGCGCGGATCGTCGCCCCGGCTTTCCAGGGTCTGTCGCGCGTTCGTCGGCACCAGTTGGTGAACAAGGCCCTGGCGGACGTGCTGGGCGGCGCTCTCCACGCCCTCGCCCTTGAGACCATGGCGCCGGGGGAATGACGCTGCGCCTTGCCAAGCCCCCCTGCAGACCTTAGCTCGAGGGCTACCCTGTTTTATTCGAGAGGTCTTCCCATGACCGACCACAGCGTCACAACCGCCAGCGGACCGGAACCGGTTCGCGACTTCATCGCCAAAACCGTAAACGAGAACCCCGTGGTTCTCTTCATGAAGGGCGTTCCGGAGCAGCCCCGCTGCGGTTTCTCCGCCCTCACGGTGCAAATCCTTGACCACCTTGGCGTGGACTTCGCCGGCGTTGACGTTCTTCAGGACGATGAATTGCGCCAGGGCATCAAGGTCTTCTCCGACTGGCCCACCATCCCCCAGCTCTACATTAAAGGGGAATTTGTCGGCGGCTCGGACATTGTGCGCGAGATGTTCCAGGCAGGAGAACTCAAGGCGCTTCTCATCGAAAAGGGCGTTATCGGCGCCTGATGTCCAGGCCGTCGCCCTCGACCAGCACAGGGGCGGCCCTACGGAAACCCCGAGCCGCTCAGCCCTTGGCGAACCTTTACAACGAAAAAGGCCCTGGATTGCTCCAGGGCCTTTTAAATTTGCAGACCTAAATCCCGCCTCAGGAGGCGTAGAATTCCACCACGAGGTTCGGCTCCATCTTTACTGGATAGGGCACTTCAGCAAGCTCGGGTGCGCGAATGAACTTGGCGGACAGGGCCTTTACGTCCACCTCAAGGTAATCTGGCGTGTCTCGCTCCGCCGACTGAATGGCCTCGAGGACGAGGGCCATGTTGCGTGAGCGTTCACGAACAGAAACGACATCGCCGGCTTTCACCCGGTAGGAGGCGATGTTGACCCGGCGCCCGTTAACCTGAACGTGTCCGTGGTTGACGAACTGGCGCGCCGCGAAAACCGTCGGCACAAACTTTGAGCGATAGACCACCGCATCGAGCCTGCTCTCAAGCAGGGCGATTAGGTTCTCGGAGGTGTTGCCCTTGCGTTTCGCCGCTTCTTCATAGGTGCGGGAAAACTGCTTTTCAGTCAGGTTGCCGTAATAGCCCTTCAGCTTCTGTTTGGCCTTAAGCTGAAGACCGAAATCGGAGACCTTGGACTTGCGGCGCTGACCATGCTGGCCAGGGCCGTAGGAGCGCTGATTGACCGGGCTCTTAGGGCGACCCCAGATATTTTCGCCCATCCGCCGATCGATTTTATATTTCGCCGAGTGGCGCTTCGACATGCTGCTTCCATTTCACTTCGATGCGGCCCGGCCGCCCCGCTATGGGGCGGCGATTGCAACGGCGCGCCGTCATCACCCGTCATGATGAACCCACGCCGCAGGCCTCCAGAGCCTGCGGCGCGAAGCTGGGGGCTATGGCTTCACCGAGGGGGAAAGTCAAGGAAAGCCTAGTCTTCGTGGACGTCGCCGGCGGATTTTTCCGCCCGTGCGAGCCGCTCAAGGGTCCGTCCCCTTCCCTTCACGAGGGCTGAGACGACCCCGCGCAGGGTGCGCACCTCCTGCTCGGTGAACCGGGCGCGCCCTAGGGCGACGCGGAGATTACGCACCATGGAGGGCTTATTTTCAGGAGGAAAGAAGAACCCGGAATTTTCCAGCTCAGCCTCCAGGTGTTCGAAAAGCCCCATGACCATCCCCTGAGGCGCAGGCGGCGCAAGGGGGCGAAACTTTTCCGGCGGCGCGTCAAGGACCGTGAGGCGCCATTCATAGGCTGCAACAGCGACGGCCTGAGCCAGGTTGAGGGAGTGGAACGCCGGATCGATGGGCACCGTCATAATGCCTTGAGCCAGGGCGATGTCGCTCGTCTCAAGCCCGGCCCTTTCGCCGCCAAAGAGGATCCCCGTAGCCAGTCCTTCGGACGCTGCGAGCTGAAGTGCGGCGGCGGCGGCTCTTGGGGTTGAGACCGACATCTGGGTCTCCCGAGGTCGCGCCGTAGCCGCGTAGACCAAATGCAGGTCGCTGACGGCCTCCGCCACCGTCGGGTAGAGCTTTGCATGGTCCAGGGGCCAGTCGGCGCCTGAGGCGGACGCCCAGGCCCTGGACTGGGGCCAACCATCGCGGGGCGCCACAAGGCGCAGCTCGGACAAGCCGAAATTGGCCATGACGCGGGCGACGGCGCCAATGTTCTCAGCAAGCTGCGGCCGATCAAGAATGACGACAGGGGGGTTTGCGTGCATACCCGGGGCCTTAGCGCAAAACTGGCCTTCCGCGAACTGCCGGCCTCACCCCGGGGCGGCCCAGCCCTTCCGCCGCCACCAGGGAGCGGTTATAGCCTCGCCGACATCGCCGTTCGGAGCCGTCTCCCATGTCCAAGATCAAAGTCGCCAATCCTGTCGTCGAGCTCGACGGAGATGAGATGACCCGGATCATCTGGCGCTGGATCAAGGACAAGCTGATCCATCCCTACCTCGACATCGATCTGATCTATTTCGATCTTGGCATGGAGCACCGGGACGCCACCGACGACCGGGTGACCACCGACGCCGCCCGGGCGATCCAAACCCATGGGGTGGGGGTCAAATGCGCCACCATCACCCCCGACGAAGCGCGGGTGAAAGAATTCAATCTCAAGAAAATGTGGAAGAGCCCCAACGGCACCATCCGCAACATCTTAGGCGGGGTCATCTTTCGGGAACCCATCATCTGCAGCAACGTTCCCCGCCTCGTGCCGGGATGGACCCAGCCTATTATTGTCGGTCGTCACGCCTATGGAGACCAGTACCGGGCCACGGACTTCCGCATTCCCGGCAAGGGCAAGCTGACCATCAAGTTCGTCGGCGAGGATGGAGCGGTGATCGAACATGAGGTTTTCGACTTCCCGGGCTCGGGGGTCGCTATGGCCATGTACAATCTGGACGATTCCATCCGCGATTTCGCCCGGGCGTCTTTCGCCTACGGCCTCCAGCGCAATTACCCGGTTTACCTGTCCACCAAGAACACGATCCTCAAGGCCTACGACGGCAGGTTCAAAGACATCTTCCAGGCCGTGTTCGAGGCGGAATACGCCGACAAGTTCCGGGCGGCGCGGCTGACCTACGAGCATCGTCTCATCGACGACATGGTGGCCGCGTCGTTGAAATGGTCCGGCGGCTATGTGTGGGCCTGCAAGAATTATGATGGGGACGTTCAGTCTGACATTGTGGCGCAGGGCTACGGCTCACTGGGCCTGATGACCAGCGTTCTTCTGACCCCCGACGGACGCATCATGGAGGCCGAAGCCGCCCACGGCACCGTCACCCGCCACTATCGCCAATATCAGCGTGGGGAACAGACCTCCACCAATTCCATCGCCTCGATTTTCGCCTGGACCCGCGGTCTCCAGCACCGGGCGCTCCTCGACGAGACGCCTGAGCTTGAGCATTTCGCCAAGACCCTGGAGCGCGTCTGCGTCGAGACCGTCGAGAGCGGCGCCATGACGAAAGACCTCGCGCTCCTGGTTGGAGAGAATCAGCGGTGGCTCACGACCGAGGGCTTCCTCGACAAGGTCGCGGAAAACCTCACCCAGGCCCTCACGCACTAAGGGCGCGCCGCTACGGGTTGACTGTCCTGGCCCCTTTGGCGGGTCTCGCGGGTGCGTTGGATTTTCCAGCGGCGAGGGCCAACCTCTAGCCGCGCCTTGCGCAGATCCTCGCCTTGCATGTGGCGGCTAAGGCAAACGTCCGGCCGCCCTACGCGGTCAAATGGGAAGGGGCGCCAACGCCTTGATTTTCCCGCCGCGCCGCCGACCCGCTTTTAATGCCTGATACGGGTGTTGTGATGCTGAAGCCGACGGCGCCTCCCGTTCGCGCCGACCTCATTGGCGACGGAAATGGATCGGACGCCGCCCCGTTCTTGGCGCACCCTAGACGCCCCATAAAGCCAGCCTGGGCCAGGGGGTGGACTAATTCCAGGCGCCCTTAGCGGCTTCAATCACAGGAGCGGCGTTTGAACTCATCGTATCCGCCGCGGCTTTTTCACGGGGCGGCTGGATCTAGGGACTGACGCAGAGCAACCCGACCGGTCGCCCGTTCCTCCGCCCCAAGGGTCAGCCCTCCAAAGCCGCCCTGACGGCCGCAATCGCCGCGGCGCTGCGCGTCGCGTCTGGGGCGCCTCCCTGGGCGAAGTCGGGCCTGCCGCCTCCGCCCTGCCCGCCCATGGCCAGGACGGCGGCCTTCACGAGGGTTGCGGCGTTGAACCGGTCAGGTATCGACGAGGCCACGGCGACGGACGCCTTGCCGCCGTCTATGCCCACCACGGCGGCGACGTCCGCCTCCTTCTTCAGGGCTTCGATGATCGGTCGAAGCCCCTTGCCGTCGACGCCCTCGAGCACGCGACCGATGAAACGAACGCCCGCCACCATCTCGGCCGGCGGCGCTTCGCCGCCGCCGCCGAGGGCCAGACGACGCTTGGCGTCCGCAAGCTCTCGCTCCAGGCGCCGCCGCTCCGTCGAGAGCGCCTCCACGCGCGCTGCCACGCCGTCAATAGGCGTCTTTAGCTCCTCGGCAAGGCGACGTGCGACGCCGGCCTGACCGAGTAAGAAGCGCCGCGCCGCCTCTCCGGTCAGCGCCTCTACACGACGAATTCCGGAGGCAATTCCCGTCTCCGCTACGATGACAAAAAGCGCGATGTCTCCCGTCCGGGCCACATGGGTGCCCCCGCACAGCTCGACGGAGTAGGCGCCGTCTCCGGCCAAGGCCCGCCCTAGGCTTAGCACACGGACACTCTCCCCGTACTTTTCGCCAAACAGCGCAACCGCGCCCTCGGCTATAGCGTCGGCCGGGGACATGGTCTTGGTTTGCGCGGGGACGTTCTGGCGGATGACGGCGTTGACTTCCGCCTCCACCGCGTCCAGCTGCTCAGCGCTCAAGGGCGCGCCGTGCGAGAAATCAAATCGCATGCGCTCAGCGTCCACCATCTGCCCTTTCTGAGCGACATGGGGGCCAAGCACGTTCTTTAACGCCGCATGGACGAGATGAGCCGCGGAGTGGTTAGCCCGTGTCCGGGCGCGGCGCTCAAGGTCCACCTCGAGGCGGACTGCATCCGAAACCCGCAGTCGGCCAGAGAGAATGCGCAGGGTGTGGGCGAAAAGATCGCCCCCCTCCTTAGCCACGGAAACGAGGGCGGCGGAGCCGCCGCTCCATTCAACGCGGCCAGAGACGTCCGAGGCCTGTCCGCCGCTTTCTGCGTAAAAGGGCGTGCGGTCGAACAGCACCTGCACGGTCTGCCCCGCCTCGGCCGAGTCCGCTTCCGCACCGTCCAGGATGACAGCCAGGGTCTCGGCCGTGAGCTCGGACTGGTCGTAACCTTGAAAAACCGTGGGGCCGAGGCGATCGCGCAGGGCCAACCACACCGCCCCGTCCGCCTTATCGCCAGACCCAGCCCAGGCGTCGCGCGCCCTTTCCCTTTGCTTGGCCATGGCGAATTCGAACCCGTTGAGGTCCACGTTCAGGCCGCGGGCGCGCAAGGCGTCTTGGGTCAGGTCCAGAGGGAAGCCGAAAGTGTCGTAAAGCCGGAACGCAGTTTCACCATCGAGACGATCGCCCGGAGCCATGCCCTGGGTCGCCTCGTCCAGAAGAAGCATGCCGCGCCCAAGGGTGCGCCGGAAGCGTTCCTCTTCCTGGCGCAGGGTCTCTATGATGAGGCTCTCCGCGCGCACGAGTTCAGGGTAGGCGCCCCCCATCTCCCGCGTGAGGGTAGGCGCGAGACGCCACAGCAAAGGCTCCTCGGCGCCAAGCAAATGGGCATGGCGCATGGCGCGGCGCATGATGCGTCTAAGCACGTAGCCGCGGCCTTCGTTGGAGGGCGAGACCCCATCGGCGACGAGGAAGGCGGATGAGCGCAGATGGTCGGCGATGACCCGGTGACTGGGCTGTCGATCGCCTTCGCAAGGCACGCCCGTAGCCTCTACGGAGGCGGCGATCAGCGTCTTGAACAGATCGACATCATAGTTGTCGTGGACGCCTTGGAGCACGGCGGCGATGCGCTCGAGACCCATTCCCGTATCGATGGACGGCTTTGGCAAAGCTTCACGCCGCCCGTCGGCGAACTGCTCGAACTGCATGAAGACGAGGTTCCAGATCTCAACGAACCGGTCGCCGTCTTGTTCAGGCGATCCTGGGGGCCCGCCCCAAAGGGATTCGCCATGGTCGTAGAAGATTTCCGAACACGGACCGCACGGCCCGGTTTCTCCCATGCTCCAGAAGTTGTCGGATGAGGCGATGCGGATGATGCGCTCGTCACCCAGACCAGCGATCTTGCGCCAAAGCCTCGCCGCGTCCTCATCGTCGGCGTAAACCGTCACGAGGAGGCGCTCCTTGGGAATGGCGAACTCTTCGGTGATTAGCCGCCACGCCAGGCTTATGGCCTCGTCCTTGAAGTAGTCGCCGAAGGAGAAGTTGCCCAGCATCTCAAAGAAGGTGTGGTGGCGGGCCGTGTAGCCGACGTTGTCGAGGTCGTTGTGCTTGCCGCCGGCTCGTACGCATTTTTGCGAGGTGGCGGCGCGGGGCGTGACGGGCGTCTCAGCGCCGGTGAATACGTTCTTGAAGGGAACCATTCCGGCGTTGACGAACAGCAGCGTTGGGTCGTTCTGAGGCACAAGGGGGGCGGAGGCCATCACCTCATGGCCGCGCCCGCCGAAGTAGCCGAGAAATGCGGCGCGAATATCGTTGAGGCTCGGCATGACCGCTCCGGAAGCTGAAGATCGCCGCACATATAGAAAGCTCGGCAGGCCGGGGCTAGCGCGCTCTCGTCGCCTGGCCGAGCCCCGAAGCCTACTCCGCCGCCTTCACCCCGGGGAATTGATAGTCCTGGAACTGCTGCCGGATCACCTTCTTATCGATCTTCCCCGTGGCGCCCAGGGGAATTGTGGCGACAAACACCACATCGTCCGGCGTCCACCACTTGGCGATGCGCCCCTCTAGGTGGGTCAGGAACTCCTCCCGCGTCGCCTCAAGCCCGGGCTTCAGCTGGACAACGAGCAGCGGCCGTTCGTCCCACTTTGGGTGCGGCATGCCCACCACGGCGGCCAGGGCCGCTTTGGGGTGGCCCGCAGCGATATTCTCGATCTCAATGGAGCTGATCCACTCGCCTCCGGACTTGATGACGTCTTTGGCGCGATCGGTGATCTGCATATAGCCTGACGCGTCGATGGTGGCCACGTCCCCCGTGTCGAAGAACCCGTCCGCGTCTAGGATCTCACCGCCGTCGCCTTTGAAGTAGCGTCCGGCGACAGAATGGCCTCTGACCTTCAGGCGGCCGAACGTGCGACCGTCATGGGGCAAGAGGCGTCCGGCGTCGTCCTCTAGCCGCATCTCGACCCCGAGCGGCGTGCGGCCCTGTTTGAGGCGATAAGGCATCTGCGCGTCGTACGGTAGGGCGGACACCTCTGCGCACGGGACGCCGACCGTGCCGACGGGAGACATCTCCGTCATGCCCCAAAGGTGGAGAACCTCCACGCCGTAGCGATCTCTGAAGGCCCGGATAATGACTTCAGGACAAGCCGACCCGCCGATCAGCACCTTTCGCAGGGTGGTTAAGCTCGCCTTGCTGGCGTCCAAATGCTGAAGCAACATCTGCCAAACGGTCGGGACGGCTGCAGAGACCGTGACGCCTTCAGTTTCAATCAGCTCAAGCAACGCCTCGCCGTCCATTCGCGTCCCCGGCAAGACGAGCTTGGCTCCCACGGCCGGCGCAGTGAAGGTTAGACCCCAAGCATTGGCGTGGAACATGGGCACCACAGCAAGGACCGAATCGGCTGCGCTGAGGCCTTGCACGTCTGCTTGCAGGGCTAGGAGGGTGTGGAGATAATTAGACCGGTGGGAATAAAGCACGCCTTTGGGATTGCCCGTGGTGCCGGACGTGTAGCAGAGGCCGGCGGCGACATTTTCGTCAAATCCTCCCCAGGGGCACGTGTCCGAGGCGTCCGCGATCCAGTCCTCATAAGCGATGGCTTCGGCCGGCCCCGCCAAATGCTGACGATCGGTCATGACCACCACCCGTTTCACGCTGGGGCACTGGGGGAGGATTTTCTCCAGCAGCGGCGCGGTGGCGAGGTCGGCGAGGACGATGCGGTCCTCGGCGTGGTTGATGATGTAGGCAAGCTGCTCTGGAAAGAGCCGGGGATTGAGGGTGTGGCAAACAGCGCCGATGCCCATGACGCCGTACCAAGCCTCGATGTGACGCCCGGTGTTGAACGCCAGGGTGGCTACCCGGTCGCCCAGACAGACGCCCTCGGCGAGAAGGGCGCTCGAAACCTTCTTGGCCCGACGTCGGATCTCGGCGTAGGTGGTGCGGACGATCGGTCCCTCAAGCGAGCGGGTGACCACCTCGCGACGAGGGTGCCAGTTGTCGGCGTGGTCGATGACCTTGTCCAAGGTCAGGGGCCAAGTCTGCATAAGTCCATGCATGGAAGGCGTTTTCCTCCGATCGTTTTTACAAGGGTAGCGCGCGGCGTTCCGCCCGGCAATGTAAGGCGCCCGAGGCCGGCGCTGCGGATGGTAAGGGGGACGGCATGACGCTTCTGGTTGCGGTGACCGGCGGTTCGGGCTCCGGCAAGAGCACCTTCGCCGCCGCTCTCGTCGGCGCCCTTAAACCCGGATGCGCCCAGGTCGTGAGCGAAGACTGGTACTACCGAGATGTCGGCGCTGCACCAGGTTTCGATCCGGCCGCCTTCGACTTCGACGACCTTGCGGTCAGGGACCATGACCGGCTCCTTGAAGATCTGCAGGCCCTTCGCCTTGGACAGTCCGTGAGGACGCCTCAATACTGCTTCGTACGCCACGCCCGCCTCGCCGAAGGACCGCCCATCGCGCCGTCGGCGGTGATTGTTGTGGAGGGCTCTCAACTCCTATGCCGGGCCGACATCCAGGCCATGTTCGACCTTAAGCTTTACCTTGAGGCGCCCGACGATATCCGCTTCATCAGACGCTTGCTGCGCGATCAGTCTGTCCGCGGCCGCACCGCGCACTCGGTGATCAGGCAATATCTGACCACCGTGCGCCCCGCCCACGAGCGCTGGACAGCGCCGACCCGGGCCGCGGCCGACCTCGTCATCGTGGATGACGCCCTTAGCGTAGAACCTGAACCCGCCCTTCTGGCGCGCCTCGTGGAGAAAGCCGTCGCGCTCCCGGCTCTGGCTCCGTTTCAGCGGGGCGACCGAGTTCAGGGGTAAAGGCGCGTCCGCGTCCACGGGTCGTTGGCCGTCAGGCGACGAAACACCATGCGATCATGAAGGCGGAAAGCCCCGTCGCGCCAGAATTCCATCTGCGAGGGAGAGACCCGGAATCCGGACCAATGGGGAGGACGCGGAACAGGTCCGGCGCCAAACTTCAGCGCCAGTTTTGCAACGCGCGTCTCCAGGACAAACCGGCCCTCCAGGGGACGGGATTGATCTGAGGCCCAAGCCCCGATCTGGCTGTCCCGCGGCCGGGTTGCGAAATAGGCGTCCGCCTCCTCGGGGCTCACCCCAGAGACCGCGCCGCGGACCCTGACCTGGCGTCGCAGGCTCTTCCAGTGGAACAGGAGCGCGGCACGAGGGCGAGCCTGCAACTCGACGCCCTTAGCGCTTTGGAGGTTGGTGTAGAAGACGAAGCCGCCCTGGTCGTATCCCTTCATCAACACCATGCGCACATCAGGCAACCCGTCCGCATCGCAGGTGGATAAGGCCATGGCGTTGGGATCGTTGGGCTCGGATCCGTGCGCCTCCGCCAGCCACGCGCCGAAGAGGCTGAAGGGGTCCTGGGTTTCGAAAGGATCGGTCATAGCGCCTCTGGCCGCCGCGTGGTTTGTCCCTCGGCTCAGCCTCAGATAGAACGGGGCGGATGTCGCACAACACGTTTGGTCATTTATTCCGCGTCACGACCTGGGGAGAGAGCCATGGTCCCGCCCTTGGCTGTGTCGTCGACGGCTGTCCGCCTGGACTTCCCCTGGACGACGCCGCGGTCCAGCGCTGGCTAGACCGCCGAAAGCCCGGCGGCTCCCGGTTCGTGACCCAACGGCGGGAGGCCGACCTTGTCACCATCCTCTCAGGCGTCTTCGCCGAAGGCTCTGACCAGAGGCCCCTCACCACCGGCACGCCCATCTCCATGATGATCGAAAACACTGATCAGCGTTCCCGGGACTACGCCCAGATCGCCCAGGCCTATCGCCCTGGGCATGCGGATTTCACCTACGACGCCAAATACGGGATCCGCGACTACCGCGGCGGCGGACGCTCGTCCGCGCGCGAGACCGCCGCCCGCGTGGCCGCCGGGGCCGTCGCGCGGGCGGTTCTGGGCCCCGAGGTGGTGATCCGGGCGGCCCTGGTGCAGCTTGGTCGACTTAAGGTTTCCCGCGAACGCTGGTCCTGGCCGGAAACCGAGAACAATCCCTTTTGGTGCCCCGACCCGGAGATGGTCGAGCCCTGGACCGACCATCTCGACGCTGTCCGCAAGGCGGGATCATCCATCGGAGCCGTGGTGGAGGTCACCGCTGAGGGTGTCCCGCCGGGTTGGGGCGCTCCCATCTACGGCAAGCTGGACGCGGAGATCGCAGGCGCGTTCATGTCCATCAACGCCGTGAAGGGCGTGGAGATTGGCGCCGGATTCGCCGCCGCCGGCTTCACCGGGGAAGAGAACGCCGACGAAATTCGGATGGAGCCGTCCGGGCCGGCGTTCCTCTCCAATAATTCCGGGGGGGTCCTCGGCGGGATATCCACCGGGCAGACCATCGTCGCGCGGCTCGCCCTGAAGCCTACGTCGTCCATCCTCACCCCGCGACTGTCGGTGAACAGCGTCGGCGAGGAAATCGAGGTGCGGACCACTGGACGCCATGATCCTTGCGTCGGAATTCGCGCGGCGCCGGTAGCCGAAGCCATGCTCGCGTGTGTCCTGGCGGACGCTAAGCTGCGGCACCGCGGACAGACCGGCCGATAAGGGGTCAGCGCCCTGCCAGTTTGCGCAGGGCGGCTCCGGTCAACCGGCGCAAAACCCATTCGCTCTTCGTTTCAGCGCCCAAGGCGTCGTAAAAAGCGATGGCGTCCGCGTTCCAGTCCAGAACCGACCAGTCCATGCGTCCCAGGTCCTCATCCAGGCACCGCTGGGCGAGGCGGGCGAACAGGGCCTTGCCCACACCGCGTCCGCGCGCCTCGGGGCGGACATAAAGGTCCTCGAGGTAAACGCCAGCCCGCCCCTGAAAGGTTGAGAAGTTGTAGAACCAAAGGGCGAAGCCGCAGGGCGCTCCGTCGAGCTCGGCTATATCGCACCGGACCACTGGGTTTGGGCCGAACAGGGCGAGGAAAATATCGTCAGGCCGCGCCGTCACGGCATGGGATAGGCGCTCGTAGGCGGCCAGTTCGAGGATGAACTGGTGCACGAGGGACGCGTCTTCAGGTCGCGCCGACCTGATGACGATAAGCCCGCTCGCCGTAGTTTGCATGTCCCCTCCCCCCAGAGCCCCGACCTTAGCAGGCGGAGCGCCACCAGGTCACCCCGTCCTCGTCGGTCGTCCTCGCCGCCCGACCCCGGTAAAATAGGCAGTTGAGGTGCGCCAGGCTCTCCCCTGTCGCCATCCCCAGAAGGTCCCCGCTAATGGGCCGAGCGAATAGGGCGCCGAAAACGTCGATGGCGCGCCGCGCCTCCGTAAGGCTTCGTTCCAGGCGCAAAAGCCCGCGTTCATGGCCTGCAATCAGGTGATCGAGGCGCGCATGCAGTCCGTGGAACGGGTCGTTGTGCGCCGGCAAGACGAGCACGTCGTCCGCAACTTCACCTTTGATCTTCGCCAAGGACGTCAACCAGTCCGAAAGAGGATCGGCGTCGGGCTCGGTGGGGAAGACGGAGACATTGGAGGAGATCCGCGGAAGGACTTGATCGCCCGAGATCAAGAGCTTGAGGTCGGGTTGATAAAGGCACGCGTGTTCTGGCGAATGGCCGCATCCCACCACCACGCGCCAGGCATGGGACCCGATCTTGACCAGCTCGCCCTCGCTTATGCGCCGGTAGCTGTCCGGAAGCGGATAGACGCCCTTGCCGAACCCGCCGAACCGGGCGGCGTAGTTCTCCAGGGCGGCGGCGTCCCAACCCGCAGCGCGGTAAAACCTGACGCCATCCTCAGGCGCTTCGCGCCCTGTGTCCGCCGCGAGGAGGCGGCACGTCATATATTCGAGGCGGCTCATCCAAAGCCGCGCGCCGGATTTTCGCGCAATCCATCCCGCCATGCCCACGTGGTCAGGATGCATGTGGGTGGCGATGACCCGCGTTATGGGCCGGTCCTTGAGCACGCCGCTGAAGGCGGCCCGCCAAGCCGCCGCTGTCTCCTGGGTCCGCATGCCCGTGTCGACGATAGTCCAGCCGTCGCCGTCCTCAAGGGCCCAGACGTTGATGAACGCCAACGATCCGCCAAGCGGCATTCTCAGCCAGAGGACGCCGGCCGCCACCTCCACGGCTTCGCCTGAACCGACGTCAGGGGCTTGGGCGAAGGGATAGACCAGGGTCGGGCGGGCTAGGCTGTCAGACCCTTCCGCGTGCGCGCTCATCGCCTGAGGCCTCCTTGCTGGCGAACGGCCGCCACATTGACCGTTGTGCCCGCAAAACAACCCCCGCGTCAAAGCCGCCGGTTGACCGACTGGCCGCGCCTAAGCTTGACCCTGGCGCAGGCCTAGGCCTATGCAGCCAAGGCCGACGTGCGTGCGCTGCATGCCGGAAAGACGGCACAGAACGTCCAGGAGACCTAGCCCATGAAATGCTTCGGCCTCATCCTCGCCGCGGTCTTCGCCGCCGTGGCATTCGGCGGACCACCCCTCGCCTTGGCCGCGGCCCCAGCGGCGCCGCCGGCGCCCTACTCCAAAGAGCAGATTGAAAAGGGCGCTAAGACCGCGCCCGCGGTTGTCCAGGCCTCTGGTCTGCAATGCGCCATCGCCAACGCCGCCTTCATCAGCGAAGGCATGGGCAAGAGCCCCGACGATCCGAAGGGCAAAGACGTTAAGATCACCAGCTACGAGGTGTCGTGCCAACAGGGCATGGGCTACGTCCTGCAGGATTACGCAGGCCTCCCCTTGAAGATTTATGACTGCGTCAGCCTTGCGGATACTCCCTCTCCATGCCGTCTGCCTGAAAACCGCGACCCCAAGGCGATGATCGGCACCCTCGTCAAAGCCGCGGGCAAGACCTGCACCGTGGCCCAGGAGCGCCCCCTCGGTGCGACCCGCGCGGGCGATCGCTTCTTTGAGGTGAGCTGCGCTGAAGGTCCTGGCTACATCATTAAGGCCGCTTCGCCGCTTTCGACCACGCCGCCCCTTGCTGAAGACTGCGCTCGCCAGATCGGTACAAACCTTGAGTGCAAGTACACGACGAAAGAGCAGATTCAGGCGGCGTTGAACGCCAAGCTCCAGGCGCTGGTGCAGGCTTCAGGGAAGACCTGCACAATTTCAGGATCGCGCGAGGTCGGTGCGGATTCGAGCGGCATGGTCTACTACGAGGTGGCCTGCGGACCGGGGGTCGGCTACATGCTCGGCGCGAAGAACGACCAATTCGTCCGGGCCATTTCCTGCGCGAACGCCGCCGGACTTGGGGGCGGATGCACGCTGACGGACGTAACGAAAGCGGAAAGCGCCGAGTCAGGCACCTATACCCACCTCGCAACCGCGGGCGGCTTCAATTGCACGGTCGGGAAGTACCGGTATATCGGCCTCGACAGCAAAAACGGCTCCGAGGTCGTGGAACTCCAGTGCACCAACAGACCCGACGGCGTCATCGCCATGTTCCCCTCCGACAACAAAGGTCAGGCTAAGTTCTTCGACTGCATCGCAGCCGGCGGCCTTGGCGAAACCTGTCACCTGAGCGACCCCTCGGCGTCCTACGATAAGTACACCAAGGCGCTGGCGTCCAAGGGCAAGACGAGTTGCAAAGTGTCTGGCGCCAAGTGGCTCGCGGCGACGACGGACGGAAACAACTTCATCGAAACCGCCTGCTCGGACGGCTTGCCTGGATGGGTGATCTCGCAGACCGCGTCGGGCTCGGTGGACCAGATCCTCACCTGCGGTCAAGCCAAGGCGGCCGGCGTCGCCTGCACTCTGCCCACCAACGTCAAATAAGGTGCGGCCGGCGCTCCGGAGCCTGCGCTAAGCGGTTTCGGAGCGCCCGGCCCGCCTCAGGCGAGGGCGGCTTCGATAAAATGGGGCCCCGGGGTGGACATGGCGCGTCCTAGGACGACGTCAAAGCTTTCGGCGTCGCGGCACCGGGTCGCGGAGACGCCAAAGCCCTGCGAAAGGGCCACCCAGTCCAGTTTCGGGTCGCTTAGCTCCAGCATCCTCGAGGCGGCGGGACCGGCCTGGCCGGTCCCGGTCCGCGTCATCTCGATATTGAGGATCCGATAGGCGTGGTTCGCAAACACGACCACAGTGACGTCCAAGCGCTCCCGCGCCATCGTCCAAAGGCTTTGCAAGGTGTAGGCGGCGGCGCCATCGCCGTTGAGAGAAAGCACCTTCCGGTCGGGCGCCGCGACGGCGGCTCCGATAGCCAGAGGCATAGCGGCGCCGATGGCTCCGCCGGTGAGCATCAGCCAGTCGTGGGGCTTGGCGCAGCGGGTCTGCATAAAGACCGGCAGGCCGGAGGTCACCGCATCGTCGCACACGATAGCGTTCTCAGGCATCCAACGCGCGATAGAGTCCCCTATGGCGTAGGGATTGAGCTCGCCCCTCGGCTTTTCCGCCATTTGATAGGGCTGAACCGGGCCTGGCGCGGCTGCGCCCAGGGCGTCCGCTAGGGCCTCGAGGGCCACGGCGGCGTCTTCATGCAGCGCACAGAGCGTCAGGACGGCGCAGCCTTCCGGAACCAGGAGACCGGGCATGGCCGGATAGGCGAAAAATGCGGCCGGCGGTTTTGTCGCCGCCAGCACCATCAGGTCGGAGCCTGCGAGCTCGGCGAGGGCCATCTCGCCAAAATAGGCGAGGCGCTCCGGGGCAAAGCGTCCTGCGCCGCGAGGCAGCCGGCTGATGAACGTGTCTGTGATCACGCGGATGTTGGCCGCCGCGAGCCGTCCTGCGGCGGCGAGCGCCCTCTCAGTGCAGGCCAGGCCGCCCAGAAGCACCACCGGCTTCTTCGCCTGGTTCAACGCCAAGGCGGCCGACTCGATCTGCCGCGACGGCGGCGCCAGGCCGTAGCGATGCAAGGGCAGGGCGATGGTGCTGTGCTCCTGGCGCACCTCCGACCAGGCGCAGTCCGCCGGCAAGATGAGGGTTGCGACGCCGCCAGGCGGCCCGCAGGCCGCGGCGACGGCTTCCGCGGCGAGGCGCGGCGCCTCATCGGCGGTGCGAGCGGATTTTACCCAAGTGGAATGAGGCCGCGCCAGGCTCTCGATATCGGACTGCAACGGCGCGTCGAGGGCTTGGTGTCCCGTCGCGTGATCACCGACGATATTGACCATGGGCGAGTACGCCCTGCGGGCGTTGTGCAGGTTCGCCCCGCCATTGGCGAGGCCGGGTCCGAGGTGCAGAAGGGTGGAGGCCGGCTTTTCGGCCATGCGGGCATACCCGTCGGCGGCTCCGGTGGCGACGCCTTCGAACAAACACAAGACCGGGCGAATCCTCTGCTCACGGTCGAACGCCCCGACCATCTGCATCTCGCTCGTGCCCGGATTGGAGAAACACGCCTCGACCCCCGAGTCCGCAAGCGTCTTAAGGGTCGCTTCCGCGCCATTCATTGGTGTGTCTCCCTCGGGACCATCTTGGCTCCCGCCATCATGCGCCCCGTCCGACAGCTACACCTCGCCCGCTGAGGACGCTAGGTCGGTCGGCAAGGCCTCCATAAACCGGACGGGACGGCCCTCGCCGCGGCGCAGGATCTCTCCCTCGCGCATGACCAGCATGCCCCGGACGATGGTGGCGACGGGCCACCCCTCCGCCTCGAACCCGTCGAACGGCGTCCACCCAACCCGGCTGGCGCTTTGGGCGTGAGAAATGGTCTTGCGCGCTTTCAGATCAACGATGGTGAAATCCGCATCCCAGCCCTCGGCGATGCGGCCTTTTCCGGCGATATTGAACACCCGCTGGGGGCCGTGGCTCGTGAGATCCACGAAGCGCTCAAGGCTGAGACGGCCCTGAGAGACATGGGTCAGCATGATAGGCACCAAGGTCTGGACGCCTGGCATTCCGGAAGGCGAGGCCGGGTAAGGTCTAGCCTTCTCCTCAAGGGTATGGGGCGCGTGGTCCGAACCGAGCACATCGACGACGCCTTGGTCCAGGCCGACCCACAAGGCCGCCCGATGCCGCGCGTCGCGGATCGGTGGGTTCATCTGAGCCAGACCCTTCAGGCGCTCGTAGGCCGCGGGCCCTTCCAGGGTCAGGTGCTGAGGCGTCGCCTCAACTGAGGCCACGTCCTTATTTTCCGCGAGAAAGGCGATCTCCTCCTCCGTCGTCACATGCAGCACATGGATGCGCTTGCCGAGCATGCGCGCGAGACGCACGAGACGGTGGGTCGACTGAAGCGCCGACTGCGCGTCGCGGACCTCGGGGTGGCTCGTCCAATCTCCCGTCCGCGCCAGCGGGCGGCGTTCTGCGAGCCGATACTCGTCCTCTGAGTGAAACGCCGCACGGCGGTTGATGTGGCGCAGGACCGCAGCGACGCCCTCGTCATCGGCGACCAGGAGACTGCCGGTAGACGCGCCCATGAAGACCTTTACCCCACAACAGCCGTCGAGGCGCTCTAACTCGCCAAGGTAGGCCGCGTTCTCATGGGTTCCGCCCACATAGAAGGCGTGGTCGCAGCTCATGCGGCCTGCGGCGCGGGAGAGCTTGTCCGCCAGGGCGGCTTCGGTGGTGGTGGCGGGCTCGGTATTCGGCATTTCGAACACCGTTGTGACGCCGCCCAGAACCGCTGAGGCGGCCCCGGTCTCCAGATCTTCCTTCCACTCAAGGCCGGGCTCGCGGAAATGCACCTGGCTGTCGATGACTCCAGGCAGGATGGTGAGGCCGCGGGCGTCGAACACCGTTTCGGCATGCGCGTCCCCGAGGCCGCCGATGCGCGCGATCCGACCGTCCCGGACGCCAATATCGCCTGGGCCGCGGCCCGCATGGTTAACGATTTCGCCGCCACGGAGAATAAGATCGTACGCCGTCGTCATGGCTCCACTTTCGTCGAGGGGGCGAGGAAGCTCGCCTCAGTGTCCGTCAATAGTCGCCGCGCTTCGCGGCTGACCCAGTCCACGGGAAGATCAAGCATGTGGCATACCGCGTTGGAAAGGGTGGGATCTATCTTCACGAAGGCCTCAAACTCCCGCGGGCCGCGCAGGGCGCGGGCCTTCTCGCCCCAAGGGCCATAGAGGCGGTCGTCGGAGGGTCCAAAAAGGCCCAGCGTTGGCGCGTCTGCGGCGGCGGCAAGGTGCATGAGGCCAGAGTCGTTGCCTACGAACAAACGCACACGTTTAAGGCAAGCGTAGGCCGTCAGAAGGTCGATGCGCCCAACGAGGTCGATCATCCGTTCGCGGGGCATGGAGCGGCGCACCACTTCGCAGGTCCATCGGTCGTCGGGGCCGCCGAGGATCATAAGGCGACCGCCAGCCAAGGGGCCTCGCGGGCCTAGAAGCTCGGCCGCAAGAACCGCGAACCGTTCGGCGGGCCAGGTTTTGCCGACCCAGTTGGCCGCAGGGGCGAGGGCGAGAATAGGCCCTGCCCCGGCGGTCAGAGCCTGCGCCTGCTCTTCGGTTTGCGGGCTTGTATAGAAATAGGGCGGCGCAGGATCGTCCTCTATCTTCAGGACGCGGGCGGCCTCGATCACCTTATGGACGGCCCCGAGGGATGCGGGCGGGGATCGGCGCACCGCACGGCGACGCGCGCTCAGGGTGCGGGCGAGCCCGGAGCCCCTCATATCCACGACGAGGCCCCAGCGACGCCCGCGGACCTGCCGCCAGAGGGTGAACCAATGCATCCCCGCCCGCTGTTTCGGCAAGGCGATCAAGCGATCAAGTCCAGGGGTGTCGCGGAACAAGGGCGCGGCCAGGGGACCCGCCACAATGGTGAACCGTGCGTTGGGAATCTCTTCCTTGAGGCGGCGCACGAGCCCGGACGACAGCACCGCATCGCCGATCCGCGAGGCAGTGATGAACAGGATGGAAAATCGGGCTTCGGCCATGGCCGCCTTATACCGGGTTTCGGCGCTGGCGCACGGCTAAGGAGCATCCCATATCCTTTGTATGAGCGTGAAGATCGCCCGCCTGCCTTCCCGCGCCCTGGTGACGGTCCAGGGGCCGGACTGGCGTGCGTTTCTGCAGGGGCTCGTCACTCAGGACGTGGCGACCTTGACCCCTGACGCCCTGCGGTATGGGGCTCTGCTAACCCCGCAAGGGCGATTGCAGTTCGACTTCCTCATGTGGGGCCGCGAAGACGGCTGCAGCCTCGAGACAGATGCGGGCGCCGCGCCGGCCCTGGCCGCCCGTCTCAGCGTTTATCGCCTGCGTGCAAAAGTCGCTGTCGGGGTCGCCGAAGCCGATATCTTCGTAGCTTGGGACGACGTCCCCCAGACCGACGGCTGGCGCATAGACCCGCGGGCTCCGGCGCTCGGCCACCGCTCGTTGGAGCCGCAGTCGCCCAATGCCGAGCCTCGCGCCTATGATGCGCATCGCCGAGCGCTCGGCGTCCCTGATATCGCCGCTGATGCGGTTGAGAGCGACTATCCCATCGAACTCAACTTCGACCTGATGAACGCCTTCGACTTCCATAAGGGATGCTTTATCGGCCAAGAGACGACCTCGCGCATGCACCGCCGGGGCGGTGTGAAAAATCGCCTGGCGCCCATCGCCGTCGAGGGCCGACCGCCGCCCTTCGGCGCCGATGTGCTTGCGGGCGAGCGGCGCGTGGGCTCGGTACGGGGATCAGCCGACGGACTGGCTTTGGCCTTGGTTCGCCTCGACCGTATCGACGCCGGTCCATTGACGGTGGAGGGCCGACCAGCGACCTTGCAGCCGCCGTCTTGGTCCGCCTTCGCCCTCGCCGCGCCGACGCAGACGGCCGCATCATCGCCTTGAACGTCAGTTGAGAAGGAAACCGCCATGCGTTCGATATCTCACCCCGCTCTCGCCCTGAGCATTTTCACCCTCAGCCTTCCCATCGCCGGACTGTCGGCCCAGGCCCAAGCGCCCGCGCCGTCGGCGTCTGTAGATGTGCGGATCGGGCCGGATCTGCAGAAAAAGGCGCATGACCTTGGGGAGCGCGAGCTGACGGACCTGACGCAGGACCTATCGAAGACGGTGCAGGACAGTTTGAAGCACGCCAAAGGCGTCACGCCCGTGCGGGTGGACCTTGTCCTCGAAGACGCGGTGCCAAATCGCCCAACCTTCGAACAGCTCGGCCGCACGCCGGGCCTTTCCTTCCGCTCCCGCGGCCTCGGCGGCGCGCGCGTGTCCGGCACCGTCGTCTATGCGGATGGACAGGTTCGCCCGATCAAGGAACAATTTTTCGAGACTGACCTTCGAAACGAGTTCGGCGTGGACACCTGGTACGACGCCAACCGCGCGTTCGAGCAGGTGGCTTACGATATTCGCCATGGCCGCCTGCCGACATCTTTCCAAGGCCCAGGCCCCAGCGGCTCCGGCCACTTTGGCTATCCTTTAACAGACCAATAGCTGGCCTACGGTCCAAGGCGGGTTTAGCCTTGGCGCATGAACGACGCGCTTTCCCTTCACCGCTGCGCGTGGCCGGGCGCCGATCCCCTCTACGTGGCCTATCACGACGAGGAGTGGGGGGTTCCCGAACGCGACAGTCAGGCCCTTTTCGGCAAACTGATTCTAGACGGATTTCAGGCGGGCCTTTCCTGGATCACCATTCTTAGAAAGCGCGAAGCCTTCAGGCGGGCCTTCAGCAACTTCGATCCAAAGATCCTCGCTGACTTGACGGAGGAGGACGTGGAGCGCCTCGCCGCCGACCCGTCCATCGTGCGTTCGCGCGCCAAGATCAGGGCGGCGGGCGCCAACGCACGGGCCTATCTCAGGATGGCGGAGGCGGGCGAGGACTTCAGCGCATTTCTATGGGCCTTCGTCGCCCACGAACCGGTTCAAAACCCCTGGCGAGACCCTGGTCCTGCGCCTGCGCAAACGCCGGTCTCTGAGGCCATGTCCAAGGCGCTTAAAGCCCGCGGTTTCTCATTTTGCGGTCCCGTCATCGTCTACGCTTTCATGCAAGCCGTCGGCATGGTGAACGACCACGCGCCGCACTGCTTTCGATACCACGAGCTTGGCGGTATCACGCCTTCGTGAGTCAGAAGCGCCCTCGTCCCGTCCGGCCGCCCAACCCAGGACCCAACCTGGACTTGGAGGGCCAGTACCCAGGATGGGTATGCGGCGTCGACGAAGCCGGCCGGGGTCCCTGGGCCGGAGCCGTATTCGCCGCGGCGGTGATCCTGGACCCTCAGGCTGTTCCTGAGGGGGTGAACGATTCCAAAAAGCTGACTTCTAAGGCGCGGGACCGCCTGGAGGCGGCGATAAAGGCTTCGGCCCTCGCTTGGGCGGTAGCAGAAGCCAGCGTCGATGAAATCGCGGAGCACAACATCGTCGGCGCCACGGGTCTGGCCATGGCCCGCGCTGTCGCAGCCCTGGCCCTTGGGCCGGACATGGCTCTTGTGGACGGCAACATCCCTTTCCCCCTACCGTGCCCCGTGCGGACCGTGATCAGGGGCGACGCCCTGTCCTTGTCCGTCGCCGCGGCGTCTATCCTCGCCAAAACCGCCCGGGACCGTGAAATGGCGGCCCTGGATCGCGCCTATCCAGGCTACGGCTTCGCTGAGCACAAGGGTTACGGGGTCCCAAAACATGCTGCGGCCCTCCGCCGCCTAGGTCCCTGCCCCGCCCACAGGGCCGGTTGGGCGCCGATACGGGCGTCGCTCAGGGACGAGCCCACGGATCTCGACGAGGGGGGGAAGCCCATCGCGGTCGCCCTTATCCCATGAGCACGCCCCAGAGCGCCCTTTCTGAGTTGAAAACGCGCCTCGCAACCCGTCTCCTCCACCGCCGGTCAAAAACCCAGATGCGCGATCTCGCCGCGCAGCTGCGCACGGCGGTTCGGTCGTCAGAATTGCTGTTGGTCGCCATCGCAGCGGTTGTTGGATGCGGCGCAGGCGCAGCGGTGACCGTGATGAGCCGCGCTGCGCAATGGGCGCACGTCATTCTCTTCCGCATCGCCCTTGATCAGCGGCTAAGCGCCGTCGACCATGTCGCCCCGTGGACGGCTTTGACGGCCCCCGCGGCCGGCGGCGTCGTCATTGGCCTGATCGAGCTCTGGCGACGACTGTCGCACGCGCGCGTGGCCGTAGACCCGGTCGAAGCCAATGCCTTGCGCGGGGGGCGCATGTCCCTTCGCGACAGTCTTCTTGTGAGCGTTCAAACCCTCATCTCTAATGGCTGCGGAGCCTCCGTCGGCCTGGAGGCCGGCTACACGCAAATCGGTTCCGGGCTGGCGTCCCGCCTGGGCCTCGCCCTTAAGCTGCGACGGAACGATCTGCGGATCATGGTGGGATGCGGCGCCGCCGGCGCCATCGCCGCCGCTTTCGGCGCGCCACTGACGGGCGCGTTTTACGCCTTCGAGGTCATCGTCGGGGTCTACTCCATAGCCAACGTCGCCACCGTCACCGCGGCGGCGCTCACCGGAGCCCTAACGGCGGCGGCCCTGGGCGGTTCTCCCTATGCCCTGAACGCCTCCGTGGTCCTTGCGGTGAAACCGCTCCACTACCTGCCCTTGATGGCCATAGGCCTGGCCGCCGCGGCCCTCGGCGTCGCGGTCATGCGTCTGACCGATCTGTTCGAGCGGGCGTTCCAGGCCTCTCCAGTGCCCCTGTGGGCTCGCCCGGCCGCGGGCGGCCTGATGGTTGGCGCACTCGCCCTTGTGACGCCCCAGATCCTCGCCGCCGGCCACGGCGCCATGCGCCTCGATCTCCCCCTAAGGCTGGGCGTAGCCGCCCTCGCCGCCCTTATCGGCCTGAAGCTCCTTGCAGCCCTGATCTCCCTCGGCTCGGGCTTCCGGGGCGGGCTGTTCTTCTGCTCGTTGTTCGTCGGGGCGCTCCTCGGCAAGATCGGCGCGAGCCTGTGTCAGCTTTTTCTGTCGAGTTGGGGCGTCGACCCCACGGCCTGCGTCCTCACCGGCATGGGGGTATTCGCCGTAGCCGTGGTGGGCGGGCCCTTGACCATGTCCTTCCTCGTCCTTGAAACCACAGGCGATTTCAGCGTCACAGCGCCCGTTCTCGCGGCCTGCGTGCTCACAAGCTTCGTGGTGCGTCAGACCTTCGGCTACTCCTTCTCCACCTGGCGGCTGCACCTGCGCGGGGAGACCATCCGCAGCGCCGCAGACGTCGGCTGGATAAGGTCCCTCACCGTGGGACGGATGATGCGCGGCGATCCGCACACTATTGAATCGCGCGCCACTGTGGCCGAGTTCCGGAAACGCTATCCCCTTGGCTCAGCCCACGTCGTCGTTGTTCTCGACGACCTTGGGCGGTACGCCGGGATGGCCCAGACGCCCGAGCTCCATACCGCCGAGCTGGACGAGCGCGCCGACATGACCTCGGTGGGCGACCTCGCCCATGACCGCTTGATAGCGCTGCTCCCTGAGTGGACGGTGAAACAGGCTCTCGATACCTTTGACCGGGCGGAGGCGGAAACCTTAGCGGTGATTGATCGGGAGGATAGCGGCAAGGTGATTGGCCTTCTCACCGAACGCCACGCTTCGCGTCGTTACGCCGAGGAGTTGGATAAGGCTAATCGCGGGGTGGTCGGCGCGACGTGACACGGTGCGAGGTCGCGTTATGGTTAATCTAACGGGCCGTTAACCCTGGGCCTACAAGCCTCCCTGGGACATGGAGGGCCTCATGGGCATCGACACGGACAGAATCGTCGTCGGCGACTGCATTGCCGCATTAAACGCTTTGCCGGAAAAATCGGCGGATCTGATCTTCGCCGACCCTCCCTACAATCTCCAACTCGGCGGGGACCTTATCCGGCCCGACAATTCAAAGGTCGACGCCGTGGACGACGCCTGGGACCGTTTCGCCTCATTTGAGGAGTACGACCAGTTCACGCGCGCCTGGCTCACCGCCTGCCGTCGCGTGCTGAAGGACGACGGCGCCCTCTGGGCTATTGGGAGTTATCATAACATCTTCCGGGTGGGCGCGGCCCTTCAGGACCTGGGGTTCTGGCTCTTAAACGACGTGGTGTGGCGCAAGACCAATCCCATGCCCAATTTCAAGGGCACCCGCTTCACCAACGCCCACGAGACCCTGATCTGGGCCGCGAAGTCCCGGGGTCAGCGACGCTACACATTCAATTACGACGCCTTGAAGGTCGCCAATGACGACCTGCAGATGCGTTCGGACTGGACCTTGCCCCTGTGCACGGGCGAGGAGCGAATTAAGGACGAGACGGGGTCTAAGGCCCATCCGACGCAAAAGCCGGAAGCGCTGTTGCACCGGGTGATCCTGTCCTCGACCCGCCCTGGCGATCTGGTCGTGGATCCCTTCTTCGGAACAGGCACCACGGGCGCCGCCGCCAAGCGCCTTGGGCGTCGCTTTATCGGCATCGAGCGCGATGAGGCCTACGCCCGCATCGCCGAGGAGCGGCTCAGGTCGGTTACGCCTATTGATCCGTCCTTGCTTGACGTCGCCGGATCAAAGAAGGCTGAGCCGCGTATTCCGTTCGGCATGATCATCGAAGCAGGTCTCCTGCGGCCGGGCGACCAGCTCTACTGTCCTAAGGGTCAAAGGGCCGCCCGCGTTCGTGCGGACGGCAGCCTCGTCGCTGGAGAGCTTTCCGGCTCGATCCATAAGCTTGGAGCGCTGGTAGACCAGGCGCCCGCGTGCAACGGCTGGACGTTCTGGCATATGAAGACCGACCGTGGCCTGGCGCCCATCGACCTTCTCCGCGCAAAAGTTCGCGCCGGCCTAGCCTAATGATCGCGTTCGTTTCGTCCCATGACCGGACCTGAAACGCCTCAGTTGCTCCAAATTTGGCGCAAACGCGCGTCACGCCCGCATCCGAGGCGATAGGCCTCATAGTTAAGAGCGTGGGTGGAGGCGTAGTTGCGGTGGTAGTCCTCTGCTGGCCAGAAGGTCTTCAGCGGCAATACGGGAACCACGATCTTACCGTGGTGAAGAAGCTTCTGCGCCTCGACTTTGGATTGCTCGGCTATTTTACGCTGCGCCTCGTTGGCGACGAAAATGGCAGGTCGGTATGACGGACCCCGATCGCAGAACTGTCCGCCGTCGTCGGTAGGGTCAATGAGCTTCCAATACCTGAACAGGAGAAACCCATAGTCGACCTTCGCCGGATCGAAAGTCACCCGAACGGACTCATAATGACCGCTGGTCTCTGACGTCACATCCTCATAGGTGGGGTGATCCACATGGCCGCCGGTGTAGCCGCTCTCCACCGACACCACGCCCTGTATCCCCTTCATATCGTGCTCCATGCACCAGAAGCATCCGCCTGCGAAAACGGCGGTCTGGAGCGGCGCGGCGCGCGCCACGGGCGCCAGCGCCAAGAGGATGAGGCCGGCTGCGACGGCTGCGAGACGAGTGAACATGGGCTTGCCCTCTACTGTAACCGTGTCGTTTTTTAGGTGCGTTCGCCGCGCGGCGCCGGCTTAGCCCCCTCGCCCTGAAGGACGAGGGCTAAGACCTTCTTGAAAACCGTAGGCATGGCGCGCCGGGCGTGGGGAATAGGCGTCCAGACAAGGGGTTCCCCGGCGAGGCGCTCCTCGTCCGCCAAGCGGACGTCAAGGGTCAGGGTGAAGTGGGTGAAGACATGCTCCACCGAGCCGACGGTCGTCAACGCCCCCTTAGCGCCCGGTTCCGGCTCCGTCCTGCGCCCTGGGCCGTCCGCCTGGCTCCAACGTGACGTGGGCAAGGCTAGCATTCCGCCCAGGAGGCCTTCGGGCGGACGCCGCACCAGGGCGACCTGATCGTCGCGCACGAGAACGTAAGCCACACCATATCGGCGGGGGCGCTCGGCCTTGACCGCTTTCTGCGGAAGTCGTCCTGCGACGCCCAACGCCCGCCCCCGACACGCGGTCGCAATGGGGCAGTCCTGGCATTTGGGCTGTTTGGGGCCGCAGATCGTGGCGCCCAAATCCATCATCGCCTGGGCCCAATCCCCAGGGCGCGTCGTATGGACGAGGCCGGCCGCAAGGGCCGTCAACGTCGCCTTTGAACCGGGCAAGGGCGTCTCAACGGCATAAAGACGGCTCACGACCCGCTCGACGTTGGCGTCGACCACCGTGGCGGGTTGGTTGAAAGCGATGGCTGCAACAGCTGCGGCCGTATAAGCCCCCACCCCGGGAAGGGTGCGCAACCCGGTCTCGTCATCAGGAAAACGCCCCGCGTGACGTTCGACGACGGCGCGGGCGCACGCGAGCAGGTTTCGAGCGCGCGCGTAGTAGCCGAGGCCCGCCCACGCGGCCATGACCTCATCGTCTGCGGCCGCTGCAAGCGCCTCAACCGTAGGCCATTGAGAAGTGAAGCGCTGGAAGAACGGCGCCGCGTGCGCCGTCGTTGTCTGCTGCAGCATAATTTCAGAAAGCCAAACCCTGTAGGGATCCGCCCCCGCGCCGTCGCGTCCCGCCTTGGGAGACGTCCTCCAGGGGAAGGTTCGCGCGTTGGCGTCGTACCAGGACAGAAGATCGCGGCGGATAGAAGCGGGGTTGGGGACGGGGCTCATGGGATTGGCTATAAGGCGCCCTATGCGCCGTCGTCCTCTACCAACTGCCGCAGAGACCGCCGAGATCCTCGCCCGCAAGCGTTCCAAGCCGCCTCGCCGCCCGCCGCCGCCGGCGGGCAAGGCCCTGGCTCCCATGATCAAGGCCCTTGAGGATAAATATGGTCGCGGCGTGCGGGGGCTGTCGATCAAGTGGGCCGAGATTATCGCAGATCCGCGCCTTGCGCGGTTTACTGAACCGGTGAAGGTGGTTCGTCTGCGCGGCGATGGCGGCTCAGTCCTCGAGCTCAAGGTGGACGGCCCCGCAGCCGCCCTTGTGCAGCATCAGGCGGAGGCGATTCTAGATCGGGTCAACCTCGCCCTTGGAAGCCGCCAAATCACCCGCCTCAGGATCGTGCAAGGTCCGGTGAAGGCCCGCCCCGCGCCCCACCCGCAGACCAAGCGTCCCAGGGGATCAACGCCTCTTGACGCATTGTCGGAAGCGGATTTGGCCGCGGCGCTGGCGGGGGTGGAAGACCCGCAGCTGAAACAGGCCCTCCTCAAGCTCGGGCGCGGCGTCCTTCGTCGCCAAGGAAGATCTGCGGGGGGACGCAGCGACGGCTCGGCTTGACAAATCTGGCGGCAAACCGTTCGAAGAGGCGGCCTCGCCGCCCAATGAAAGCGCCCTCGCCATGGTCTCCGCCGTCCCTCATACGCGTCTTCGCGCACGCCAAACCCTCAACCCGTCGTGGCCACAGCGGCCATGGCCGGCGCTTGCGTTGAGCGCTGCGGCGATGTTGTTTGCCGTGGGCCTCCCGTGGGCGCCCGCCTCCCTCGCCGCAGCGGCGCAAGCCCCGCCGGCGACTGCTGCGTCCGCCTCGCCGGCAACCGAGCCGCCGCCAGCGGAGCCGCCGCCGCCTGGGCCGCGCATGACAGCGCCGGAATATCGCCTCGGCAATCCGAATGCGAAGGTTGTGCTTGTGGAGTACGCCTCCGACACCTGTCCCCATTGCGCCCGTTTCGCCGCCGAGGTTTTCCCGACGTTCAAGAAGAAATACGTCGATACCGGTAAAGTCCTGTACATTTTCCGTGAATATCCGACCGATCCGGTTCAGATCTCTGCAGCAGGATTCGTTCTCGCACGATGCACTGGGCAAGCCCATTACTACGACGTCATCAATGCACTTTTTCAGGCCCAGACGACCAGCACCACGGTTCTGGATTTCTTGCTCTCAGGGGCAAAGGCGGCCGGCTTGAACGAAGCGCAAATGAAGGCCTGCCTATCCGTCAAAGAGGCGTTTGACGACCTCAACGCCCGGGTGAGAACGGCTGAGGACGTCGCCAAGATACGCGGCACCCCGACGTTTCTGCTGAACGGGGTTAAGCTCTCGGACGGAGAGAAGACCATGAAACAGCTTGACGACGCCCTTGCGCCGCTTTTGGCGAAACGCCCCGCCAAACGCGCGCACCCGAGCGGGAAGGCGTAAGGCTGTCGCCTGCGTCTTATGGCCCCCCTGTCGGGAATCGGGCTTAACCCCTAACGTCGCGTTTTCGAGGCGAACATGGCTATCTCTTTGAAAATCACCCTCGCTATGATGCTCGCCGCCGGTCTTTTGACCGCCTGCGGACGTGGGGCGACGACGGCCGCTGACGGCGCCGGCGCGTGGGGGGTGCAGAGTTCAGCCCCGGTTCTCACCGACGCCGGTGTCGCCTTCGGCGCGCCCGGGGCGAAGGTGAAGGTGGTGGAGTACGCGTCGGCCTCTTGCAGCCATTGCGCCGCGTTCGACGCGCAGACCTATCCGGAATTCAAGAAGAAATATATCGATACGGGCCTTGTTCGATATGAGTTCCGTGAGTTCCTGACGCCTCCCGAACAGTACGCCGCTGCGGCCTTCGCCCTCGCGCGATGCGCCGGTGCGAGCAAATATATGGGCGTCGTGGAAGCCGCCTTTCGCGGGCAGGCGGAAATGTTCGCCACGCAGGACATGCGCGGCCCATTGCTCAAGGTCGCCCAGTCGGCGGGTATGAGCGAGGATCAGTTCGCCAAGTGCGTGTCAAATCCCGATTCGCTGAAGGCGATATATGACCGTGTGCAACGCGCGGAGACGGACGCCCATATCGACGGCACGCCCACTTTCATTGTCAACGGCAAGCCCTTGCCGTCCGGCGAGGAGTCCCTCGCCAAGCTTGACGCGGCCATCCAGCCAATCTTGGCGGGCAAGTAGCCCGAGGAGGCGCATTGCAATTCCAGCGCCTTCGCCTGTCGGGCTTTAAGTCGTTCGTCGAACCGACGGAGTTCCGGATCGAACCCGGCCTCACCGGGATCGTGGGCCCCAACGGTTGCGGCAAATCCAACCTCTTGGAGGCGCTTCGGTGGGTCATGGGCGCCACCTCCGCCAAAGCCATGCGCGGCGAGGGCATGGACGACGTTATCTTTGGCGGTTCGGACGGCCGGCCGGCGCGGCACCACGCCGAGGTCCTGCTTCAAATCGACAACAGCAACGGCGGCGCGCCCGCGCAATTCAACCACCACCCGATCTTAGAGGTCACACGGCGCATCGACCGCGGCGCAGGCTCCACCTACAAGGTGAACGGGGTCGAGACCCGCGCCAGGGACGTCCAGCTTCTTTTCGCCGACGCTTCGACTGGCGCCAACAGCCCCTCCCTAGTGCGGCAAGGTCAGATCTCCGAACTTATCGCGGCTAAGCCCTCCAATCGCCGTCGCATCCTTGAGGAGGCCGCCGGCGTTTCGGGCCTCCATTCGCGCAGGCACGAAGCGGACCTGCGCCTGAAGGCGGCGGACGCAAACCTCGCGCGACTGCAGGACGTCATCGGAGAGCTTGAGGGCGGTCTTGGCCGCCTTCGCCGAGAGGCGCGACAGGCGGAGAAATATAAACGCCTTGCCGCTGAAATCCGCACGCTCCAGGCCGCCGTCCTCTACGCCCGCTGGACCGAGGCGGAGGCGGCCTTGTCGGCGGCGACGGCCTCCGAGGCGGAGGCCGTGCGCGCGTCCGACATGACAGCTAGGGAGGCGGCGCTCGCCTCGACCCTGGCCCTCAACGCCGCCGAGGGGCTAACGCCCCTGCGTGAGGAGGCCGCCGTAGCCGGGGCCGTCCTGCAACGCCTTATGATCGAACGCGATCGGCTGGAGCGCGAGGAGCTTCAGGCGCAGGCGGAACTCCAACGCCTTAAGGCTGAACGCGGTCGTATTCGCGCGGATCAGGCCCGGGAGACCCAGCGCTGGGAGGACGCAGCGCAGACCCTCGAGAGGCTCGACGCGGAGATCAGGACCCTTGACGACCTTGCCGCGTCTACACCAGAGCGGGCGCCCGAGCTTGAGGCGGCCGCGAAGGACGCCGCAGCGCGGCGCGCCTTAGCCGACGCTCAGGTGGAGCGCCTCGCCGCCGCCGCCGCCGCCGCGGCCGCCCGCCAGGAGGCGGCGGCGGCGGCGCTTCAGCGGCTTATGGATCAGAGATCCGCCGCAGCCGCCCGGGTCGCGGCTGCGGCGGCCCGTGTAAAGAGGACCCGCGAGGCCCTCGAACATCAGACCCGCGCCCTTGCCGGCCTGGGTGCGCGAGGAACTGATCCCTCGCCAGCGGAGGAAGACCTTCGGCGCTGCGAGCGCGCGCTCTTGGAGGCGAAGGCGGCGCAGGAGGCGGCGGAGACGGAGCGCGCCGCAGCCCTCACTGATGAAACCGCGGCGCGACAGGCGGCCCGCGGCGCCGAGGACGCCGTTCATCGCCTTGAGGCTGAGGCTGAAGGCCTTAAACGCCTTCAGGCCGCCGGGCGGCGCAGCGAGTACCCCGCATTGCTAGAGGAGGTGAAACCGGATCCCGGCCTGGAGGCCGCCCTAGCCGCCGCCCTTGGCGAGGATCTCGAAGCGGCGCTGGACCCCCGTGCTTCCGCCTTCTGGGCCGGTGCGGACGCCGAGGCGCCGCGCTGGCCCAAGGGCGCCCAACCCCTGGCTGATTCAGTCGTTGCGCCCCACGCCGCCCGCGCCCGCCTGGCCTTCACCGCCCTCGTCGAGGCGGCGGACGGGCCGCGCCTGCAAGCGCTAGCGCCGATTGGGGCCCGATTGGTGTCAAGGGAAGGCGACCTGTGGCGCTGGGACGGCTTCACCGTGCGCGCCGGCGCGCCCAAGCCCGCCGCCCTTCGCCTGAGCCAGCGGCGCCGGTTAGAGGACCTGGAGGATCAACTTGCCCAAATCCGGCCGCGGGCGTCGGACGCGGCCAAAGGGCTCCAAACGGCGCACGATCGACTGAGGCGGGCGGATGAGGCTTTGTCCAGCGCTCGCCGCGCCTTGCCGCCCCTCGAAAAAGCTCGGGGCGCAGTCTTGGAGAAAGTCGCCCAGGAGCAACAAGACGAGGCGCGCCGGGAGGCGCGACGCCAGGCTCTGGGCGAAGCCATCGGCCGGGCCCAGAGCGAGGCGGAAGCCGCGGCTGGCGACCTCGCCGCCGCCGAGGCCGAGGCTGAGGCGGCCCAGATCCTCCTTGAAGAGGCGCAGTCGGCGTCCTCGCCTCCGGTGGAAGATGCGGAGGGGGGCCTCGCCGAGGCTCGGAGAGCGGCGGTGGCCGCGCGAGACGCCGAGGCCGGCGCACGGGCGCGCTTCGATCAAGAGGTCCGGGCGCGGGAAGGTCGCGTGCGCAGACGCGAGGGCTTGCTGCGTGATCGGCGGGACTGGAGCCGCCGCGCGAGCGAGGGTGAGCGCCAATTGGCCGCCCTTGGAGCGGAGGCGGTGAAACTCGAGGCCGCCTATGCGGCCGCCGAGACGGCGCCTGACGCCATGAAGGCGCGCCGCGAAGCCCTCCTGACGCAGTGTCTCGCGGCGGAGGCGCGTAAATCCGCCGCCGACGACGCCCTCGTCTCTGCAGAGACGCGCCATGCGGCCGCGGAGAGCGCCCTTAAGCTTGCCGACGCCCGCGCAGCCGGCGCCCGGGAGGCTCGCGCTGCGTCTCAGGCGCGGCTTATCGCCGCTCAGGACCGCAGCGCCGCTGCAGCGGATCAGGTGCGCCAGTCGCTGCGTGAGGAGCCGGAGGCCTTGGGCGCCCGCCTAAAGGGGGAAGCGGTGGCCATTCCATCTGAGGCGTCCGGAGTTGAAAGCCACATCGCTCACCTTGAGCGCGAACGCGACGCTATCGGTCCGGTCAATCTTCGGGCTGAAGAGGAGATGAGCGACCTCGGCGGACGCCTGCAGCAGATGGCGTCCGAGCGGGCGGACCTGCTTGGCGCCATCGCACGCCTGCGCGGCGCCATCGGCGAACTCAACGCCGAAGGACGCGAGCGGCTGCAAGCGGCCTTCCAGAGCATCAATGAGAGTTTCAAATCCCTGTTCGAAACCCTCTTTCAAGGCGGCCAGGCGGAGTTGCGGCTGGTCGAGTCAGAGGATCCCCTGGAGGCGGGGCTTGAGATCTTCGCCTGCCCGCCCGGCAAACGTCTCGCCGCCATGAGCTTGATGTCGGGAGGCGAACAGGCCCTCACGGCGACGGCGTTGATCTTCGCCGTCTTTTTGGCAAACCCTGCACCGGTCTGCGTTCTTGATGAGGTGGACGCCCCCCTGGACGACGCCAATGTGGACCGCTTCTGCACCTTGCTCGACGAAATGCGTCGCAGGACGCAAACGCGGTTTATCGTCATCACCCACAATCCGGTCACCATGGCGCGGGTCGACAGGCTCTATGGCGTCACCATGCCGGAACGGGGAATCTCCCAGCTCGTCTCCGTAGACCTTAGGCAGGCGGAGGCGCTCGCAGCTGAATAATCTACATCTTTTCAGATATTTATGACACTTTATCCTCGCCTTGACGCATAGCGCCGGCATCTATAGGTTCCGCGCCAACTAAGCCGGGCCGCGACGGTGACGTCGGGCCCTTGAGACTTGTCCGAAGTCATGCCTGAGCCGAAGCACGATCGCGACGAGGCGGCCAACCGCCTCGCCGCAGACCTCGACGCCTTCGACGCGGCGCGGCGGCGAAAAGTGAGGCCGCCGACAGAGGCGGGCGGGGCCGACGAAGGGTACCGCCTGTTGGGCTCGCTTATCGGGGGAGTGCTGGGCGGGCTGGGTCTTGGTTGGCTGGCGGATCGGCTGGCGCACTCCAGTCCCATCGGTCTCATCAGCGGTCTGCTGATCGGGACGGGGGGGGCTATTTATTCGATTGTTCGGTCAGCCTCGCGGCCGGGCGGTCAAGGCGGCGGCTCGATCGCTCGAGACGCCGGCGACAAGAGGGATAAGGACGGCGGCTGAAGGGCGGCCGCAGACTGAAGGACAAATGCGCCAATGGCCGCGCCGATGGAACAGTTTGAGATCCACAAGATCGTGCCCCTGCCCACCGTGGCGGGAGTAGACCTGTCGATCACCAATACGACGGTGGCAATGTTCGCGGCGGCTGCGGTGATCTGCGGCTTCTTCGCCCTCGCGTTCCGGACCAAAGCAATCGTCCCGGGTCGCGCTCAGGCGGCGGGAGAAATGCTATTTGAACTCGTGGACGATCTGGCCGCATCCATCATCGGCGAATCGGCGGCACGGCCCTTCCTCCCGTTCGTCTTCACCCTTTTCTTGTTCATCATGACCATGAACATCCTCGGCATGTTCATTGTCGTTCCGACGGCGACTTCTCAACTCGCGGTCACCGCGACGCTGGCCCTGATGACGATCTTGGTAGTGGTCGCCGTGGGCGTAATCAAGAACGGCTTTGGGTTCTTCAAGCTCTTCGTACCGTCGGGCGTTCCCTGGTACCTGCTCATTCTGATGGTGCCTATAGAGATCATTTCCTTCCTCGTGCGACCCCTCACCCTGGCGCTGCGTCTCTTCGGAAACATGATCGGCGGCCACGTGGTCCTGAACATTTTCGGCAGCTTCGTCGTGTCTCTCGCCCTCGTGGCGCTGGGCGGCGGGCTTGCGACCCTTGGCTGGGCCGTCTCCGCCCTCTCCTTGGGCTCCGTCGTGGCCCTTATCGGCCTTGAGTTCATCGTCGCCTTCCTGCAGGCGTTCGTCTTCGCCGCCTTAACCTGCGTCTACCTCAACGATGTGGTGAACCTCCACAATCATTGAGCGGCCTTTCCCCTCCACCCAAGTTTACATTAAGGGACCAGAAAAACATGGACGTCACTGCTGCTCGTTATATCGGTGCGGGCTTGGCCATGCTCGGCATGATCGGCGCCGGCATCGGCCTCGGCATTCTCTTCGGCAACTACCTTTCCGGCGCCCTGCGTAACCCTTCCGCCGCCGCCGGCGAGCGCCCTATGCTGTTCCTGGGCATGGCGCTTACCGAAGCGTTGGGCATCTTCGCCCTCGTGATCGCGTTCCTGATCCTCTTCGTGAAGATCTCCTGACCTTCGACCTCTGACGAGAAGGAGCCTTCGGCAGCATGCCGCAGTTTGACTTTGGGTACTGGCCCGGCCAGATCATTTGGCTCCTGATCACCTTTGTGGTGCTTTACATCCTCCTGTCTGCGGTGATCCTGCCGCGGGTTCGGGGAACCCTAGACGCGCGCGAGGATCGGATCGCGGGCGATATTGGCGAGGCCCGGCGTTTACGCGACCTTGCAGCTGCGGACGCGAAAGCGGCCGAGGGGCAGATAGCCGAAGCGCGCGCGCGGGCGCACAGGACGGCTGCGGAGGCTAAAGCCAAGGCCGCCGCTGAGGCGCGTCAACGCCAGACGCTGCTTGAAGCGGAGCTGGGCGAGCGTCTCGCCCGCGCAGAAGTTCGCATTCGGGCGTCGCGAGACGAGGCCATGGGGAACGTGCGAGGCATCGCTGAAGACACGGCGGCCGCGATTGTGGAAAAGCTGACCGCGGTCGCATCAGACGCCGCTGGCCACGCAACGAAGGCCTAAGGGAGGACGCTTTGGCGATTTTGCAGGAAGCCGAACTCTGGGTCGGCGTTGGTCTTCTCCTTTTTTTCGCGCTTCTGGTCTGGTTCAAGGTCCCCAACGCGGCGGCTAAGGCCCTCGACGCACGGGGTCAAAAGATCCAGGCGGCCCTAGATGAGGCCCAACGCCTGCGCGATGAGGCGCGCGCACTCCTGGAAGACATCAAACGTCGCCATGTGCTGAGCGAAGCGCAGGCCGCGCAGATGATCCAGGAGGCTGAGATGGAGGCTAAACGGCTCGAGGTGGAGGCGAGGACGAAGCTGGAAGAGCAGATCGCCCGCCGCACCGCCCTCGCCGACCGGCGCATCGCCATGGCGGAGGCGCAGGCCGCCCAGGATGTAAAGGCGGCCGCGGTCGACCTTGCCGCGGAACTCGCGCGCGTCGTGCTGGCGGATCGGTTGCAAGGCGCCAAGAGCGACCCCCTGATAGATGGCGCCGTCAAAAGTCTCGCACGACGACTGCAATAGCCCCTCGCCCCTCTAGGAGAGGATGGGGGAAAAGGGGCCGCCTCCGGCGGCCCCTTTTTTTATCGCCTACTCGGCAGCGAGTTGGGAGGGCGCCGCCGGCGTCCAGCGGAGGCGGGGCTTTCGCGCCGCAAGGGTCTCATCCAGCCTCCGCAGGGGCGCATGAAAGGGCGCTCCCTTGAAACGCTCGGTCTCGCCGCGCTTGGCGGCCTCCGCCAGCTTGATAAGCACGTCTGCGAACCGGTCGAGCTCGGCTTTGGATTCGGTCTCCGTCGGCTCGATCAACATGGCGCCATGAACCACCAAGGGGAAATACATGGTCATGGGGTGGAACCCCTCGTCGATCATGGCTTTGGCGAAATCCAGGGTGGTGACCCCAGTGCCTTCCAGCCAGCGGTCGTCGAACAAAGCCTCATGCATACACGGCCCCTCCGGGAACGCAGGGGTCATTACCGGCGAAAGGCGCGCCTTGAGATAGTTGGCGTTGAGGACCGCGTCCTCAGCCACCTGTCGAAGTCCGTCCGCACCGTGGCTCATCATATAGGCCAGCGCCCTCACATACATCCCCATCTGGCCATGGAACGCGCACAGCCGTCCGAACGGCGTTTCCGCGTCCGGTCCTTGATGCTCGGCGAGCCGTAGCCCGTCCTTGGAATGGACGATCCATGGAAGCGGCGCAAACGGGGCTAAAGCCGCGGATAAGACCACCGGACCCGATCCGGGGCCGCCTCCGCCGTGGGGCGTGGAGAAGGTCTTGTGCAGGTTGATGTGCATGGCGTCGATCCCAAGATCGCCGGGCCGCACCTTTCCCACGATGGCGTTGAAGTTCGCCCCGTCGCCGTAGAAATAGGCTCCGGCGTCGTGCGTGATTCTCGCCACTTCTAATATGTCGCGTTCGAAGAGGCCGCAGGTGTTGGGGTTCGTCACCATGATGGCGGCGACGTGAGGACCCATTTTTGCCGCCAGATCGGCAAGATCGATGCGTCCGTCCCCAGTCTGCGCAAGTTCTTGGACGACATAGCCGCAAAAAGCGGCTGTAGCGGGATTGGTCCCGTGGGCGGATGTCGGGGTTAAGACCGTCGTCCGCGCCACATCGCCCCGCGCCGCGTGGGCGGCGCGGATCGTCATGAGCCCGCATAACTCGCCGTGGGCGCCGGCCTTCGGCGACAGCGCCACCGCGGGCAGCCCCGTGAGCGTGGTCAGCCACGTGGCGAGCTCGTTCATCAGCGCGATGGCGCCCTCCACCGTGGACTGAGGTTGCAGCGGGTGAATATCGGCGAACCCAGGAAGGCGCGCGAGCTTCTCGTTAAGGCGCGGATTATGTTTCATGGTGCACGACCCGAGGGGGTAAAGTGCAAGGTCGATGGCGTGGTTCTTCTGGCTTAGGCGCACATAATGCCGTACGGCCTCCGGTTCTGAGAGACCGGGCAGCCCAATAGGTGCTTCGCGCACCAAAGCGCCAAGGTCGTCGGCGACGCCTACTTCGCTCTGGGGCAGGTCCACCCCGGTCCGCGACCAATCTGCACGCTCGAAGATAAGAGGCTCGTCCTGCAGCAACGCCCGTCCGCCCGAGAGGGTGGGATGGCTGTAATCATTGCCGCTCTCAGGTCGAGAGGGACGGCCAACAGCGTTCATGCTCATGCGCCTATTACCTTAGCGAGGGCGGTTGCCAGCCTATCCATGTCCCCATCGGACGTCGTCTCCGTGGCTGCGAGGAGAAGAACGTCGTCCATCCCAGCCTTAGGATCGACCCTGGAGACCGGCACGCCTGCGATGATGTCGTCTGCGGCGAGGGTTTCCACCATGGCGGCGGCGGACCCTGGAAGACGGACAGCGAGCTCATTGAAAAACCGAGGCGTGAGAACCTCGACCCCATCGACCGCGCCCAGGCGCTGCGCCAGGGCCTTGGCGCGGCTGTGATTGATCAAGGCCAGCCGCCGTAGCCCCGTCTCCCCAAGGAGGCTCATGTGAATGCTGAACGCCAGGGCGCACAGCCCTGAGTTGGTGCAGATATTCGACGTCGCCTTGTCGCGCCGGATATGCTGCTCGCGGGTGGAGAGGGTCAGGACGAACCCGCGGCGTCCGTCGGCGTCCACCGTTTCCCCGCACAGCCTCCCAGGCGCTTGCCTCAAGTAGCGTTCGCGTGTGGCGAAGAGACCCACGTAAGGTCCGCCGAATGAAAGACCGTTGCCGATGGACTGGCCCTCGGCGGCGACTATGTCGGCGCCCATATCGCCGGGAGCCTTCAAGAGACCAAAAGAGACCGCCTCAGTGGTGACCACAATCAGCAGCGCGCCAGCGGCGTGGGCGGCCTGCGCGATGGCGGTCACGTCCGAAGCGGTCCCGAGGAAATTCGGCGTCTGGACGACCACGCAAGCGGTGTCTTTTGAAATGTGCCCGATCACGTCGGCCTCGGCGTCGACGGCGAGGGGCAGGCGCTCGACTTTCATCCCCACCGCCGCAGCCAAGGTCTCAATGGTGGCGGCGTAATGGGGATGCAGACCTGGCGAGAGCACAGCCTTGTCGCGGCGCGTGACGCGCGCGGCCATCATGACGCCCTCGGCCGCGGCCGTTGATCCGTCGTAAAGCGAGGCGTTCGCGACCTCCATGCCCGTGAGCGCCGCGACCTGGGACTGAAATTCGAAGAGGACCTGCAAGGTCCCCTGGGCGATCTCCGGCTGATAGGGCGTGTAAGAGGTCAAAAACTCGGAGCGTTGGATAAGGTGGTCCACCGTCGCAGGAACGTGGTGCCGGTAGGCGCCTGCGCCGCAGAAAAACGGGCCCGCGCCCGCCGCGCGATTGCGGCCCGCAAGGCCCGCGAGGGCGCGCTCCACCTCCAACTCGCCGCGCGCGTACGCCAGCTCGACTGGCCCGTTGAGATGCGCCGCCTGTGGCACGTCCCCGAATAATGCATCAATGCAGTCCACTCCGATAACGCCGAGCATCTCGGCTCTGTCGTCCGGAGACAGGGGAAGGTAACGCATCCTTGGTCCTTCTAGCGGAGGGGGCGTGACGCAAAATGACGGCGGCGACCTGTCTGGGTCGCCTGGCGGGGGATTAGAGTGAGCGGAGGTAGGTCTCGTAGGCGGCGCGATCCATCAGGCCGTCGACTTCAGAGGGATTGTCGAGCTTTATCTTGGCGAACCAACCCCGCTGTTCCGGGGCTTCGTTGACGGTCTCCGGCGTGTCGGGCAAGGCCGCATTGACCTCCACAACCTCGCCCGAAATCGGCGCGTAGATGTCGGACGCCGCTTTCACGCTCTCAACGACCGCGAGGTTCTCGCCCGCCTTCACCGCCTTGCCGATCTCCGGCAGTTCGACGAAGACCACATCGCCAAGCTGGTCCGCGGCGTAGGCGGTCACGCCAACGGTCGCGATGTTCCCATCGAGTTGGACCCACTCGTGATCTTTCGTGAAACGCATGGTCTTCTCCGGCTTAGGGTTTGCGCACGTAGCGATGGGGAACGAAGGGCATGGAGGTGACTTCGGCGGCCTGCGCCTTCCCGCGCACGATGACGTTCAGGCGCAGGCCCGGTTGCGAAAGCGCCGGAGGCGCAAAACCCATGGCGATGGGATAGGAGAGGGTCGGAGAAAACCCGCCCGAGGTGACCCGCCCGACCGGTCGGCCCGTGTTGTCGGCGATGACCGCGCCCTCCCGCGCGGGCGCACCTTCAAGAATGCGCAAGCCAATCCGGATCCGATCTAGACCGCCCTCAAGCTCCTCGGTCAGCCTTGCGCCTCCCCTCACCTCTCCGGCCTTCAGTCGACGCTTCGATATGGCGAAGGCGAGGCCCGCCTCAACCGGGGAGACGGTCTCGTCGGCGTCATGTCCGTAGAGGGGCAGTCCAGCCTCCAGACGCAGGCTATCGCGCGCGCCAAGGCCGATGGGCTTCACACGCCGGTCCTGGATCAGGACGTGGTAAAATCTCGAAGCAACCGCCTTGGGCGCGAGGATCTCAAATCCGTCTTCCCCGGTATAGCCCGAGCGGGAGACCACGAGGGTTTCGTCCTGAAAGGTCCTAAGGCCGCAGGTCATGAAACCAAGATCCGCAGCGCCGGGGAGCGCCGCCTCCACCACCGCTGCAGCCTCAGGGCCCTGAACTGCGATCAAGGCGTCATCATCTGAGCGCCGCAAGCGCCCCGCGTCGCCGGCCGCAGCGGCCATCATGGCGAAATCGCCGTCCTTGGTCGCGCCATTGACCACAACGTAAAGGCCGCGCTGAGGGGCCGCGTCTGGGAGGCGCGCAATCATGAGATCGTCCACCATGCCGCCCGCCTCATTCAGCAACACCGCGTAGCGGACACGCCCTGGAGCAAGGCTCGCCACATCCGCCGACACCAGGGGTTCGATGAGCGCGGCAAGTCGGCGATGGTCCTGGTCCGGATCTCCTGAGGGGTTGGCGAGGGTCAGGAACGACGGGCCCATATGAGAGACGTCGAAAACGCCCGCTTGGGCGCGCGTCCATCGATGCTCGCTGAGGACGCCGTCCGGGAATTGAATCGGCATCTCATAACCGGCGAAGGCCGTCATCCGCGCGCCCATGGCCGCATGGTGCCCATGAAGAGGGGTCTTCTTCAGCTCAGACGACACCTTGGGCGGCTCCTTTCAGGCGACGGGGCAAGACGGCGGATTACGTCCTGGCCCCCGCTGTCCCTAAGGACTCCCGTTAAACCGGGGATCCTCGCCTGAGAGATTTCAGGGGCCTGGGCCGAGCCCATGGCGCCTTTGCTCCTTCGGCGAGCGGCGCGAGCGCCGCTGCTTTCCAGCGTTCCGTCGTTCGTCGCGGTCCTTTGGCCTGAGCGTTTCCGGGGCGGTTGCGCCTTCGGCGCCGTCCAGCGCTAAGCGCTAAACGGACTCTCCCGCGAGGAGACCTCCACCCTGCAGACGGCACTTGTCTCTGTCAACCGCGCGTTTTAGCGCCTGCAGCATAATCGCTGATCAGTCCGTCACCGGGTTCAAGGTTGGGCGCCGCACGGGCTTCACCGCCGGCTTCGCCGCAGGTTCCAGTCCAGCCTCCGGCCCTCCTCTCGGTTCGGGCGTCTCGTCGATGGGCGCATCGTCGCCAGGCCGTCGGGGCGTAACGAACCGTGACAGAAGCGGCTTGATCCAGAGTTCGAAGTCGTCGACGAACTCGTACACCACAGGGACCAAGACAAGGGACAGGGCGGTTGAGCTGATCAGACCGCCGATGACCGCGACGGCCATGGGCTGGCGAAACTCCGATCCTTGCCCAAGGCCAAGGGCCGTGGGGAGCATGCCCGCCGCCATGGCCATGGTGGTCATGATGATGGGCCGCGCGCGCTCTCTGCAAGCGTTCAACAGGGCCTCGAAACGTTCAACCCCCGCACGCTCCTCTTCGATGGCGAACTCCACCAGCAGGATGGAGTTCTTAGCTGCAAGACCCATCAGCATGAGAAAACCGATCATGGCGGGCATATCGATTTCCATGCGCCCCGCCAAAAGCCCGATGACGGCGCCCACCAGACAGAGGGGCAGCGCGGCGAGAATAATGATCGGTTTAAAGAAGCTTCGGAACAGAAGCGCCAGAACGCCGACGATGAGACCGATCCCCGACAGGAGCGCCCCGAGCATCCCGCTAAAAAGCTCAGCCATGGCCTCGGCGTCGCCGATGTTGGCCCGGGTCACGCCGGCGGGGAGATGCTGCATGACGGGCAATTTACTGATCGCGCCCAGGGCCTGACCCAGGGTGGTTCCGTTCAGGTCCGCCTGAACGATCACTTCCCGCCGTCGACCGTAGCGGATGATGCGGGCGGGCCCCGCGCTGAACGACAGATCGGCTACGCTCCCGAGGGAGGCCGTTCGACCGCCGCCTGTTGGGACTTCTAGTCGCGCCAAGGCGCCAAGGTCGCCCCGCGCATTCTCCGAGAGGCGAACCCGTATGGGGATCCGCCGCTCGCCCTCGGAGAATTTAGCCACATTGGCGTCGATATCGCCGATGGTTGCGACCCTGAGGATTTCCGCGATAGCCTGGGTGGTGACGTCGACCCGGGCCGCCTGAGCCGCCTTGGGTCGGATCTGCAGCTCTGGGCCCGCCGGCGGCGGCGAGGTGCGTACGTCCGCAATCTGCGGCAAGGTGCGCATCTCCTTCTCCAATTCCAGCTCCGCGCGGTCCAGCGCCGCGGGATCTTCGCTGCCGAGGACCATGTTCACCTCAGCGGAGCCCCATTCCCCTTGCGCCGTAATCCGCACGTCGGGAATGGCCGCGAGCACCGGTCTAATGAGCGCCTTGAACTGCTCCGTCGTGTGTTTGCGGTCCTGCTTGAGGGTTACGGTGATGGTGCCGTTGCGAAGCTCGCTGCTTGATCCGCTGAAGGCGGATCCGCCGCTTGACGATCCTGTTTGGGCGAACACGCCCTCCACATCCGGTTGGCGCCGCAAAAGCGCCGTCGCCTCGTCGACGGCGCGGCTCATCCCCGCCCGGGTCACTCCGGGCGGCCCCTCCATCTGCAGGTAGAAATATCCCGAATCGGAGATTGGCTG
>Ga0116231_10000254_pt1 | contig 82059 bp, 60 predicted proteins | sample S1TSphgellanicum_2_FD_89695 | JGI IMG/M metagenome (GOLD analysis project Ga0116231, IMG submission 89695) | Host-associated microbial communities from peat moss isolated from Minnesota, USA - S1T2_Fd - Sphagnum magellanicum MG | ecosystem: Host-associated > Plants > Peat moss > Unclassified... | reverse complement strand
GGCCTTTCTTTTGAGTTGAGAATTTCGGGGGGAGGAAACTTGAAAGGATTCGGTGTTTTACTTTCATTTATTTATATGCCCCAAAAAAAAAAAAAAAAGTGCATGACATTTGGCGGCCTGACTTTCTGGTGTTCTACAACAACAATAACACAAGAAAGTCATGCACACATTTTGATTTTCAAGTAGAATCAAATGAGAGGATGACACAACACTAAACGTGCTTTTTTTTTTTTTGTACAACAACCTCTTTCCTTTTTGTTTTTGTTTCGCGGGAAAATGTGATTGAGAGTTTGAAGTTTTAAAAAATCCATTGCATATCTCCGTGGGGATTTTGAATCCCAAACACCAATGTGCAAAGCATTTTGAAAAGAAAACCCATTTTTTGCTTGTGGAGATATCAACTTCAATGATAAATATAATCAAATTATGCAAAATATTTTCTCTAACAAATGCTTGCCATAATAATTCCCCCCAAAAAATGGTTTTTGTTAATGATACATGATTTTGGTAACAATTTTGCCATTGGAGTCATCAATGAATAAACTTAACTGAAAGAAAGATTTTTGCTTCCCCCCCTCCACATACAGAACACAATAGAGGTTTAGATAGAAGCATTTCTTTCAAACAACAAAAATTTAGGGAAACAAGTTTAAAGCTCTCAACCAATATCACCCACAACAAAGCCATGTCAAACATGTTTGCCAACACAATCACAACATAATTAATGTTGCAAAAAACACAATAATGAATGGGTATTTTAGTGAAAAGGATTTTGATTAAACACAAAAATGATTATGTTGCCAATGAAAACACAATCATGAATGCTTATTTATTGAGAGGATTTCATTTGATATGGACAGATTTTTCAAATTGCAACATATTATGTCGGCTTTGTATTATGTACATCGATTTTTTAATTTTTATTAAGCATTTTTGCACAGAGGTGTTTTTTCTTCAATGTTTTGATATTTATTTAAAATTGGGTGAATGCTTTTTTAAAAAATTAGCAAAGTGAGTCAAATTTACACTAGAAAAACAAAAGTTTCCCAACTTTGTGTAGCTAATAGAGTTTTCCTTAAAGTCATCCTGTCTTCACCCTGTCTTTTTGGGCCTCTTTAGTTCTCTCACAATTTGGAGAAAATTTTAAATTGTTTTTGGAAAGATTTTCTGGAACTTTCTTCTTTCCGAGGTCATAGTTTTGTAGTATGGAACAGTACTTTTTTTTTTCTTTTTTCTTTTTTCCAAATTTGCGAGGTAGGTTACAGGTGGGTTGGCGATCGTGCACAAGAGGACTTAGCCAAATTTGACTACAATTCAGAGAGAAAAATAGAAAAAAAAATTAAGCCTCCCTCCTATATTTTGGCAACATGTTGGAACCTATTGTCTAAATATGATGATTTCAAAATGTTTTTCCCCTCGTATGTGGGCCCATTTTTTTAAAATTTAAAAAAAAATTCCAAAAAAAGTCCTTTGAATCACAAGCAACTCCACTTTTTTTGTCCCCTGGATGCAAAAATTCGCCCAAAAATAAAACACTCGTATGGAATGGTCAAGCCCCAGCCCATTACGTTGGGCAAGGTGCCATACGAGCCCATTAGGGCAAGCTAGATGAACAAGGGTAATGGGCAAGGGCAACTAGGACCATTCCATAACATTAAGGTCCGAGGCCAGCAAATTCCACAATGATTTAGAAAAGAATTTTATGTTCAATGGGACACGTTTTGGTCATAATTGTTAGGTATATGAACATCAATGGAAGATTATGTCAAGAATATGGTTAATGAAATGACATAATCTGCCACACTAGACCATTATGTTGTATTCTTTGGAATGATCTAGTTGCTACCCCTTATGTTGGGTGCGTCCCCTAATGGGACACATCCCTCACTTGTCAGTGCGACGAGCTAGGGGATGCACCCATCATGGACCGGAAATGACATAATCAAATTATGACATATAATGTGGTGAATAAAACGACATAATAATCAGATTATGGAAAATAATGTGGTGAAGAAAATGATGTAATCAGATTATGGCATGTAACGTGATGAAGAAAATGACATAATCAGATTATGTCATGTAATGTCGCGTAGAAAATGACGTAATCTGCCCCACCCCCTTGTCGTTGCCCAGCAGCTGCAGCAGGAGGGGGAGCGCAGTAAGGGCAGCCTGGTTGCAAGCAACGAAAGAAAGAAAGAAAGAAAAGGAGGAAGAGGCGCGCTCAAATCTCGCGGCCAGGTTTAGAAATCTTCATGGCGGCAGGTAGCCACAAGAGTCGGCGATGGTGTGCACATGATGATCATGCAGCAGCTCCCACGCATTCACCAACACCAACGATTTCAAAACCACCCGCTTCCCCAAAAAAAAACTCAGCTGTAAATGGTTGTACTTACTGTTGATGAGATTCTTCCTTCTCCTTGTGCTTCTTCTTCTCTTCTGGCTCTTCTCCTTCTTCTTCTTCTGTTGTTTTTGCAATATAAAACTTAGTGTAGGTGCTGTTTTTTGATGTTGGTTTTAGTATTGTGTTTTTGCTTCTGCAATATGATCCTGGGAACCCTGCATTGCTTGATTGAAGCCTCTGCTTGAGTATTGAGGGATTCTGCATGTGTTGAGAGAGAGAGAGAGAGAGAGAGAGAGAGAGAGCATTGGGCCGGGGATTTGTTGTTGGACGGATTTGAGGTTTCAAGTATGAATAGCTCGTTCTTGTTTGAGGAAGAGAAGGGTGAATTTCTGAGAGGCACTAGGGTGCGGGGGCGGGCCAAGAAGCCTAGTCATGGGTCGAGCTCCTCGCGGAAAGCTGTATTGAAGGATGATCATGCTGCTGCTGGTGTCGATGTGGGTACAGGGAATGTCGAAGCTTCTGATGATGCCGGTGTTGATGAGAGTGATTTCCAGTTCGATGTTCCAGCTTCCATTCATGCGTCGTTACAGAATGACAAGCTTGAGAGCTGCACGACGACGCTAGTGGCAGGTGCCTTGTTTCCAGAGCCGTTTATAAATGGCCAGCATGAAGATACTATAACTGTTGCGGAATTCTTGGCCAACACTGTTGGGCTGCAGGAAGAGCAGCAGCAGCAGCTGAAGGCGCGCGTTACTGGGGTTGATGAGATGGCGGAACCTGTGGAGGTCAGGAAGCATATCGTCGCTGTTGGTGGGATCAGCTCGGCAGAGGATACGGGAGTGGAAGCAGCGCTTGAGAATGAGATGAGCCCGCCGCTCGGCCGGTTATCAGATCCGGCGGCGCTGCAGGAGCTGGGGAGTGTTGCGGTAGTGGGGAAGAAGATGGATGGGGACAATGCTTCAGCAGCTCCTCAGGTGAAAGGTGCAGTACTGTCAAATGGTGGGGCGGCGAAGAAGAAGCTCCAGCAGCAGCGGTCGACACAAGTAGTTGGACCCTGGGTCTCCAAAGTGCGTCCGTCTGCAGCACCAGCTGCACAGCTACAGTATGCGGCGATGAAGATGCTTTTGAAGCTCGACGACGTCGTCGACTCCGGGATCACTGACGACTTCTCGCAGCAGCAGCAGCTTCCTCCTGACTCTTCTTCCAGTTCTCCCACAGCACGTAGTGCTAGCCCTCCAGGTTTGAACATCACCATTCCTGTCGCGGCATACCCATTGCCCAACCCTCAAGCCCTTCCAGCTTCCCCAGCTGCTAGTCGTTCAGAAGCCGACTCCCCGATCTCCTCTCATGTCCCGCAAGCGCAGGTCGATTCAGGAAGTAAGAAGTTCCCTACTGTCGTCGCTCAGCACTCAGAAAGGTCGCCGTCGAAGTCGCCCACGAGGCCGGGGAGGCCGACCAGCCCCGACATGAGCACACACAGAAACAGAGATGGCCTCATCAAGTCTCCTGCAAGAGCACCGTGGTCTTCGGATACAAGGAACCACACCAACGGCTTCAAGTCTCCGACGTCCAAAGAGCAAATGCTCGTCGCGAGTAGTCCGCGAGGTCGAGATCAGAACGGGTTCAAGTCTCCGACGAAGCTAGATAGGTGGCCAGCTGATCACATGAGCTCCACAAAGGACATCAAGCCGCTGGCGTCGTCTCCAGAACAAACTCGTCGGAGGGCAGCAGAGCCTCGATACATGTCGCCGACCAGGTCGACCTGGTCAGCAGCAGCTGCAGGCGGATCCGCGTGGTCGGAGACGACGGGTGGGGTCAAGTCGCCGAGCAAGAACTGGGTCTCCGAAGGCGATAGACAAAGCTCGAGCTCTTCGTCTAGTGTTGCAGTTGCAAGTAGGAGAAGCAAGTCGCCCATTAAGGCAAGGGCGGAAGGTGGGGAAGCAGCGAGGGATGCACAGTCCAAGCTCTTCACTAGGTCTTCTGAAGAGTCGAAGCCGGTGGTCGCGATGAACCAGGTCTCTGCTGCTGCTGCTGCAGTGAAGGCGAAGCTGCAGCTGGCGACGACAACGAACTTTACACCCACAGCAGCCAGCGGCTTCAACTTCAAGTGCGAGGAGAGAGCACAGAAGAGACGGGAGTTCTATGCGAAGCTGGAGGAGAGGATGAAGGCCAAGGAAGAGGAGAGAAAGCGAGAGGAAGCTAAGAGACTGGAAGAGAAGGAAGCTCAGTTCAAAGAGCTTCGCAGAGCTTTGACATACAAGGCGAATCCGGTTCCAAGCTTCTACCAAGAGCCTGTACCACCCAAACCTGAGCTGAAGAAAATCCCACCTACTCGAGCTAAGTCCCCCAACTTCACACCCTCAAGGAGAAGATTGAGCTGCTATGCAGAGCTCACAAATGGACAACGACCTGAAAGAGCAAACAGGATGATCAGCAATGCAGCTGCTGGTGGAAGACGAAGACATAGCAGTGGCAGCATGGGTACCAAACCTGGAGCTTCACAAGGCTCGAGTGCAACATCTAGTGAGGATTTCACTTCTGCCAGTGTGCAGCTGCAGGAGATCATGAAGCCGGCAGCAGCAGAATCAAGCTTTGATGCAGCGGGGAGAAGGATCATTCATCGCCCCAACAGCTTGAGTCTAATAGGAAATGCTCCTCCCATGTCAAGATCAGCTCTTGAAGACCATGAGGTAATCTTATACACTGATGCTGCACAGACTGAAGAGAAGATAAAGATCCAGCTTGTAATGACAAGGAACAGTAGTCTAGAAGAAGAAGAACTGCAGCTCAAAGAGGAGCTCAGCAATGAGCTTGCAGCATTGGAGATGAGTTCAGGACCTCTTCCTCCAGCCAGTCCAACTGTAAGCAGTGGTGGTGCTGGTGGGGATGAAAGTAAGCAACATGACAGTATAAGATCTCCTCCAGCTTCAAGCTGTGATGTGGAGGCCGGTATGATCAACTGCAATGTGGCAAGAAGCAGCTTGTCATCTGCAAGCAATTCTTCTCCTTATTCCTCTGTGAAGGACATTGTCTCTGAATTCTCCAGGAGATTAGCAGGTGAATCTACTACTACTACTGCAGCCACACCAACAGCAACTTCATGAAGAGGAGGAATTCTTTCATCATGCAGCTGTTGTACAACTCTAGAATTCTCCTGACTCAAGCAGACACAAAAGTGGATGCTATAAATCATCAATGTTGCTTCATCAATGTCATTGTGATGGAGTGATTCTCTCTCATGGAGCATTTTTGTCAAGAACTTTTGTGAAAGAATCTGTCAAATCTGCACATGTTCTGGGTGCTGGATTGATTGGTTCTCGTGGAGCATTTTGTCAACCCCAACTGTGGTCCTTAGAAGGAATCTGTCAAATCTGCACACGATGTGGGTGCTTGGTTGATTGATTCTCCACATGGAGCATTTTGTCAACCCTGACTGTGGTACTTAGAAGGAATCTGTCAAATCTGCACATGATGTGGGTGCTTGGTTGATTGATTCTTGTTATGGAGCAGTTTGTTAACCCCGACTGTGGTACTTAGAATCTGTCAAATCTGCATACTACATAAATGCTTGATTCTCATTGAGTATTTTCTCAATCTGATTGTGAATTTAGAATCTGTCAAGTATGTATATGTAGTAAATGCTTGATTCTGATGGTGCATTTTGTTAATCTGATTGTGGAAAAATCTGTTAAATTGTTCTGCACATATGAGTGCTTGATTGATCCTCATGATGGAGAACCTGGCAATACTTTTGTGGAAGATATGTTTCTGTGAAAAGTGCATATGTGAGTGCTTGATTCTTTCTCGTCATGGAGCATTTTATCAATCTGATTTTGAAACAATCTGAACAGAATTTGCACATGTGAGTGTGTGATTCTTTCTCATAAAGTGTTTTATCAATCAGGTTCAAAATATTCTGTGGAATGTGCATGATGTGAGTGCATGATTCTTTCTCATGGAGCATTTTTTGTCAATATGATTGTGAAAAGAATTTGTGAAATTTGCATATGTGCTTGATTGGTTTTCTTGGGTAATAAAGTTTGCCCCATGGATTTAGGTCAATTGGATCCCCTGCGATTGTTCCTTTGCCTTGATTTTGCTCCCTGAATTTGTATGTGTTGAGTGGATTTGGGCTTCTGGTTAAAATCTGAGGGCTTTTGCTTGGATCCATTGTCAAATATGTGTGTGTGTGTGTGTTCCACACATAGATGACTCCCTTCTGGAGATGTGATATGCTTCTAGAAAATTCTTGCAATTTTGTTATGGGTGCTTTACAACTGTACTTGTGATTATGTTTACGTTCCTTTCTGCATTGATGTTTGGAGTCAAATTGAGTTGCTGTGATATGCCTTCTATTTCTCTACAGCTGTGCAAGTAGTGTTTGGTAATTTGGTCATGCCAGCTGACTAAATTAAGTGTTAAGCAGCCCTATGGAGTAGGCAAAAATTGTAAGATTCATGAACATAATGTAATTTATAATTTGTAGGATGAAGCGAAAATGGTATTTACATAAAACATGTGCTCCACGTCTGCAGTGGATCGACATCCAATCCATAGTCCATCAAATGTCTTGATTTGAGCTCTTGCTCATGCTCCCATACAACTTCAGGTACTTCACCTTGCCCATCTTGTGTGTATATGTGCCATTTCCAATCTTGCAAGTTTCCATTTTTTGGTTTCTGTCAATTTGCATTCTCATGTGCTTCTTATTAGTTGGTGAAGATGTGTGAATCACACCCAATTTGTTTCTCTTTTAATTTACTCATTATGGTGCCGTCCATTGCCTTAGGATGTCTACTGGAAACAACGCTTCGGAATGAAGCAGCTCCTTTCCAAAAATGAATACTCTTTTGAGATTTTCAAGCACAGTTCACACATATATAATAGAATTTGTGTATGGTGTTTCACAAGTTTCACACACTAGAGCACAAATAATGAAGGCCTTTGAGCCCATGTTACTCCACTACAACCACACTATTGAGAAGTATGTGTAAACACTGCTGTTGTGCGATTTGTATATGAACCGCCAGTTCCAGGTTTTTAAAAAATTGGAATTTCTAAGAACTGGCCAGTTCTGGTTATTTAAAAATTTCCATTTCAGAGGACCAGCTGGTTCTGGGTATTTAATTTTTAATTTCTTGAAAGAACCAGCTGGTTCCAAGGGTCTGGTTGTGAAACATCAGGTTCTGAAAACTGGCCAGTTTTGAGACAGTTTTCAGCTTATACTCCCACCTGATTATGCTAATGGTAATCAAGGCGATTTCTTACTTTTCACTTCAGATTTTAATCTGGTTCACAGCTGGTTTTCTAAGATGACAGATTTGTCGGAAAGCTAATGAAAAAACACCAATTTTTTTGCATGTTTTTAAGCTTCAAAAACAAATTATGTTTCAAGCTTGAAGGTTTGAAGTTAGAAGCTTCAACAACAGCACTAAGAAATAACAAATGCAATTCAAAGACTTTTCCTTTGCCAAACCTACATACACCTTACAACTATGTTTGCAGGGTAATATGACATGCATACTCATAGTTGCTAGGCTTCATCTTGCCCAAATCTACTAGAACATCAATCTATCTTTTTTCTTCTACCTCTTCCTAGTAGGACAATCAACCAAGAGATATTTTGCAAGGTGGGAACCCTTATGTGTCCACAGAATGTTCTCCAATGGTGCGACAACCTAGTTCACCTTTGTTCCAAGCGAACACATCTCGGTAACATTCTAGGACCTTCTAGAGCTGTTGTCTTTTCTCCTTATCCAAGTTAGGATCAACCCGGATCTTCTGGCAGATCTCTTTCCACCTTGTGCTTATCTCATCATTGTTAGATAATGTTAACTATTGGTTGGAGTTGTTTGTTGTGAAAGCCACCACTTTCTATTTCATGAACTTGTAACAGTACTAGAATTTTTGCACAGTTTGTAGATTCAAAGATGGCCTGCCTTCTTTTCTTTGTATAAAAAACCCACTTAAATTAGTCAACATAGTTGTTTGCGTATGTTATTTCCTCTTCCATAAACCCATCAACCTATTCCTGCAGTATTAGTTGTAGAATTTGTTGTGGTCCTTTTGATAGCACCAGATCTTCAAATCCAATATCCCCAAACTCATTCTCATCACCAATCTGTTCAACTGGGTGATGCTTTTCATCTCAATGTTCACTATTATTCGTATCAGTGTTTGAGTTTGACATAGGCGCATCCACTCCTTTGGACATGATGGAATCATATTGATACGAATTTTTAACAGTCATGTCCGAACCACCAATGATATGTGTGTTTTCCAACGCAACAATAACATCTCGCTTCAAGGCTTCTGAATTCATTCTTTGCAGCATATTTACCATAATTAATGGTAATACCTCCACATTGGCCCTTGGACCATGCCTTACTTGGATCAAGCCCGGCTTCGCATCCATGATTGCACCAATTTTTATCAAAAAATCCAATCCAAACAATACGTCATAGTTGTATGTATCTACCACCATAAAGGTCATGGTGCATTATACGCTTCCAACTTTAATAGGTACTTCATCAATTCTACCCATAGCTTGTGTGACAACTCTAGATGCAGTTTTGTAAGTTTTAGATTTGACAACTAAATGCATTATGCCCAATTTTCTAACCACTGTAGTAGCCATAATAGACATGGATGCTCCAATATCCTCCACCCTTTCCACCACATAGTTGTTTATTTCCATAAGCAAATGGAGGGTCTTGCTTCGATGCATTTTGTTGATGCAGATCTTTTTGAGTGCTAAAGTTGCTGAAACCATAAACACCTGATTGTTCATTGCCTCTAAATCCTTCTTTTGTCTAGCCAATCTTACTAGACTTTCAAGGTGTTCTAGTTCCCCTGATATCATAAGAATTGTCTCCATAGGTGAAAGGGAAATCTTCCCTTTAATGAAGTGGGAAAAAATCTTAGACCTAACTAAGGTTTCCTGATTTACTCATGTCCCCTCTTCTATAGCTTCAGAACTCGATATAACTCCACCTGGTGCTACTTCAACAAGCATCCTCTTCCTAGGTACTCGAGTGTAAGAGAAGAGATTTTCATTTCCGCATAGCTTGTTAAGTTGTTGCATGGTTGCCTCTTCATCATTCAATAATACTTCCAAAAAGTTTGCTGCTCCAAAGTGGGACTTCCCATCCTTGGGTTTCTTCCAACACCTATCTTCCGAATGACCTAAACTTGCACAGAAAGAACATTTTATCCCACAGTTTTCTATCCTATGAAACAAGCCGCACTTGGCACATTTTGGCCATGGCTCATTTAATCTCGGACAGGCGGTGGTTAGATGGTCTCTTCCCTTGCAGATATGGCAACCCCCGAACATGGTGGAAGAAGATGTTACATTAGGATTGGGCACATTCCCCTCGAAGAAATTAATAAGTGTGTTGTTCAAAGTCGTAATCTGCTTTTCCATCATGGTTTTGAAACTCCCTCTTCTTATCTTCTTTTAGTGGTTCATGTGGTGTTTTTTCGAGTTCTCCCAACACCCTTTCTACTTCTATTACATTTTCGACCAATTCTTCAATATTGATATAAATCCTTACAACACACTACTTCCGAATTTTTGGCCTCAACCTAGCTAAAAATCTTTGTCTTTGTTCAACATCTTGTATTTTGCCCCTTTGAAAGAGCTTATCAAGGCGTTCAAAGTATTTCTGAACCCTTTCCTTAGGCTCCTATTTGATGGCATCAATTTCATTCTGATGTCATCAGCATCGACATCCCCATATTTTTGTGTTATCAGAGTTAGTAGTTCAATCCAATTAGTTGGTGTTAGTTGCAGCTTCATGAACATTCTTTGGCCCACCCTCTCAAATTTAGCTTTGCAATTTTGAATAATTTGTTTACATTCAAATCTTGCACTTCCACAACCATAGTAAGTTTTTTTGCCTAGTCATTGATATCCTCTTGGTCTCTTCCCTAGAATAATTCATCCATACCCTGAGGGCTAGTCATTTTGCAACTTCCAATTTTAATTTCAATGTAATTTGCTACAAATCCACTAGTTCCACTTCTCCTTGATCAAATGGTTGTCCACATCTTGTTGCAATCTACTTTGATACTACACCCAATATCTACGCACCCTGAATATTCTACATCCTATCTTGAGTTGAGTTTTAAAGAAAGACCTAGGACTAGAAACGGTACTCGCTGGATTAGATAGGTACCCACTCTTGTTTATCAGACCTTACATTGGTTTTCAACCATAATGTTGATTGATAAGAGAAACCAACATCAATCATGTTAATAGCATCATACCTTACTTTTACCTCAAGGCGGTCACACCCCATGCCTCTCAGAGATGAGAACCCTAAAGATTCCTAATGAGCCAATTTTTAAAGATTTCATGATAATCCTTTTTCATCAACCTCCAAGATGGTAGACTGAATTACAGAATTTATTACCATCTATCATTACCTTAGTCATTACCATCTATCATCTTAATATTAGCCCAAGAATTCAAATTGATCTCCCTCCTTCATGGGTCTCAAAGGCATGATATCATACGGTAGGGTTGAGAAATTTTGCTCATCTGTAGACTCTAGTTGGTATTGCAACTTTTGCTTCGTATCTCACCATATTCTCCAACTCATGATGCAAGATTTTGATCTAATGTGCTCCACCCTAATAACATGATCTCCATTTTGAAACAAGTCTTCTACACCAAGTATGTAAAGTCTAACAAAGTGGTTAAGTGAGACAAAAAGCTGGGGAATCCAAATGTCTCCTATTCTAGGTGTACTACTATGTCTTTTAGGAATTGAAGATGAGATTCTACGCAAGGTATGAGGTGTAATGATATTGCCTCTGTAACTTTAAAGTTGATTCCCAACCCCTTGCTCCATTTCTTATCCTCATCCAAACTTGAGCATGGGTTCAGAAACCATTATGGGCTATCTCCACTATAACATCCCAAATCCAAGCTTCATCAAGATTTACGCCCACAATCATCATTATGCCAAATCCCAATAGAAACGTAGAATTAGGGCTCCTAATTGAGGTTTGTCCTGCCTTCTTGGATAATCAAACCTGACAACTAATTGGTGTTCATGGATTTCCTATGTAACATCATTTATTCCAATCTCATTCTCACTGGATGATGACATACTATCCTATTTGTTGTCATACTCCAACTGTATGGGAGTTTCAACATTGTGACAGAACAAAACTTACTTTGATACCAAAAGAAAAGGGACTGTTAAAAAAACAAAGTTTTATGCGTGTGAAACTTCTAAGCATAGCCAGAAACACTAGAATTTTTTAATTAATCCCATCACTTGCATTATAACCCATTGTCATCAAAAATTTTGCTGGATTTTACTGATTTTAACAGAACAAAGTTCTGTATATGTAGATTGCCAATTTGTCACAGTTGTGTGAGTCCTTTCACACTTGCCATACTGGCCATACACAACTGGCTGCCATATATTAGTCAATACATTAAAAGTTTAAAACTTGTTGAGGTATGGCTTGAGGTCAGAACTCTCAAGGTTTTTTTAGTCAATATGAGTTGCTAACCCTTTCTCCCATTAATGCAACAATGCAACGTATCATCAAATCCTTCATCTAATAAACCCTAAATCTTAGAAACATCTGGATCTACATGTTTTGATCGTGGTATGAACAATATCTATCAGGCTCACTTAGAACCAATCATGAACAAAAAAATTCTTGTGCAAGAATGGGCTACATATACATCTCTAAGAGTTCCCCTATTCATGTCCTCATTCATCTTGTTTTGTCTAACCCAAGGACACCCCACTAAGGATTCTAGTATTCATTTAAACAACTATCCTACAACATGGATTCAAGGTGTTGCAACAAAGGTCCCCTTCCCAAATGCATACTTGTATTTCTACATGCCTTTTATTTCTACAACTCAAACTTCATTTGTTTTCATCATTCCTCAGCATCAACCCCTTCTAGTTTTTATCCTTTTTAAGAACAACTTGCCTATTTTGCTAAATCATTGGTGAGTAGAATTTAGTAACTATTGGCTTAGTAGTCCATCCTCCTATCTCTTAAAAATGCTAACAAGAAGAAAGAAAATCAAGAGATAAGGTAAGAGATGCCTTTGCAATAATAGTGGCCAATGGCCACCACCACCTTTCTTATTCCAAGAGGTGGCAGTTCAAAAATATGAGTTTGCATCTCAATTATAAGAGCACTATAGATAGGCAAGATGATCAGCTCTAGCACATTATGACGTTAAACCTTAAACCTTTAATTCTCTCATACAAAATTTGACAGGTTGTATCAATTAGGGTTCTTTTCTTGCCTTGTCAAAAAAAGAAGAATAAGAAACAAACTCTTCATGTGAAATTTCCCATCATTGATTATTTTTTTAAAAGCTCTTTAGATGCCTCATTCATTTGATTTTAGCTCATGTGGTTTTTTTTTTCATTTTCAACTCCTTAATGGCCTCAATTAAGTTAAAATGAGATTTGCCACCACAGATTTTAAGTGAGTTTCACTAAATCTAATGAAATTGTTTTGTTTGATTTCAGTTCTTTTATGATGCCCATTCAAATTAAGGTTCATATGTTCATATATCATTATAAATGTGATCTATTTATAAACTATTTGTGGCTTCGGTTGATTTTAAATGAACTTTATTGAATTTAATGAATTTGTTTTGCTTGATTTCAACTTTGTTTTGCCCATTCAAATTAGGGTTCAAATGTTTAGATGTTTAATGTAACTTATTTATAACCATTTGTGGCCTTGGATTATTTTAGGGTAACTTCCCAAGATGTGATTGGGTTTTTTTGTTTGATTTCAGCTCTATTATGTCCCATTTAAATTAAGGTTCAGATTTCAAATGTTCAAATGTTTAATGTAAATTATTTACAAACCATTTGTGACCTCATATTATTTTAAGCGAGTTTCTTGGGTTGTGATTGGGTTTCCATCTTTGCTTTCAGCTTTGTTATGCCCCATTTAAATTAAGGTTCAGATTTTAGATGTACATATGTTCAATGTAAATTATTTGTAAGCCATTTGTTGCCTCAGTTTATTTTTTGTGAGCTTCCCAAGTTGTGATTGGGTTTCCATCTTTGATTTCAGCTTGATTATGCCCCATTTAAATTAGAGTTTTATAGGTACATATGCCTAATGTAAATTATTTATAAACCATTTGTTGCCTTGTTTTATTTTTTGTGAGCTTCCCAAGTTATGATTGGGTTTCCATCTTTGATTTCAACTTTATTATGCCCCATTTAAATTAGGGTTCAGATGTTCAGATGCTTAGTGGCTTGATAAAATACTTTAATAAATCCTTGATGGAGTTGGTTGATTTAAGTTGCTTTTTTTTGGTTATGAAGGGGTTTTTTTCCATCGATTTCAATTATATTATGCCCAATTTTGAATTAAGGTTCAATTGTTTAAATCATTAATGGTTCAATGAAAGATTTTTATAAACCCTTACTAAAGTTGGTTGATATACGGTGAGCTTCTTGGGTTATGATCATGTTTCTTTCATTGATTTGACCTTTGTTATGCCCTGTTTGAATTAGGGTTCAAATATTCAGATCATTAATGCCTTGATGAAATATTTTTATAAACCTTTGATGGAGTTGGTTGATTTAAAAGGTGAATTTTTTGAGTTATCGTTGGGTTTCTTTCATTGATTTCAAATTTGTTATGCCCCATTTAAATTAAGGTTCAAAGTTCAAATGTTTAATGGTTTGATGTGATTAATTTGGGGTTGATTAATGGGTTCAATTGAATTAAGGTGAGTTTTTGTGGTTATGATTGGGCTTTTAAATAGGTTTGCAAGTGTGTTTTGTTGTTTCAAGATGCATTGACCTATCAACATGCGATTGCGTTGTGTTATAATTGACAAACGACAGCTTTGTAGAGTCATATTTTGTCTCCAAGAACTTGGGCAATATGTGAAGCAATGATGAAAATGTTGTCATCAATCATGATTAGTTGTGTCATGAATCAAAGTTGCGGACATTGGTCACTTGAGGACACGCTGTAGTTCATCATCACCAAGACATGTGAAGTTCGTGATGAGATTAGTCATGCAGTTAACCTTGATGGCATGAGTGATCCATAGGCAAGTGTGTTTGATGTAGAGTGGCAAAGTTGGTGATTTGCATGAAGTGAAAAATTCTAAAAGTTTTTCAACCTTTCCCCTGTTTTATATATACATTTGAAAAAAAAGGGCACAATATGTTGGTGCTAATGCTTGATCCCCGGTTCAAGAGTATGTGGTTGGTGGTGAATTACCTAAGTCATGAACCTGCATCTACATTGGTCAAGGAGTATGATGTTCATTTGAGAAGCCTTTGTTGGTGTAGTGTTACAAGGTGATGATCCCTTTTTTGCGAGAGGTGGAGGTTCAAATGCAGGATGATGGAGGTGACAATGATGATTTATCAGACCTCAAAAACTAGTGTGAAAGGTATATTTTAGAAAGTGGCATGAGAGTTTGATAGATTCCACCACCACCTTGTTGATGCGAACACCTACAAATACGCATTGTTTTGGTGGTGCATCCATGAGAAGAGGTACCCAGTGGTGGGAATGCCAACTCAACAAATCCTTGGGATTCCAACAAGCCAAATTGAGACGAAGCAAATTTTTTCCATTGTCGAAATCCTCATTGCACTTCGAAGGTGTTGTTTGCAAACTAAACATTTTGATCGAATGATTTTTGTGAACAAAAGTTGACCTGTTGATCCAAGGGTTGGGTGTTCTAAGCTTTTTGACCTTGTAGGTGCATGTAAAGCAAAATCAAATTTGTTAGAAGAAATTGATGCAAATGTGACAAGACAGAAAATCACTTTGATAATGTGAACACAACGAGTTTTTAGGGTTTTGTTTTTTTTGTTTGCTTTTAGTGGCTGTCAACTGTTTGCATGCTAACAGTCGAAATTATTTCGTCACTGCTGCAAGGAACACATGGGTAGGAAGTCTTGTTTGTTTGTGTGTTATGGATAATAGATTTGCATTGAGTTATGGATGGTGGAGGGAGCTGCAACATTGAATGGAGGTTTGCATAATTGATAGTGGAAGGGAAGATAAGAGGCAGAATGGAGAGTGATGCAGGTGTGTTGGTGGGAGAACATCAAACAAAAGATAATGTGGAAGACATCAAACAAAAGACATCATCGAGGATATTAAACAAAAAATAATTGCTACTAAAATTGACTTGTTGGAAATTGGCATAACCTTTTATTTTCTCACAATGGTAGACCAAACCCGAAATCAAAATCACAAGCTTGGCCATCATAAAAAGTCACCCCCTGAAAAGAAATTCACAAAACGGCCATTCAAAGATGTGGGTGCTGAATTTTTTTTTATCAAAAATCATGTTTGAAAAAATCCCTTTATAATAAATGGGCATTGGAAAAAAAAATATTTATAAAAAAATCCACCAACCCTAAAAATAAAAATAAAAATGGAAAATTTCCATGTACCTCATCTTCACAGGGGTGTTCAATTTGTGGGGGTTGAGACCAAAATCCATGCATGGCTTCTCCCATGCTTGTTGTCCCTTGTCACATTTTTTTGGCCATGTGATGTGCTTTTGGACATCTACTTGGGTAGATTTGATAGATGCATATAGTAACCCATGAGCCACCTTCTCATTAGATGTCACATATTGGCATACCTTTGATAGTGCGTGCCCAAAACAATAGCCATCAAATGGTTCTATTGTGTCAAGACCTACACAAAACACAACTATTTTTAAAGCTTGAGCACAAGTGTCCAAGTTGGAGCCTTCATCCTTGACATAGGCCATAATCTTTTAGGTGAGCCCAAATTTGTTTTAGCTTCATGGCCATGGTAGCACCGTTTGTATCGTTGGCCTTAAATAACCCAATCATGACGTGCTTCGGCTCTGAACTAATGGATAGAAAATTAACAACCATTACAAAGACATCATGGCCCCCCTTGGACATCCACAAATCAAAAGTGCAGGTGGAGGTCAAACATTTTGCCAAGCCAAGTTGCACAAATTTGGTCGAGGTTGTGTTCACCAAGGAAGGAAAATCCTTTTCAGCAAAAACCCTTCTAGGCGAAAAGCTCACCTTCGGGCATAACCGGAGAGCCAACCTTTGGAACCAAACAAACTCCATAGTCCTTAGTGGCAAAAAACTCTTAATCATGAACAACATTGCATCTTCCAAAAATCTTCCAAAAACCTTTTTTGCATTTCATGATCTTTTGGGAAAGGGAGTGGGGAGGAAAAAAAACCCAAAATGGAGCTTGGGGCTACTTGTTGTTGCTTAGTTGGAAGTTCACAATCGGAAGATGGTCAGGAATGAAACCCAAGCTCTTCTTTAAATTGCCTTAACAAAGAGGCATGGTCTTGTTCCACATGCTTTGTCATGGCAGATATGCCATTGGACTTACTGTACGTGATGAACATGATGAAGCCTTTATGACACCTTGTGTGCAAGGCCATAATTTTAGGGCCGATTGTCTTTTTATGGCAAACAATGCATCGCATGACTTGGCTTTACTTCAAATCAACTTGTTGATTGTTGTTTACCTTGAAGAACACCCAAGTGTGTGAGATCCTTTGGTGAGGCTTTCACCAAACAAACTTCTTCTTCATTGTTTCCAGCAGCTCTTCTTGGTCAGGAAGGTCGTCATTGCTATGAAGCTCAAGTTCCAAGCCAAGCCATTGATGTCGCTATTGTTGTTATCGTAACTTGCAATGGGTCTAACAACAACATAAACAACATTAGTTTTAGTGCCTTGGGCGCTAGCACTTGAGATCCCAATTGAAGAAGATGCCATGGCAGTAGTAGGTAGTAGAAATAAAAGGGGGACGTTGCAATGGCAGTGGTTGTCATTTCAAAGGTGAAGGCGTTCGATGAGGAAACAAGTAAGTAGAGATGACGACTTGCGGTGAAGATTCAAACTTCAAACCTTGAGCTCCCAAGCTCCTAGAAGAAATAAATGATAAATGTAGAAAAAAGTGATTGGAGAGAGATATCACATACACATAGCACCACACAAAATGCAAACAAAGAAGAGAGATGATAATGCGCATTGAATGGAAAAAAAAAGAGAATTGTTGTTATTTTTTAAAAATTCAAAATTACAAATTACTTTCTTTGTCATCCTTGACAGTTTACGCCCCTGCCATCATGAGTGTTGAGTAAAAGCGCTCGTCAAAATGGCTGCAACGTCTAGTGTTCCGGCCGAGGTCGCATTCAAGGAGGTTTACAATTTGCAACAATGGAGAATGTGCATTAGAAAGCTTGAGCTCTCTTCACTCAAACCCTAAAAACCTCCGGTTTTCTAAATTCTACAGTTATTGTTTTCTTCAAATACCCTCGAGCTTTTGCCACCCAGTCTTCATACAAGTGCAGTACCTGAAGGACAATCTGGAATGACAAGGCCCAAATGCATCCATATTGTTGTACTGCAGTGGATCAACATCCAATTCATAGTCCATCAAAGCTCTTGATTCGTGCTCTTGCTCATCATGCTCCCATACAAATTCAGGTACTTCAACTGGCCAAATTTCTTGACAAAGTCACACACAAATTCAAGCCTATGGATGTATACTACTTTAGAAGAGAACCTGTAATTGGCAATGATGGGAGAATGGTGAAAAACAATATCCACATCAAGTTCCTAAAGAATTGGTTTGATGTACTTGAGGTTCTCCTCGCCTTCCATTAATTATGCTTGTAACATCTCCAGTCCTATAGACCATAAGGCTGGAAGCTAAACATGAGAAGAAGGATTTCCACCCCATCTTAACCTTAATGCAGACATGCCTCGATGATAATCAATGAATAATATCCAGATGATCATAGAAATATCTACATTCCTAGTGCCCTCGCAACCAGTTCCAAGTATGTCTTCTCAATGCTTTACATAAACTTCATCTATTCACATGTCTCTGGTGCAATGCAAACCCCCAATGGCTTGAATAGAGAGAGCAGGAAGGAACTCATCACTAACCCCTCACTTAGGAAGGACCGACCGACTGAGGGTAGCAAGGAGCAATCTTGAGTGGATACCTGAATGCACAATATAGACTGGTTCAAGCCAAAGCTTGAGTGGTTGGGGCAGCGATTCGTAGATTCTCCTCAATTTCAAGATCCCAGGGGAGTTGTCACCTGCTGCTCACATGTATGGAAGTAGAGAATCACAATTGGCCCATCCTGTATTTCATAGAGTCTGTAAGTCTGCAATCTGTGTCCATCAATCACCCATAGCCATGCTCCTCTGCAGCATATCCTAGTCAAAGTTCATTTTGTCCTGCAACTTTATAGTACATCTTTTGATCATAATTTCAACATTCGAATCCTCTGGATCTAGTTTCTGCTAACTCCTTTTAGGTTTGGTATACCACTCCATGAAATAGGCAGCATCTCCCACAATGCTTGTTAAATTGCACACACTTGCAAAAGATGACTGAGGAGTTAAGAATGGTGCAGTGTATCCTGAAACCCCAAAAAATAAAAAATAAAAAATGGCACCTCTTTATCCCCATCTTATTAACAAAAGAAACTCTTTCTGCAAGGAATACCTAAGAACCCATTTTAAGTTTTTTAGTTGGTTTGTAGCTAATTCAGCATTCTTGCTGCTTACAGGAATTTTGCATCAATGTGTTGCCATGGAGACCAGCATATCCTAAGGGTTTGTTGCACATAAAGTCTGATCAAATTTTCTGCAGATTGTAAGTTGAGCATCTGTAACTGCACAGAGATTGTAAATTGTTACCTCTAAAACCCTTTGCTAATCAAAGTTGCGTGCCCAAAGAGAATGCTTGAAAACTGTACACAAGGTTGTTTGTGAACCTCAAACCCTGCCATAGTGAAGGTTGCTATTCCTGCAGGTGTGACAAGTTACAAGCTGCAACCAGCTGGTTCAGGGTACTGGTCTGTTTCTCTGGCCAATTCCTAATGCATGAGTTGTTAAGTTTCACAGAACTGCACTGAAGGTTCCTTAAAAAAAATGGAACAGTAAAAACCCAAACTTAAGGTTCTTATCAAAACCGAGAACTGGACAACATTGGTTATGAGAGGCATTAATATACTAAATATTGCAATGAGTTCAGTGTGGTGTCAAGCTTAATTCTTTTGAGAGTACAAGAAAAAACTTCTCAAATCGTGTATTGGATCTACTTGATTTTGTGATCAAACTTTGGTCAAAAGACAATGGATAATATGTGGGTGAAGGAAGAAGATGTAAAGTACAGCAATGTTGAATGTTGTTGGTTGGAAAAATATCAACATATGTATGATCTGTGACGTCATGTATTCAACTTGCTTTTCCATGGAAACTTTGTGTTTTATGTCTACACACAAGATTACACAACAATCACACACAATGGTGCAAATGATACACAATTGTGTATGAGGATGTGGAGTATAAAGCAGTCATTCAAAAACATCACTGCAGAGAGCATTCTCTCACAGCTTGCTTGCTACTTTGGAAAATCAGCAAGACCATAGTTGCACATAACCCAATGACACTGAAAATCTGCTATCCATTAGCAAGATAATGTTTGCAGATAACCCAGGGACAAGATAATGATCTTCAATCCATTAGCAGTAGCAATTATTGTTTCCACACAACCCAAGGACAAGTAAAAATCTGCTATCCATTAGTGGGAGATTGTTTCCAGGGAACCCGAGTTCATGTTGAAATCATCGAGAAAGGTATGCATGGTTAGCAATTAGCACATTCATGTGATGTGATTACAATATATGTGAAAAAAGAGATTTTGCTTCCCAATTGTTAAGAAGGTAGTCTACAGGATTCTCGTGAGGTTCTCATGAGCTCAAGAGAATTGGGATATCTGATGTTGACAAAACCTAACTAATTACCACCTAGAATTTAGTATAAAAGACCTCAACAATTTCCACAATAGTTTTGCTTGTAGTTAGTTGTGTGTGTAATAATAGGTGTGGAATCAACCAGTTTTGAATGGTTTGATGGGTTTTCCTTCTTGGTGAGAAGCTTTGATTATCCATCTCCAACTTGTTCATACATCTCATTAGAATGCAACTTTCCTTCTACAGCTTTTGTTTCAAAGTAGCAATCCAAGAACACAAATATTGCATTGCAGGATGTAAACATGTGCTTATAAACAGTAAAAACATTTCTTCTATTAATTCCTAATCAATAATTAGGGAGGATAGGAAATCTCTTGTATGTGCAAATTGGATTTGTTTGCAATCAGATGGAAATTTTTCTAGCTGAGGGAAAAGCGCACCCCTAACTAATCTAAGTTGGCTTTGAGAAAGCTACAATGGCCCAAATGAAATTAGACTACAGGTCCTTGGACAGTAAAACCTTGGTAGATTTGAACAAAGTTTGTCATTGTGGTGATCAATCTAAGAGGAGGTGGAGTGGCAGGGTTCCCTGGAATTCTTGGCATTTGTGGACATGGACATCATATTGGGACATTTGTGAGTTTGAGATGGTGAAGGTGGAAGACTTGCACTTTGTCATATTTTCACTGGTTTTAGTATGTAGCACTGATGATTCTCTTAATGCCATAGCTCTTTGGTTGTGCTACAACAATAGAAACATAATCTAAATGTAGTTGTTTATTTGTACATTTGTAAAACTGTTCAATTTGCTTCATCAAGTTTGATATCATGGGGTTTTTTGTGTGCACCAACTTCCACATCTAGAGGTGCATATGTCGTAGAGCATTAAGAAAATGCATGCTGGAAATCATGAGTAAGTGTAGTCATTAGATTTATTTTTTGTTTTGTTGCCAGCTTAATGGCCTAAGTTTAACCATTTTTCAACCTAACAATGTGACCTTACCCATTCTTCAATCCAACATTGCGGCAATTTGTAAATGACTACAATGACATCTGTTGTGCTTGTATATTCCTATGCGTTTGCCTTCCAATTTGCCACCAACATTTGATTGCAAAACCCATTTAACCCTGTGCATTAGCTATGCAAAAATGGTTAATCAACCTCCAGTTGAAGAGCGACCAGCTGAGAATGATTTCAGGTTCTGAATACTTCGGCAATACAAACTTCCTGAAGGGCTGTGGTAGTGTACTTTCCGTGGGCTGTATCTTCAGGGATGCTTTGTGTTTGTTGCCTCTGCATACAATTCAATATAGTGCCATACATTTAATAGCTCATGGAATAAGCAGTAACCTGTTTTTGTTGCTTGCACTTTCTGTTTTGGTAAGACTGCATGCAAGACCACACAGATTGATACATGCTGCACACATGGACACACAAGAGTGATGGACATTGTGAAGGCATCATATTAGAAAATATCTGTCATTTTGTGGAGCTCTCTAGTTTCCAAGGGTGCATCTTGAAGTACCCTATGCATACCCATGACTTATGATGCCACAATGCCTTCAAATGATGAGCCCGTTAATAGAAACCTAGTCGATGTGGACACCTGCAAATTTACATAATCATGGAAAGACCTTTCTCTGGAGACCATTTCCTGTTTGTTCTTCAGAAGTTTTCAGCATTCAAGTTTTGTTTAAACATGCTCTGTCTGTTGTAGTTTGGGAGACCTGAGTGAATCAGCTTGCACCCTTCAGACTACCATGGACCCACTATGTAAATTTTCGGTCAATGCAGGAATTGGGGTCATCCTGTCTTCTCTCCTCCCTCCACTATGTGTGCAAGAAAGTGGTTAAGCAATACAATGGTGTCTGTGTATGGAGTTGTAGAAATAAAGTGGTTAAGCAATACAATGGTGTCCATGTATGGAGTTGTAGAAAGCTCTTTGGTGACTCCTGTGGGGCGTTCAGTGGAAGGTCTCGTATGTGAGATTGAACCTGATGATAGAGGCATTATGAGATGATGAACACATAAGTTAACACCACAATCTTGTCAGTTGACAATGTCATAGCTTCCTCCTCCCACCAATAGAGGGCCCTTGGGCCTGATGGCTTGTTCCTAACTGTAAAAACAAAAATTGCCATATGCCACTAGATTGGTGCCTGTGCCCAAACACTTTGTATTACAACTGACAAAATCACACAAACAAAGCATACCCACAATTGACTGCAAAATGCTGATAAAAATATGCACAAGCAAACTTTTTGCAAAATGACCTTACAATACATTTGTATTTTGATTGTATGTATATGTCCTATTTTGATTGTATCTGTTCGTTAACACACAATTCAACATTTCCTTCTTTTCAAGAAGCAAAGAAGCCCACAGAAGTGTAGGGATCATTCCACAGAGTCACACATTCATAATTTCTTCCCTCAAACTTCTCCAAAGAGAAATCCTCCAATGCTTACTTACACATAACAACCCCAACATATCCATTCTACACACCACTCCACACACACACATACATAAAATGTATGAAAAAATTCCAGAGATGTAAAAGCACAACAACAAACAATTTGAAGGTAACATCACAAATGAGTGCAACCTTTAAACAAGAAATTCTCACAAAGTGGTCAAATCATCATCACCTTCATCACAATTGACAAGCTGCTGGTGGCCATGACTATTACCACCCTACCAATTTCATCACCATTAGAAGAAGCCATAATTTGCAGTCCAGGTCTATTCGTTTGTTTCTGTGATCCTTAACCAGCTGCATTGCACATCCATCACTAGTGCACAGTTGAAGAAGATGCAATACTGCACAGTTGAAGAAGAAGCCACACAGAGGAAATTTGCAAAGTATTTTGGACTGTTGAAGATCTAAATTGATCAAGAGGAGCAGGAATTCATGGAAAAGTCATGGAGAAATTCATCAACTTTTGTGTATGTGTGATCTGACATCTTCAGTTTTTACAAATCATCAACAAAAGTTTGAAACAAAGTCAAGCTCTTGAACAAGCTGCTTTTGGGCAAGTGATGCCAACAACAAGGTTCATCAGCAAGCTTTGAGATGCATCTTCATGACATAGCACTCGGTTTGTTTTGCGTGATCCAGGAAGATCTGATGACGATGTGTGTCCCCTGGCTTTGGCTATGTTCCTGATCCAGGTACTTGGCCATCCCTGAAGCTGCAATTGGACTATCTCTTGTGGACTATCTCTGATTGATGGGAAGGATTTCTGTTTCCATGTGCAGGGCCCAGCCTGGAGAACATTCTGATGATGATCTAAGCTGAGCTCTGATCTGCTGATGATTGAGATCTAGTGCACTCTATAAGAAGGAAAAAACCTTTGAGGTGAAGAAGCTTTAGCTTGTGGGTCATCTACTGCATACTTCCATTTGGACGGACTGTGATTGAGACTCAATCCATGCATTCACATGTTCCAGAAAAGTGCGATTCTGAGGCCTATCTTTTCTTGGTACGTAATTGACAGTCTGCTTCTTGGTGTAAGCTTCTATATGCACAGAGCTTGCTGCCAACCCTTCAGTGAGTGGTGCAGCTGCAAAGTAAGCTTCAGCTTGGATTTCACCAGAGGGATCATAGTTGAAGAACTGCAAGGACTGGAGACCTGTCAAGGTTAGTGGACGACGCACATAATGGCCTTTGGAAACACCCTCTAGCTCGTCCAAACGATCGATGGCAACTCGATCAACCTGGCAATAAAAACACAGCAACAAAGAAAATGTCAGAAGAAAAAACACATGTTTCTCTCTCTCTCTCTCTCTCTCTCTCTCTCTCTTCACACGTGCTCATGATTTCTCTCTTCGCATGTGCTGATATGACTGTCTTCACATGTGCTGATGATGTCTCTCTTCACATGTGCAACTGATGTCCCTTCACATGTGCAATGATATCTGTCTTCACATGTGGTAGGTTCACATTAGAGACGGCAGATGATCCAAAAGTTCTGAAGAGATTTTTCGGGAAGGACCCAATGACTGACTGACCTCATAGAGCTCGCCGCGGACATGGTAGCCGCAAGCGGGCATGTCAAGGAGGAAAGGAACTTGGAACGGACCGCACACCAGAGGATACTGTTTCTTGGTACTCGCAATACCCACAAAGCGCGCATGGCCTTTGGTCATCACGTCTTCCATGAGCCAATGGTTGGAGAATCCCTGCTTCAGCGTCCCGTAGACGAAGGCCAGGCTCCTCGAACTTGACGTCTTCCTGCTCATGATGTATTCCACTGGCTTGATCCGGGACGGGGCGGGAAGAGTGGCGCTGCTGACGGAAGAAGCAGAATTTTTGCTAGTGGTGTTCTTATTCCTCCAAGCCTCCAACAATTGTGGACTTGCTGCATTCGCCATAACCTTGTTGAAGTCCGCGAAGGCACCACTAGTACTCAAGCTCAAGTCCCCCGCAACTGTTCCTTCCCTTGAAAACCCGTTGCTCTCCGCCGCTGCCACCGACGAGTCCATGACCACACCTGCACAACTATAACCAGTGGAACCGGAACACAAAACTTGACATGCGCCCGCCATCAGTTCTTGCCAAGATCACTTCAACCCTCGAACTCTCGCTGTCCCAACTCTCTCTATACTCTGTCTCTGTCTCTCTGTCTCTCTCGCAAAACAACGACAAATCCCAGAAGACCACCAGACTTGCAAAGATCCTAAACAACAGAGAATCAAGTTGATAACCAAAGCATTAATCCTCCCCTAAATATTTTAAATTAAAAACAGAAATTCTGAAAAAACCCAGCACTCTCTCTTCTGCGTCAGGTGTCGCTTGCGCACTCACAAAATCTGGCGCAGCTGCGATTGCAATGCAGAAATCGACGCAGAGACGCAGAAGGAGAGAGAGCGAGAGAGAGGAGATGCAAAGAAGCGAGCGCGAGAAGGGAAGAGAGAGAGGGGAAGGGAAGCGCCGCAGGGCGCTTTGTCTTTTGAAGTTACTGGAATCTTTTACCTTTTTACCACGGTGTAAATGGGAAAGAGTATTTAACCCTTTTCATTCGAGTGATAAATAATGGGTCACTAGCATTTATTTTTATTTTATATTTTTTATTCTCATTTTTGTGGTTTCGAAAGTTTAGCGATTTTTTTTCAGAATTTTAAGCATTTTGGGGTGGTCAAATTTACACTTTAAAAAAAAAGGAAAAATTTCCAACATTTTTCAATTTTTTTGGGTTACCAAGTGGCGAAAATTCATCACAAAATTTTCCGTTGGTCACTAATTATGAACAAAAAATAATATTGCATATCATTAAGTTGATTTGAAATCTGTGAGTTTTTAAATTGAACAAATTGCATTTTATTTTTTTAGACTTGATTTTTATTCCAGTCTAAGGTTGAAGATGTCAAAGGGGTTTTGTTTGCAAGGATTTAAATTTTCATTTATTTATTTATAAAGTTGCATATATGATATAATGCTGATAGAACTTACAATATGCTTTAATTTGCCATTGATTAATGTTTATAATATAACAATAATAATAATAATAATGCTTTAGTAGATCTACATCCCTTAGTTGTGTCCTTAACAACCCTATTTCAACATGGGTCTCACAACCTTCATACTTCATATGACCCTAAAATCTTTTAAATTTGAGCAACGAGAAATTTTGAGGAATTGATATATGGGAGATTTTTAAAAATAATTTTTGTATGGTTGTCCTTGGACAATTCTAAAAACAACTATTACATTTTAAAACTTAATTATTTTATTTTATTTCCTTGCCCACTAACACGAATATAAATTTAAAAATTAACATGTGCCTTTTTAATGTTCATAATATTTATATTAATTTAAATTAATTTAAAAATTAACAAAAATTAAAAATTAACTATTGGAAACTATATGAGAACATAAGAAGAGAGGAAAAAAAAAAGAAAAAAAAAAGTTGATCATCAGTGGTAATGTGCAGAACCCAAGTCAAGTTTAATCTCACTCTAGGGACTCATTAGGAGGTAGAAATTCATTAGGGGTTATGTCCTAAAAAAACATGACCAGTTTTGGTGTCTTAGGCCCACTTTAGACCCTTGTACCGTCTACCCTCATCTAAAGTGGCCCTTATTTCAGGCACTTTTGTAGGCATTTTCCTCAGTGGTGCGGGACGGTTGGTCATCTCCTGGTTCCACTTTGGGTTTGTGAATCTACCATGGGGAACGTTGTCGAGATGTGAATCTACCATAGGGAACGTTGTCAAGATGTGAATCTATCATAGGGAACATTGTCAAGATGTGAATCTACCATGGGGAACGTTGCCGAGATGTGAATCTACCATGGGGAACATTATTGAGATGTGAATCAACAATGGGAAAATAAGGAGTTTCATTCTGGTAGAACCAATTAATTATCACCTCATTGGGAACATTATAATGATGTGAATCCATGGTGGGGAACACCAATTACAAGGTTACATTCTGATAGAACCCATTACACGCTCATTGGGAACACTAGAGTAATGTTGAATCCATGGTGGGGGGGGGGACACCTACCCCAAGCTGATGATGTTGGCAGTTGGCACCAGGGTTTTATTTTATTTAATCAAAATTTGATATAAAAATTTAGAAAATTTTTACCAATTTAAAAAATATATATAGGCAAATTTACACAAGAAAAATGATTTTTTGGGCAAATTTTTGATTAAAAAAACCAGGACTCTGGGGGTACAAAAACTGTGCGGGGGGACTCCCATTCACACTTGCCACAGGATGGGAACAACTGAACAACAACCGACCCATTTTGCTCCAAATCATGTGGAAGGCAAATCAAACACATGGTTTGCAATATAGCAAGTCTTTCTATCATCACCATTTCACTGGCTCCTTGAAAACTGCAAGAAAACCAATTTGAAGAAAAGCACACATTCCAACAAATCTGTGATTCACCATATTTTAAAACCCGCATGGAAAAATTCCAACAAAAGTGTGTGTGTGTGAGAGAGAGAGAGAAAATTTTGGAACAAAAGTGTGTAAGTGTGTATGTATGTATGTATGTATGTATGTGGTAGACGATAAGCTCTGCCTTTAAAGTAAGGCACCGTTCTTCTTCGTGAGACTATAAGTTATCTCATCAATCTCGTTGTTGTGTGGTGCTAAAAGACAAAAAAATCAAATCGGTTTCTGGTCGCCACAGAAATCACCATCTTGACCTTTTAGCTTGTTTGTAGGACATGCTCATTTTGTTGCATTTTGTATCCTGTGACAAGCTAAGAATATGGTCCTACCAGAGCTTATGTATGCAAGATACTGATTCATTTTTGGACAGACAAAACAACTCTGGAGTGTCGTAGAGTCCAGTAAGAAGGTGCCAAATGGAGAGGTGAGAACCAAGTGAATTGATGTGGAGGAAACAACAAGAATGTGCAGCCAATGAATGAGGATAAGTAAGTGCACATTCTTTCTTGTACTAACTGTCTTTTCAAGTATTATAGTACTATTGTGAACCCCCTGCCTAATGCACAGGTGTGTGTATTTGACGGTACAGATGATAAAATTACAACTACAAACTACATTTCCAAAACCTCTCTATATACCACATTGCTAGGTTCTTTTTGGGGGAATTTATTTTCATTGTTTCAACCTGAAATTTATTTCAAGTATTATAGTATAGGCTTAATAAGCAGGGCAGAAAATAGAAGCAAAAATTGAAGTATTTGCTTCCATAGCGCATTTCTCAGAGTTCAACAACAACTGGGAACGTCATCATCGGTGGTTTCTAGTCGCCACAAACTAATGAGTCCACCACCATCTTGACCTTCTAGAGTCCATGCAGACCCCATTTTGGAATGAATCTCTTGGAAAGAGATTTGAGAATTTTGCTTTTTGCATCTGGGTTGGTAACTGGCTGTTGAAACTTCAGATCCATCCTTGGGCGGCACCTGCCTGGTCCCACATGAGAAACTTAAAAACCCCAATTTTATTTTATTTATTTCCTGGTTTGCTTCTTTAGATATAGGGTAGAACTTCCCATCACTGATCACTACCTTATCACCGAACATTTCTTTAGATCTTCGTCATCTTTGTTTCATTTTGAATGATTAAAAATGTTATGGGAGGGCTACCTCAAGCTTGGGAAATCATCTTTCAAATGCAAAGGAAAATGAGTAATGAAAAAATAGGAAGAAAAAATAAGCTTTCTAACTCACAAAATACGTTTGTTTTTTTTTTTCTTTTTCTTCTTTTTGGACCCCTCCTACTTTCAAAGCTTCTAACTTTCTCATTTCTTATTCATTTTAAACGATTTAAAGTGCTATAGTAGTGCGACCTTCAGTTCTACAAATCATCTTTGAACTTTAATAGTGACAAAGCAAGATACAAAGAATTTTTGGGTGATCAGGAATGGGCTTTGTAACATTCAATGACTTTTTTTTTTTTTGAGTTCTTGACCCCCTTTACTTTGAAGGGCCATAACTTTCCCAATTCTAATACATTTTTTATGATTTTGAGTGTGTCACATGCACTAAATGGAAGGGTTCAAGTTTTGTTTGGACACTAGAAACAATGGAGCCTTCCCCTTGGATTCGACCTATCTTGAGTGCTTAAGTGATTGCTCATGGGCTATTTTACCCTAGTGTAACCTATGCCATTGGCCCAAGTGTGAACTCATTACCCAATTAATTTTTGTAATTGAATTTTTAATGACAACTTTTTTTTGAAACTCAATATCTCCTGCATCTTAGTTCTAAAAAAATTCAAATAATTTTCATTAAATGTTATTCATCAAGGGCTTTTCAAAAAGCCACCAAAAATACACCCAAATTCCCTTATAAACTTTGGTTTTAACTTAAATGAATTTTCTGAAAAATAAAATAAAATAGATATTCAATAGCTTCTTTAGTATAGGTTGAAACATTATGAAACCCACTTTACACACCCCTATTAATCAAGGGTTTTCCAACGATACCAAGAGCGTGGCAAGAGGTGTAATGGTTTGGGAGACCTTAATGGGACAAACAAACTACCCTTCTTCATAGATACATCATCCCATAGACATTTGAATCCAAATTTAACATTTCCTCAATTGATTATTAATTCAATTATAATTATGATTATAATTGAACGTCATCGGTGGTTTCTAGTCGCCACAAACTAATGAGTCCACCATCTTGACCTTCTAGAGTCCATGCAAATCATCTTTGAACATTTCAAAGGAAAATGAGTAATGAAAAAATAGTAAGAAGAAAAATAAGCTTTTTCAACTCACCTATCGCGTTTGTTTTTCTTTTTTTCTTCTCTTTGGACCCCTCCTGCTTTCAAAGCTTCTAACTTTCTCATTTCTTATTCATTTAAAATGATTTAAAGTGCTATAGGAGCACAACCTTCAGTTCTACAAATCATCTTTGAACTTTAATAGCATCAAAGCAACACACAAAGAGTTTTTGGGTGATCAAGAATAGGCTTTGTAATGTTCAATGGTTTGTGTTTTTTGAGTTCTTGACCCTCTTTATTTTGAGGGGCCATAACTTTCCCAATTCTACTATGTTTTTGATGAGATTTAGTGTGTCACATGTGCTAATAGAAGGGTTCAAGTTTTGTTTGGACACTAGAAATAATGGAGCCCTCCCCTTGGATCCGGCCTACCCTGAGTGCTTAAGTGGATTGCTCACGGGCTATTTTACCCTAGTGTAACCTATGCCATTGGCCCAAGTGTGAACTCATTACCCAACTATTTTTGTAATTTAATTGAATTTTTAATGACAAAAAAAATTTGAAACTCAATATCTCCCACATCTCAGTTCTAGGAATTTCCAAATAGTCTTCATTAAATCTGATTCATCAAAGGCTTTTCAAATAGCCACCGAGAGTACACCCAAATTCCCTTATAAATTTTGGTTTTGATTTAAGTGAATTTTTTGAGAAAAAAATAAATTTGATATTCAATAGCTTCTTTAATATAGGTTAAAACATTATGAACCCACTTAACACACCCCTTTTAATCAAGGGTTTTCCAATAATACCAAAAGTGTGGCAAGAGGTGTAATGGTTTGGAAGATCTTAATGTGACAAACAAACTACCCTTTTTGATAAATAGATCCCATACTAAGAGTAGATTTAGATATTTGAATCCTCAATTGATTATTCGCTTAGACGTTTTACTCAAGAAGGGGAAGGCACTAATGTAGGTGCTAGCTCAACTTGGCTATGTATTGCAAGTCACGTTACAAACTGGAAATTTGTGGGGCATTTCGAAAAATGAAATGTTTCTATGAGTTTTTCATCTATTAAAATGCCCTATTTCATTTTATTTTTTCTTGTGATACCTAGCGAATACTTGTTGGGTGTCATAGGAAAAAAATGAAAATATATACACTTTTTAAAAATGTTAGGCAACACTTTTGGATCAAAGTGTTCTTGAATAAGCATGTTGATTGGGGTTGTTCCCCTTTGAATTAGGGGTTCTTACTTTGGAAATGCCTTGCTCCTTAGGCATTACCTTCCACTCATCAACCACTATTTGATTTTGCCCAAAAAATTTGAGCTTGTAAACTTTGAATCCAATTGACTGATTTTGTTTTCCCATTGTTGGATGAGTTAGATTGGATCATAGATTTAATATAGCTTTGGGTAAAATTGTGTAAAAATGCTTTAACCTTCTAGGGTTAAAATTGGGGTGCTCAACAATTGGGGATTATTTGTTGTCAAAGTTTGGGAGGAGGGATTATAGGCATGGTTTTTTTTTCATGGTGATTTGTAGCCAAAAGCCAATGTAGAAAAAGTAATGTCCAAAATGATGTGAAAGATAAAAGTTTCAAAAATAGCAACAACACCCTTAACACCTTCAAACACTCACCATGTCATTATGAGAAATTGTGTCAGTTGAAACCAAATTATCATGCAACTAAAACTTTAAAAACAACTCATATACAACTATTATGCAACTATCTCTTTAAAAATATGATGTATTAATAAATAAATTGTAAGGTTAGAAAATCAGTTAGTTGTATTATAATTGTTAGTGAGTTGAAAATGGATGTTCTATATAGTAATTTATACACACCGTACATATATATGTAGTTAACCATGTTTGATTTTATTGTATTATAATTGCATGTGGCAGCTACTTTAAAATTATTATAAATGTGTCAATAAAACAATGATTATGATGTAATTAATGTATAATGTACATACATGCGATCATGCCACGTGTTCACATTTCCACCACCCATTATGGGATACATTTGCAATTAGTTTTTTATTATGATTCCCATTGATACAATTAATATGGCCACTAATGTGTCACTATTAAAGTACTATTGTTCAACTATGTTATGATAATAACACTTATAATTTAATAAGGATACGTATTCATTAGTTATTTATATTTTCATCATATGTGTTTCATTTTGAGTGATTTAAAATGTTATGGAAATGCTATTTCAAGTTTTAGAAATAATTTTTGAAGTGCAAAGGAAAATGAGTAATGAAAAGATAATAAGAAGAGAAATAAGTTTTTCAACTTACAAAACACATTTCTTTTCCTTTTTTTTCTTTGGACCCTTCCTACTTTCAAACCTCATAACTTTCTTATTTCTTATTCATTTTAAACTATTTAAAGTGTTATAGGAACGCCACGTAAAGTCCCTATAAATTATTTTTGAACCTTAATAACAATTAGAGAAACATATAAGGAATTTTGTTGTTGTTTGGGAACCATTTTTTGTTGCATTTGGTGATTTGTTTTTTTGAGTTCTTGACCCACTCTACTTTGAAAGACCCTAACTTTCTAAATTCTATTATATTTTTGACAATTTTTAGTGCATTGGATGCATCAACAGGAGGGGTTCAAGTTTTTTTTAGACACAGAAAAATGGAGCCCTCCCCTTGGATCTAGCTTGCTTTGAACACTTAAGTGTTATATTTGTAACTCAATTTGCAATTAATGAACAACTAAAAGATTTAACCTATATGCTTTGTTTTCAAATCCCATGTTACAAATTATATAAAAAAAACTTGTTCTTTTATGTTTTCACATTAAAACACATGTGCCATTTTGGGATGAATTTAAAAAGCTTAACTTAAAGGCAAAACATAAATTTTTAAAAAAAAATTATGGCTATTTTTTAGTGTTTTCCTACTTACTTATCTACCTAGGTAAGTAAATAGTTCCTACTTTTCTACCTACCTATGTAAGTAGGTGGGTAGGTCCTAGGTAAATATGTAGGTATGTAGGTTTAAAAACCTACCAACCTACCTACCTATGGTTATGTATGACTTACCTAGCTACTAAATTTTATTTTATTTTAAATTTTTCCAAAATATAATTAATATGCCATATGGTAATTTTTTTAATTGTGCCACATGTCACAATTTTGGACCATCATTAACAATCACAATGAATGATGGAAATGAATATTTCGAAAAAGAAAATTTATGTTCAAATTTTTTCATAATGCCACATGTTAGATTTTAATAGATGGATGACAATTAATGACATTAGCATGATATCATCTGTGTAGTTATAATGGAGTTGCATAATAGTTGAAAATAATTTGTTTTGACTAAGTTGCAATTGAGTTGCACTATATATTCGGTGAGTTACAACTCTACAACTCATGTAACTTGTCCGTTGGCACTCACAATGTATAAATATAGTAAATTTCAAGTGTCCTTTGCAACTCAAAAATTGAGTTACAAGGCCAATTGCAAAACACCCCTTCTTTTCATTGTGTGTGTGCCAAAACATACACTACCTATTTCCTTCCATCACTTGCTTAATCCATGTGTTTGCAAGTTCCATCATCAATAGTGCCTTTAGTGCTTTAGGGTTACACTTGCACCACGTTTTAGGGTTTAAAAACAACATTAATTTGTGACCTTTGATTGGGGTTAATCATTAATATATGATCATTGATTAGGGTAAATCACTTAATGAACTTCCTTTCCCCAAAACTAATAGTTAATAAGGGTTTTGCTTTCAAGTGTTGCTTTATAGAAAACTCCATTTAACATGCAAAGAATTGTAATAAAGCAAATATTAGATAGGAATGGAAATGGATTAAGATTTGTTGATCAAGTTTGCTAGTGAGTATGTAATCCATTATTAAACACACACTTGTGCTTTATTTGGCACTATACACTAATGTCAAAGAAAAAGGATACTTTTATTGATCCTTGGCACACATTATATATAACTCAATCAATTAATACACCTAGAAAAATCAAGGACAAGGCACATAACAAAATAAAAAAGATAGTAGTGAATGTCACGAGGATTTTAGAAAAATCACAATGTATGTGCACTAGCATTCTTGATGGGGGTGACAATAAAAAGGGAGAAAGAGAAGTAGAAGAGCAAAAGTGCATGTATTTTTTCATCAAACTATTATCATCAGATTCAAACATGCCTTTAGACAAGTTCTTTCATCAGATTCAAAGAACTTGTCTAAAGGCATTTGGTCATATACCGATCGATTGATTCTGGGAAGTGTAATACTCAGATTCTAGTGCAAGTCCATCTTCTCTTGAGTTTTTCCTGACATTTTCTGAAGCATGAGCATTGGGAGGTCTTTGTGGTGTACACTGTGTACCAGTGGCTACGAGTTGGTCCCACTTGATTCATTGCACCCCACCAGCTACCTATATATATGGATAGATTAAACCAAGAAAAAGCTGTGGCAATTTATTCACCACAAACCCACCCACCCACCCACCCACCTAGTTGGTCCCACCAGAGCTTACAAGATCCGCAGTAGGATCTTAGACAGACATGACCATGAGTGGAAGCCATAAAGAAGAGGCCAAGTGCATAAGTTTAGAACCAAGTAAAAGTACTGAGAGGAAGAAACAAGAGAGTGCCAACCAATGACGGCTGAACTACTGTAAAACATGTGTATGGCAGTAAAGTTAGACAATAAGTGAAGGAGCTCTGCTTTCATGGCAGATTTTGAGGTGTACGTCATCAGCTGGCAGAAAGAAAGTTCACAACTTTGTCACAAGTGTAACACCTTCCCAAGTTTTGCAATTGACGTTACCAAGTCTCTGATTCAGGATGGGTAGGAAGTATTCTTGCCCATTCAAGGCAGTCCTTTATGGTGGTTTGTTATTTTGAAGGTCTAAACTACCCATTGCTTCCCAAAATGAATCCAACTTGATTGAAATCCAATTTGATAGCCATCAAAAAAAATTACATGAGTTTTGAAACAAAACAAAATCAATGTGGATTTATGTATGTCCAAAGGAGTGAATTTGTAGGTTTTGACAACATTCCATATAATCAAAGCAGTTTAGGCCAATTCATGGCCCTCTCCATTTACAACCTCTCAGGAAAAGACTCACATGGTTGTATCCAAATTCTTCAACTTCAATGTGAAAATTGTTCAATCAATGCAAATCATAAACCCAAAAAGAAAAGGTTCATTCATTCAAAGCACAAGAGTAGGCAAAGAGGCTATTACTTATGACTGTCTTCTGGGTACTAGTCTTCTCTCTCTCTCTCTCTGGTGGTATTAGTACTTTGGTGTGAAATGATTATTTTTGTGTAGTTTTAGATGCAAAAGAACATTAAACAAAACAAAAAATAAAGTATAGATTTCTTATTATTGCTATTTATTTATTTATTTTCAATCAAAATGTCCCTGTGAAATTTCTCAAGAACTTAATTAGGTTTCCAAATTCATTACAATAACTTAATTTACTGAAATCAATTCCACAACAATGGATATATATCGTTATGTAATCCTGCTCTGGTACCATTTTTATGCATTACAGTACAAATGAGCTGCATTTCCTTTCATTCAATTGAAAGTAGTTGTTCACAAAGAAATTGGGTCATCACAAATTGGGCAAAACCTGATAATGCTGAGGTTCAATCTGAAGATCTAATTCACACCCAAGTGGAGGTGAAGAGGAAGAAGAAGAAGAAGAAGCAAGAAGCAAGAAGAAGCTGGCATCATTTCCATGTCTTGTTGATCTGAGCTGGGATTTGCTTGTTTCTCCAGGAATCATCAGGGATGGTCACAATAATAGTGTACATCCCTAGCTGACTTTGTTCTAGAGGTTTTATAATTCTCTTTCTCTGGTTCTAGAAATTTGCAGTTCTATTTATAGCCAGTTTCATGGCTGCTGAATTTCTGAGCTGCTCTGCCTAGGGTTGATATGAACATTGGTCCCAGAATCAATCAATATATCCTCAGGTCTGTAGTCTGCACTCCAGAGAAGATTGCATTAGAGGAAACACTGCTCCTCCATGTACTCATGATGTGTTGTGGGAAGCTAGCTAGGGGAGATGTGAGATGGTCTTGCAGCAGGAGCTTTTCAGACCTCCCCGACCCGGTGCTTACAACCGCCATAGCCAACTAAACGTTGGTTGTTTGTAAGCTCCTTACCAGCCACAAGAAAGAAAGCCGTGTGTCTGCATCAAATCATGATCACATATGCCCAAGTTGGATTCTTAGAAACATGTTACCCATTGTCAATTCCCAGCAGAGGTTAATTTGTTCCATAAGCTAGTCTGGAGCGAGACAATGTCCAGCTTGGCTGCAGATTTCAAGCTTGAATGCTTAAGATCAGGGAGCATTAGAATAGCAATCCTAATCAAGCTCCTCACATATTGATCTTAAGTACTAGCTCCTAATTTCCCCAACTTGCAGCAGATTCGATCCCCGCTAGTTGGAAAAAAACAAGTACTCTTGATGTGTTAAGCTGTAGTTTGTGGATCAATCGACATCATGATGTGCAAGAAAGAAAGACTTCTTACTTGAAGAAGTTGAACAAGCGGTTCTTGGAGTCAGAATCAATCTCATGGGTATCATCCAGTGCAGCTTCCATGTGGTATAGCCATCGTCCTGCTGCTTCCTTGGTCACCGCATACGGACTGTGCCTTCCTATCAAGGATGGGTGTCCTGCCAAAAAAAGCAAGCATGACCAACTGCTGACCCTTCATGAATATCATGTTTCTCACAATCTTCTTATCATCGCTGCAGGGTCAGTCTGATCGTACCTCTTCGCTGCCCATAGAGTGGTGGACCACCCATTCGCTGAATGCAAAACTCATACTGGTTGCGGATGGCCTCCTCCTTGGTGGAATTACTGAAGATAGTTCGAAACCAAGTCTGATCGTCCTCAAACACACTGTCGACAAGCACCAAGTCAAGTACTGGTCATATTGAATGCAAGCAAGGCGCTGCACATGCAGTGATCAATCTAGAAATATAGCAGCTACTGGTGATCAGATCAGATCAAATTGGTTTCGAGTTGAATTTGGGAAGCTGCACTAGTACTCAGCCAGCTGCTGCTGCTGCTGCTGCTGCTGATCTTGATGAGCTAGAATTTCTTTCTCACTTACCGAGTGTAAAAGTTGGTGGAGAGCTTGACGAAGGTGTCGAAGCCTAGTCTCTCATACAAATTCACTTTGTCGATCGAGAACGCATCCTCCTGCTTTATTCCACTGTTCACAGATGCTTGTGCATGCAACCACTGCATGATCTTCTACTTGTGCTACAGTACCACTTACAGCTTCCAATAGGTTCCAGCTGCTGCTGCTACAGGAACTAGCAGCTAGTACTGATTCCTCGTCGACTCGGAAGTTTTTCGGATTAATTTTTCCACATCAAGACTATCTGTTGAAGATCCATCACAGTATTATTACATATATATATGTGTGTGTGTGTGTGTGTGTGTGCAGATCATGTTACTGATTCCCAAAAATACATCAAACGATCAATCGCATAATTGATGTGCAGCGGAAATTATTGATATTCAGCACCGAGCTTGCCGCTCATGCCTTGCTTCCGAACAAAAGACAAAATTAAGAGCCATGATGCAGATCACAATGACCCAACTGCAAAGGTGGACGCGGCAATCTGTCTACACTTTTGTTCTCTGACACATAAATGCCATTCTCGCGCCCCTCTTTTGCAGCAGGATCGAATCAGCTGTGTCTTCTGCTTGCATTGCGATGCCGCAAATTTCCGCCGTCCCGCAGCGACGCAGCGAACTTCCTCCGTCTGCAAAAAGACGAGTACGGTTTGGAATATGAGGAATACGTATGTACGTGGAAATGAACAGCGTATATAAAAGCCATACGGTTTGGAATATGAGGAATACGTATGTACATGGGAACGAACAGCATATATAAAATCCATACGGTTGCGAATATGAGGAATACGTATTTACATGGAAATGAACAGCATATTAAAAGCCATACGGTTGGGAATATGAGGAATACGTATGTATATGGAAATGAACAGCACATATAAAAGCCATACGGTTGGGAATATGAGGAATACGTATGTGCATGGAAATAAACAGCGTATATACGAAACCATACGGTTGGGAATCATGGATGTACAAGTTTTTTCAATCTATACTGAAATAGCATATTGTCATCAACTTTACATTTATGAATCATTGTTTTCTGATAATTTTTCATCCCCTTATTCATCCACTCAAACCAACTTGTGTCCATTTGAGGTTGCCTTCCGGGTCAATTTTAGGGTTTAGGGTTTACAACTGGAATACATAGTGGTATTCGTATGGGTGGTAGACTTGTGTATGTACAAAATACTGTATAGGTAGTGTATGAACTTGCTCAAGTTTATGAACCCAAGTTGGACAATGTAAACTCTAGTACCCACTTGTTATAAAATGCCTTCTTTTTATATATCATAAATTCCTTGGTTTTCTAATTCCAATTTTAAATTAGAAACCATTAAAATTTTGAAATATCTATATATTAAAATCACTTTTTTTCTTTTTTTCTTTTTCTTTTTTTGTGTTGTGGAATTTCGCAACTTGGTGAATTTATTTTTCATAAACTGAAATAAGTCAATATTTTATCATTGGGAATTAATTGAATTTTTTTTAAATGATTTTTTTCATAATTGGATTTTTTTTTGGAAAGTCATATCTGTTAGAGACTTGAAGAGGTGTTTTGAAAAAGTTGTAGGGTTGATGGTTTAGGGTTTAGGGTACAAGGGCCCATTAGTATAGTACTAAATGAGGCATCATGATGGGTAGGATTGGTTTTGGTACATTTGTCTTTGCTAGCAATGGCAATGAGATTGCGAACAAACATAGAGCTCCAAGGATTACACAACCAAAGAATCAAACTAGGTGAACATATATATATTGATACTTATGTAATTTTTACTTGGGCTCCATGTTGTTGTGCACTTCTAGTGATAATCAACTCATCAATTGATGAAAAAAATGAATTGATTTTGTGAAAATCAAGTTTTATTTGAATAAAAATATTGAATGATATTGTATGTATTAGAATAAAATCTTATTTTGTAACTTGTTTTAAGCGATTTCAAAATGTAATTGTAACTATTTTGGCTTTTAAAATAATTACAAACAACAATTTTAATCACCTTTAACAAAAATTGCAAAATGGGGTTTTTTTTAATGGTAAAATTTTAATAGGATCCAAATTGGTGGGGAAGATATTGAGAATCTACGTGTGAATATGGTGTTGGACAAAAAACAATTTATTGTGTTTTATAGTTGCTAATGGAGATGTTATTACACCTTGGCAATGATATAAACTATGGAATCATGTAATCACACTGCTAATTGCAAAAGAAAGCAATTGTTTTTATTCATCAACAATTTAGAGGAAAATAACATTCAGGACAAACTATTCTTGCAAAGCTTTCCCCCACTTATTCTTTAGGAATGTAGTTTTGATCATCATCGCCTTGCATCCATAAATCATTTCAGACTATTTTTATGTTCACAATATGACCATAAATCATATGTATGATATACAAAAACCATTTCTTCAACAATTGAAATTGAGCCTAGGACTTACACTATCTTTTTCCCCTAAGCTTCTTGCTAGTGGCCATGGAGGTTTTCCTAGCAATAGATGCACTTGATGGAAATACATTGATTGAACCACTCATATTGCCAAGCCTTCACACTTTTTGGTAAGCCTTTTTTATGTGTGAAATGCATAATTGTATTGTCCTTGATGTTGCCATTGGAACCATTTCTGTCACTACCAACATTGGGAGTATTCTTGAATATTGTTTCCTAATTTTTCAATGCTTCAAGTAAAGTGCAATCCTACCTCTACTTGATTCTTGAATTCATAATACCTTTAACTACTTGCAGAATTGCAATGGAACAAATCATGATAGGTAATTGCAATGATCCGTGATATATTCTACAAACCTACCTTGAATTAAAGCACCATGAAGCAACATTAGACCATAAACTTCACATGAGAAAAATTCATTTTATCATAACCTTGTCAAGTGAGCAAAATAAAATGATGAAGCTAAAAAACTTTAATTTAAGGAGTCAATTATAGAAGATGAACATTTTGGACATCTATCTAATGAAGAGAAATCATGCTTCCACCATGACCATGTGGGTTTTTTATTCCACCAAAAAAATCTTGAACTGCAAGCTTGTCATTAGAGAAGATGTCACTACCAAAAAGTTCTTTGCATTTTGCCTAATTAAGATGGTGATGGAGAATCTTATGTGATGATGATAATGATGTTACAATAATATCAACATTACTTTTTTGATTAAAGATGTTGAATGTCTTATGATCATGCACCTTTAAAGCAACAAAAGAATCATTATTTTAATTTTTGAGACCAAAGGAGACTTGATAACAACCCACTTTCAAGATTGGAGACTTTTATAAATGTATGGACATTTCAAGTATATGGTGTTGGTTCTTCAAGCGATCCTCCTCCTCCTTTTGTTGTAGTATCTTCCCTTTTGTAGTTTAAAGAATTGTGTTTTTGGAGATGGAGGATAAAAAATATTGCTATGCACCAATTTTTTCACTTTTGCATTAAGATTCACCTAACACCTTGCAAGATCATCTATGGTTTGGACTATTCCACTCAACTCTTTACGTTTTGTTACTTCTAGAACTAGAATTACTTTGTTAGGTGATACACAATTTTCCCTACCATGTGATTTTGGTTGCCACCACACAACCCATACAACCAAATTCACAATGTTGGTAAAATCCCATTAGGTCTTTCAAATGCCTTAACGAATGCAATATGCATGCATGCATAATATGCAAAAGAACACCAAATTTGGTAACACCTCCATCAAGTGTTTTAGTGACTTGTTGAGGTGCTTTGAACTAATAATACAAATCTAGTATCTAATTACAAAACCTTAATCAAGTTCCAACATCATGTAGACCTTTTTCAAACATAAAGAATTTATGCTAGGGTTGGAGGAAAATGATGGGTGCACACCATTTGGCCATAATTAGGGGAGTTCTCTTGGGAAGCATATTGTTTAACTCAAGATCAAAGTACTGCACATAAGTTGTTACTATTTTAATGTCTTCAATTACTTTAAGGTTATAAAAATAAATTCAATGCCATTAAATAAACCATCTTCTACCTACTCCAACAAGGCATGAGAAAGAAAATCTTCCAAAAAAATAAAAAAAAGTTTTATGTATAATCTTTTGAGTGAAGGACAAATCATTGTTACATGTAATTCATCAACAATCTTTTATCAAATGTTTTGTTGCACAAGTGTTTTTATTTGATTCTAGCCCTTACCTCCTCATCTATAAAATTGGAAATTTTCACCATTCCCATTAAAGCACATTCACACTAATATGTCTAAAACAATTGTAACCATTGTTTAATATTCCATACTTCATAATGGTAATTTAATTTGGTGTTGAGAATTTTAAATTTACTTATATAACAATAGTCATAATATATTATGAAAACATGTGAATAAATTTGAAATCAATCTAATGAATAAAACAATCCAAAAAACACTTAAAAAATAATTATGATTTTTTAATATAAACCTTAACATAATAGTATAAATATTTCAAAATATATTCAATTTTTAAGTCAAAATATTTTGAAAATAAATAATCACCTAAGGGGACAAGGTTGGTTCCAAAAATAAAAATTGGCCAAAATGTAATTAATCTACTTGTGACTACATGCAACTACCTTTGGACATTTTTGCAATTATTTCTTGTGTTAGTCATACTTGCAACTAGATTACAACTAATTTGCAATTATTGTGATTTTCATCCTTTCAAATGACCAACATTTAATTTGGTTTCATTCAAGAATAACAACTTATGTCCCATTTGTTACAAATGTGAACATTTTAGTCACAACCTTATGTGTAGACAAAAATATTTTTTTGGTATTCTAAAAGGTATAATTAAATATATTTAAATTTACAAATGTATCTTTTGAATGTATATGAATGGCCATATTACTCAAATATTCAAGCATTATTATTAGCATTAAATGGGCTTGATATAATGGTTACATTATGTGTATATTTTTAATATATTGAAATTCTATGTAACATATTTTCTAAATATATTATAGCCATATTACAAGTTTATGCAAATTATTATTTATACTTCTTAAAATTATTAAAAATAACAATTATTATTCTTCCTATCATTATATCTCTTTTTTGCTATTAATTACCTTATTAAAAAACTAAATATATAATACTATTTTTCCTAAAAGTTAAAAAATAATAATATTTAATTATATAATGTTGATGATGATGATATTAATATAGTAAAAAAAATATTAATATAATTACTGAAATTTTAAAATTTATGGCTACTGAAATCATCATCATCATTATTATTATTATTTGATATTTATAATTTTACAAGAGCTATACAAATTGACATAATAATACAAATATGAATTTAAAAATAATTAGCCTAAGTTATTATTATTATTATTTTTAAATACTAATTACTAAAGTAATTACAAAATATATTTAATAAATTATTATTAATTAATGAAACTATTTTCAAAGGAATTTTTTAATTATTAAAAATATAATGTATTAAATATTTACTTTAATAGTCATAAATAACTACAATAAGTATTATAATAATAATAAAATAGTTAGTCTAGGCTAGCTACTATTATATTATTAGAATTTAAATTATTTTTATTTAATATTTGTTTATTATTTATTATTCAACATTATTGATGATTATTAATATAACTAATTAGTTAGTTGGCTAGTTTATTTTTTAATTAGTTAGTTAGTTAGTTAGTTAGTTAGTTAGTCATTTACATAATAAATTATATAGTTTACAAAAATTAAAATGAGGATATAAATATGGGAAAATTGATTAGTTGCAAATTATTTGTAATTAAAAAGTTTATCCTATGTATTTTTGTCTTTCATTCTCATCTTGAAAAATATATAACCAAAGTGTTTTGTCTTACATTTTCATATTAAAAACATGGACATATGGGATGAGCTAATAAAAAAGATTTAACTCAACATAAAAAATATAAATATTCATGTACTTACGCCTAACTTACCTACCTCCTTAACCTACCTACCTACTTAACTACCTACGTAAATAAGTAAGCATAGGTGGGTAACTAGGTACTTACTTTCGTACTTATTTAATTCAACCTACAAACCTAAATATTGATTTAAATACATTTTGGACAAATTCAATTAATATGGCATGTGGCAAATTTCTATGCACCACATGTCACAATTTAAAACCATCCAGGCATAAAAACTAAACACTTTAGATTATTTCAAAATTATAGTAAAAATATTTGAAATTATTAAAAGTTGAAACATGTGGCAACACATCATTTACTTCCATTATTCAATAAAAAAGTTGCATTCCAATTGCAAGCAATAATACATATATGGTTAACCAAAGGATGAAGGTGTATTTCATTGACTTTTTTTTCATTCAAAATTCTTGTGACTTGGGCTATCATTTGTGACTAGTGTTGCATGTGACTTGTTTAACATGACTATTAAGATTTTAATTGCAAATATCACTTGTAATTAAAAATTAGTTGCAAGGACCAATTGCAAAATGGTAATTTTCTATTAGTGTTCATATTAGCATTACCACCATGCAAGAGAAAAGAATGTCAACACATCTACTATCAAAAACCTATACCAAAGCATTTATTATACCCTTAACTTTAGGATCTATGGGTGACACTTAAAATGCACATGTGAAGGTTTAGGGCCAAAATCAATTACAAACTAATTGTGGGGTAAGTCAAATAAACAAATTGCATACCAACAACAAGAATTAAGCCTAGCTACAATAATAAATCAAACATAATCCAAGCTCAAAGAGGATGCAAGAGAGAAAAAAAGTTTTATTTCTTGAACATGGTTGTCAAAATGGACCATGAATCAAAGAAGCATACAAAGGAGAGTTGGAGAGATCTTGTTATGTTGCCAATTGCACAACAATCATGATACCAATTACACAAAAGTCATTTCCTTGCAAATTATGAGACATCAAGAGAAAAAAAAATGAGAAGAATTCACAATGAAGATTAAGGATGGATTGTAAAAGAATAAGTGAGGTGGGGTTTATAATCATACTTTGAAAAACACAAGGGTTATTTTAAATCTAATAAAAGTTTGATGATCTTCATTTTTATGCCAAATGTCAAAGATTGTCCTTTAGTCCATATTGTCAACTTCAATTCCAAACAATGACATGCACATATGAGCATCCAATGTGTCCAATTTCAAATGTGATCGAAAATGACTTTTCACAGCATTTTTGTTTATAAAATCCTTGTTCACATATGGTTGTGCTTGTCAAAAAACAAGTATCTTTTGCCACACATTTAGAAAAAATGACCAATTGTTATGCTAGTGATTACTATGCTCACAATAGCTACATGACTTGAAAATGTCTTTGTTTTCATATTCATGTCTTAAATTTTCCAAAAGTCAAGCAATTTAGCCCTACACAAAGCACTATCAACCTCCAAAATTGTGAACTTCATTAGAACATGTATAACCATTGAATCATCATCTAATGTTGATCATTGTGATTGAAATAATGTTTAACTTGAACAACTTTGAAGCATTGAAAATTAACAAGTCAAGAAACAATTCATTCAACCTATCTACAATTATTCACGCATACTATACAACCATTGCCTTCATGTTAGTCAAATAGGCACATGTGATGCATGTAATGCATTGTATTATAATCTCCATCTCTACGATCTTCAAGAGCCTTTAGCAAAATAATTAACAATAAAATTATTATTATTATTATTATTATTATTATTAAAGGCTTGCAAATCTTTATTAAAAAACACATTGTAGATTAGGGAATTGTACAAAGAAATCAAATAAAGGAAAAGGAAGAAGTGACAAGACATCAAATTGGCTTAAAGTTGCTATGAAAATCTATGTATGTCCATAATCGACCGTTTGTGGAAGGTCGACCATATTTACATGTCAAAAATTGATGGCTTGCAATAGGTCGGCCATGGTGATGAGAGGTGTGTGTTAAAAGGGTGGAAGTCGGGAAGTAATTAAGCCTGCAACTATTGCTTGACTTCAGATGAAAGACGTTTGCATCTTTTGTAATGTGATCGAATCTTTTTGATGAAAAAAAGTGATCAAAGTAGAAAGATGAAAGCCTTCTATCCCCTTCAAGCTCCAAATGGCATTGGCACAATCGTGTAAAAACACATCGACATGTTTGGGTAAGCAACCAAATACCTCAATTGCTAAAGGAAAAAATTGATCAATGGGGTGTCAGTTGTGATAATTTCTTTCCTTGGCTTGAGTTGCATTGGATGCAACAAATCTTTGAGTTATGCAAGATCGAGAAAGTAAATAAAAGGGCCATGGTTCTTGAATGTGCAAACTAAGTTATTAGGATTTGGCCCTAGTTTGGGACTTGAAATTTTTCATTTCTTTTTGTGCATATATTGTAACTTTTTTGTCAAATTTTAATGTGTTGCAATTTCATGTGACTAAGCATATTTATTTCTTGCCTTTCATGGGACAAGCATATTTCCATTTTCTGGAAAATGGAATCAGAAAATAAGATACCCAAGTCTAAGAAACCCTAGGTTTAGAAAATAAGAAACCCTAAACCCTATAAACCCTACTAAACACCATATAAGATCACATCATCTCTCTGCCACAACCCATCTCTCTGGTGAAAGAGAGATGGATGGTTCAAGAACATGTTAATGCTGCAAAATTAAGACTTAGTCTCTCCATTAAGTTGTCAAGAAACCTGGCTTGCGCCTGAATTTCAGCTTCAGGTTACAACATATCCTTCAGGCATGTCGTTCAGCATGTCCTGAAGGTTACAAACATTCTTCTATAGTGGAAAAGCTCAGTTGGTTTTCCTACACTCTTGATTTTTTTGAGACAAACAAAACTGGTATGATCCTCAGTTATGGGGGCGAGGTGCAAAATCTGACAAAACCTTTCTAAAAATTTGGTGTCAAATTCTTCTCTCAAATTTCCTTCTTACTACCCAGATCGCTGCACAAAATCACCATCAGTTGCGCCTGTGCTGTGCCATCCATTCTTATTCTGCTCCATCATTTTGATGAAGTCATAGAAAGCAGGATCAGCATCATGCGGGCCAGGTGACGATTCAGGATGGTATTGAATGCTCATTGCCTTCATGGCTGGAAACTTGAGTCCTGCACATGAGCCATCATTCAAATTGATGTGTGTGACTTCCACACCATCAGGAAGTGTGGCAGGGTCGACTGCATAGTTGTGGTTCTGTGCACTGATTTCCACTCGACCTGATTGCAGATGTCGCACTGGATGATTGCCACCATGATGCCCAAATTTCATTTTGTAGGTTTTGCCTCCAAGTGCTTGACCTAGCAGTTGGTGACCCATGCAAATCCCAAAGACTGGGAGTTTGCCTACCAAAGCATCCACGCTCTCCACTGCGTAAGGAACTGCTGATGGATCTCCTGGTCCATTGCTGAACAAGATTCCATCTGGGTTGAGTTTCAAGACTTCAGAAGCTGGCCATGAGGAAGGGACCACAGTGAGTTTGCATCCATAAGAAGACAGCCTCCGTAATATGTTTTGCTTCACACCAAAGTCATACACCACCACATGGAAGAGTTCCTGATGATCAGAAGAAGCCACAGAGCTGCTGCTGTTGCTACTGCTGCTGATGGGTACTACAGATGAGCTGAATTCCCACTCATCTCCAGTTTTCTCCTTCCATTCGTAAGGCTTGCTGCAAGTGACATTGGTGATCAAATCTTTCCCAACAATGTTCCAGTTGCGAGCCATTTCGAGAATCTCCTGGTCGGATTTCGACTCATCCGTGGTCAGAACCCCAACCAAGCTGCCCTCTTCGCGTAGCCGTTTGGTGATGGCTCGTGTGTCGATATCCGAGATACCCATCACGTTTCTCTTCTTCAAATACTCGGGAAGCTCCTCAATGGACCGCCAGTTTGACACACTGTTGCTGAGGGAGCGGATGAGAAGACCACCCAAGAAGCATCTCTCCGACTCCTCGTCGTCCAGATTGATGCCCGTGTTACCGATGTGCGGTTGCGTCATGAGTACAAACTGACCAGCATAGCTAGGATCTGTCAGAATCTCCTGATACCCGGTGAGCGATGTGTTGAACACCACTTCTCCCACTTGTGTACCTGTGGCTCCAAAGGATTTCCCTCGCCAAACCGACCCATCTTCTAACACTAATCTACAATCTGCCGTCTTCCAAGGACGCGACACTGCAGCTGGAGCTCTCACTTCTGCTGCTGCTGCTGCTGCTGCTACCACTGCTTCACAAGTCACACGAAAACCGTTTCTCGCTTTCTCACAATCTAGCTTCAACCCTCTCGAAGCCACGACATCCTGCAAACACACTCCCGAGGAGAAGAGAGAAACGGAAGCTGAGAATCGAAGTGCAGGGAAAACTCCCACAACAGCAGCAGCAGGAGACCCACCAAGTTCGGGAGAACCCACAACACTACAAACTCGGTTGATGCTCACAGGTTGTAACCCGAGAAACTGCACTCGCATTGCCATAGCCACAAATCACAAGGTTCAAATTTTGATGAGCTCGGATGCAGGAGCTAAAATCTCCTTCTTAAACTTAAAAAAGTATAAGTAAATAAAATCCCACCACTCTTCACAACTCCTTGCGAAAAAACAAAAAAGAAGTTGACGCGGACGCACAAAGAAAACAAGCAAAACCCCCAAGAGCGACAAAGAAAACAAAGAAGAGAACGAAACACGAGACCGATACAGAGAAGGAGCAGAGATTTAGGGTTTTTAAAGAACTGGCAAAACCGTATCTCAATGGATGGACAGAAACCCCAAAGAAAGGGCAAAAGAGGATGGATGATGGGAAATTATCTGTCAGCGGTGACTCACATCCACATTTCCAGGAAACTGTTTTTTCTTCCATTAATTCATTCATCCATCCCTCTGTCTCTGTCTCTGTCTCTGTCTCTTAGCGGTGTGTGGGACTTTATCATTTTTTCATCCGTCTTCTATTCCTGGTACATTGTTGACAAGTGTTCGATCCTAGTGGAGATTCTTGTGCACTTTTGCAGATAAGAGATTAGAATGCCAGCCAGCCAGCCAGCCAGAGAGACCTCCTTCTCATCCTCCTCCTCCTTCTTCTTCTTCTTCTTCTTGCATGCATGGATGATGGCAACTAATAATAAGTAGGGTTTTCTTTTGTTTGTTGCATAGGTGATGAATGAATCAATGAATGAATGAATGGCAACTTGAATCACCGCCTTTTCAAATCTGTTTTATGTTGAATTTTGTACAAGAGAGAAGAATCATACCCAATGTGTTTTGTTTGGGGCCGGTTCTTTTGTTTTATGAAGAACCTCTGGTTTCATTCAGCTCTGCAAAAAAAAAAAACAAAAAACAAAAGAAAAACCAAAATTAGAATTGTCTTGGTTTCAATTTCACACATAAATTAGAACTGGAAATTCAATTGTCATGGTTGCAGAACTTCACACATCAATAGAACTGGAAATCCAACTATGTTGCTTTCAAAACTCCACACATAAATAGAACTGGAAATCCAACTATCTTGGTTTCAGTTCCACACATAAATAGAACTGGAAATCCAACTATCTTGATTTCAGTTCCACACTTAAATAGAACTGGAAATCCAATTGTCATGGTTTCAGTTCCACACATAAATAGAACTGGAAATCCAATTGTCTTGGTTTCAGTTCCACACATAAGTAGAACTGGGAATTTAGTTTTTAGGTTTGGTTCTCTTTTTTTTTTTTAATTCTGATTTCAGTTTTGGGGTTCAGTCCACCTTTGGATCTGGTCCTTGTTAATTGGGACCAGAATGGGTGGGTTAATTGCTGGTTAATCTCCAGTTCTAGTCCCTGTTATTTTTTCAAAAAATAATGTATTCTAGTCTTGGCTTTAATGTGTAATGTCTATGTTGATTGACATACTAGTTGATAATGGACATGGTCAAATTAATTTTTAATTTTTTAAATTTTTATTGTAATTACATATAATATATAAATATTTTTTAGTAGATTTTTCACAACTTGATCAACCTGCAACCCATCTTTAATCGTTTAAGTCATAACTAAAAGATATCACAAGTGAAATTTGAACCATCACCTCCATGGCCATAAAGCAAGCACTTAAGGATATGACCATCATTTCACATAATGACAAATAATATGATCGCATCAAAATAAACACATGTATATTCCATTGGCATGTATGTAAATGAACTAATATTTCATTGTTATAATATTTGATTATTGATCAATAATTTAGAATTTTTTTATGAATATGTGTGGTAAAACTATGTTTGTGACATTCTAAAAGTACATTCACACATAACAATAAGATAACCAAAAAAATAGTTCATAATAACACAAAAAAAAGTTTTGGGGGTTATGTGTCAAAGCATTTACAGTACTTACATTGGCGTCGTTAACTAAACTATTGTCATTCACAAACCCACCTACCTATAAACTAACTACCTTAAAAGTAGGGTTATTGATCATTGTCACTTTACCATTGTTCAAGCCTCAATTAAGAAAAAGGGAGGCTATTCATTTTTTGCACTCCATCATTGTTCAAGAAAAAGCGAGCTATCAACAACCTTGCCAAGCTGCAATGTAGATTCATGATCTCTTACTATGATTTTCATTTTTTTTCTCAAGCTTTCTACAAGCTCTCCTCAAGCTCTTTGCAAGCTCTCTTCAAACTTTCCTCTGCACATTGTTTGACATTCTTAAGGTCTTAAGGTTTTGAAACTTTTGAAAGTTTTAAAAGTTTCGAGGTTCTGAAAATTTTGAGGTTTTCTTCTACATAAGTTTGACGCTTTGAAGGTCTTGAGGTATTGAAGTCAAACAAGATGGGATTATATCCCATAACAAATATCTCGAACCCCGTTCACACCTGAATTGGTTTGAAACTCACTAATTAACTTAACTAACCTAGTTTATCCCTAATTAACTAAAACCCAACCGAGCAGCTAAAATAACACACCTTACAAGCTATTAAAGAATTAATAGATGAGTTACAAAACTATTTCCCCCAACATGGTATGTTGGATGCATTGGGGATTTTCTATCCCCAATATTGGTTAGCCTCTAATGTTGAATCTTCTTTTTGCACTCCCTTGGACATCCTCAAAAATCATTATTGTGAGATGAAACATCTTGGCATTACTTGGAACATGTTAGATAAATGGGAATTTGATGTTCAACATGATTTATTTAAATGGTCATTATAAATAATGCCTAGGCTACTATGCTAGGTTTTAACAAGTGAATTTTGTCCCTTGAAATGAACCCATTAACAAATTGTGGCGCACAATCACAGTCAATCAAGTACAAGAAAGTTCATGAGTTTTTCTTGTAGTAATGCATGTGACAATAGACCTAGCATATGGGTTGAGTCGAACATGGGTTGGGATTTTATTTTGGGGTTTTCACTAGTTTTGCTTCTATCAATTATGTTTACAATATGGGAGATTTTATTTTGGGGTCTTGGCACTTGTTGGTTTTGTTTCTAGCAACTAAGTGGTAGCTTATGAATAATGTTTAAAGTTTAACAAATTTCATGCCATGTCATTAAACCATGAGCTCAAAAAATCATGACTAATTTAAAATAATGTTGTTTTGGGCTCCATCATAATATTCACTCATAGTTCTATCCTACCATTAACCTAGGCCCAAAATGACAAAAAACCCAAGTATGCCAAAAACATTATTGCAACTAAGGAAGTGAAGTAGCACATTCTAGCTTGTCAAATGGAAGGACCTATTTACTCTTATCATATGCACAATGTTTTTGTATGCTCAATTTTATTTTTGTGTGTGACTTTCTTCAATGGAATTGATTTTCTATGTTTCCTTTAGTGTTGTTGTGTTTTGTTTTGTTTTGAGTTTTGTTGTTTGGAAATTGTTTTCAAAATTTTGGTGATCTTTTTGAATTTACACCAAAAATATGAAAATTTACAATTTTTTTGGTAGTCACCATTGATAATTCTCGATCTTTTGAATAGGTCACATGTAACCCCTAATAAAAAATCATAAAAGCTAAAGCATTCACTCAAGAAAAAAAATCACCACATCTACATTATTATAGAAGCTATTGGAGCCATGTTAGTTGTTTCCAAAAAGTAAAAAAGAAGCTTTGATTGTCGCATGTTTACAACAACTTACTTTTTGATTATTCCACTCTAAAGTGATTACCATATGCTTTCATCGTAGTGTATCTTTTTTTGTTTGTGAAGGTTTGTTACATAATAACACAATGTCTAAATTTAGGTTGCCCAAATCCATGTGGTGCCCATATGTATCCTATCTTTTGTGGCATGTTTTTTGAAAGGGTTGGGGGCTTATTTGTGAATGTTGGGGTTTGCATAAGCCTTGAAGATGACATGGTCCAAGATGCTTCCAAAGCAATGGCAAGTTCATTTACGATGAAAGTGGAGGGAAAATGGAGGTTGTTTAAAACCTTAAATAAATCAAGTACAAACTCACCTATTCTACCAAAATGCACAATGTAAGACAATGGCAATGGTAACATGGAATTGTAAGAATCATGGATGCAATTGTCACCATGGATGATAACACAATTAGGAACATCACAATATTTTGCATGATGGATTCAAGTGCTTACCTCCAATGTTGTGCAATTTCTTAGGCCAACATGTGTGCCCGTGACATAACAACCACTTATACCCCATGTGAAACTAGAGAGTGTAGCTAGAGTAACACAAAGGACAACAAAGAAGGAGAAGGATGCATCTAATGAAATTAGTCAAGTAGTTAAGAAAAAATCACATAAGAATAAGGTACCTAGGTAGGGGGTGACAGATGAAAGATATGAAAACAAAAATGCTTAGGATGAAATAGTGAAGACTTTAATTGCTCACATACTAGACATTAGTGTTTTAAAGTGGGAAGACCGGGAGTCACAATATTTAAAAAAGCTAAAGGCAACTTTGGACAAAGAGTTTGAATATGTTCACAATGAGTTTAAACATTGATGAAGAGGTGATTGAAAACATTAGAAAGTAAGTAAAAAATGAGGTTCATGAAAGGGAAGATAGATCTTGTCCAATTTACATTGAACATGATCATTGGAAGATGCTAAAGATGTATTAAACTAATCTTGAGGTAGAATGAAAAGTAGAAAAAATGTTTAATCCCAAGAACAAGGTGAATAATTTTGCAAATGTGGGTAGACAAGCAAAGTTGTGAAGGAAACCAAAATACTATTTGCTAATGCCCAAATCTATCATTACATTTTGTTCAATGTTCATAAATGAATGTTGTTTGAAAACATCATAATTATAATTTTATTTTTTTATAGAAAGAAAAGAGACAACAATGCCCAATTCTAATTTAAATTGTTAAAGAATTTCAAAAACTAGAACAAACTAGTGAACAAAAATTTGTGAACTTTTAAGCTAATTGTAATATCTCAAATTTTGCTTCTTCTAAATGTATGCAAATCCCATTCTAACCACATGGGGTGGATGACAACCTTGGAAAATAGACAAAGCAAGTTAAAAGTGTTAAAAGTGTTAAACAATACACATCCTTGAACACTTAATGATTAATTGACATTAAAATCATGTTTTTTGAGTTTTTGAAAGAGTTAAAGGAATAAGCTACTAACCCTATTCCCTTATAACCTAATTTTGCTTGTGAGCAACAACAACAATAATCATTTTGTGTTGTTTTGAAATAGACAACTATATTGCATGATTTTCAATTTGAATGGAGATTTCTTAGGTAACTAGTGGAAATGGGAATAATGTTTATTTTTTTAATGATTAAGATTTTTTGGGGTGTCTAGATGGATCAAGTTCATTTGAGCTCAAGACTACACTAGCACCATTTAAGAAGATTCAAATAAAAAGTACACCAACAAATTCAACACCCCCACTTTGAAGTGTAAAGGGCTCAAGACTAGGTTAGTTTGTAGTCAAGGTTGTCACCATTGAAAATATTATAGATTAAGAAAGGATAGGTTGAATAATCTTGGATTGAATAAATTTCCATCTAAGTTTGGTGCAATTGAAAGGAGAAGAGGTGAGGTTGTTCGTTACGTGAACACGATACTTTGGTGTGTAGGTACAAGGTCATTTTGTTCATTGTTAGCTTGAGGGTGTGATTGGGCTTTTTCATTAGTGTGATTAGGTTTTTCATGGATTTGGTTATAACAACTAGTTGGGAAGGAGCTAAGGGAAAAGGTGATTGGACTTGCATAGGGCACAAAGAAAAGCCAACCTTGCAACAAGCAAAGCACCAACAATCTATTGTTGTTAGTTTCATTTTTTTAACCTTGTTTTGCACCTAGTTTTTTTGGTACAAACTTGTCAATTGCAATGAAACCACTCTAATGTTAATGCACTAGCTTGTGTGAGGTTCAATCTTTTATTTATTTATTTATAATTTTTCAGTAGTTTCTTACAATCTTGCTTGATACATTTTCTAGTTTTTTGATAGGTATTCATGTCCTTAAGATCATTTTATATTTAAAATGAAAGAATGACCAATTTTGTAATTTTTACACAATTCTAATCAATGTTTTCCTTGGGAAATTTTCCATTAACAACCCAAAAGAAAAAAAAATTGACATAGATTTCTTGTTTTGAACAATCAAAATTTTCTTGAAAAAAAAACTCATTAAAATTTCATCACAATTTTGTTATCTTTTTAGTTTGGGAGCAATTTTTTTTTGTCATTTTCCTATTCTTTGGATTTTTTCTAGAAGATTATCACCAATTAAAATTAATTTTTTCCTTGGTTGCTTGGTAATGAAAATTGAAAAAATACAATCTAGTGCCAATATTTAAAAAAATTACAATTAAACTTTCAATTCTATAATCCAATTTGTAATTTTTACATTTTGATTCTCTCTTTCAATTTACAAGTTACATGTTTACTTCCAGATTTCCAATGGATATTTTATTTATCCACAAAATAATCTTGCTTTTTAAGCCTTTGTTTTATCGCAAACCGCATATTGAAGTCCCAAAGGTTGGGTATTCATATTTGGTCAACAGATTTTCCCAAAACAAAGCTTCAAATATTTAAATATTCTACATGTATCACACAAGATTTGAAGGATTTCTATGAATAGTTTATTAATAACAATGCATAGTAGCAAAATTTAAAACATGGTTCGATCTTTCATATCTATTACCTTGAATATTAGTTTTGATTAAGTGTTATCTTTGATCAATGCCATTAGTTTTGTAGTATCCTTGCATAATTTTTCATCATCAGAACAAAATGCAAAAGGAGACTTCCACATACATCTTTACATCAAGGAGGCCGAAGAAGAGGACATTAGGAAAATTGGGCAAATGTTCAGTTGTTGCTTCACATAAGCCCTTATTTTCGCAATGGTGTTATCCTACACAGAAAATTTTCTATTTGATGATGAATCCTTATCAAACTTTATTAAAGAAAAACCATCGATTCAAAAGGGGAAAGGAAGGACCAGAACAAGAAAACCAAAGTCCAAAACTAGAGAGCATTCAGTCATGGTGATGCATAATAAATGTTGCAAAAGAAAACATCAAGGACTTGCCAAAGGAGGCAAAACTTATTTCCTAAACTTCTCACTCGTTGCATGAACAAATTAGACCAAAAAAACAGGTTAAAGACTTGAAAGAGCACCAAGCTTGGAGCCTGGAAGAGGCATCCCCAACAACAATGGCTTGCTTCGAGCTGGAGGTGGCCTAAACTCTTTGCAAAGTTACAATTAGTGGAGGGCCTTCAATGCCCTTCACTGAACATGGCATGTTCCTACAAGAATGAAAGAAACACCCAAATACCACAATGGCAAGAGGAATAAACATGTCTTGAGGTGCCTGTCCTTTGCCTGAGCCCATATCGTCAAAACAAATCCCGAGCATGGGCCCTTACTTTAGTAATGACCTTATCGTACACAGAAAATTTTCTACTTTAGGCAATCAAAACAACATAAAAATTGAAACACAAATTTACATTCAACACAACACATGCATAAATAGATCCATAATCTTTTAAGTACATCGTGACCATACTATATCAACAATTTCCATACTTGAACACTCTAACCCCAAAATTTCAAATCTCAATGCCCAAACAACTTCAAATCCCAACCATCAAAGAGTTTAGGTTTTTATACAACTTCATAATATGATTGCAACTTCATCCTAATCTAAGTTGTTTTTAAAGATGGTCCAAACCTTAGTTGAGATCCAGTTGAGACATCAAAACTACAACATAACTTTGGCATTATTGATACAATACATTACAACTAAGAAACAATTGACCCCAAGGCATATGAGCCATCAAAACAAAAACAACCTCAACCCATAACTCATACAAGTCATCAAGTTTATACACAAACCAAATAACTCTAATCAGGCTTTGTCCAACTTCCAGAATGTACTAGAAGTTTAGTTTTACCCTGAACCACATTGATTCTTTAAATTCATGCTACATCTGTCGAGTTTCATTCTCAGAACAAAATAATAAATCTATAAACATTTTGTTACAAAAATTGTAATTACCACATTTATCACCTTATTTCACATTACAAAACCAATGATATGTGCATTTACCCTTGTGGCAGGCAACAAGCCATGTCTAGCTTTCAGCTTCAAGACATACCCTTTCCAGTTAAGAAAACAGAAGAAGTTTCCTACCAACTTTTGAAAGGAAATCAACACCATTTATGTGCATTGGAGCTCTTTCTGTTCTCTGCATCTTTGGAAAATCCTGCATCTATGGAAAATCCAACCACACAAGCTCCTCCTACCACACAAATTTGCAAGATAAGACTTGAGAAACCTGGAACAAAATAACTCAACTTCATGAATTTGCCTTGAAATTGGATCCATGTTCATACATTGTAGTGTGATTTCTGTTCATCTTTAGCAGGATCCCCTTGGGTCCAATTCCATTTGTTCAACTCTTCAAATTCTAATGACTAACTTGTTCATGCTCACAGGTTGACAAGATAGTTTCTCCACAACTCTTCCATTCACAAACCCCAGGCATCGGGATAAAAATACAAGAAACCAAATGACCTGAACCATGAGTACTGATTACATGATGATAAATGTAAACATCATATTACCTGGAATATGCCTTGAGTTGAGGTCATGTGGATTATGGGTCAACACTTTCTCTTTTGAAAACTGCACCTGCTCAGACCACAAACAAATGTTTTACTTTATAAACTGTTCACCCAAATAACTCTCATGAGTGTTGAGAAAACTCCGTACTCCTGATTATGATAACCAGAACCACATGAAAAAACCTGCATTCTAGTCAAAGGAAAACTCCAGATAAGGGCTTAAGGAACAGGGAAGAAGAAATACATGGAAGGGAAACATTAGTAACAGTTACATGTATGATAGTGCCTTAATCTTTATCATGTTTTGAGGGCTAGTTTATACATTAAAACTTCTGGACAATGACAAGTTACATAATAAAAGTCATGTGAGCCAAAGTAGCAGTCAGCATTACCCCTGGATTTGATTATGTCATAGAGTTGCCAGCCCATTCACGATTCCGTCGCTTCAACTTGGCCTGCTCTCTATTGAACTTCTCTTTCCCCTTCTCTAGAAGTGGATCATGAACCACATACTGGTTTGGATCATCATTCTTTGCCATGTCATCCTGCAAAACACTGCATTCAATTCCACCTCCAAACTGACTAGCCACACATCTTCAAACAAAATTGAGACATTCTATGTAATGTTCAGTTAGGATGTTTTCCTACACTGCTCAACAAAAATGCTACCAACCATACCTGTATGATAGGCTGTTTGAAAACTGTAGTACAAAGTTACAACTTATAGGTAATCTCACAATCCTTTGTGTGCTGCTGGAAGGAAAGGAAATAGTTTGAGGGACTGACCCTTTTGGTGGCATCAACTACAAATTTCAACTCATGAGCCAACCAGCTTGTCTTCTCTTCTTGTGTCACCACTTCCACTTTGGCCTGTTCCAATTTCTTCCTGAATTGGGCCAGCTTCGCCAACGTCTAAAAAGCAATACCATCCCAAAGTCAGATACAATGCACAGAAACAGAATTAACTAAGTTGAATGTGCCACAGACAGTAAATGAGGATATCATGTGATCAAAATATCAAAAAATACCAATACACATATGTTCTGCTTATTCACTGAAGGATCAAATTTCAGTGACCAGTTGCTATCTATAAAAGAACTAAATACCGTATCCTCCCGACCCTGCAGAACACGCTTCTTTTGCTTGAACTTTTGACGTTGTTGCTCAAGTGGAGTCAGCAGCTGTGTATCCACATCAACATTAGCAGCTAGGGAGGCACGTGCCTCTGAGCCCATTCCCTTCTTTTTAATAACTAACTTCTCCTTTTGGTCCTCTCTCTCTGAATCTGCATCATCACCATCATCATCATCTGCCCTGCTATCCCTGCTAGCCATCAATCAAACCAAGCTGGATCAGAGTGCGCCCAATGCAATCCTAAACATGATGACATCCAGCAATTTGGCCCTAGTGAACTCACAGCAAGGGACAACCAGACATATTTCCAGAAATGCTCAACTCCTGAACATCACTCTTGCTTTGCATACCTTGAAACAGCCATTGGCCTGGGGGTTGACTTTGCCTTTTTACCTGCAAAGTCACAATTTGTCAGCTTAAAGCTTACTGGACTCATTGAAAATTAGTAAGCATGTTCAGCCAGAACAAAGGCCATCTGTACAAGATTGTAAAACCTTACAACTGTAAGACCCCCCAGTGGAACCTGAGAAATAGTCATCATGAGACAGACCAGAAGCAGAAATACAGTGAAAATAGGTTAAAAGCCATCATAGCCTTGAGTTTCCATGTCACATAGGTATACACAAAATGCCCTCACACGCAGTAAACCTTGAGCAAAGAATACCTGACTTAACGGTGTCAGAAGCTTTAGACCCTGCTAGCTGAGACTTCTTCTCCAGAATTTGTCTCCGCATCCGAGAATCAAAATCTGCCTCATCTTCATCACTGTCATCCTTTCTGGAACCAAAAGGCTTTCGTGATGCTTCATCAGACTTGCCTCCAACAAGTGCTTGCCTCACTGATGCCTGCACCTCTTTCCGCCTGCGGGCTTCAATCTCATCCTGAAAAACAAGCCACAAAATAAAGAACAAAAGTGACAAATTGCTCAGAAAATCATACTTAGCCTCATCTGAAGACCACCAAGAGGTTATTTGACCTTCTGTGACATGATGTGAAGGTTATCAGCCTGTTAAACATTTGAAGAGATTATAATTTCCCAGGAGGTACAGAAAAACATATATCTGTCATTCTAGTAACCCATTGCAGCACAAATGACACAAATGTGCACAGCTATCAAATCAACTATCTTCCAAAAGTGATCTTGAACTTCCAAGTTCCAAGTTCCAAAGAAGGATTACCATTTCTTCATGATTGGAGGAATCCTTCAACAAGCGTGGGTCATTGAGCACATCATGGCTGCTCTTGAGTTTTTCCTTGACAGTTGCTAGAACCTGCTCCTCCTCCTCTGCCTCCTCCCCAAATGACAACAGATTCAGCTTCCTGCTTGCACCCACAAGATTCCACTAAGAGTTAAGATGCACAGAAGAATCGTTCACACACTCAACATCCTCAGCTAGAGTAATGATACTATGCTTCATCTTCATCTCCCAATCACACTAACATGACATAAAAAATGGGTAATACAAAGAACTACCATAGCACAATACTTACTTCTTAGGTTTGATTGGCTTTTGCTGTTTCAAATCTGAAGCTTCAATAACTGAAGCTTCTTCTGGTTGCTTCAGGTTATTTCTGAGAACAATGTCATCAAATGGGTTCCAGAGCACCTGAAATTATGATCCAAGCGAATTTATCAATCACTACATTCATCCCATGTTGCCATGTCTGATCAAGATTTCCTAAGATCTGAGCATCTTTTCCAATTCCAGACCACACAGTACTGCAATGGCCCCCAAACATACCTTCCTCCAAATCAAGTGTTAAGAGCAATTTTCAAGTTCAAACACAAACATACTCAACTCTCATGCCACAAAGAGCAAAAACCACCCTCACCTCCACAGAAACAACATTGGGTGGATTGAGGGGTCGGTCATTTTTATCTGTTTCCAGCTCCCCAAGTTTCATCAAGTTGTAAACTGTATCACCTGTGATCTGGTGATGAGAGAAAGCAAGACATCCAAAATGGTTCTTAGGTACTGAAACTCAAGGACCAGAAATGCACCATAAGAAAAATTGCTGTAGAAAGCCATAGTGAAGTGCAGGTGAATGCAGAGATTGCACCAGGCTGCAAACTTTCTGCTTATCTGACAATTCCATACCTTCCCAAAGATCGTGTTCTTTTTGTCGAGCCAATCACAGCGATCGAGAGTGATAAAAAATTGACTGTTGTTTGTGTTCGCAGTGCCGGCATTGGCACAAGCAACCAGACCCCTGTGATTGAAACGCAGTCGCGAATGTACCTCATCAACAAATGGTCCTCCATATATGGTATCCCCACCTGCTCCTCACATTTGAACCCACACATCATGCAGTAGTAGTCATCAAAGAACAACATCACAACAAATCTTTGATTGCAGCTTTTGCCACAATGAACAGCAACACAATGTGACTGATTACAGCTTACCACCACAAATCAATCTCACTTTACCTGTTCCTGTCCCTGTTGGATCACCTCCTTGCACCATGAATGTCTTGATGATGCGGTGAAAGATAGTGTTATCATAGTAGCCCTCCATGCATAGCTGCACAAAATTGCGAACCTGATTCCCCAATCATCCAAGATTTTTGCTCAAAATAATTATGGAAGCAAATGTGCTCATCACATTGGGCAAGGTGTAAAAAATAGATCATATCAGTCTTCTCACAGTAAAGAAAACCATACTACGGCTCATGACAATGCATAGAAAACTAGATGTACACACTGACTACAAATCCTATCAATCCTCAAAAAGCAATAAAAACCCTAGTTGAGAGACAATGGAAAAAAGCACGGCACAGAGGTCAGTCCCAAAAATCAGGATACTATAAAATGCAAAAATCCTCTAAACCTCTAGAAACCTTGAAAACCTTGTTGAGTGCAAAATGGAAAACTGCAGCACAGAAAATGTCACAAAAAACCAAGAGACTACTACAAATGCAAAAATCCTCTAACCCTCCAGAAACCTTGCAAACCTTCTTGAGTGCAATGGTGGAGGGTCCAAAGCATGGAGGAATGAAGGAGGAAGGGAAACAAACAAACAACACATATCTTCTATCTGTTTTGTGTCAGAAACAAAAGACAACAGCACACTTACCGCCTTGGGAGCTTCTTTGGGCCAGAGCTCGATGTCAAGCGGGCCAGCCGTAGTGGTAAGCACCACCTTGCCCTTGGTGGGCGGCTCTAACACATACACAGACGACATCGCTGCGTACTGCAAAGAATTTTCAAGCTTCTTCTTCTTATTCCTTCCTCGATGCAACTGCGACGAAAAGGTGCAGCAAGCAGCAATCCGTCAGCACCCCCACATCCTCCATCCCTAGAAGAACTCCCACACCTTTGCGGCCCCCATCCACCCCTCCCGCCCCCACCTTCGCAATCAAGAAGAACTGTGCAGATACCGAAAGAGGAAAGAAGAAGAAGAATATTAGGGTTCCGTGCAATCTGATTACCACCCAAGACGATGCAAATTGCTAATGGGTAGATAGACCTTTACTTCCAAGCTTTCCGCAACGTTTTCTGATTCTTCTTCTGTTGCATTCTTTCCCCCAGGGACCCAGCTGAATCCCCCCTCTGGACTGGTTCCTCTAACCCTAACCCTAACGCTCTTGATGGGTCTCTCTGAACAGATACGGGGATGGCGAAGGAAGACGAAGAGATCCGAGAAGATCGTGTAGCTAGCTCGGATCAAGGAAGCTTGCATAAGCTGCATCGGTGAATCTCTTGTAGCGATGCAAATCGAACAATCTCTTTGTTGAAGCATTCGAGGAGGTGTTGGTGCGAGTAGGATCGATCGGCGCTGGAGGAGGAGGCGGAGATTTGAGGGCGATACTTGCACAAATCCGCTCGATGAGCAGCAGTTCTCAGCAGCACCAGCGATTCAAGGCGCACCGCTGAATGATGCAGCCGACGACGACCAGTAGTAGATGGGGTGCCGTCTCCTCCATCGCTCTTCTGTGCACACCTTCTTCTTGTGTGCGTCTTGTCAACTGTGAAGTGTCGTCGATTGCCAAGGATGTAGTCCTCCTCAAAAGTGCGGCTCTAGGAGGTCCGCCGACGAAGTGGGCCACCTGTTCTTGCGCCTGTCCTTCTGTTGCTCCATTCTTCAGAACTGGCCGGACATTGCACGATTGTTCTTCTTTCCTGGCACGAGGCAAATGCACATGGAGACGAAGAACCGCTCTGCAGGAAGTCTGTGAGAATCGCGTGAAGAAGAAGAAGAAGAATACACCAGGTTGGTTATGAGTCAGTGAGAGAGAGAGTGTTTAGGGTTGGAGGTTTGTTTCAGTAGCATTTGCTGGTTGCCGAATTGCCATTTTGTTGCTGTTTGCAATGGCATTGAGGGTTTTTATCGCAATTGCAAATTCAGCAGGTGAGTAAAGAATTGGAGCCCTCGTAGATGATGATGAGCTGCTTCCATAGATATGGATAACGAAGTATTGAGGCGCGTTTGTATCTCTCGATATCACAGCGACAGGAAGTGCGGCAGGAAGTAGGAAGAAGACAACAACAGCAGGAAGACAAACAACAGAAAGAGTGCTGTTCATAGCTGAAGGACTTTGCATTGGACTGGCTGCTGTTTCACATACTGCTGCAGTGATCCATTCTTCAACAACAAAGCCTGTAAGTAAGCTGGTTCTCCACTCACATCCTTTGCCTATTCTTCAGTTGGATTCAGCTGCCTGAGGGGTGGGCAGGTGCAGGAGGGTTATGCTCATGACAAGAAGAATCAGGATTGAAGAATTTTGGAGATTGGAGACGACTGACTGGATGATGTTGTGTTGGCTTGCATAACAGGTAGTAGTTGAAGCTCCATTGTCAGCAAACAAGCTCTCAATTTCAACATGGCAAGTGTTGCCATTATGGGGAGCAATTCTGCTGAATGTCATTCTGCGAGCCAGACAATGGCAGGTACCTTCAAAAAGAGGTACCGGGGTGGCATCAGATAGCAATCGGGGTTTGTCTGACTTTACCTCAATGATAAAGAGGGTTCAGCAATTGGAGGAAGATGTCCAGAACACAGTGACAACATCACGAGTTCTGTCCAGACACTTGGAGAAGCTCGGTGTGAGGTTTCGGGTGACAAGACGATCATTGAGAGACCCAATCCAGGAGGCAAGTTATACCAGAATGTTCTGTGACATAGAACCCCTGCCCGTTGTCATCATTGTTATGTGTCTTTGTCACCTTGATGAATGTTTGAATGAGGACACTATTGACACTTTAACTATGTTTCTTGATGGTAGCTTTTGTAATGACTGAATCTTTCTGTTACCATCCAGAAATGCAACAGAAACTCAGGATGCAGATCATTGTATAACCACATGCCTGAAGCTTTGAGCAGGCTATTATATACTTATCATCAACCACCATTGGGAGCTGATAGAAGTCAGTGAGGAGTGATGGCAACTAGTCACTGCTGTCCATAATGAAGGCAACAGTCTGAATGCTTTTTGAGTGACATTTGTAGTTTTATAATTGCACTCATTCTTGTCATGCTTGCTTTGGTTTTGCTTAATCTGAGACAACGATTATGTTCAAAAGAAGTGTTATAATATTCTCCTCCTCAACATATTCACTGCATGAAATCATACATATGGAAAGGGTTTGTTTTGGGTTCACAGATGGCTGTTGTGACACAAAAGACATCTGAGGTTGTAAGTGCACTGGCTCAACGCCAGGATGTCTTGGAGATTGAGCTTCAGGAATTACAACAAGTTCTGTTGGCAATGCAGGTCAATACTTTTTTCCTTATAATCTCTGTCTTTTTTTTCGTTCCAACTTACCCTTCTACTTGTGCACAGAAATTGGGTCCTGTTCTTATCTGAGATACTATTTCTCTTTGCAGATTTAGGTCTGTTATAGTCTCTTCATGAGTGCTAGCTAATGTCATGGTTTGGTTTCCCTTGACCTTGAAATTGTCACAGAAATGCAAGTAATGAACATATTTTACTCTTTTGTGCCCAGTTTGAGCACATTCCTTGAGATTCGTTAACAAGCACTCTTGAGAGTCAATGGATCAAGTAGAGAGTGATGTCTATGGGTCACTTCACTCAATGATCAAGGTGCTGATTTTATCATTTTGCATGTGAATGTTGGAAGGTAAAGGCTGCTATGTTTGTGCAACATATGCCTCTAGTTACTTGTCTGCCATAAGATACATGCCACTCTCAGTCTCTTGGATATGCATGGTTTGTACTGCAGGTTTTGTACTAGGGTTTGACTTTTTGAAAGGTAGAAAGTGCTGAGGTTGATGCTGTTGTTGGTGTTGGCCTTGCAGGAACAGCAAGCTAAGCAGCTTGCACTGATATCAGCAGGAATTGGAAAGATGTTGAAGGGGCAACAGAAGTTTGAGGAAAGGGTGGCAAAAGAGCTCAGTGGTAAACAAATTAAGGGTGAAGGTGAAGCTTTGGGACACGTAGCTATCTATGATAATCACCCAGCTAATGGAGCACCACAAAAGTTAAGCAAATCAGTAACCAGGAATAGCAACCAATTTTCAGACCAGAGCTTGTCAAAGGTGGACTTCTGGGCAGAGCCTGTGGTGCAACCTGTAACTCTTCCCTCATTGGGTCACAAAGACCAGCCATCTGCTTCCTTCTCAAAAGCATCAGATGAACAGCCTCAAAACCTGACAGGTCTTGGTACATTCTTCAGAAGCAGAAAACAGTTCAATGGCAACCAAGGTTCCCGATTTCGTGACAATCACAGGTCCATTTCAGATGAGGGTGTGGAGGGCCACAGCATTCAGTGATTCAGGTGAGAATCTGTAACAAGCGAAGATCAATGTTAAAATCCAGCAGTCCCATAATACAAACATGAACAACTCTTGTGGAACATGGATGAGCGTTCCAAGAGAACTAGTGGCAAATTATATCAGAACACAGTTTTTTGGGCTGTGCATGAAGAAAAACAGTAGGAGAGATCCAATGGTTTATTAAGTGATTTTATGCAGTGGTTTTCTATCTGACTGCTATTGGTGAGTAGTGTTGGGCTATTGTTACTGAGGCAAGAACCGAATTGCTTGAATATGAGTATTTGAAAGTAGTTTCGGTCTTTCTGGAACCCATTTCTGAGATCACTGGTTGAGTCCCTACTGAGAGAGAATATAGAGATTTGTGGAAGAGTGACTGTATTGAGGACTTCATGTTTCTCTTTCCTGGTTGTCAACAAGGGCCCGTACAGGAGTGGGTGCAATTGTTATGGTATCTTCAGGTATCTTCAAGGTGTTGCATTGGAGATTTCTCTGCAGTTTCCTAGATATGATGCGGACATTGTAGTTGGGTACTCATTGTAGTTGCAAAAATTGATTGTAAACAATAGTTTTTCTTCTAGTCAATTAAATCAAACATCCAAAGATGCAATATTAAGACCTTAGCCATGCACAAGAAATTCATACAACATTTTCTACACTGATGCCTTTGTTAGATTAGTTATATCAAATTGAAACATATTGTGTTTTTCAACATAAAATTTAAAAAATCTAAAATGTACTCATGTCGAGCAATAATATAACGGCATTGGTTTTTTGGTCAAACAAAAAACCTATTCATTTAAAAGATTAATACATTGATTATTTTCATAGCATTTTGGTTAGTACCTAATTTACTTGCTTCAAATGATTATATGCCAGAGTATAGGAGTAGCTTTAACAAATGTATGTCAAATAATTATTTAATTTTGAAATTTTCATGTTGAAAATTGAACAACTGAATCCTCCCAATCTGGAATCATTTTGTACTGCACAACCTTTCACCCGACAGACAATGGGAGAGAAGAAGCATAAAGACCTTCTGCCCTAATCCCTACAGCATCATCGAGGTTGGGTTTGCCTTCACTTCACCTCTCTCAACACAGAAATCTTGCACAAAGACTTGCAGAAAAGAGTGGCAAAACCATCTCAAACAATAACAAAGATAGATGTACAAATGGTCAGTCAAAACAAAGCTCACCAAACATTTCCTGAGTGTGAAACATGAGAAAATTCTGTAAACAGATTTACCTCCACAGGTTCGAGTTCCATGAAATAGACATCTCACTAACCTATGAGCTGCTGGAAAAATAACACCTTCACTTACCTCTACTTCTCTTTGGCGAAGAGCTGCACGTCGCGCAGTAGCAACGGCGGACTGAAAATTGCTTCGCTGCAGACACGGCACCCGCTACACACACATAGCAAAAGAACCCATTCACAGAATTTTCAGTAGGCTTGCAAAAGCCTTCAACGACCAGGAATAGCAACGGACCCTTCCGCAACAAATCTTCTTCCGCAAAGCAGAACTCGATCAGTCTCCATCTCCGTGACCGCAACAAACAAAGCAATCTTCTTCCAAAGGAAGAATTGAACGAGCGGATCGAGCTCCTTCCGGGTTTAGGGTTTAGTGTCATCCATCAGATTATCAAAGGCGATGCGTCGATTTGTGGATGAGTAGCAGAGATTCATCCATGAAGAGCAAATCAAATTATGTACTCGTCTAACCGCCCTTCATGGACGAGTCATCTCCCTCATGAATGTATCATCCATGAGGACCCCAGTCTGCAGTTGATAATCTGAAAGGCGCTCACTATGCTCACTCCCACAAGGGGTTTTGCTTCTGCGGGTGGTTGCGAGATTGGTGCCACTGTTTTGTTTGCTTGTTTGTTGAGGATGGCAGTGGGGAATGTTGTGTATCCTTCTTGTCTGCGAGAATTGCAGTGGAGATGGATCAATCTTCCTGCATCTGGATGTATGTCTTCTTCTTCTTCCTCCTCTTCTTCTTCTACTCATTTTGTGCTTGACAGCAGTTTGTCATCAGGAACTATCTTCTCCACTTCATCATGTGGGATCAAGAGACGACGAAGAAGATTTCACTCCGGTTTGTTCAGAAGAGCTTCATGGAGCGGAGGAAGATTTGGATCAAACAAGGAGGATGAGAGTGTTGTATCGTGCAGCAATGTGGAGAGTGTACTCTCAACTTGGGCTGTGCTGCACAATCCAGGCATCCCTAATACAGAGAGGAGGTAAGGCTTTTTGGGACTGGCAATGGATCTGGAGTTTATCCCAGTCGCTCGCTCCATCTCTATTTGATCCTCGACTAGGGTTTTGATTAGGTCAAGCAATTTTTCGTGATTTCAGTTCTCGGACATTGGAAAAAATTATTATGGATTCTAATATGCATATCAGAATACATATCAGAGATAACCAAGCATCATCTCTTAGGTTTATGGTTTTTTTTATTAGGTCAAGCAATTCGTGAATAGGGGTTGACAATTGGAGAAATCTTTCTGCAGGATTCAGGTTTTGTTCTTTGCAGTATGATGCTTTTTTGAGTGTTGCTAAGGGTTTAGGGTTTGCAGGAGGAGCCTGGAGACAAAGGGAAAGAAGTTGCTGAGGGAATTTTCAAGCACAGCAGTATTGGATTTCCAGGTATTGCTTGTGCATTCTGTTCTTCAGAATTTGGTTTCTCAGCTTTTGAAGATGGCAATGGGATAAACTGCTCCTGCTTTTTCAGAACATGCACCTCACCACCCCACGCCATGGTTCTCCACCAGGCATTTCCTTGTGAGCCAGGTTTACATGACCATATGAGTGGATACTAATTATATGTCCCTGAACCCCATTGCATAATTAGATACATCTTGCTTGGGAGGCACCTAGCATTTGTCATAACACAAGACAGAAACTGTGCAATTTTATATACTGAACTGCCCTACTCTGGAAGGCTTTCTGTGTTGGCATCACTGTAGAGACAGTAGTAGGACTGTTAATACTTACATATAGAACCTTTGACACATTCCTAAGATCTTATTGCCCTTAATAGGGAGCTCAGGCATCTTCAGGCACACAATCTCTGTCTGCAGCATGTGGGGATCTGCTGACGGAGCAGAAGGAAGCTGGATCTCAAGAAGTTGAGGAGGCCACAGCCCTGCATAATCTCTGCACAGAATGTCAACCTGCCAGTAACTCCCCTGGTAAGTAATTTCCTTTTTTTCAAATGACCTACTTCAGCCCCTTTATCTGTTGATGCTTACTCTTGCTTTTCCTGTAATCTTGTCAACGAAGATCTTTTGAGCTTTCATCTATCACCACCATATTTGTGGGATACAGACACATATTCAGATTCAGAAACTGAAGAAGAGGAGAAGGTGTCTGGGAAGGAGAGGAGGACCCGTGTAGTGGAGCAGCTTCGATCAGGAAGGAGCCCAATGGAAATATTGGAAGGCATGTCAATCTGGAGGCCCCCTGAGTTCTGGGCAGTTGTTGACTTTCTCAGTGCACATGGCCAAATGGCCAAGGCTTTGGAGGTTAGTCTTAATATTTACAGCATTTTTTTTTCCAGAAGGTTCATCGGGGGCTATGAGTTTATTAGTTTTATTCTGCTACCAAAACATTCTATGAACCTTTCTATAAACATAGTTTCTTTGCAGTTGCATGAGTCACAAAGTCATGTTCAAAAGATGGGTATACCTCATTGTAGTTAAAAGTTTCAGTTAACGACCATGTCTTATGTCTGGCTTTGGTGATCCAGGTATTTCAGTGGTGGAGAAAGAAAGACAGATATCAACCTCGGGAAGCGCATTTCAACAGGTTTATCCGCATGCTAGGAGCATCTCGCATGTGTGATGAAGCCCAGGATCTTTTTGATGAGATGCAGCGTCTGGGTATCAAACCCACAACATCAACCTATACTTGTCTTCTTCAATGCTATGCTGAATGTGGTCTCTTTGAGCAATCAGAAGGGATACTCAAGCAGATGATAACATCGGGTGATGCAAAACCCAACACTGTTACCTACACAGGCCTTCTTCATGCATATGGGAAGAAAGGTCTGTATGACCAGATGTGGCGGATCTTCAACAATATGATTACTGTTGGAATCCCTCCTGATGAGTTGACATACAGGAGCCTTGTTCAGAATTATGCACGTGGGGGATTGTTTCAGAGGATGAATAAAGCTTTGAGAGAGATGATGTCAAAGGGGATCCGGCCTGACTCAACGTGCATGAATTATGTAGTTCGAGCATACGCACAAGCTGGATTGGTAAGAGAGATGGAGAGGCATTATAGCATACTCCGAGAATTCGAGTTCAATGCTACGCGACAGACGTTAAGGGCTGTTGCACGTGCATATTTGAGGAATAGTAACTTTTACCAGTTGGGACAATTTGTCCAATCTGTGGGACTCCGGAAACCCTCAATAGGAAACCTTCTTTGGAATGCTCTTCTTCTCTCTTATGCAGCTAATTTTTCCATGAAGAATTTGGAGAGGGAATTTGAGAACATGAAGCAGGCTGGGTTTGCACCAGATTTGACAACTTACAACATTTTAGCCTTGGCATATTCCCGAATGGAACAGTTTTGGAATCTTCGGGTTACTGTGCTGGAAATGCAATCTAGTGGGGTTGCTCCTGATCTAGTTACATATGGAGCTGTGGTTGATGCCTTTGTAGCCTTCAGGCTGCAATCAAGACTTCCTGAAGCTTTGAAAGAGATGCGAACCATTGACCTTGTTGCTGAAATGAGAACTGATTCATTGGTCCTGGAAGTTTTTGGTAAAGGAGACTTTTACATAGCTTGTGAGGATCTTGTTTACAACATGCAAGGAGTGGACTTGAATCTACGGACATATGCTAACCTCATTGGGTTTTACCTTGAAACTCTTAATAGACAAAGCCCCAGGCTGCCAAGAGAGAGGTAGAAAATGGAACTTGCTATATGACTGCTGCAGTCGGGATTAAGGAAGTGTGAGGTATGTTGCAATTAATGATTTTGTATCACCCAAACCTATGTATAGAATTGAACTTATGCCTTGGCCTCTGTGACTTGACCACTGTACAGATTGTAGGTTTGTGCTTTCAATTCTGTAAAAACATGAAGTGTAGTGCTCAATAAGGAATCTTGTTGTCTGCAGATTCAGGCCATGCTTTGGACTAATTGCTGAACCAGTGGTTGCTTTAGAGTTGAACTTGAGGTTGGAGGAGATTGGGATGAATATTTATGGTACCTGTGTTGCTATTTGAGTAACGTGTAGACTGTAATCCAAATCAATATCTGTTGCTTTCTCCCCATGTAGGCCTAATTTGCAAAATGTGATCCATCACTCTAGTAAGGGTCCCATTCTGCCGGTGAAAAGGTTAATGCAAACTAGTCTGCCAGGCCAGTTTGATAGACAAGGTTCTTGAGACTTCAGAGGATTGAAAATTCCCAAATGGTCCCATGCTGTCAAGCTTGGAAATAAAAAACCTGTAACAAGTGTATTTACTTAAGTTCTGAAGTTGGTCCTGTACAATCACTGCACACTGACAAGCCAGAAACTGTTGCTTTTTCAGGACCACTATCTAATGGTTCACCACTCAGTGGATTGTCAGCTGTATCCAGAAACTGTGGATGGAGTTCCCGCTCAAAGTCTCTGTGGGAGATCTGAAGACCCAAGCAACTGTAAAGATCCAGATTACCTTCAGAGACTGCCAATCCTGCTGCACCAATAGCAAACACAATGTAGCTGGAAGTCGTGAATTATTACATTGTGATGAGGATCCTGTGAGGATCCTAAGCGAGGAGCCTGAGGAAGTTCACTACATTACTAATGTCAGAACTGAGGCTCAACCATGTGTGAAGAAGTTGTAGCTGTAGCTGGCCATAAAGGATGGAATGCAAACATCCACACAGCAGAACATTGTATATTTCTTGATCCTTCAAAGGAAGCAAAAATCTGCTATAAAGAGAGAGTGCTTTACAGTATGCCCCCTCTCACCAACATTGGAAGAAAAGCTCAAGGTTCCCCAATGGCCAACTGACAATGTAGGAATTCTTGACAACTGGGATGGATTTGGAGCTGGCTGCAGTGTGCAGCTCATGGGTCAAAGAACTGTGTCTTTAATAATGATTCAAACTCTAGGGATCCGTAATCTGAGAGCGTGTCAGTTATGAGCACTGTTGATGTGTACACTACACAGCTTGGAAGCTGCAGCAAAAATAAATATAATCTGCAAGAGCAGACTCAAGTGGGTTGGTCCACTCAAGATCAATGGCCACTCTCCCTACAACAACATGCTGCAGGTCTGCCTGTCTCTCATGCAACACTCCACAAGAAGACACCCCAGGCAAGCTCTCGTCTGTCAAAGTCTAAACCTGCAGGAGGTGCAGAACCTCCAGTTAGCTCTGCAACCCTGGCTGCTGGCACAAGACTAATCCAGGAAGACATTATCCATTACCACCAATGTCTGTTCAACAAGACAGATACACTGGAGGAGTCTGACCTGTTAGAGAAAGGATTTAGCTCCACGTCAACAGAAGACGATGATGATGATGATGACGACAATGAGGATCAGGATCAGAGCTGTGTGTCACCACAGAGTGATCATGGCACCTCCAGAAATGTACATGCTGTTGCAAGGAAGCTCAAGTTTGGGAGCCAGCTTATTGCAACAGAATCTACATGAAAGTGTGGGGAGCTGCGTACCTGGAGATCAAGCACATTTAAAGACCTCTATGAATTGCAGATAAACTTCACATTTTCCAGGGGGTGAGAGAGTGCAGTTCCAGTATGGTTCTGAACTCACAGACCACAAAAGGTTTGCAAACTCCATGGATGAAGCTGAAATCCAGCAAGTCCAACATGGGCACCTTGATGTGCAAGGCTCTTGTGTTGTCTAAGCTCGTCTTAGAGGATAGCAATGGCTCTGTAGCTACAACCTAAAGATATGCAGGTTTGTTACAAAAATCTCTTGAAACCTTCCTCCTATTGTCTGCATACCTTTTGCCAATTCTCTCTCTCTCTCTCTGTCTCTCTCAAGTGGACTAAGTTCTTCAATGTATCTGGCAATTTCTCCAGACATAAAAACATGCATCACAATAATCCAAAACATCACCAAGCTCAAAATGCAAAGTCCTCTACGCCAAATCAATAAACTAATGCTAATGCCACACAATCTTCAAAATTAGAAGAATAAAAACATGCCACTCAAATCATGTATGCACCCTATAGATAAGATTCAAGGAGCAGAAGAAGAGAAGCCAAGAATAAGGAAAGCAGATCCATCACAATACATGAAAACACAAATACCCAAAAAAAAAAGCCAAGCACCCAACAACCGTAATAATAAGAAGAACATAAAAGGGCCCAAAAAACTAAAAAGATTCTGGACATCCAACCCACACTGCAACAACCATGTTACCAACTCTATAGGGAGGTGCTATAACCAAAAAAAAAAGCAAACAACCAAAAACTACGGTTTGTAAATTTGTGTCGTTTGCAACTTTGAAGTGCTTAAAGAGCAACTCCATTGATGCACTGTGTACTGTATATGTAGGATGAAGAAAAGTCAAAACATGCTAGTTTGGCTCAGTACTTTTAAGCAACTCCATTGATGTACTGTACTGTATATGTAGGATGAAGAAAAGTCAAAACATGCTGGTTTGGCTCAGTAACTTTTTTCACAGGATGCCGAGGCTGCCAAGAGGCACAGGCTGCTGCACAGCCTAACACAAAGGCTGTTGATTGCCTAGATGGTTTGATTGGTCTAGGTGGGTTGCGATTATTAGTCTCCTGCCTTTTGCAGTCACAGTTTGTTTCAGTTAGTTAGGTTTATGGGTGAGGTTGGGGAAAAAAAAGTAAATAACTACTCTTGGATGTGAGAAATATTGTTGCAGGGCCCACATATTCAGCATGGGTGAAGAAAGCTCTTCTTAGAAAAAGTCTCTATTTGGATTTTGGGGAAATTTGTTGAGCCTCTCTACTAGGTAGGTTGCTGGTTTGCTACAGCTTATATAGTCTGGTGAAAGGTGGTGAATAGTTTAATACTCTACACCGTCCACATTGATACTTTTTATGGCCTACTTTAACCTCTTTAGCTTTTTTTTTTTTGGTTACTAACCTAGGGTAGACATGTCGATGACCAAACACCTATCACCGTTCAAGAGTACACCATATGACTTAACGCATACATAGTTAGAGAAATTTTGTCTTTGGCTTCTTTTTTCAAACTTCCAACAAATGATCCTATAATTGCCTTGAGCAACAACAGGTGTGGTGTACAACATTTGTTAAGAGTTAAGTGTTTGGTCATATAAAAACATTGTTTGGTGATATTTTGGGAGTTATCGTGTTCCAATGCACACACATTTAGAATTTTACCCCAATGCATGGGATTTTTGTAAAAGGTGCGACTTTGGGCAAATTTATAGACTTTGTAGCTCATTATATGTGAGGGTGGTGTGTGGCGATGGGCTTGTAGTCATCGTAATCCAATGCACACAAAAGAATGCAAATCTGCAAATTGTATATGCACATGGCTTGAAGTATTTGGTAAAGTGTGTGATTTAAGATAGATCTATACATCTTATAATTCATAATGTGATCTAAAATGTTTGGCAATCTATTACAACATCACCATAAAGGACTAAAACCCTAGTTAACTTGCAATGCAAAAATAGATGTTGGGTGGAACGTGCATTTATGCACCTTGTAGCAATTCAACCCAATAATCAAAGGACATAAATTGTGGAATCGGGATACTACAATGGGAAAAAAAAAATGGAACACCTAAGGATCATCAAAGAGATCCTTATATGTTTATTTCTTGTATTTCCCATCAAAACAAAAACATCACAATCTCAATTCCCAAATGAATCAATCCAATTTTCATCAAGCCATTCAATCCTTTCAATTAGGAAGAAACATTTCCAACCTACAAACAAGTGTATTAGATGGGCTCCAAAGTGTTTTAGAGACTTTAGGTTCTAATGTAACAATGTTAAAACCAACACAAGAAAAGGAGATCATAGATATGAAAGTCAAGAATTAGTCTAATGAATGCAAATTTTCATAAATAGACAAAGTTTACAAGGAAAGATTTAACATTTTTTTATATAATCATTAGGTTGTTAAATTTGTAACCCCACAAGAAAGAAAGAATATAAAGAGAGTGGACTATGTCAAGTGTGTTAGTTATGTTGACACAAGACAACTATCATAGATTTCCACATTCATTAACCTTTCATAGCTTGAAATTCACTCTCATAACCTATTGAAAATAACTCCCTTCAAGGGGCTTGGCAATTATCTCTTATTGTCCTTGGTAGTTGCTAGGTATGTGATGAAACATAAAATACACGCAAGTGATCAAATCATAGATATGAACCCAAAACAATAAGGAAACCACACTATAAGCCTTTGCAATCCTAATAGAAGTTGGTAGTCTACACTATGACTTAGTGATTACCTTTATGGGAGGTACTTGATAGTGATAGGAAGCAAATCAAAATAAACACAAGAATAATAGATTAGGGGGTACCTACTCTCACTTGACCTTATCATAAGGCCACATTTGTGTTTAAAATGGCAATCTATCTTTTTTCGTTCTTACTTTTATTCTATCCAAACCTACAACTTTAAAACTCAAATGAAGTAAATGCACACATACAAGCTCTTTAATTGTTTCTCTAGACAAACCACAAACATGATGTTATTAAACCAAGATGTTTCTAGAATACAAATCCACATTGTGATGCAAAGATAAAGAAACGAAAAGGATCCTCATTTCCCTTAAGTTGGTGTTACAATACTCTCCTTTCTAAAGAAATGGGAACACTCCAAATCTTATCCTCCATGTCCTGCTTAAAATGACAACTATCTTGCCACTTAGAAAAACTAAAACTAGTTACCGTCATCTCCTAAATCAATGGAGGTAGTACTAGGAACCTATTGTAATGGAAGTCATTTTTCGTATATTTTACAAAATGCATGAAAAAAAGGAGTATTTTTTGGGAGGCCATGAAATAATATATGATTAAAAGAATATTTTACTAATATCGAAAACATTATAGGTATATTTTCATAATCAAATTCACCCTATTAACATTTTTTAAAAATCATTAAAAAAGTTTTCAATAAGTTGCATGCTATATTTTTTTCACATCATTTGGGAGAAAAATGGAAATAACTTCCCTTGGAACCTATTACCAATAACCCATAAAGTTATTAGGTTTCTCATTAGATTATTTAGAAAATAAAATGTGCCTTCTAATACTTACATTAGAACAACAAATGAAAATTTGTAGTGGAAAGACTTTGTAGATTATCCTGAACTCATAAATATTTTTGAAGTGATAAAAGATAATATTATTCTATCATTTTTTGGCCTAAATCACATCACATTTTGTTTTCCTGGTATGATTATCGGAAGGACAAGGGCATACCTCTTGTGGGGCTTGAATGCACCTCTCCCATCTTTTGGAGGCTAAGGCCATGAGTAACAAGGTTGACAAAATGTGTATAAGTGAAAACGGTTCATGTTACACATGTAAGTTAAGGCAAATGGATAGATGACTAATTAGAAAAGGCCAAAGTTTAGTGGAAACAATATAACATCCATGACAAAAGCCAATTTAAGCATCAAGACATACCAATACATCACTTTTTCACCATTTGAATGGCAAGACCAAGAAAGTTGGTTCACCGAATGTCTTAATAGAAGAAGAGGATGCAACTATCATCATGTATACTTTTGATATGCAAAAATTGGATTGTCAATGACATTATAATAGTTTAACTTTGTGGTTGTAAAATTGACTTAGACTCAACCTACACCATTAAGGAATTGAGTACCTAGAAACTCATGGTGGTATTAATTTAAGCATAAACATCTAAAATCAATGATCAATCATGCAAATGAACTCAAATTTTATAGAATACAAGGTTTTACCATTAATGCATTCAACTTGTTCTACCATATAGACTTAATATTCACAGTTTGGGTACCACTTTTTGGATCAAGGACTCCATGACTTTTTTGCATTATCTTCCAAATATAAAATTTACATTGAATAAATTTAATTAAAAAAATTCAAACAACTCAAATAAATTAGTTTGTATGATGGTGGTGATTTTTCACATGTGTATTTTTTCATCCATCCATATTTTAGTCAAAACCCAAAAATGTAAAAAATGTATAAGTAAAATTCTATTAACACCTTGACATTTTTTTTGCATAATTATTTCTTCCATGTGTGACTTGGGGTTATAAATTCCAAGCCTAATGAATAGAAAAAATCAACCAAATGATCAAAAAATCACTACCAATGAAAGCCAACCATGACCCCCATCAACTTCAAAACTATCATTGCTTATATGATATTAGGTGGGTCCTTAGCATTTTCCTTTTTTTCCCTTTAGAACAAAAACTTTCAAAAGCTTTGAATGACTTTATAAAAAATATTTCTCTTTTTCTTCCTAGGGAAAATAAAACTTTAGAAAAAAATTAATAAATGACATGATGGTAATCACAAAATGTGTTTACTTTTGTAATCCCATCTCAAATAATTTTGTTCAAGTATTCAAAATTATGTTGTTTCTCTTCCTTTTAGATGTAGTTGTGAATAATACATTGACATTTAGACAACTATGATGGTACTCAAAATAATTTTTGAACCATTTAAAAAAATAAACACATTTAAAAACAAAGTCAAATAGTTATCATGGTTTGGAGATTATTCCTATCTATTCCTTCAAGTTGCTTACAATTCAATGAGAAACTTGGCAAGAATTTAACTCTTCAAGAAGCAAGAAAATTTTTAATTTCAAATGAAGAACAATGTTCAAAGGATTTTGCCACAAAACTCTATAAAACTTACTTAGAGAATGCGATTGAAGGGAAATATCGTGGGAAATCAAATCAAGTAGCCACCTTCACCAAAAGGAAATCCTAGTCTACAAGTTTTCAAACATCTTCTACTCATTCACTTTCAACAAACAAGAAATTTGCCAAATTATTTTCTATAGATTCAATTGTGTGTGTAAAAATCTACCTTCAAGTTAACATGCCTCAAATCCTTGTAGTTGAACATGATATTATATGTTCATAAAAAGAAAAACATCAATACAATAGCTCAATTCTTGAAGCTTTCTTTGCATGGTCTAGAATTTGCAATTGATTTCCCCTCACACCCTTGCCCACTAGCTTCCTAACCACACACAATAAGCTTGCATTTTCTCTTCTTTTCGTCCTTTGCAATTGTTTGCAAAGGTTGATTGTAACCAAATTTTGATAAAATCTAATGAGATAAATTGTCTGAATAGAGGAGGGATTCCTCTTTGAGATATGATTTGCCTTGTGCTTTTCCTCTCTAAATTATGATTTCCACAACACACTTGATCTCCATCTCCATTTCTAACCTTCTTTTCTTTCTTTTTTGCAATTGTTTGCAAATGCCAATCTTTAATATGAATGAAGTAAATTTCTATGAATAAAGGAGGAATTTTTTTTTTAAAAAATGATTCCCCTTGTGCTCTTACTCTCCAAATTATGGTCCTCACAAAATGCTTGATCTTGCTTTTTGTCTTATTATTATTTTTTTTTCTATTTTGCAATTTGTTTATGAGGTTGATTAGAACTAAGTGTTGACCAAATTCAATGCCATAATTTGCTATGAATAGAGGAGGAAGCACATTTTCATGGGTGCAAATTGAAAATTGGACAATTGTGTGATGAAGTTCATGGGTGCAAAAAATAAATTCAAAACTTTATGATCATTCAAATATTATGTTAGATTGAATCAAGGTTGCAAGAAATTTTCATTAATAAATAAAAAGGAAAACTAGTATTGTGATGGATTTTGGGGATTTTCGACATTTCATGACATTTTTGGATCTTTTTGTTAGAATGTTTTGGGTTGTTGCATAAATTAAAATGTACAAACTTGTAGATTTCCAATTGTTCAAATTTAACTTTCATATATTAATTGTTAAGAATTTAAAAAGTTATATGAAATTAAAATATTGCATTTGAAGGAATTTTATTCCAGATTTTAGGAAAATATATTGAAATTAAAAAAATTCAATTGTTTTCAATGCTTTCTACACCAATTTGCATTCCATTTGTTTTCAATGGAATTTGAATTCAATTCAATGACAGTTGAATTTAATGAAATTTGAATTCAATTTAAGAATTTAAATTAAATTAAATTAAATCATACAATGAAATTCTATGAGAAAGAAGAAGAAAAAATTTCTATAAAAATTATCCCAAATTTCTAAAGTTCTTTTTTGTACAAAGAATACAAGAAAGATTTTGTGTGAAGTTATTCAAAGTTTTCTAAAGCTTGTTTTCTAGGAGGAAAAATGGAGCAAATGGCATTTCAAGACATGGCCATGGTATCAAATTTTTTAGAGACCGATTCTCAAAATGCCAATTTTCTTAAATTTGAGAACAATTGGTTATCAAAGGCGGTTCTCACAAGCCAATTATGAGATTTTTTTTTTAAAAAAAATCACAAAAAATTGATAATTCCTTGACACCCACAAACACAGACCGTCGTCCCTTGTTAGCTCATTTTCACTAAGACCAATACCCATCAGTTTTGCATAACACTAGATTTTCAAATACCCGTTTGATAACCACTGGTTATATACACTAGTTACGGGCTTTAAAAAAATTAAAATCAAAATGATTATTTTTTTGGATTATTTTTTTCCCTATCATTAAAATGTTTAAAGTTTTAGTATTGATAACCTACCTAAGAATGATAATCAAGTCATTTGGGTAGGTCATTAGATTTTGAAAATTCAATACCAAATAATTAGGTTATTCACCACTATTTTAAAAAAAAAGAGAGAGAGAGATCAATAATCAATTGGTAGGTTATTAATATTCTTATATCGTTTTGAAAAAAAAAAAACCTACTTGAAACTCAATAATTATTGACGAACACTAGTCTTTGATTAGGTGAAGATGGGCTTGCTAAGCAAGTGGCTAGGTGAAGGATATATAACTAATACCACGTACATAATAAGCATTTAACAATAGAAACGACATTTGTAAAACAATGTTAAACATCATCTGATTAAATGTTAATATGATATTCGATGCATTTTATAAATGTTAGATGTCGTTAGTGAGGAGTGTTCCATCTTCATTCGCAATGAAACCATACACCTAAATGGCTGCACTTTTGAGAGTGTGGGTGGGTGAGTTGGGTGCTCTACCCTGACAACTAGCAACTTGCAACCCCATCATCATCCCATCCAATATATGAACAAAAGTCTAACAGCTAACATTGAGTTGTATGTACTACTATGTAGGCCCCCACTTATGAAGAAGGATTGTGCACTTTGTTGGTTTTGGTATATTAGACACGGTTGATTTTTTGTACCCCACAAAATTTGTTGTTCATTTTTATGAGAGGAAAAAAAAATAGTGAAAAAAATTTGAAATTTTTTTTTTTTTTTTTTTTTTTTATTTTTAGTTTTTTTTTTTTTTTTTTTTTTTTTTTTTTTTTTTTTTTTGACATTTGTTGAAATGATGATCAAACATGTGACCGCTTAGTTAGATTTGTCAATAAGAAAATATGAAAATAAACAAATATTAACATCTTTTTATATTTTTGACTACTTGTTGAAACTCAAGATATAATCTCATGGTTTTTTAATATAAAAATTTAAGACTCTCTTTCGAAACTTCACAACTACCACCTCTTCCCCTCCCCCCAATAAAAATTCATTAGTTTGAAAAAAAAAATCAAAATTTGACAAAATCCACCCAAAACAAAACGATGTCAACAAGTGACAATTAACCACTTAATTGGGGTATGTAATACGTGCCCTAATACTTTGACAGCTTCAACATTGTATGTGAAATAATTTTGAAATTTTGAAATTTTCATTTGAACAAATCAATTATTCTTGAAGATTCAATATTTCCTTCACAAAAGAAATTTATTTGAAAAGAAAAACACAACATTTTTTGAAATTTTCAACATTTTTGAAAAATATTATTATTATATTCAGTATCAAAGCTGCCAAGGTAGTAGGGTATCATAGATAAGTAGGTAAGGATTGTAAGTGGTTGCAATGTTAAGAAGGTAAGGCACTTGGTGACTACTAGCAAGTAAGTAGGTAGCTGCATGGTGTGCTGGTGGGTGCTGGTTCACTCTGGGCTCACAATCTCTGCCCACACCAAAAGAGTATGTATCCAAACACTATGGCAACTTTGGCATAAATTAAATTATTTAAAAAATCTGTCAAGTATTTTGTAAATTTAATTTTTAATCTATCAAAAAAAAATTGGCTTTGGTGTAAATTTTTTTTTTTAAATTTTCAATTTTTTTTTGGTAATTAAAAAGAATCTGCTTAAAACTTAAGATATTACTTAAGATATAAAAGTTTGATCTTTGATTGTCTTGAAGAAAGGATACTAAATAAAGGTCCATCTGAGGGCTAAAACAATTTGAATTCTTTGAAACAAAGGTACCCTACAAATTTCTTTTTACTTTATTAGAATTTTGAGAATGTCATCAAACTTGATGTTGTGGCAAATGCTTTTGTTAAAGGATAGTCATTCTAGAAATATGTGTGGAAAGAGAGAGACCATTTTTAGTCATGTTTGAATTGTTTTCTTTTTTTGGGTTCTTTTCACACTACTCCAATCTATTTGTGCTCCATACAAAAGAGTGTCTATTTTATTTCAACTAACATGAATAGCCTTATCTCAAGGACCCTTTCAAAGCCCAACCCATTCATCACCATTTGTAATCACTTATTTGAGTATTAGAAACCATGTTCTTGTAGTCGATCATGTAATTTTAGCAAGTAAACACAATTTTGACATTGCTACAAATCATGCATATGAGAAATGTCATGTAATTTCAACAAGTAAAAGCAACTTTGACATTGCTACAAAATCCTGCATATGAACATATCATTGCTCAACCTTTGGGGAATTTGTTTATTTTTGAGTGGACTAATTGCTCATAAGATGTTCCCACTTCTACTCTTGACAAGACCAAAATCACTTCACAAAATAAAGTATTTGGTTCAGATTAGGAACTACCTCACACCTACACCCCATCTGAAAGAAAAACACATAACCACATGTGCATTAGTCAGGTGGTGTGAAGTGTCTATGGCAGCAGCTTGGTTGCTCTCCTCTTCAAACTTGAAAATCAACACTTCATTTCTAAAAGCAGTATGTCACAAGTGGAACCAATTTGAAAAAACAAATTAAAATGGTGGATAGAACTACTCCCTCCACCTTTGAAAACAAGGACAAAGCGATAAAAGCAAACCTTCACTTGCAACACTTGAATTCTGCTCTGAGCTTTTTGGATCTTGAGAACACACTTCCAACTTGTCCCAAGTTGCAAATGAGTTGGTTTTTCTTCAATTGCTATACACCCAAGCTTATACTTGCCGGAGTTTCCAGCCCTCTTTTCTTTACCCTTCCATTTCCAAGCTCAGCATTTTAGTAGTTACTTGCTTTAGCAAGCTTTCACAGAACTCATCAAATTTCCACTGACCACATTTTTTAAAAACATGAAAATCGAGGTTGTTATGCCCTTTCACTCTTTAAGACCATATGTTGGCCATTTTTACAATAATAACTACGCATAAAGCTTGGGATTCAAGATCCTTAGTGTGGGCCACTCATTGAATCTCCCATTGAGACATGTATGTTTTGCATCTTTTGGCAAATTTAATTTGGCTTGTAATATCCTGCTGTTGAGTTGCAGAATGGACTAGTTATAATGATCCTAAGCCCTAATTTATTTGTGCTGATACTTATGAAGAACCACTTAAATTGTGTAATTCCATGCAGTTGGATGAAAATGATGAGCTGATATGGGACAACAGAAATCCCTAGATGATAAACCATGCCCTTGGGTAAGAGCAGCCGCACTTTCAGCAAATGACTTTGAACTTACACTTTAGTTTTCTGAAATCATGTGAATGACTTATGTTGAATCAACTACCTACATGCATCACATTTCACATTTTGCACTCTTTCAAAACACAAGATCCTTCATTTTTCCTTCACCCAGATAAACTCATCTCAAACTGAATCAGAGGAGAGATGGAATTTGAACCATTCAAGGACATTCTTTCTTGGATTACAACTGTACAAAACAAATTTGTATTGGGAGTTCTGAAAGCTGAAAGATTGTTACCTATTGCGGTTCCTTTACATTTGGATGTCATGCAGGGCAGCTTGTCAAGCTCCACAGGAAATTCTGATGGACAATGTCCAAGCAGCTGCTGGATGAGACCCACTTTAAGACCAACCAAAGTGGATCCAAATGATTAAGTTCTTGCAATTCAATGAGATACTGAAGACACCAAGACGGGGTTACAGGATACTTACCATCATATAATCCAGAATTTGACCCACAGAACTTCACAGGATGTGGCACAGCTGTTGTCTTGTTCTCTGCACTTTTGCTCCAGTAGAACTCTGAGCAAACATGAGAGAAAAATCGAACAGATTTGAGCTGGAAGTCTGACTGGAGTACCAAGTTAACAGTTGGAGATCTTAGAGTTTCAAGACTACTTAATAATGGACATCCAACAGGAATTACTGCGTCATGTTCAACAAATAGTAGCTTTCCAGTCTCAGTATCCTATAGTTACCCCTCTGGAATACTCATCCATGTTATCATTAACGATGAGCAGTAGCCTGGAAGATTGGAATTACTCATCATCTCTGTCCAGCACTGGAGATGAAAGATGTGGTACAGCGAAGATGATTAAGCAACGCTGGTGCAAAGTTTCACATCAGACTTCATAATCTTTGTACTGTTCATCTTTCTCAGTTCTTAGATCCTTGCTTTGTACTGGGACAAGCAAAACTGAAGTGAAGGTTATCCCTCACAAGCTTGTCGGTTGTCTAATGAATTTTAACATCACAAGAAACTTGTAAGAAACTTGTGACCTACAGTTTCTCCAAGTAGCTTTTGATTTGTGCAAATGCAAGTAATGTCACAAGCCTTTGGACAACACCATTGCCTTGGTATCTTGTACTGCCAAATTTAGACAGCCTTTGTTATGTGTTATATTTCCAGATGATTTCTCACCCTATGTTTCGAAAACAATCCGGACAACACTTTGGAGACTGCTTTGTGCTAACAGTCTACAAAGTTCTTCTCAATTATATTGAGCACCATGCTGTGACCTCAGATACAGTTTGGGTGCATTAGGTGTGAATTACAGAATCAATTGTAGCAGCTGGGATTCAATCCAAGGCAAATGCAACAACAGATGCATGGCATTGAATAGTATCAAATATCTTTCATAAGAATAGAGAAATCTCCGTTCTCACAATGAAGAAGAAACAGCAAGGCTAACACTTCCTCGGGAAGCCACAGAAAGAACCAAACAAGGGGAGACAAAAAACAAAACAAAAAACAAAAAGAACACACTAGCGGTATGAACAAAAGTGCCGGTCTCACACCTGTTCAGGGACCATCAACTGTAGTATGTATGATAGTGACTTAACTATCACAACTTCCCCACTGACTTCATCAGCTCCCTACAGTGGGTAAAGGCCGGTGACAAGCACCATCCTGTGAACTGAGTTTCTGCTGCAATTCTGGAAGCAATGGGAAGACTCGGCCATACTACTGGCTAGCAACAGACCCCACAACAAAGACTAGACAAAGAAACAAAGAAAGACAGAAAGGGAAAAGAACAGGGAAGGACTAAGAACAAGTGGGCTTACAGGAAGCTCCCCACTT
>Ga0116231_10000253_pt1 | contig 82089 bp, 59 predicted proteins | sample S1TSphgellanicum_2_FD_89695 | JGI IMG/M metagenome (GOLD analysis project Ga0116231, IMG submission 89695) | Host-associated microbial communities from peat moss isolated from Minnesota, USA - S1T2_Fd - Sphagnum magellanicum MG | ecosystem: Host-associated > Plants > Peat moss > Unclassified... | reverse complement strand
CTTAATACAATTTACTTTTTAAAATTTTAACCAATTATTGACTTAGGCTTCCATCTTGTTATTGATTGATAATTGGATGAAAAGGAGGGTGTGGGGGGTGGGGCGTTGGGAGTGAAGGGGGGTTGTTCGGGGGGGGGGGGTGGCCCCCCCCCCCCCCCCCTCCCACATGGTCAAATTATTGGGTGTCGTGTTGCAATCTCATTGGACCCCACATCAGAAAAAACCGGTTCAATGAATTTTGTGGGGGTACTTCTTTTGTATTTTAGTATTGGAAGAGTTTCCGGAAATGGGTCACGGTTCTCTCTCTCTCTCTCTCTCTTTTATGGAACCTGGAACCCGCGGGTAAGGGTAAAGGTATAGTACCTTTAAAAAATTTCCCTTGACGGGTATTTCTGAATAAATCAAAAAAGAGCTGGCTGGGTCTGACCCTTGAATCTTGGAACCAGTTTGACCCTTAATCAGGGGTCTAAAACAATTCGAAGAACCTAACCCTAGACTGCAAGTTCCAACGCCGGTCCTTTCATCGAGCTTGTAAATTGCAAGTTCAAAATGTGCATAATATGGATCCAAAGTGTGTCTGGGCGACATCCTTCTCTTTTGATGGATTAGACCAAAGGTCGACAAGGAAGAAAAGTAATAGATAGTACTTTTGCAATAAGGAACTGTATCATATATATTAATTCACTTGGTCTGTTTGTGACAGTGACTTCAGACGGACAGTGGCCACGGACAGTTGTTTGAAAAGAAAAGTTTTTTTAAAAAACCAAAAACATCAACCAAACATTGTTGAAATAACACACCTGTGCATTATGCACAGGGTTCACACTAGTTCTGATTGAATTAACAGCTTCCATGGTGGGGGGCCTTCCCTAGTGTAACAAGAGGTGTGTCACACTGTGGCCTTGCCATTTACATTAAAAAAGTATCTTAAGGCAAAAGAAGAGTCACGGAAACTCAAATATTTCACCATGTCAAAATATAATATTCATCAAATCCTCTAAAAGTAACCAAAATCCTTCAAGATATTATAACTCTATGATGTAAGCCAAAATATCATCTTTCAAAAATCCTCATATAAGAAAATAGACCTATTACCTAGAGGTCAAAATCCCTGAAGCTACTATACTCTATACTGAATCTAAACACAACATCCTTGCCTTGGTAGGCAAGGCCAACAAAGAGAATTTTAGCAGCGGTTGTTAGGGCTAGACGAAGGGGAAACAAAACGGTAGTTTCTTGGTACAAGACTGAAAAGCTTAGCTTCAACAACGACAACATGAATGGAAATTCCCAGAAATCAAAGAATAATCTAATTTTGTAGGACTCTCTCTCTCTCTCTCATCAAAACAACCAATTGCCATATCATCTCCAAGAGTTCACCTCGGAGTGAGAAAGAAAGAAACAACAAAAACCAACTTTGGGGGACCCAAAAATATGTAAAGCAAGGATGGACCCTTCTCTTGGGCAACAGAATATTCTTACCGAACCCAAAGTTTCACCTACTCAATTCTCAAAGCAACAACAACCAACCTCTCACCACATGGGCCCCTGGGCACATGGACAAAGGGGAGTCCAGGGGAACATTATGTAAATATACACTTCCCACAATCTCTTTCAGCTTAGGAAATCCATGAAATTGAGCTTGCTGTGTTGAGCTTCCTTCCATACACGATTTGAATGCACACTGCTGAATCTGCACCCGGCATCCAAACCTTTGATTTCTGAAACAAACCAGTGACGACAAAATGTACCCCGGAATGGCAGACGACCTGGCCCCTTCCGGTGTATAAGACAAAGTGGGTCTAGTATGCAACCCGATTGGCATCGGCGTGGATTATTATTTCTGGAACCATCCCTGACATTTGGATGCCAACATTTTTGAGTTGTTGATCCACACCTGAAATTTGTAATATATGACAGAATGGATTATTACAAAGTCGTAATCCGCAAATTCAGATCATTATTGAAAAAACAAATCTGCCGATTCAGCCTATTCTGGTTCTTTGAATCTGCCCAGTGAAGTGAAAGATACTCCATGAAGGCTGGTTTTTCCTTGCTAACTTATGAAGTTAGTTTTTTCATAATAATAGTCTTTTGTTCATCTTTGAGTGCACATAGGGACGTTTTATAATAAGAACAGCTTGCTGCCCGGAACATAAAAACACAGCCGACAACTGCCCATTGGTCACCAATGCAGCCCTAGTTTGACACTACAATCTGCTGTTTCATCCTCAATTTGAGTACGACTTTATGAAATTGGGTATCGGATCACAAGATATGCAAGGTTTTTAAAATTTTATTACAAGAGGTGAATAAGCCAGCAGTGACGATGCAGGTTTGGCAAATCCAAAACTGGGGCTGAATCTCCTGTGGGGATCAAATTGAGACAAGAAAACCAGTTTGGTCCCCTCTTTTCTTCCTGTTGTACTGTTTTCATCCTGACTTTTGATTTTGGTCCCCAGTTATGGAAAAACTAGAGCCCAGTACCTCCCAGTTGGGTGCACATTTTTACTCATGAGTGTGCATGTCACAAATATATCTTTGTTTTTGGCACAAATGGGCCACTTACGTCACAAATATTGACTCTCTTGTGTGCATCAGTGCACACAATTTTGTCTGGTTTGAACCAGTGTGATTTGGTTCTTCCTTTTTTTCTTTGAAAGAACCTGCATTCTTGGCTTTGACAAAAGTTTTGTATAGGAGAAGGGCCCTTCTGTGATTTGAGATCTGTGCCCGAGGCCAGTCTGCCGATTGAACAGGTCAAAAATCCCGGAAGTGCCTGTACTCAGGTCCTATTCCTACGCACAGCAGAGCTGGGATTTTTTCACTTTTTAGAAATAGTGACAGGCTGGCTGGTCAGAAGATTGGCTAATTTTCTTATAAATATGAAAATTTACAACAAGTTAACACTGAAAATTATGAAAACATTGAGTTTTACAAAAAATAAAATAAAGAAAATAGAACTTGAAATTTATGAATAGATGGATTTTTCTAAGAAATTAAAACCAATAACTTACATAAAATATTCAGCCTACTTATTGACTTTTTTTTAAAAAAAACTTGAATATGCCTTACCTTAAAAGAACCTGAACTTCTTCTTTTCAGGAATTTATTTTCAAGGTTCTGGTCCCCAGTTCTGGTTTTTCACAAAAAGTCAATTCCGGAATCCAACCCCGGTATCAGTTTCACCACAAGGGTGGCAGGTTCAGGTCCAGGTCACAAAAACTGAACTAAGAGTTTGACACTGGAACCAGGAGAACCTGCCAACACTGGGGTTTGAACCTGCAACCATTTGGGTAATTATTCCATGAGCCTGAACGCTTGGCTTACATAGGATGGAAAGTCAAAACTGTGGATGGATGTCTTTCAGGTACTTGTGTTGGATGTCATCCTGTCACCCCTATCATCCATGCAGGAGGCGGTTGAAGAACGCGCGGGGTGATGAAGGAATGAAGACGAGAGAGAAGAGCGAGAGACAGAAGCTTTCCCGGAGGGCCTCTTTGCGGAGATGGTTTTGTGCTCGGACGTTGCAGGTCGTTGCAGAGATCGAGTACTGGTCAGATGTCCGGTGCGGGAAATGGAGTGGTTTTTTTGCTAGAAGGGTTTCTTTTTGAGCCTTTTTGCGGAGGAAATTGGTTTAGAATTGACCTCGATTTCGAGCAAAAGACGTGCGCCGAGGTAGGTACCTGTTCATGCCCCTGGTGCCTTGGGATACACGGGACGCGTGTTCTCGACATGCAGGAGAAAGGCGGAATGGAGATCGAGAAGATGTAGGCAAGAGGAGCTTTGTTTGAGTCACCTTGTGGTGTTGCTGGGAAAGATTATCGTGTTTGTGTGTGTGATTTCGTTGTTAGAGAAAGTTTAAGGAGGGGTAAGAGAGAAATAGACGTAGAGGAGCAGGAAATAGGAGAGAAGAAGACGACGAAGACAGAACCTATGCGGGACGGCAAGGGAGTAGAGCGATGGCGGAGGCGCTGAGAGCAGCGCTGCGGTTGTTTCCCGCTGTGAAGTCGGTTCCTGGTAGCAGCAGTGCGTGCACACGGGCGTCGTTAGTGAGGCGCAGCAACGGACGAGTCTCGGAGCAGCAGCAACAGCAATCCGTGCTTTTCCCCTTCCCTTCCCATCTCCGGCAACAAGAAGCCACTTTTATTTCTTTGGCAAAAGACGCCGCCCAGCCTGTGACCGGGTTTGCGCGCTTCGCTCGTGCTGTGTTGGCGTATGTGGGAGCGGGCATCTCTGCTGTCGCTGCCAATCAACTCGCAGGTCCCTGCTCCGTGCACGGCAAGTACGTCATTTCTACGCCCCTCTTGCTCCTCAATTACTAGAGTAACCCGATCCTCTCTATGTCTCTGTATCTCTTTCCTTATGGTCCTTTGGGTTCAAATGCAAGGCTTTCTGCTATGTCACACACGTTTCTCAACATGTTTGAGATCTGACATTCACATTCCATACTCGTTTTTGCAAGCGAAGGACAATGTTTCCGGCTTGTGTTTCTGTGGCCTTGGCAGTCAAGTCAAATCTAAGCTTTCTTGCGGTGGCATATCTGTCTTTTCTTGTACGGTTTCTTTTTGCACGGGGTTTGCATTATCATCATCACACGAATCTATGGATTTGCAATGATTCTCTTGCTAGCTTGACCTTGCACTGTGTGCTGCTTCCTGCATGTCACAAACCTAGAAGTGAGGAGGATTCACCTATGCTAGAGCTCTAGAAAAGGTTTCCTTCCAAAACCATACTGACATCCTTGTGATTTGTATCATTTGAGATCCATTGAATGCACAGCTTCTGGGATCTTGTGAGCAACATTTTTTTCTTGTCAAATTTGGGGCACTGTAACTACATGGTATTATAGTCTTTTGAACTACCATTCAGTGCTTGGTTTGGGACCCAGAGAGTGTTGAACCTAGATCTTGCCTGCTTGAGCTTCAGACTCAGCTTTGAATTAGATGTGTCTACTAGGATTTTACCATGGTTTTCAAAAGCTGGCAGTTTGGACCTTTGTTGCAAGAAGTTGAACTGTGAATGATATGGCGGTGATTGCCAGGTTCTGGTTACATGGTTGGGTCTTTCTTCATCTAATCAGCAAATCAGGGGTTCAGGACTAAGTTCAGTGTAGTGACAGAAGAAGTCACAAGCTTATGATGAAGTATTTTAAGAGAAGAAAATCTTTCACAGAATGCAACTGAGAATTATTCATCAAGGGAGTTCAACATTTAGCTTGATTGTATTTGTCCATTTGTGTACATGATGGTGATGTGTGGCTGGTTTGTAAACTACCTCATGAACAAGAATAGACCATATTGGGAAAGTCTGTGCTGGTACGGAGAGTTCCATGTTCACATGAGCTTTGTTTCAGTAAATTGTCAATTGGGCTTTTGGTTGTAAGGGTGGTTTGCCTTATGCCTGGTTGGAGCATCGGCATCTACCTGTCTGTCTTTGAAGGTGATAGATAGATGATTTTTGCACAGCAGTTGTCCGTACACCATTCAGATTGACACAGCATGTATGACTTGTCATTTCTGCAAAATTGGTATTTAGTGATTCTTGGTGACTATCCACTTTCTTTTCCTGGCCGATTTTCTATGTTTAGTGAGTCTCAGTATGAAGTTGAGACTTGCAATGAGAGAGTTTACTATACAAGACCTGAGTACATTGTATGCACTTCTAAGCAACTGAATACAGCAGACTGGGATTTGCAAAAGATAAAGTTCCATCGTCAGAGATTTTACCTTACAACACTTGGAAGAGGATATATTCAGCACTCTCAGTATTACAGTTGAAGTCCTGTAGCTGGGAACAGAGGTTCAGATTGAAGGGCCAGCCCACCTTTCAATGTGCAGAACACACTGTAATACTCCCTTCTTTGATGTTGTAAAACATTGTTGTATTTTTGCAAGGTTGTACCCTAGCTATAATTCTTGGTTAGTGATAATTTATGGTGACTCACAATGGTCACCCATATAGTGTGTAAGGGAGAGAGAATTGTTGCCATCTGTCTGCATCAACTGTCTTAACAAGAAATACTGTGAATGGGAACAGGCTTTGTTTTGGTTGATTCAGTTCAATGACTAACATGCTGATCCACGGCATGAAATCAGAGCCCCTAGTTAGGAATTTCACCTGTCCACCTTGACAATTTACAGCCCTCAGTTACCAGACAGTACAGTGCAGCCAATCTTGTAGTAATTAAGCACTTCAATACAGCCTGAGATTTGTGAAAGGGTGGCTTTCAGGAAGGAGATGCCAGTCCCTGACTAGCCTTGAAAAGTGAAGCCCAGAATTGGTATTGAAAATAAGTGTCATTACTGAGTCTTCAGTTGCTTCCAGAAATGTGATGGATACTCAGGATGCAGATTTTTTATGATTGTTTGCTTTAAAATTTCATGCAATTGCTTTGGGTAATTTTTAAAACCCTCTCTAGACCCACCACTGGCGGCTGATGAAGTCAGTGGGGAGTGATGGCAGCTAGTAGCTGCTATTCATGATGAAGTTGATTGTGTGATACTTTGTGAGACACTCATAAGGTTATGACCACATTCATTCTTGTTGTGTTAGTTTTGGTTTTGCCTGAACTGACACAATCATTACCTTCAATCTGTTGTTGTGGAGTTCTCTACACAGTCTCATGGATATGCAATGGCTGTTGTGATTGGGTGGTCTTCTTAGATCTATGCATGCTTGTCCATTTTATTGCTCAACCCTCTGTTCACCAGTTCTTCTCACCTTCACATTAAATGTGTGCTTTTAGGTTTAATGTTTTTGTCTCCAGGTCTGTTTGGTCATAATGCAGACGTGATGCTTTCATGTTCAGAAGAGCATCTGTTAGCTGGCTTCTTGGAAAGTCCAGTTTTCAGAATTGTTTCACCCAGAAAGAATGTGTTGTATACAGAGGGGTAGTCTCTTCTGATCTACAAGCTTCTTATCTCAATTTGAAACTCTTGTAGGGATCTTCCAAGAATTGAAGCTGCAGATAACTACACAATGGCTGCAGCAGAGGGCCGTGCTGCTTGGCAGCGCACTAACCGTCACCTAATCCAGGAAGACTCAGTTCGAGCCCCAAAACTGTCACACTGCCCTTCTCTCTCTAAGGGGCAAGCAGAGTTTTGTCATCCCAGCACAGGCCGAGCTGTTGAAAATATCCCATCTTTCTACTCAACCAGCAGTTGGGGCTCCTCTGACAGCAAAATAGATACACAGTGGCAGCAGCTGAGCTCAAGTGCACAGCATCATGATTATCACTCTGAGTACTTTGGCTTGGATGAGGTACTTGGATCCCGTTTCAAATCTGCTGGCCTACAGGCTCTTGCTGTAGAATGCAGCAATGTGAAAGGCGGGACTGCAGGTCAGTGTTTTATGGTGTTCATGTTTTATTTTTCTATGAGAACTGCAAGTGGATGAAGCAGTCTTTGTAATGTGTTGCTGATGAGGGTCATATATGGAGCTGGCATGCAACTAAGTAGTAAGGCCTTTGCTCTGGTAAAGGTGCAGCATTGTTTGTCAGTTGTTCGTAGAGTTACATATGCTTTGGAAAGATTGGAAGTGGTTAAGGAGCCAAAATATAGACCCATAGCTGTCTATCTGGAGAGATTGGGTGGCATGCCCCTATATGCAAGTGAGGTCTTTGCATTACAGTGCAGCAGCATGAAGGGCACTTGGTGTCAGACAACTTGCATGATGAGACTCAAGGTTTGTTGTGTTGGCAGAAACTCTCCTGTATTGAGTGGGATTAGAAATTGTTTAATACCCATTCTGTTGGTTTCAGGTTACATGGGTGTGGCACCAGAGTATGCGTCTGGTGCAGAGCTTGAACTGGAGTGGCAGTTACTTGTGGATCCAAAGTTTAAGTCAGGGCACCCTCCTGCATTTCAAGCTGCAGAAACCATGAGGAGTGTTACAGAAGAGGGCATGATTGATTCAATTGATGAAGACAAAGCAGCAAGGGATGACACAGAGGAGTTTAATGTCATAAGAGGAGAAATCATGGTGAAAAGCTTAAAGGAATCAGGGGAGATATTCTCAAGTGCTGATGCCAAAAACCCTCAGACTATGTGCTTTGGGGTCAAACAAGACCAGATTATGGAGAAAACAATGGAGAAATGTATGAGTATGGAAGAAGCTGTTGTGGCATCACCTGGAGATGCATTTGCAAAGTCCTCTCCAGTCAAAGCTGGGGTTTCGTGGCGAACAGCCAACAAGGAAGCCTTGGCAGCATTAGTTGCACAGAAGGGTGCAGAACGTGTACAAAACTGTGATCTTCCAACACCACAGTCAAAGCCTGTTCTGAAGACACCGTTGGAGAGCTGCGATGTCATGGATGAGACTGCCCTAGGGATTTCAGGATCAATGGACCAGAGCTTGATGGCTGCCATTCTGCAAGCTGGTGAACCCACTCTTCTGGAGAGCTTGAAACTACCAGCTTCCCCATTTGCATCCACAAAACTGAGCCCAAAGCCTTCAACATGCCATTTCCCCAAAAGCTCTCAGCCTCTTGCCATTCCAGCCCTTCCCAATACATTTTCCCCTCATCGTGGCAGCCGTAGTGTCAGGTATATAACTGACAGCCCTCCATTCAGTATTGCTTTCTGGTTCAGGCCTCTGTCTACCTACTGAATGGAATCATGATGCAGTCAAATCTTTTGATGAGAAGGTTAGCTCAAATTATGAGAATAGTGAAAATTATTGGCTTTCAGTTGTGGTCAAAGAGGAATTTTGTTTCTCAAAGGTTAAACCTGGTTTGTTTGTGAGGGCTGTCTCAACACTGCAGATTTGGTGGTTGATTGAGTCTTTACCATACAATTGCAAGAAGTTGACAAGAAACTACATACGATGAGGATGTAAATCTGTTCCACGCTGCTTAAGATAGTGTTTTTTAAAGAGTCTTCTTGAGTGTGAAATTTGCATTGTCAACTGACCAGATTTCTTTATGAAAAATGCAGCAGTGCTGATAACAGAAATACAAGCTGGAGTGGTGGTGGGGGAGGTTCCATTAGCAGTAGCCCTGGCAAAGGGTCAGGGCCGCTTGGGGAAGCTCTCTGCCATTCTCAGACCCGGGCAAGAGAGGCAGAGAAGAAGGCTGACCAAACATTGCAAGAATACAAGAAACTGTCAAAGCTCTTTTTTCAAGAGGCTTCTCTTTCACTAACTTACCGTCAGTGGGTTACCTCCCTGCAAGCTGAAAATACCCGGCTGAAAATGTACCTTAAAAATCAGCAAGCTGCTGCTTGGCTTCAACGCAGGTTTTTCTCTCCTTTTGCTGCCCTTGAACGCCTGTCCAGCAATCACTGGAAAAACATTGGCAAGAAGCAGGCTTGCCACCAAACACACAGGCACTTTTCAGCTATCCAGCCTGATAAAGATCCTCCTCCTGGAGATGTTGCAGCATCCTATAGACAGACTGGGGCCGGTATCATTGTGGGTTGTACTCTAGGATTTGCATTTGCTCTTGGCCTCAGCCTTGCCAGTGCAGGGCTAGTGCTGGGCTGGAGCATGGGGTGGATTGTGTTGGCTCACTAGTTCTGCATCAACAGTAAATATAATGTTTTTCAGGTTTCCTTTTCATATCAGCTTGGGCTTAGTTTCCCTTTGTACTTGCTTTTTCGAAGGCACTTTCCTCCTCTTTCAATTTGATCACGGTTCTCTAATTTGTACTTCCTATTGTGTTTGTGGAGGGAGTCCTTCTTCTTTCCCTTGTCATGGAACACCTATTGTATATCTCTCTTTTTTCTCTGTTCCATCTTTGTTTTTGACAGCTTCACTTGTTTTGACCATTGACCAGTTCAATTGGTACAGACCTTTTTCTATAATGGAAAATGTAAGAGCTGGTATGATTGTTGCAATGTGTCAGTCCAGAATGACTATTACATTGCAATGTGTTGAGTATCATATTTTGGAAATGCAGTTTTGTTGCAAGAAATTGAGCACTAGGGTCCACAGCAGGTACGAGCTCTTGATTGGTGCTTTTGATTTCAAATTGCAGCTTCTTGTAGCTTGGAGGTCATCACGGTCAGATTCTTTTGGATCAGGATCATAGATTCAGTTCATAACCTTGATGATCATGAGGCTCATGGGACTAGAAGGTACCTTATATGTGGGGCTGGCAAGTTGGCTCCGATGCTTCAGATCAACCCAGAATAGGAGCAATTTGTATAAAGGACATCCTCATACTACTGTGTAGCATTGACAGATTTCAGGAAGTAGCATGACAAAGCGATGGTAGACTAGCAGGAAATACATGGGGTAACAGATTTATACACAGTGAAGAGCATGAGAAAAAAGATCAAAGTTGCAATTTGTAGATTCCAAGCAGCATTTCTTGCTGCATGGTGTCCAGTTCCTGCTTCTTGGAGAAATTGCTATGTCAGGTAAGATGATTCCTTCCTGCAAGTTTTGGATGTGATGGCTACCAGGAGTATATTGCTTAGGCTGCTGAGTGGTCAAACTTTGATGGTGGGGTTCTATAAGTGAAATTGCTTGTTTTCTCATTTCCATTACACCATGAATTTCATGGAATCCAGGTGAAGTTGCCGTGTTGTGATCTCCAGGTTGCAGAGGCAGAGTGGCAGTGGCTCTGTGTTTCAAGGTGAAAGCAACAATTTGCCTCATTGTTATCTCCAGGTTGCAGAAGCAGAGCAGCCGCTCTGTGATCTCAAGTGAAAGTAACAGTTTGCCTTAATTGTGATGTTTAGGTGGCAGTGATAGTAATGATTTGCATGATTGTGATTCCCAGGTTGCAGAAACAGAGCAGTGTGGACTCCATATTGTGATGTGAAAGTAAACAAAACCTATGGAACCTTTGTCATCTCTGTCAGCCATTGTGCAGCAAGATTGGTGAGAAGCTCGTGAGAAGAGACAGGGGATTGGGAGGTCGTTCATCACAGTATCAGGGGTTTTGGGTGCAATTTTAAATTAAAATATGCACACTGTTAATTAAGAAAAAACCAGCTTGTGAAATCTGGTAAGTTCAAACAAAATGCATGTGGTTGTCTTGAGTAGGAATTAAACTTTCTGCATGCTACAAGAATGAGTGTCTGGATCAAGATGTGATCGGCAATAATGGTGTTGGGAGACCAGCTTCTGGAGTTGGAGAACAGCAGCAGCAGCAGCAGAATATTGTGTACAGTTGCAGGTACTGTGAGCTGAGAGGGACACCGATTCCCTCTAACATTAATCATTGATGATGCAAGTTGTGGTGCTGAAGCAACTTGCTTTTGATAGCTTGATTTTTGATCTTGCTTTTGATGCAGTAGAACCTCCCTGAAAATTATAGTCCAATTTTGGTAGAAGCAATTTGACAATGATCAGTTTCTCTTGATGCCTGGCAAGTCTATCATGGTTTTCATATCTGCTACCATTTCACAGCCATGGAATGTGCAGTGCTAGAATCTCACATTGTACCATATATCTCTGTTGCTAGAATCTCTCATATTGTACCAAACATCTGTAGCTTCAAATTGGACTTAAAAATCTGTGTCATAGAGAAATCTGCCTTGAAGATTTGCCAGATAGAGTGAGGAAAATTATATGGGAGATAAGAATTTTTCACTTGCCATGATATTTTTGCTAGCAATGAATGGTACACAGCTCTCAATGATCATGATTTAACAATTTGCAAAACCAAGTGTATGTTGAGAAGAAGACTTTTGTCTGTTGGTGTGTGTTTTTTGTTACTGATTTTGGCTGGGAAGTAGAACTTTGTTTCCAAGGGACCATTTGGATGAAATGGACAGGATTTCCAGAGCAATGTGATCTCCCAATACCTCTGGATGTCTTTGTTTACCTTTAGGGTTTTAGGGTAAACAAGGAAGCTACCAGACCTGTTGCTGGCAGTAGTATTTTGGTGTTGTGCACCTGATTTGATGTGCACAGCTGCTGTGTCTTTGGTTCATTGGTCTTCAAATTGCTTCGGTAACTGAGTCTGGATCATGGGTCTTATTAGCAATTGCTTCTTTGATCCTTCTTCAATTGTTTCTGTACTTGAATCTGGATTGTGGGTCCATGTTATTTTTTTGGTGAGGACTTGGATGGCACATAGGTCTTGATGGAATGTGCTCTTCTTGGAGTTTCAGCTTTGGGAAAGAAGGTTTAAAAGGAGGCTGAAGCAATACATTGAAGAAACAGGAAAGAGCTGATGAAGTTGGGACCATTTTTCAAAAGGCGAGTAGCTTTTGAGTAGAGAACATGTGTAATGCATTTTTTTTCTTTGTTAGTATTTCCAATGCACAACAAAACTTGCTTGTGCAAATTGTGTGAAGATACATGTTTCTGAGTGAGATCAGCTTTTCATGATGGAGAGAAGCGCATTCTGTTCTTTGTTAGTAATTGACTCCACAAGAAACAGGTTTGTGCAAATCATGTGAAGATGTTTGTGACACAAGATTCCAATCCTGACAAAAGCTCAACTTGCCACTTCAATTAAATCAGTTTTACTTAACCTGTTCAAGTGTTACGTTGTGAGTTCATCTTGCCTTTGTTTTTTGTGTGTGCCTACCCTTATTATTCTGGTCTGTACAGGGTGCCAATGGCTTGGTTGAAGATACTGCCCTCTCAGGATTTACCCCTCTTCATGGGGAGGGGAAACTGCAGATTGCCTAGCTTTAGGAGTGTTGGCAGCACTCTTGTGTTAGCCAATAAACCAGCCATGTTTGGCTGGTTTGTTGGTTGTATGTTGAGTTTTGAAGGTGTCATGTTGGAGACAAAGAAGGGCTTTAGTGAAGCAAAGGATGTTCAGAAGAAATTAGAGTGCTGTTTTAGTAAATTGCAGTTATTTAAGTAAATTGGAGGATGGCTAGCAAAACACAGACATGAAGTTGGAGGGAAACAAGCCTCCAACATGTTTGGGACTGACCATGTACAACAGTTTACTGCCCAGTGCATCTGGGACTAGTCATGCTCTTGCCAGAGGATTTTGTTTTCAATCATGTGCAGTTGGGACAAGATTCTCGCTCAACCAAAGAGGACAGGTAAGATTGTAAAATCAATGATATTCTTAGTTTTATTTTGACATAAGTTTTGGTTTCTGTTTTGATGAGTAACTTACAATTTTGGAATTGAATTGAATTATAGGCATTTTCTCTATATGATGATGGCCATAAAGGTTGGAAAGCAACTTGTTGATGAACATGTCCCGCATCAGTGCTTTTTATGATGCCATCTCCAAATGTCAGTGACATTGCAGGTATGTATGAGTGAAGTTTGTTAATACACCACCCTTAGCTCTTGTTAGGGTTTTGTTGAAAATTTTGTTGTGTCTTAATGGATGTTGTTCCTTACATGATTTTTGGTGTGGCAGATTATCCAATGCAATGGTGGGTGGAGGATGGTGAGGTGGGTCTTGGCCAGTTTTTCTTTTTCCAAATTTGTGAATTAGCTGGGTTGGTGATCATGCACAAGAGGACTTCGCCAATCCTCTTGGGCAAATTTGGCTAGAGGTCAGAGGGGGAAGTAGAAAATTTTGAACTTCCTCCTATAATATGGCGACTTGTCGGAACCTATTCTCTAAATGTGACCACTTTAGATTTTTTTCCCTCATAATGTGGCAACTTGAGCCGATTTTTTCCAAAAAAATCCCTTTGTAGCTTTGCTGTGAAAATTCACCAAGAAAAAAAACACTGATCTTGATGTGGTAAGTTTTGGCAAATTTCTTGATGTGCTTAAGAATAACCAAGCATTGCATAATGGGTTGCTGAAAATGAAGAATGTATTGACCATTCTTGAGGGTGATCAATTGGATGAGCTCCTGAGGTGTTCTGGTGTTGGTTTCATGTGCCTTCTGCATTACTCAAGGTGAGTTTTTTTCCCTTTGATTTATTTCTTGCATATGTAATTCATATTATGTTGTAGTTTGTGATGCACCATTGCCAAGCCATCCAGAGAGCGATGCTAAGTTTTGAGAATAGCGGGGTTCTGTGTGATTTTCAGCCAAGAAATTTCAGATGATATGTGGAGTTCTGCAAGAGCTGTCCAAGCAGCCGAAGCTGGAATCCAATGCATGGGTGCTCTCGCTACATTACAGACAACCTGTCCCCAGCAGAAACATCTGTGTGATTGCTGCTGGAGTTGTTCTGTCCAACTTAGCTTTTCCACCTACATGAAAGTGTGGTGCAACTTTGTATAAGCTTTCGTTAACAGAAATTATCTTGCAGAAATATGTGTTTACTGGTTTTCCATCTTTAGAGGTAAGCCTATTGCTTGCCTTGAACCATTACCAGCCACTCAGTTGCAGCCAATGTTCACAGATTCCAAGGGTAAGTCTATTTGACAGTTGTCCTGTTGGCAGATGCAGGTTACATTGCTCAGTAGTCATTAGCTCTCTATGTTGTTCTATAGCAATGTTGCAGGAGCAGGCAAATATACTCATGAAGGTGGCTACACCAGCTGTGTTGAGTGCAGCTCAATCCACCCGACAAGGTCTGGGATCCACACAAAGACTGGTTCTATAGTTGATGTCACACAAAACATTTTGAAAAAATAGATATTAAAGTAACTAAAATTTCCTGTGTAACATTATTATAGGGTTCTACACACTTGTGATAACACCCAAGGACCGGGTCATTGCATGGTGTAAAAATAGAAAGATTTTAGTTGTTTGTTTCTTTAAAACTATTTTTCCCGTAATACTCGGTCACTACTCATCAGATACCTGCTGAATATCACAAGAAAAAAGATTTAAAATGACATGAGGCATTTCGAGAAACGAAGCACTTGCAAGAGAGAAAATTGCCCCACTAGCTGTTCTGCTCTTTATCAGTGCATCCAGATACACTACTACATTTATGCGAGGTTTTAATGACAGCCTCATCATAAATCCACCACCTGCACAGAACATTAAGTGTTTTGTGTGAACCCCATACCCAATCCTTTATATCTGATCTGCATCTTCTTCTTTAGTAGAAAACCATCTGATTTGGCTTGATTTCCAGGAATGTTACAAGAAAACTTAGGATTTCTGTCAAATCTAACTTTAGACACTCTTTCATACCAGAGAACTACAGCATCAACAGCCAATTCTGCCAGGTAATCATCCCCAGCCAGGTCACGGCCAGTAGAACCAGCATCAACTCTGTTAGCGAAACCCTGGCTAAAGCTGAACTGGCCGTTGATGGCCCGTTCAATGGCATTGAAACGTGAAGCCCATAGAACACTAAAAGGTCAAGGGAACTTGTTAAGAGTGGTGGAAATGCTGTGCAAATTATAGTATTGCTGAAGAATCAGTTCAGTTTCCTAATCAGGCTGTAGGGGAGCCCGAATAACCCTCCCCAACAGTTGAGAAATTGGTATGTCTACAATTTGTATTGTGTTATTTACAATAGTCTTGAAGAACTCCAAAACAAAACTCAAAGTCATTTGCTGTGAAACATAACTCACACCAGCCCAACACTACCAGATTCACCATCACCCTTAACCCATAGCACAAAACAAAGCCCACACCCAAACACTAAAAACAAAGAAAACTCCATTAGACATATATAGGCATCAACCCTCAAACTTTCTTCTAGTTTTCTCCTTTCAATTTCCTCGTTCTTTTTTCATCAACATCCATTAAATTTTCATAGACGACAATCCTTCCTCCAATTCAATTTCCCTTCACACTACTACTGGACCAATGTGGGGGGCGCATGTTAGAAACTGTACCAAACCCTGATGGGTATCAGGCCGGTTCTTGAATCTTGTCTTTACAAAAATCAATCAAAATGTGCCCAGTTCTAATATATAATTGTGATCATCAAGAAATCTAATACCCAGTATTGATCTATAACTGCTCTTTTCAATTTTTAGCCAGAAAATCAAATACCCACCCAGAGGACCTCCGGTTCTTTTCCCGTTCTCTCATGAAACCCAGCTGTTCTGGGTGGTGTTTTGAAAGAACCAATAGTGGCGGGTCTTTGATTCGCATTTTGTCAAATACCCAGAACCGGTGGTTCTTTGACTCTGATTTTGTCCAATACTCATAACCTGTGGTTATTTGATTTTGTCAAACACCCGGAACTGGGTGTTCTTTCATTCTGATCTTGCCAAATACTCAGAACCTGTGGTTATTTGGTTTTGGATTTTTCAAGTACCCGGAGAGGCAGTTCTTTGATTTTCAAAAGTCAAGTAAAAGGAACCGGCGGTCATGTGTTTGCATTTTCAAATGCAGGAAACGGGAGGTTAGTCAAAAATCAAAGAACCGCCCCCACAGTGCACTGGACCAGTTAGGACTACTGCGGTAGCAACAAGGCAACGTCGTGACGATCGCGAGAGAGAGAGAGAGAGCGCGCGCGCGTGCGAGAGAATTTGGGAAGAAAGAAAGGCGCGAGGATTTTCAACAACACCGAAAATCTGGAAGAACGTTCTTCAACAAGAAAAAGTTGCAAGAAGAATTTTCTAAGAAAATCTATCTCCTGCACGACGACACATCATGTTGTAGTTGTTGAGCTTTTTTTTGGTTAAAAATGCCCGAGTGTATTGGGAAACTGTTGTTTGGATCATCTATAAGGTGAAGGATCTGTTTCAACAACTTGCAGCGGCTTGAAGAATTGGGCGTCGAACAAGTCAAGAAGCGAGAACTTTGTCCGGATTCTTTCCCAGTGATCGTTTGCAACAAGTGGAGGAAGATTTGGGAACAGGGAGGAAGGAGAAAGAGTGGATTCCGCGTCGCGAACAATCTCTCCGATCTGCGGTTGTGTACAGTAACAGAATGTATGGCGCGACTGCGTGACCGTCTCGTGACAGATGCATGTGAAAAACTTAGTATAAAGAAATGACGGATCAGAAAGAGCAATAACGCATTGCACGCCACTCCAATGACTTGTGTGCAGGGGCATCAACCGCCCTTCCTGCTTCCTGCACTCGTACATCGTGGATTCATCTGTCTGCATTGCTTTGCAGAGTCCGTGACAAACTCCACAGCCTTCGTCACGCTTCGCGCTCGTGCTCTCACCGAGTTTTTACTGGCTCTGGAGGATGACGTGTTGTTTCGCAATACTCTTATGCAACATCACCGTCACTTCCTCGTCGCGCCATTATGCGAAGGCAGCTGTAATTGCTGTACCGATGAAGCTCTCCTTGTCTCAATGGTGGACATCATCTTGAACATGTGTAGATTGGCTGCTGCAGACGACGAACGACCTTTGCTTGAAGAGTTCATTGCACACATCTCCTTGCACCTAAGCTCCAAAACTATTCGGTGGCACAGGAGCCATCGCTTCAGTGTAAGTCGCCGAAGTCTGTACTCTGAAATGCGAAGGCAAAGCTGCTCGCAATAAAAACTAGCAAATTGCAGGATCGTGACAAATTATCACATAAATTGTTGCGTGACATCGCGTTCTTCAAGGTGGCCAGATCGCAATTTGGTGGTAGCTGCAGAGGCCATGATCAGCCGGCCCTCTTGTCGTGTTTCCTGACTGGACTCCTTCCCTGTATTTCTGTTTGTTTTGACAGCTACATGCCATGGGAATTCTGTTGGAGCGTCACCGCAACCACGAAAATCGTGTGCCGCAAGTCATGAAAATTAAGCAAGGCTTCGTGCATAACATAATATCTGCCATGCAGCTTCCACGGTAACCTCAAGAAGCAATCTCCGGCTCCACTTCCTCCTTCAGAAAATCAACTGAGCTAACGTACCTTTGAACTTGAAATCCCCCTATCCAAGTTTCAGGAATGAGGCACAAAGACATTTTACTTGAAAAAAGCAGCAGAAAGTAGATAGATCTGCTCCTCTTATGCCACAAAAGTCTTTACCTATGGTTGCTAATCATGGATGCATGCAGCAATGACGAAACTGTGCAAGAGGAGATTCTTTTTGTACTCAGCAAACTAGCTGTGCTTGAAGATGGAACTGAAGAACTTCAGAAATTTTGCCCACTTTTGATCCACATTGCAGTGGATGCTTTGTCAAAGACAGAGAGTGATGGATTGAAGACAAATAGCATTGGTAATCCACTAACCCTATACCCTAACTGAGTGTAAATATGCATGTTCTAGCATCATCCAATTCTTTTGCAGATTTGATCATTGAGATGTCCCATGTTGTATAATTTGCTAACCTGAAATACTCCACAGTAGAAAGAATCTCAAGACTCTCCAAACACCTGACATAGATCTAACCTGGTCTTCATGTTTTGTGTGATAATTTCAGCTCTCCTGACTATCTTAGCTCAGGGTTCCATTTTCAATATCAGTCTCCCGCCAGTGATGATGGATGGTTCTTCCTTGCCACAAGAACAATGTTTCACTCCGGCTTTTATAAGGACTTTTGCAGAGGCCATCAAGAGATCACTCATGTCCTCAGACATTCAGATCCAAGTCATGTCACTTCAGTTGATCTGCCATGTTTGCCCTGATGGAGCAGTTATGACCAAGGAGCTTCAGACATGTGTGGAAGAGGGTCTCACAGACTATATTTTTGAGTTACTGCAAGCATCGGGTCAGCATCATAAGCACATTGCTATAATTGGTTGCAGCAGCCTTTGTGAGCTCAGATTGTTGCCTGTTTGTTTCTGTTACAAATGTCCAGTTAGCAGCATACAGAGAGCTCCACAGTCTCATATTCGATGGTTTTTCCTTGCAGATGACATAGAGCCTGTGGTTGCAGTGGCCATGCATGCTTTGCTTGCACTTTCAACAGCGCAAAAGGAATTCTCCAGTCGGTTTTCACTTGGTCTTGAGCCTCTTATTCGGGTATTGGAACACTCCTTACATTCAGCCTTTGGTAATGTACTAAGGGACACCCTCCTTGTTCTAACAGTAGGTTTGTTCAATCATCCTGGGCTCATCATCACAGCTACCCAAGCCAAGCGACTCATGCTCCATCTGGCAACTCTGCTCAATCAGTTTTGTAATCTGTTGAAAGGCCACTCAATCTCCAATGCAAGTGGCTATGGACTCTCTCCTGAAACTTTGAATGCCACTTGTTCAGCTCTTGTCGCTCTCCTGTCCACCACCCCTTGTTGCACCAGGCAGCATCCAGACTTTCCCAAGATGCTCCTAGAAGCTGTGACATATGCAATCATGTGCATATCTGAGGATAAGAGTTACAGCATAGAACATGGGGGTCTGAAATCCTCAACATGCCTACTACAAGCTGCCTACATTTTCTATCAAAAGCAGGCACTTGAGGATGCAAATGCTGCAAATTGCTCTTTGGAAGCACTGTTAGAACTGTGCGACTTGCATCTCCTTTATGTCTTCACAGCACACATTGACAGAGTAAAAGATGAAGACACGTTCAGAACCATCTTCGCAACCTTAAGTGTGATCCTTCAACATGAAACTTCAGTGAGTGTGGGTGGATTGGCCAAAAAGCTTGCCTTGTCGTCATGGTTCAGACTGACATTTGATACCATGGCTCGCTTCCCTTCAGAGAACTTGAAGCAGACTGCATATTTCTTCATCAGTGTCATGATTGATAGACTTACTTCTTCTGGACGACTCATCAGGGCAGCCTTACCATACTTGCCATCAGATCTGAATGACCTTCTGGTGCTGTTTGAAGAAAAAGGCTTAGATGATTTGCAACGCACAGAGTCTCATCAGGCAATCATTGCTATCTTCTATGCAAGCCAAGTACATGACAACAGGTCAAATTGCCTTGCCTCTATGCTGAAAAATGTCTTCAGTAGTGGAATCTACTGCTTTGCAAACTCTCAAATGCTGTCTTGTTGAAATTTACATGTTGAAACATTTGACATCTGTAGCATAGCAATGTAGTGGTGTGAGTGAAGCTGAGAAAACAATCAGGATGTAGTATTGTGCTACATACAACAACAGATTTGACACATTTGAAGTTGGTTAGTTGTTTTGCAGAATTTTGGTTCGAATGTTGATCTTCAAGGTTGGGCACTTAGAACTTGGGTGTCAGTTGTTTGCTTACCATCATCATATGCTTATAGTGGTTTGAAGATGGTGATCTTAGCACATTTTTCAAGCTTGTGTGTGGAGCTCACGAGAGCTTCTGTTGATGCAGGATTGCTGAAGATGACCTGTTTATTGCCACCCTGGAACATTGTCTTCTTGCCAACAATGTCTCATCAATGATGAAGATTTTTGCTGCTCCCAATGTCCTCAAGCAGTTTCTTGTCATATATGTAAGTGCAAGGGACAGCCTCCAAACTTGTGGTTTATATAGCATGGAAGCTGAAACTGTTCTGCTTAACATTTTACAGTGTGCAGATAACACTGCCTTCATCTCATCAGATACTCCAAAGCATGTCCTGAGGTGGATCCTTCAGAAGAAATGCCTTCATGAAATCAACTCAAAGCAACTTTTCCTGATGTTCAGAGCTGATGAGGAGAAAGATGGTGGCCAAGAAATTCTTGCAGAACTATTTGAGGAAGATGACTGTGTTACAGAAATTATTGTTGCCCTGTTTTGTGAGAGGGTAACCAGGGGAAAATATGATGATATTAAAGTCATTGCGCATACTCTCGCAAAGATTGTGAGAACACGCCCAACGTCTGCTCATAGAATGCATAAAAGTGGTGTTCTTTCCACATTGCAGAACTTCATGCTTTTGCAAAGTTGCAAAGCACCTTCAGCAACCGTTGTATCATGTCTGGAGCTTCTCTTTCACACCTTGTTCTTCCTCAACAAAGAAATGGGTTCCAGAGAGGCTACTTCTTGGATTGACATTGCTGGCCAGGTACCATGATTGTTATGGACTAATCAAACACTGCTTGTGTTATTTCAAAATCTGTTGTAAACTCGAGTATTCATATCTCAGCCAAGGTGGTTGAAGAATTCTGAGTGAATTCCTCTTGGTTGTATGCTAATAAGGCTCCATGGGGGTCCCTAACCAACTACAAAATCTTGAACACTTTGAAAGTTATCCCCTGCTGATCTCCTCAGGTTAGGATGGAGATTGTTGATGTTGCAGTGTGTTGAGAGTCTAACTTGAGGCTCACTGGATGCAGTTGGTGCTGCTTTTATTGTCAAGGAGTATGATTAAGAATGTAAACCAAACTTGGTTTATGCCTCTCCTCAATTTGATTAGTCTTATATTGCACAAATCTGCTGAGCTCACCTTCCTTATGGGAGCATCAGATGCAATCTGTTCAAGTGAAGAGCTCTGTGCAGTTCTGGAGCTGCAGATCACAACAGCATCAAATATGCCTGTGGGCAGACTCAAGAATATCAGCACAGATGAAGGACTTGCCTTAGGCACATCTCTACAGTTCCATCTTTTGTGGTTAAGATGGTAAGCTTTCACATGGTTACCTCATCATTTTAGCTAGTAGTGCAGAAAGACTCAGTGGTTTCAATCATGGGTAAGTACATAACCTTCCTTTTGGTTGGTATTAAGTCAGTTAAAGGATGTGTTGATCACAAGGAGGATTGTTTGCTCACTCATAATAGTCCATAGTGTTTTGTCCAAGTTCTGACTCCTGACTGAGGATTCTGACACCAATGAATGTTGCTTCCATGCCAGTGCTTTCAGACAAAGATCTCAGCAACCTGAGAATCAAAGTAACTTGAATTCTGAAGCTTTGTCAAATGCTTCAACAGAAAACCTTCAGAAATTACCTGTTTGCAAAGTACATCAGACAACTATCTTCTATAAGGATCTGTGCAGAATTCTCCACTTTGGACCACTTCCCATCAAGGTTTTGGCATCATCTATCCTTGTGGAGATATTCTCACAACTCTCAGGCACCAGCAGACATGAGAATCATTCTAGCACATCTAAAAAGAGCATTGTCCAAGCATCAACAAGTGATCTTAAAGCTCTGACTATGATTTTCCAAGAATCTCTCTTTGGAGACAACAAACTCCTTCAAGCAAATGCTTCTTTCTGCTTGTCACAGCTTCTTACCACCAACTGCCTCAACCTGCAGCAGATATCTGTAGTTCAAGGAAGCCCTTGGTTCCGCATGTTGGCAGAGGATCTTATGGCAACCCTCTCTTTGCCTCATAGACAAGGTGCCACAATTTGCTATGGCAAAAACTGTCACATAGCCCCTCTTGTTTCAGCCATCCTGCAAATGTGTCCCTCTTATGACTGGCTGGCATCAGTTTTCAATCCTCAGGCTATGAGTCAGGTAATAGCAAACCTCCAATGGACAGAGAATATCACACCTGGAGTTGTGTCTGTGTTAACAGCTTTGTTGAATGCCCATCTCCTGGACAGTGAACATGTACAGAGCATACAAGTTCTTTTTCAGGTAAATTGCTTGCAATCCTCAGCAAATTTCTGCCATTATGTCAGCCTGACCAGAAGCACTAATCCACAAATCTCATGTCAGATTGTTCCATCATGACAACCAAGAGAAGGAAGTGGACCAGTAATATTCTAGACATGTTTCTGTGAACAATTGCTTACATCTCACTATTGAGAAGTTGTTTCTCATATGAAAGTGACATTTCATTATGCTAAATTCCAATAGCAGAGCCACTGGCTTAGCTTACATATCTCCATGAAGAAAAAAGAGTTTGAAAGTTGGATATGGCAGGCTTTGCGGAGGAGCATTTACAGATTGAACTCTGGCTTGGTTCACTCTGGGGAAGACCAAGCACCAGGGTCTGACAGATATCCGTCATGCAGACACATTCTGCAACAAGACAGCCATGCTTGCATCATGCATCTGGTTCTTTATCATGGTCAAGACCACCTGACAAGTTCATACACCCACCATCCCTGTGTCTCCAAGCATGACAGTCTAGGTCTACTGGTCAAAATTGATGAATTCTTGCATAAAGCTACAGCTGATACATAGGCAGAATTGTCATCAAAACTGTATTATGGCCTCAAATCATTTGCTTTCTTTGACTAGAAAACATGTTGATATCTTTGTCAGTGGGGAAAGGAAACATTCGATTGAAGATCTACAATTGTAAGTAGAAGATGATGCAAGCTAGCAAGAGGCATTACTAGGAAGTTGAGAAATTACCAGGCAAACAATGACTTCCAAAAGAAATGTGTACATGATCAATTGGAGCTGTTTGGTGAAGCTGAAAACATCAAGTTTGAGAGAAGGGTGTGTTGTTACAGAACTTGAAGCTTCACAAACTAGTAAGTTTTCCAATTAACCTTTCCACCTTGAGAATGTAACTTCAATCAGCCTGACATGATGTGATTCTTTTGCTTGTTTCAGTAGCACAAATCATCACTACACCTTTGTGTTGTTGTTGGGAACATCTATTTTGAGGGAAGCTCGTGCAAGATTAATGAGGATTTCACTGCAACCTACTATTCAAGGGAGGCTTGGAACTGTAGCAAAACTATACATCCCCTTCGGAAGGCATGATTGAAGGTGAATGGCTGCTGCAGTATGCAATCAAAATTATGACTCAACTGCTGTATTACACACTGCATGGCTAATGGCTTAAAACTCCAGCAAAGGGGTCAGATAAAAAGAGAACATCAACAACTCTTTGAAGCTTATCCAGCAACGGCCTGATGAGAGAACCAGTGCAGGTGCAGCAAAACTGTAATTTAAGAAGTTGTACAACACAAGTGAAGATCCTTGCATTTGGTCTCTTGTAAATAAATACAAGATTAGAACCTGCTACAACCAAATGGAACCAATTTTTTTCTGTGATCATTTGGTTGTAGCAGGTACTAGTTTTATTTGTTGTATATTAGAGACCACAAATTGTATGTGGTCTCTAATATATTGATTGCAATCCTTGTCCTCAAAAGCACAAACCATGAGTTCTCTTCTCTCGATAATTGTACACTGGAAGGTTAGATTACTCAAGGAGGTTTGGAGGAGAGATTGGAATGATTCAATTCCTTTTTCTTCAGATCCTGGAGCCCGAGAGTTGAGAACAATCAAAGATTCAGATTTCAAGGTGGTTTTGAAGCAAGATTGAGAGAGTTCATGAAGGTGGTTTGATATGCACTGACAATTGGAAACACACCAGTGGAGTTTCAAAGATTGATAAGCAAGCAGATAAAAGCTTGAGATCTAAATAAGATCTACTGGTGTTAATTATGTTCTCTTAACATGGGAGTTTGCAACAAAATATCAAAGAAACTAAATATCAGAATCCCATTGGAATTAGTGCCTTTTTTGGCAACAAATTTTACATCTGGTTGATTTTTCTTCTAGACAGCTAAAGAATCATGAAAAGTGTCAAAATTGTTTTTCACAATTTCTTGAAACACTAAAAAAATTTCAAAAGAAACTTATATGCTTGACACATTTTTCAGCCTTGGGGTAGTTTTTTGTTACTTTTCTACATTTGGGACAGTTATCTACAATCATGTCACCAATTAATGCATTAATGATGCTACATCAATAAACCCAAAATAGATAACTGATTGGAATCAACAGTTTGTATGACAATCAAAAGAATTTTTTGCAAATAGTTTGCCACCATGCATTTGTTTCTCTTGCCATCTACATACCCAGAAACTTGAAATCGATTGGGATTGCAAACAGGTAAACCACAGTTTAACACCTTGTGAATTAATCATGATCTTCACCTATAGTCTAACCTTGATTGCAAACAAAAACTCCACACATTTGCCTACCTACATGTAACCTTCAATTCAAACCTTTTAAACCTTCTCATTCTAATGACAGACTCCTGTTTTGCCACATTGCCAACTTTAGCTCAGCTTGTTACTACTAATTCTCAAAAAGATGGAAGTTCCAATGCACATTCTAGTGTGCAAACTTCTGGAGAGACTCTAGAGAATCAGTAGAGAATTGATACAGGATTCATAGACCATAAACCCCAGATTGGGCATTAAACCCTGAAATTTGAAAACAAGATCTTACATCTAATCCAAGACCCATGACCCTGAACTGCCCCCTTGTGACACCCAAGTTCATGCCTTTTTCATATGCGGCAGCTGTTCAGTGTGAAAGCCTGACATGAAGGCTATTTTGAACAATTGACCAGCCCAAAAATAGAGCATCCCAATAGAACAGTAGCCTGATATAAGCATCAATGGCAAAAATGGGAGATGATCTCTAATAAAAAACGGGTGCAACACTTGACCATAAACTTCAACTAGGACAAGACCTGCTAAGTACACTTTTTCAAATATGCTTAACAGCTGCATTCCCTCTTCTTTTGGTTGTTTCTCAACATTCTTGCCCTCATCAAGCTTCTCTAGATTACAGGGCTGATGAACAAATGAGTCGGAAATAGGTACGGATGCTTTATTGGAATTCGGTTCCCCTCTTTCCATCATGTTGTGGGCAAAGCTCACCCACATCACCAATATATATAGGACAAGAAGCAACACTTTAATTGGGTATTCTTTAGCCTCAAAAAGAAGGGGAAATAGTGAATATGTTGCAACTGCACCCAACATCTCAACATCAGTCTACATACATTTAGACGTATCATGTACAGGAGCAAATCTAGCAGAGCAAAAATACCATTAGTTATGAACCAGAAATGCATGGCACCTAAATCAATCCATGACATAGCTCTAATTTGGTCATAGCCCCCTTTCTTACCAGTTCAGAATTATGCAGACAGCTACTATTGCAGAGTCAAATTTAGCACTATTGCTTGGAATAACTCTTCAAACAAAGGCAGGAGTTTATGAAAGAACAACAAAGATCAGGATGTACAAAAAGACAGTATCCAGACTGCAAGATAAGAATATAATCTCTAAGGAAAAAGATTTACCTGTTGCAATAAAGATGAAATCACCTGCATCCTGTAAACTCTGAACTGCGAGGATGCTGAAAGGAATAACCATATGCAGTGATGCCTTTTCATGAACATGCCAACCAAACATAAAGCCACATGCATATGCATACACCACCCATCGGGCCACATCTGTTTTCCTTGGATGCCTCCACGCTTGAACTAGGCAGGGCAGCATAGTGCCTACCACTAGCAATGCTGAAATTTTTGGTGTTATCTGAAGGACACTGGTGATGGAGTTAATGTTCTGGACTGTTAATCTGCCAGGTCATTTGTCATTACACAGATCAAAGCAACACATTTCATCAACAAAAGTGAGTGAGACTAGAAAAATCTTAGGAATTAGGTGAGAAAGTGTTAAGTGTGTTCATGGAAAGTGTTAAGTGTGGAAGTATAACACCTTCATAGTTCTAGACACATGGATTTAAATGGCTGCACTGTAGGAACCCTAGATTTAGAGCAGTTGTGAGATTATGAACTCAACAGTTATAGGAACCCTAACTTAAGACCATTATAACATCACAATTAGAGTGGTGATGATGTAGTGAGTGCTTCAAGCCATCTGATGCCCTTAGTTGGTTCAAAAGGCAATGCACCATAAGAAGAATCTAAAGGCATTGAAGTACCAAGGGTGATGAATTGTTAAGACACTGATCTGCAGCGCAACATGACATCAGATCCTTGTTTTCTCCTTATGATGTGGTTGAGAGAGTAGTTTCTAGACATGCCAAAAGAATTTGAACCTGAGGAAGCAGAGCGTTTGGTGAGAAATCTCCAACAAGACCTCCTGTCAATGCTGCCTCTGGAACATTTACATGAACTCCAATCTTCCGTAGCACAATTGCAGCAGCTTTGTCCACAATGTTGTAAAGCGCCCAGATATTTGGAGCCCAATATGCATGGCAAAGCCCCCGCCCAAATGGAAACAGTCTTTTTATCACTTGCGGGATCTGGCAATGGTAAAAAAAAACCAAAATGTGCAATAACATAAGAGACATCCAATTCAGAAAGTAATGATAGTTTCTTGGAACCATTCTACAGGGTACATATAGCAATACCTTCTGACATAACTAGATGCTGGTCAGTAAAGACAAGTATGAATCTAAGAGTGATATATTGAGTGCTCCCTACCCATTGCCTCTGCATGCATTTGACACATTCTGCAATTTCTCTAATTCCTTTGAAGGTGAAAAAAGAGTGAACAAAATGAAGAAACATGTGCCCTTTAACAGATAAAAACACCACAGATCCCAGACTACAAAGAAAAACCCCCACAAACAACTGAGAAAGCGGGCACCAGGAAGTACCTGATTGTAGTAGGCAAATGGGCCAAATGCAACAACCAAAACACCAACCACTGATCCCGCAAGCTTGAAAAAACGTAAAACCTTTTGAGGGCCTCTGCAATAATGTCTGAGCAGATAGACAAAGTAGATAGGTCCAGCGACTGCAAATAAATGCTTGAAACAAACAAGAACTGCAAACCAAAAACCTCCAAGGAGATCATGACCATCTTGTAATGCTGCCAGAGATAGCAGAAGCATGCCGAGTAAGAAGCCATTATATTGGAAGTGGATGTGATCCACTATAAACAACCCCGGGGAGAAAATAACAGCCAGAAGAAGAAGCTTCTTTTTTGCAGCTGATAAATGCCGGGAGATTTTGCATACACCCCAATACAGAAACACATCTGCTACCATCACTGAAACTCTCTGGAAGAGAATCACAGTATTGCTGGCATACCCTTGACCATTTTGAAGATGCGTGATCTGTGGGTCGAGCAAGCTTGCAAAAATTGAAAGAAAGAACTCAAAGTATGCAAAGAAAGGAGGGTAATCCAGTGTCCATTCACTGGATTCATCGCTGTACCAGTTCTTGAGAGGAAGAGAGTGTGTTATCGCCAGCCAGTTTCGATGCACCTCAAAATCTGTGCTGTGGTACGTAGGAACCAGCAACAATTTCACACACGTTGCTATGCCTACCAAGCTTGCTACTTCTTGTAATTCTGATAACCTCATTCTCTATCAAAGCTTTTTGTTTCCCTTTCTCTTCTCTTCTCTTCTCTTCTCTTCTCAGAGAGTCTCAGTAGTGTCGCTTTTAGGGTTTGTTGGGAAGCTCTGATTCTCTCCTTCTCTCTCATGCAAATCTGGGCTTAAGATCGGAGAATAGAGTTCGTAAATCTCTCCCTTTTCCTTCTTCATCGAACTGCAGGGAATCAGACTCAAAGCTAAATCTTTTGTATGAAAACTTTGTGTTTCAGTTTGGGTTTTCGGATCTAGGGTTTGGGAAGAAACATTATCAAAGCATGAACCTGAGAAGAATTGCAACTAAGATTTGAGGCGAAATCTGTACAAAGATTGAGGAGAAATTCTTCGGTGGTTTTTCGCTATGATGAGCGGAAGAAGGTGTTGACAAATTTCTAAACCCTATCCCCGGAATGCGAGTTTCCATCGACGCACTTCTTCCAACCCCAAAGGCGAGATTGCAGAAAAGCTTGTGAAACCCTCAAGCGGCCAAAACCCTTTTGAGCAATAGCCACGGATTCCTGACCAACCCCCTTCGATAACTCTACTACTTGTATACATCCGAGCATCTTGTTGACCCAGGATGGTCTTGCTCTGATTCAAGCCATTTGTTTTGAGGATTGAAGTGAGAGATGAAATCTGAGCTTGATTCAAGACAAGTGTTATAAGGATTGAAATGACAAATGACATCTGAGCTTGATTCAAGACAATTGTTTTGAGGATAGAAATGGGAGATGCAATCCGAGCTTGATTCAAGGCAATTTGGAGAATTGAAATGGGGAGCTGCAACCTGAGCTTGATTCAAAGACAATTGTTTGAGGATTGAAATGAGAGATGAAGTCTGAGCTTTGATTCAAGACAACTGTTTTGAGGATAGAAATGGGAGATGCAATCCAAACTTGATTGAAGACAATTGTTTGGGGATTCAAATGAGAAATGCAACCAAACTTTGATTCAAGACAATTATAGTTGTGAGGATTCAAATGAGAGATCCAATCCGAACTTAAAAGTTCAAAACAATGTGTGATGATTTGAAGGTTTAAGGTCCATGATATGCAATTACAAAATGTCGATAAGCTTGTGTACCCTAATGGGTATGGTGACAACAAATTTGAGGGGTCAACATGTCAAGGATGCAAAATGCAATACTAAGGTTTAGGGTTCAAATAAATCTTAAAGAAATCATTATATTATACATTTGAAACAACTTTCTTAGCAATGTCAAAACCAATTTTACTCATAATTACAATAACCTTGCCATTGGTAATGCACAACATAGCAAAGCTATAGTTCCTTTGTAAAATTTATGTAAAAATGCCACTAGTGATGTTTAAAGCATACATAATTCGTGCAATGGTAGTCACTTATGATCATCACGCAATTGTGAATGATTTTAAATATTGTGTGATTCCACACATGAATCACAAAAATAAACTTAATGCAACATCATGCCATTGAGTTTTTTTTTTGGGAACCAATATTTAAATACATTCACATTATGTTTTGCTTAAGTTTTGCCTGGATTAATGTACATTCAATTTAAGTTTAACCTTCAAATTTAGCCTAATTTTAGTTTTTAGGTTTAGCTTAAGTTTAACTTTTAAATTTTAATATAAATTTAACCTATGTTTAACTTAAATTTAATTTAAAATTTTAGCTTAGGTTTAAACTCAATTTAATCTCTAAATTTAACCTTTAAATTTAGCCTAGGTTGGTCATATTTAGCTAGGTTTAGCCTAAGTTAGTCACGTTTTGCTAAATTTAGCATTTAGGTTTATTGTTTAGGTTCAACCTAAATTTAACCTTTAGGTTTATTCTTACATTTTTTTGTTTAATTTAAGTGTATCCTCCAAGTTTAGCCTTTAGATTTAACCTTTAAGTTTAGTTTATTGGTTTAGCCTTTAAGTTGAACATGTAATTTTAGCTTTAATTTAATTTCAAATTTTGATATTTATGATTAATTGAAGTTTAACTTGTAGGTTTAGCTTAGGTTTATTTAGTTTAATATTAATGTCCTTACATTAGCCTACAATAGTTTAAAGAGGCCTAAATTAGTGGTTAACTTAAGTTAACTTAAATTAAACTTAGTGGTTGGTTTAGGTTCACCTACGCTAAAATATTTTAGAGTTTATAGTTTTGTGGTGATTAGTTATGTTGTGTAAGTGATTTTCTTGTTGGAACCCAATTAATGTGAACAAAGTTGCAGCATTTCCACGTTTGAGGGGTTATTAATAGGGAGTGATATGTGAAAACATTATAACATATTCATCTATGTTTTTTTTGTGTGACATAAATAAAAAGTTATGGTGCAATGGTTAAAGACTTACACTTTCAAAGTGGAGTTGAGGGGTTCAGATCTTCACACTTGCAACTTAAGATTACCTAGGTTCCTTGCTTATGTAACTTACATAGCCTACTTTAGGTGGCCTAGGTGAGGTTCCTTAAGCCTTGGTTGTCATGTGGCATCACAAGATTGAGCCAAAAATGTTCATATCCTATCACTATGTTACCATGCAACAACCCAATAGTGGTCAATACTTTTTTAATTTGGAATAAATTACCACATGGCAATTCATAAGTGGTAGGTTGCCATTGGAAACAATAGATTAATTAAGAAAATTTGAATATATATATTTTAGATTAAATTTCAGCTATTGGATGCATCTTCCATGAATATTGTTCAATTTAATATTTTAAAATTTGACGATCATAATTGCATGATCTTAAGATCATGACAATTCATTTATAACTAGAATCATGAAAATGATATGGAATGGCATAAACAACTATATAGTCATGGCAATGATTAGATGACATAAATAACAAATCTAAATCAATTACATAGTCATATCGTTGCTAGGGCATATATGACTAAATTTTGTAGTCATGGATGGAGTTGTAGATGTTACCTTTTGGCATAATGTAAGTAGGGAAGGTTAATAAATCTAACATAGGTAAAATAAGAAAGTAGTATAACATATGACATCATATAGTCTAGCACAATCCAAATGTTTTCATGATAGACACATGTGGTTAAATAATCACTACACATGAACTAATAACATACCCTAGTGGCAATTCGCTATAGGCACGACCTAGCCTAGCTTATGTTAAGTAGGTACCTAGGTCTTGCTAGTACACTAACTAATTATGTTAAATAAGTAGCATGAGTCTACATTAAAGGCCTACCTACCTAACTAATTTATGCTAGGTAAGAACGTAAGTTTAGTTAGTTATATAGCTTTGGCTTATGCTTAACTAATATCAAATCAATATGGTCAATTTGACTAAACTCTGACCATCTTTACAAATTTTTTTTTTTGGCTTGTCTTTTTTTACTTGATGTGCGAATTGACACTAATAAAAAAAATTCCCCTTAATCAAATGTATTAATAAAAATTAACATGTGTTTTTCATGCCCCAAGACTTTAATAAAAATGAGCTTTGTTTCTAGTCAATGTGGACATTGTAACCAAGTCAAGCCTTCTAAAAAGCCATGTGTTTGTGTAATGTTTTAGACAAATCCTCAAGCTCATATTATTTTCATTCCTTTGTGGACCACAATATGAAACATCATGAAGCTTTCCACAAAACATTGAAGTAGGATCAAACCACAAACTAACCTAAGCACATAGATAATAATCACAACAAAAATGCTTGTCATGATTCATAATTAAGAAATTGCAAATTGCAAAAATGTGTTCAATATGTGAAATCTCAACATTTTTAACAATGCTTTGCTTGAACCTTTCTTGATGGCCTTCCAAACTAGTGTTTCATTCTTAAAGGACTAGCCAAAAAATCATAAAAAGTTAATACATGAAGTACCTTGGAAGTGATGGGTGTTGGATAGACCTACACCATGCACTACATTTAGACGTGTATATCTAACATGCAACAGTGTGAACTGAAAATTTTCAAAGTCACTTTCAAAAGCATTATAACAAAAGATTCAATATACATAGAAAATATTACAAACATCTAGATAATCAACTTGATCAAGCTAGTAATTGACAAGTTTTTTTTAATCTCTTAATCACATCTTTGAGCACTTTGCATCATGATTTTTTCCCAATGAAACCCATGTTGGTGCTTTCTTATGTGCTCAAACTCAAAGCATGTCATATGTCATTTTTTACACACATACCTATACACTAACCCATTCAAATTGCAAGACTTTTTTTTTTTTAATGTCCCCTTCATATTAAGAATTAACATTGTAACAACCAATCTACACATAAACATTATAGTCACAATTAGTACAAACATAAATATGATGGATCAAACTTAAAATAAAATAGTCATGCATGATGATGTAGCAAAAAAAAAAGCAAAAAAAAGTTGCTCAAGGGTTGGACGGCAAAAAAAACTCAATCTATCAAACACCCTTCACTTCTTGGCAAAGGAAGAGGAGTTTGAATCATTTGTCATGATTTTTTCAAATACTATTTTGTTTCTATTCACTCATATCATCAATTGGTCTCTTTGCCAATTTATTATGCCTCTCTAACTATTCATCAAGTTTTATCAATTATTTTTTGAACCTTTTATCAACTTCTTCCGCAACCCTTCAATCAAAACATTTTGTCTTCCCAGAAGGCACCCATTGTTCATAAAGGTAAGAAAATAAAGGTTAAGGGTTTTGTAGGCAATTCCTATATTCTCACCTTTCTAAACAATGGGTGGCTTTTGGGTGGGGTTGTAACAAGTTTTTGCTTACAAGGATTTTGTTCCAAAACCCTTTGCTTTCCATGAACCTACACCCACCAATGCACCATGAAAGATGGACATTTTAAGTGGTTAAGAAGCAATTCTATGTTGGTTTCCAATTCCCTAGTTAATCATGGTGGTTACCTCAGTTATTCTATTACCTATTAACAACCTCAACTAAATAGGTTGTTAGAGCATTTCTTTAATCCAAATAGGACTCTTCACAAGGTATGGTTTGAATTATTTTTTCATAGGATAGGTAGGTAATATGGGGGTAGGATTTTGCAAAGTTTGATTCAATATGGACCCTACAAAAATATTTTACACATCCAAATATGACCATTCATGGGTTATTTTGCAAGGGCCCAATAATCATTTAGTGAGCTCACTAAATATGATTACTACTCCTCATCCAAGATTTTCAATACATGGTCACATATTGAGCCTTCATGGAGTTGCTATTATTAACACATGTGAAATGGTAACCCTCTATTGTATTTAACCCATCTAGTGTGCACTATTTAGTTTCTCCCCCATCCCCACCCATGAACATGAAAAGATGGTTGTACAAAATGATAGATTATTTAACTCTCACCACCTAGGTCAATGAAAAGTAGTCATTTATTGTTAAGAAATAATCATTTCCTACTACTAGCACTCTAGGAGGGTGTTGCTAACATGTGCACTTTTTTAGGCCTCAAGCATTTTCATAGTTTTTTTTTTTTTTTTTTGGGCAAATTTTCATCCAAAAAGTATTATACATGGACATTTTAATACTATTGTTAGGTATGCTTTTAATAGGGTTTGGATTGACCTAGCATTCATGAACTCACCAACCCACTTCCTTGTTTGAGGTCATCCACTGGATGAATTGCAAGCCCCCTTCCTTCCCACCTAGGGTACCTTTTTTTTCCTTTTTGTTTGGGGCCCTGTCCCCAGGCCGGTAGGCCAAGGGGAGGGGCCAAAAATCTGAAGGTCCTACCTCCGGAACCTTCTCCTATACTTCAAAATAATTTAGGGTTGGATACAACAAATGTGTACAAAAAACATAATTATTATTGCCCACAAAAGAAAATTCCCCAACTGACTCAAAAAATAAACACTTGCATGTGTTGTTGAAATGCTTTTCTTCTTTTCTTCAACTCATTCAATTAAAAAAAGGCCATAATCATAAGAAATCTCTGCAATAGAAAGTGAGGAAGACAAATCAAGCAAATGATATATGATTGTACTCAAAAATGATAATGAGAAGCAAGAGGAACATACGAAGAAAACAATAGATAGGAATAGGTATATTTTTAAAAAGCAAAAAACACAGGACAATAGAGTTATCTGTAAAGTAAGAAAAATACAGCACCAGAACCCTGAGTTTGGCCATACATAGGGTGAGATTAGACCCTGCAAAAAAGTACATTAGCATTCAAGGGGGGATGAAACTCAGGAAACCATCAATTTTGGTGGTAAACCGAGTTTCATCCTGTCTTTCCTTTTTCCTGAGCGTCTCCACTGCTGTTACATATATTTTCACTGCTCCTAACTGTACAACTACAATTATTAGTCTCGAACCTTGTGCATTAGATACTGAGTATCATATAGATCCATCATTGCTGGCTTGGTGCTGCACATGTAGGATATTAGGATGGTGTGGACACATAAAAATTAAGTACTGGGTGATGCCAACATGGTGTTGATTAGAACCCCATGTGGTTGTGGAAAAAGCTCTGGATTCATGAAATGTACTTTCATGCTTAAATAAAATTTTAAATTTTAATTTAAGCTTCATTTTGAAAATGTGAGAAAGAGGTAAGAATAATGATGAAGGAGATGGAGGTTTATCAATTTAATAATATCCTCCCACCCCATATCTTTCTCTCCCTTTTCATTTTCTTCCTATGTTCCCATAGAATTTTCAATAGTTCATCATTATTTATGTCAATCTCAAACATGATTTTATTATATAACATTAACATGGGTTTTTTTCATGTTTTTTTTTTTGGAAAAAGGTATGAAAATATTAATAATCTAAAATTACAACATTACATGAGAACAAAATGAACTGCTTGCTTGAAGCCATAGACTCTGAATAAATCCAAAAAACACATAAAATTACATGCTAAATGCTGTTGCCATCTTGTTGGATTTACTATTACCTTGAGCAAATGGCCTTGTGCAATGGTAGTTTTTATTGTAGCCCATAATGTGGCCATGTGTGTTTAAGTCTATGACCTTTTTGTATGCCTTGATGGTGTTGCACATGGGCCAGGTGTGAGCTTCTTACCACATTTGCCAATTTGTTTTCATCATTTGCAAAGCATTTTCATCCTTCAAGAGAGGCCCATAGGAATGATGTGCTTGTATGCCACTTACTAAGGTACAATAATAAGCACCCATTTTGTTTTGTTTTGTTTTTTTTTGTTTTTTCATTGGTTTTGATTTTTGGTTATCAATGGAATATATTTTAAAATGTTGCAAAAATGATCCCCATGGGAGGAACAATGCAAAATTAATTAAAATTAGCCCATTCCATTAAAATTTTCATTATTAAAAAAAAACCCTATTCATGTTTGAAATTCTTATAGCACCTTCATATTATTTAGGTTACACCTTACTCCCCACCCCCTTTGCCCCAAAATAAACTTTGAACAAAAATTTCAATTTCAAAACTTCTTGTTAAATTAATAATTAGGAGCATGAAAATTAATTAATTATGAAGTTATGAGGATATTCCAAAAACCAAGAACCTATGGGAACCCCCATCCCCTCCCCCCTCCAAAAGTAAAAATAAAAATAAAATTTAATAATAATAATAATGATAAACTACCCAAATGTGAACACATTTTTTCTCACCCAATGGGGCTTGGGAATTATTCTTCAATATGTAGAAGCTCACACATGGACCATTGCTAAATACCAGAATATGCCTATAAATGCTTATAAAAACCATTTGCCTAAACTCACAAGTGTGAAGGCAATGGAAGGTACTGTAGTACTTTGGCCATTTCAACACATGTCCATCAAATAATTAATTAATTTTGAATTTTTCATTTCAACAAATGGAATATTCTTAATTATTCACTATTATCCTTCACAATATTTTTTTTGCTTTGGAAAAATAATTCTTGAAAGTTTCAACAATTCTGAAAATAATATAATTAGTGTCGAATTGGCCAAGGTACTAGGGTATTTCATAAGTTAATGAGTAAATAGAGACAAGTATGGGGTATTGCTCTCAAAGCTTGGGGAAGGGGGGAAAAAGTGTTCCCAATTCTCATATTGATAGCCCATTTGAAGTCTATTACAATCAAAGTCTTCATAAGAAACATTGATTGGTTTGCTATTTATTATCAAAATAATACACATACACTTATTTAATCCAACTCTTACTAACTCATTAGTTGCTAGTTATGAAATCCATGACAAGAGTTAATACACACTTGATTCTCACATCAAAGCCCTTAATGTATTATAGTTAATGTGTTATTACTATATATGAAAGGGGAAAATCAATCATTTAACCTTTGTAGGTCTTTAGATAATAATAAGATCTTCAACCATCTATCAATTGAACATCTATCAATCTTCACTTCTTTGATGTAGAATTGATTATAATGGATTTTAGAAGCATAGAGAGTTTAGGGTTTAAGGTTACTAGAGTTTGAAGATTGTATTGTAAAAATCAAGTACTTTGAGTTTCATATGAACTTCCTTGTTATATTGTGCAATCATAAGATTGTGTTGTAAAATATCAATTATTTTGAATTTAAAAATAAACTCTATTGATTGTGTTAAAAAAAAGAACTTCCTTGTTACATTGTACAATCGTAAGATTGAATTTAGGGGTTGAAGATTGTGTTGTAATATATCAATTATTTTGACTTTAAAATAAACTCTATTGCTTGTGTGTAGAAAAAAGAGGTTCCTTGTTATATTTTACAATCATAAGGTTGAATTTAGGGTTTGAAGATTGGTGTTGGAAAAAAAAAATTATTTTGAGTTTAAAATAAACTCTATTGTTGGTGTAAAAACAAAGTCATAAGATTGAGTTTAGGATTTAGGGTTTGAAATTTGTATCATGAAAATTGCATTGTTTTCTCAAAATGCACAACACGGAATCAATCACCTAACACAAGAGTTGTAGAAGATTGATAAATAGTTGTGCTTCACATATGACCAAATTATTATAAGCCAATAATTTTTGGCTGGTATTATTAGTAATTGATTTTTGAATTCAAAGGTTTTCTTATTGTTTGCATTAAGAGTTGTACAATTAAATAAAAGAAGCTAGTACGATAGTCAAGAGCAACGCTGAAGAAAAGAAGGGAGTGAGTGGATGATGAATGCTCTCTGCAAAAAATTCCAGAGTTTTAATTGTAACTTTGCTGATGGGTGTTTGAGTGCTCTGCAAAATTTGGTAGAGCATTTAATGGGTTTGAACTTGGAAGCTTTTTACGTCTCTCATCTCTGAATTTGGTTGGAGTTTAGTCTTCCCTAGTTATGACACAGATCGTCTTTTTCTTCATAATGTAATCAGAGCTCATTTTGCAGCGATGGTCGAGTCGACGTTTTCACAGAATCGCAATCAAACTGACAATAGTATGCTACTAGCAGTGGAAGTACTCTCTAACATTACAAAGTATCTGAAGGCAGAAGAAGAATTATGGAAACTCAAATACTTCACCGTGCAAAAATATACCTTAATCTTCAAACATTCCTCTAAAAGAAACTAAAATCCTTCAAGATATTATAGCTCTATAACTTAATCTCAAGTTTCAACACAAGCCAAAATCTATCATCTTTCAAAAATCCTCATATAAAAATAGACCTATTATTTCCTAGTGGACTAAATCCATTAAGCTACTATACTCTATAATGAACCTAAACACAATATGCTTGCCTTGGTAGGCAAGGCCAATAATTCAGTTTTTGTTCATTCTAGTACTCTCTTCCAGCCATTTTTCTTACCGGTGAAGTTTCACCAAAAGCCGAAAAATAAAATAAAAATGAATTGATTTTGGAGGGTTTCAATTGCCAGAAGTGGAGGTTATAAACAAAATATGAGGTTTTTTTTCAAAAAAGCATCCTTCTATATTTTTGTAATGCTGGTGTCCAAAGGTCTTACCCTAATAAAAAAAACACCTTAAAATGATTAATTTTTCCCCAGTTTGAAAAACATATTCATCAGCCACAAGGAAAAAGAAAAAACAAACCACTACTCTCTTGATTCCCCCAACACTTCTCTAATTTTCTTTCCTAATAATCAGTTTTTCTTCATTTATTAGAGTTATCTGTAAAGACTCACGATCAGGGCGCGAGAACAGCCAGTTTTGGCGTAATAGGCCATCAAACACATAACTCAGAATGAAAAATTTTACAAAGCAAAATAATTGGGACCCAAACTGGTTTTCCATCAATTTTGGTGGTAAACTGAGGGCGACAATAGATGAGGGTCCACCGTCCAGGGACCAATGAATTCGAGCAATCTTATTGGTTGAAAGCTTTAAATTGGTCCCAAGGCCTCTACATGAGGGTCCAAGAATAAAAAGTGACAAATTGAGGCTAAACCTACATGGCACCTATTTTAGAGGGAAAATCACTTGGTTCAGACAAAAAAACAGTGCTAAAAGAAGAGCTCCTGATTTGGAGAACCAAGAATCAGGCTAGGGACCAAGATACAGTCCAACTCAAGGATTCAATTTGCTTCAAATCACCTCAGAAATGCGACCCTGGACCCTCGTCTAAAGTGGGTCTGAGTTTCATCCTGTCTTTTCTTTTTTCCTATATATATTTTGGCTGCTCCAACCTGTACAACTACAATAATTACTTTTGAACCTTGTGCATCAAATGTTGAGTTTCAGCATTTCATACCGAGATTTAATAAAATTTCATTTCTTTGCAGATACCACTGAAAGAGGGGATAGAGGATGAAAGCAAGCCCAAAGACAGGGTGAAGACAGGGTGACTTTATGGATAACTCTATTAATTTTTTCCTCCTTCCAAATACCGCTAAACTTCTCATTTTAGGCCCGCTTTACACTAGGAGTAGGAGCTGAAAAAACTTGGAGCCAACTTTGAACATCTTGGGCTTGTTGTTTGGCCTCAAGTTACTAATAAATGCTAAAACATTGACATCAGGATATTAATAAATGTTGGAACATTGACCCCAAGGGTTGCAAATTTGATGGTATCCATTTTTTCCAGCCTTGGGGCCTACATAGAGCCATAAAGTTCAGCATTTATTAGTAACTTGGGGCAGATTGAATTTTTATTTTTTTTCTATTTTCAGCTTAGTGTAGAGCCCTTCAGGCTCATTTCAACTTTTGCACCAATAGGAATGCTTGATTTGAGTTGAACATCGGCCTTGACTCCTAGTGTAAAGTGGACATTAATTTTTGTTTTTGCTCATTACAAGCATTTCAAGTATAGAACAGTACCATTTTCTTTTAAGTGAAAAATTGTTGAAAACAAAATATATTGCCACAAATTCCCCTTTTTATTTGAAAAGAAATTCACTGAAAACACATGTATAGAAGAACTCATAGAATTCTACGGTCGAGAGAGTTCTACTCAAAATTTGTGCAATAGTGGAAAAAGATGTACAAATAGAGCAATTCTCTCAATAAAATTGCTTTATTTTAGTTTACATGTTTTGATATATTTGGACATTCACTCATGTACTTGCATCATTCTCGATGAAAGCTCAATGTCTTGCAAGCTTGTATTTGTTTTCTGGGGGTGTGCTTTAGCGTTGTAGAGGAGGGAGAGGAGAAATCAAGAGCTTTGAGGCTTGTGAGAAAAGATTGTAGCTCATAACTAGTCCATTTTTTCTTTCAATGTTATAGAGGAGGGAGAATATAGAAATGGTGTGGAGAGAGAGAAAGAAAGATGTGCAAGTCAACACTAAGGACATAAGTGCCGACATCTACAAAGGAGGTCGAGGTTAATGCATGCATAGTTTTTTTGAAGAGGCATTAGCTTGAAAAACTCAACTCACATGATTAGGAGTTTGTCACAAGTGTGCAAGAGAAGATTGGTCCAAGCTTTGCAACAACACCCCATACAATTGCCATTCTTTGGATGTGAGGTTTAGCACATCCTAAAAGGGATCATGGTTTTGGTTGAACAAGTCACATTACAGGATGATGAATTTTGTGATTGTCTAGCATAAGACCTTGTTTTTCACCAAGTTTTTTTTCCTCTCCTTGTGGTCATTATTCATATGTTGCCACAAAGTTTGTGAATTTTTACAAACCTTAACTAGTTCATGGCTTAAAAATTCCTTGAAGCAACCCGAGCTTCCAAGACCAAAAAAACTTGAACCAACTCAAGAAACAAAAGGTCCAATTTTGCCCCTAAAAATTCTAAAACCTTGTATGCCAAAACATCCCCATAACAACAAACTAGTATGTGATAACCTTAGTTGTTTACTCCTTTCTTAATGGATGTTTTTATGATTAAACATATCTTCACAAAATTGCCTATGGATTCATAAATGATGTGCCATTTTTGTTGAGTAAATTGGGATTTACATAAAGCTATGAACAATATCATGAAATTGTATGCTTTTAGAATTGTGAAATATCATAATGTCTTCTATTGCCAAACAATTGTAACCCAAAGACTTCCGAGGCATTCTCTTTAAAAACATTGGTTATTGAAAGTTAAGTGTTAAAACTTTGCTTCTTTATTATCTCATCATTTGACAATATTTTTTGAATCTAACAATGTACATAAATGCAAGGTTTTTGATAAAATAGTCAAGACATTTTCTTGCCTAAAAGCTACTTTATATTTTTTGACATACACACAAGAAAATAAATATAAAACCATTAAGGCCTCCATCAACTTTGCAATAAGTTGAATACAAAATTTGAAAAACTTTAATATCATAAAAGTAAGCAACAAGTATTGAATCGAATCAATAAATTATTCAAAGTTATATTTATGTTAAAATTTTCACATATTATTATTATGATTATTGATATACACAATTTTAATGTACACAAGTATGTTTTATGCTTCCATTAATTTGAAAATAAGATAAAATCAATATTTCATCTACTTGCAACCTATTTTGTAAAGCCCAAACATTTTAATATGCATCCAAATAGATCTTTAAAAAATGAATCTATTTGCAAAATAATACATTTTCCTCATATTTATCATTGAATAATTTTTTTTCTTTCTTTCGAGACATCAAAGTTGACTTATGGCTACTTGTCATTTTTTATGACAATGAACACAACTGTTTATTTTACCATACTTATGTTTGTGGATTGTCTTTGTATGGATGGACATTCATTTGGACTTAAACCCTAAACGATAGGTTTACAATTCATAAGATAATTCAAATGTGAATTATTTTTGTTTGTAAGGGTATTTATGTAGACTTGAAACCTAAAAATCAAAAGGCTTACAATTCATAAAACATTTCCATGTAACCAATGGATGTGTGTATGGGTACAAATTTGACCTAAAAACAACAAATAAGGTTTGAAACTCACAAAATGGGTCAATTTGGGATTATGTGTATGTGTATGGGTACTCAATTGAATTTGAAACCTAGAAATAAGGTTTGTAATTCATAAACCATTTCCATATGGATTGCCTTTGTGAGTATGGGTATTCATTTGCATTGATAGATCTTATCAAAAGGTTTACAACTCATAAATGGGTCAATTTGGGAAAATATTTGTGTGTATGGGGTTGTTATCAAAATTTGAAGCTTATTTCTAAGATTTCTAGTTCATAAAACATGCCCATTTGGACTACCATTTTTGTGTATGGGTATTCATTTGCACCAAAACCTTAAAATAAAGCTTGACTTTCATAAATGCAATGATTTGTGTGTAATGGTTTGATATTAAGATTTGGAACCTATTTTTTAAATCTATTTGGATTACCTTTGTGTGTACGGGTATTCATTTGCACCAAAACTTTAGAAATTAGGTTTGTAGTTCATGAACCCATAAATTTGGGATTGTCTTTGTGTTGATGGGTTTGGTATTAAGACTTGGAGCCTATTTTTTTAATTTGTAGTTCATAAAGCATGCCCATTTGGATTGCTTTTGTGTGTATGTGGTAGTCAATTGCACCAAAACCCTCAAAATAAGGTTTATAGGGATTTTTTTGTGTATATGTGTACTCAATTAAACTTGAACCCTATCTTTAAGATTTGTAGTTCAAAAAAATTCCATTTGGATTGCCTTTGTGTGTATGGATACTCATTTGGAACAAAAACATATTTCCATAATCTATAGTTCATGAAATGTTTTAACGTGGATTTTCTTTTTCTCTATGGGTATTCAATTGAACCTAAAACCTTTTTTTCAAATTTACACCTCGTAAAACATTTCCATTTGGACTTTGTGTATGTGTATGGGTATTTATTTGCCCCATAAAGCTATTTCCAAGGTTTGCAACTCACAAAAAAACATTTCCATTTGGTATGCAATTGTAAGTACTAGTTTCGTTTGGACTTGCATCACAAACTTACCCTCTCACTATTTGATAATGGAAATCGTGTGAAATTAGTTATTTGATGAGTTTGTGTTTTGTGCACATGGATTTTGTGCTTCTAAAATATGTATGATGCACATATAAACAAAATGGATGAATATTATGTTTTACATTTTTATCAAGTGAAGCCCACAATAAACTACTATTTAGTTAAAATTATATATATAATATGTATACATACTTTTACATGATATGTATTTTATGTCTTATATACATATGATGTATTATGTACTATTTATTATAGATTTTATGTTAAATATTGGATTTTGATTATTATTTTTTGTTATAAGTATCTTTTAGCATTTTATTGAATAAAGGAAAAAACTAAAATTTGACATTTTTTTTAGGATGAAAATAAAAATTTACTTGAATAATAAATAATTTGGATTTAAAGTTGATAATGTCTATACATAACCTAAAAATAAATCAGATCATTAAATGATACAATCAATACATTGAGATAAATTCGTATAAGTATTTTACATTAATTTTTAATATTAAGAAATAATTATGTTATATTATTATTAATATCATATTAGTTTTTAATATAAACTAGTATAATAATACATTAATTATCATTTATTTGTTATAAATGTTTATTACTCAACGATAATATTGCAATTAAGTTCAAAATTGTATGTAAAATTATATTTATTGACCTTCCTTAAATTGTTATAAAACCCATTTCATTTGGTTAACATCAATATGTGTTTAGAGAATTTAATGTTTTGTGTAATCCAAGTTGTCCAAAATAGCCCATGGTGAAATTCCAAGTGAATACCTTCATTGAAAGTGGGTGATAACACGTTGATAGTACATGGCACCACTTAAAGTGGGGCACAACAATTACTACAAGTGAAATCACCTCACTTAAAGTGGCCCAAAGTGACGACATGATGATTATGCAATAGTAATGGTGGAATGGGAGAAGGATATGGTCAAAGTATTTCACAAATAGGTAGCATAATGATTTAGGCTAGTGAAATAGGATGGATTATGTAGTAGTGTGTGCATACTTGTTTTGGTTTGTTGACACCATTGAAGGGATGGAAAACTCCATTGTAACCATAAAGGTCATGGACAATGATGGTTGACTTAAAATATAATAATCTAAACCAATTATTTTGCCCAACTAAAATGTACACCAAAAAGATGAAATGCATATTGATATAGTGGAATCTCTCCACCTTAGTGACATGGATACATCCTATATTACACATCTTGCTACATACAACACATAAAAAAATAAAATGACCTAATTAATTTTTAATGTGGTTTGGAGATTAATGTATGTTTATTATGGGATTAAGTATTCGAATTTGTGTTCATAGAGGAGACATTGAAAGATTGCCTATGTGAAATTTTCAAAGAATTGAAGATAGGAAATTTCAATGATGAGAGAATGAGAGGGCAACATTTCAATTTGATAAAATGTGAGAACATTTGAAAGCCACATATGTGCATACTACCCCATGTACTTTGGATCTCCCAAGAGGTATTTGAAGCAATTATTTCCATGAATGAAATATCAATGTTAATTTGGGTGGATGATCAAGTGACACAAAATGTTCACATCATGATAGGACATGGGGTAGTCAATGTTTATGTATATGAATAGTCCATGATAGTTAGGAATGATTATGTTGTTCATTGCATATATCTTTTGACTATTGGACTAAATCTTATGTGTTTGTTATTCCATGGTTTTTAGATGTTGACCAAAATGTTGCCAATGAAACTACAACAATTCAACAACTCCTATAATTGCATACCCAAATGACTTTTTATTTGGGCATTGGGCATTGGATTTCATTTGCAAGTGCATCAGTAATGTATGTAATGAACAATGTGTTGCACAAAATAGATTTGATAAGTTGCACATCAAGGTGTCATACATCATGATGTTGTCATGCTTCATATGAAAAATGAAGTTCAAGAGGCACTACTCTAGCATCAATTTTGACAACATGATTGAAACAACCAAAACATCCCTTCTTTTCATGGAAAATAAAAAAACTTCAACCATAACCCTATGAATTTGACATTAAAAACTTTAACCCTAACATCAAAACACAAAGCCCTACCTCCAAACCCTAAAATCGAACTTGAAAAACCCAACCCTCATTATTAATCATTACACCCTAACTTTAAACCTTATAAATCACACTTGAAACACTAAACTTTAACTTGAAATCTTAATTACAAATTTTAACACGTTAACCTTAATTTGAAAGCCTAAAATCAACATGTAAAAACCAAAAATTTAACCCATAAACATTGAACCTTAACCATAAACATAAACTTGAAAAGTAGACTTAGTTGATAATTGGAAATACGGAAGAAATAGGAGGTTGACTTGTGGATCTAGCATAGGTGCATATGGTAAGGACCATAAGAAAAATGTATTCATGAAACTCCTACAATGAATTTTTTTTCAAAATTTTGAATAATCTTTGTGTGGTTCACATTGTAGCCAATATGTTTCAAACACCAATAGTAGGGTCCATGGATTGCCCCATCCATTCATTCATCTTAGGTGAAATGAAAAATTCATTAGAATTACAAGTTGTTGATGACATCATTTGGAAGACCATGAGATCATCTTTACCCATATCTTCTAAAATCTCTTCATCATTTAAGGTAGAAGTAAAACTATCATTATTTGAAAAAAAACCATTTGAAGAACTTGAAGTAAACATCTTTCAAGTTTTGAATGAAAATAAAAAGAAGTTTATAAAAATGATCTCTTCTTTACACACTTGCCATGAAAATCCAAATCTACAAGTTTCCTACCTACCTTTGTTGGGTTCAAATTAGCCTCACTAAATTTTGATTAGGAAAGGGTAGGATGGCTAAGGAAATTTTGGGGTTAACCTTATGTTTAAGGGATTAGGTTAAAACACATGTTCATATCCTAGTAGGGCCCAAGGAAAGGTAGCTTGGTTAAAATAAAGGGAAATAGGTTCGTTGGATTAGGACAAGGTCGGATTTCTTATCCTTGTCCAAGATTGGCTAACCTTTTTCAATAAGGGGGTATGGACAGGGTGAAGGATGCTTCCTAGAAGTTTCTAGCAATTAGGGTTAGGGCAGGACAATATAAGTGGTGCCTCCAGGGAGCTAAAAAGTAAGGAACTTTTGATGATTTTTTAAAAAAAATAAAAAATGATGACTGAGGCATGAAGGGGTTGTGAAAATGAGGGAATAAGGATGATAATTGTAAGGAGGGGCAAAAAATCTTGGCATATCATGAAAGGGTAAGATAGAAGAAGGTGGGAGGTTACAACATCATGAAGCAGCTAATTTCTCAAGGTGTGGTTAAGTCAACATGTGTCTTGGTGAATGGAGACAAGATCTTCAAATGGTGACAGTTGTGGACAATGCAAGTGTGGGGGGAGGAATTCATGAATATGGTGACTAGGAGGTGACTGGGAGGCAGCTATTGGAAGTCAAGAAAATGTATTTAAACCTTTGCTAAAATGAGAAATTAGGAGTAGAAAAGATGAGGAAGTTTGGGGTTGTTGTGGTGAGACTTAGGAACAAAGGTAAGGTTTGTCCTATTGTGTAGCAAGAACAATAAAAACTAAAACATAGGTAAACCAATAGAGGAGAATAGAGAAAAAAACTATTTGGGGGATGTGGTAGAAAGCTCTGAAGATATAGGTAGTTGGGAGGAAATGTGTACTAAAGGAAAATAATGTAGAGATGGTGTTAGGGTTTAGTAAGGAAGAAGGAATGGAAGACTTGAAGATCAAACCAAAATTACATTGTAACCACTTTTTGGAAGTGTGGCACTTGTTTTGTTGGTAAAGACTTGTACTTATGGTTTGAGGATGGTTGCATGAGATTAACTTGATTTAGGGTTGTAACTAGTTAAGTGCAAGGAGAAAGGAGTGGTAGAAAAGTAGGATAACTATTTGTAGTAGATAGGGGAAAATGATAGAAAAGGGAGTGTGGTTAGAAGAAGAAGTAGGATAGCTAACTACAATAGACAAGGGAGAAAAGGATAAAAAGAAGAGTGGCTAGAAACAGAAGTAAAATAGTTGTTTGCAACAAACATGAAAATAAATATTTTTAAAAAAAAAACAAAGGGGAGAGGAGGATTTTATAGGTTTAAACATAGTCACACCATGCCCTTTGGAATGGTTGTTGGATAAGGGAATGGATAGGATAATCTATAGATTAATTAAATATAAAATTTGAAAGTGGAGGTGGTGGGAATTGGTGAAGAATTTGTGATTCCCCCTTCGATAATCTTCAAAGGGGTAAGGGGGAATAACCTAGGACAAGGTGTTGAGGGCATGCTAAATTTACACCTAACAATCTTAACCCTAAACCCACCTTTTTGGGCTGATTTTTAATTTCCTTGTTTAACAGACACAAAAATATGAGCTTTAAACAACATTCTTCATCATTATTTTTAGTACATGATCACATCTTTTTATGTTAATCATAAATTTATGATTTTTAATTCCAATATTTTACACAAGCACAAACTATGTTGTGGTCCAAAAATCCAAAACCCTAATAATTAGAGCATATTTCAAAAAACCTAACCCTAAACTTTAAACACTTAAAACCAAATCTTAAAACCTTAAAACCAAACATTCAACCCAAACAAAACTTGTTCTAACCCAAAACCTTAAAAGGCCAAACCTAACCCTATCCATATAATCAATAACCTAGCCATATACCCATAACCAATAGCCAATTGCCCATAGTCAACAGCGATATCCATAGGCATCGGCCATGTCGTCAATCACCCCCATTCACCCCTAGATGCCTAACCTTCAAGTCCTAGCCCATATATCCCCCATAGCATAGCTTAAAGGTGAGCAGCCCATAGTATGAATAAAAATGAATTGTGCCTAGTTTGGGGATCCCATCCTGGATTTCCCCCATTTTGGTTCCTTATTTGTACACGTTGTGGAGAACACAACTTAGGGGATGAGATCAAAAAGAGGTGGTGAGAGTAGGGCCCAACTGGGCTCCACTTCACTTTGTGATATTTCTATTCACTCAATTGGTTTCATTGCTCTTTTCTCTAGCATAATCAGCCAGTGCTAGTCAATTTCAGAAGCCAACGATAGAACGCATCTTATATGGCATCACTTGTTTAGTTGTGAAGCATGTACAGACTTGGGATTCTTCCCCTTTGTTTTTTGCTGTCCATTTCCACACAGAACATTTTTGTTAAGCTTCCACCCCAAAAGACAAATTTTACCTCCCAAAAGGATATCTGACCTTCATTCTTTTATCCTCACTTCTTTATCAGTTGGAATGACCTCAGAAAAGAAAAAAAATGAGTTAAAGAAAAAAGATATCCCACAGGAGAAGGGTGGGTCTTTCCACCTTGCTGCATATCTTGGTATCTAAGAGCATCTCCAACTGTGCCCAGTATGTAAACTCTAGATAGTAAAATCAAATGTCTAAGTTTAGCTGTTGTTTTTGGCAACCTCACCAATTAAACTTAAACTGGAATTGCATTTATATGGGGGACTAGCAATAGCAAACCACCTGGACCAATCATTGCAATCGACTAAGCAGAAATACTGAGCCACAGTCAGGTGCAATTTATATTACTCATTTTAGGAGTTGCACTACTGTGTTGCACCTTTTACTAGCCTCGACAAGCTGCACGAATTTGGTGCTGAAAAACCAAGTTTATGAGCGAAACCGGAATATTTTGGTTTTTTTTAATGAATCGTACTGTCTGGAGTTATACTGAGCGCCGTTGAAGATGTTCTAAGGATTCAGGCTCGCGACCGTAACCCCAGGTACCTCCAGATACAGAATAGCCTAAATATACCCTTCTCTAATACAAAGCTTTTAACATCAACTGTACCTTACCGAAATGCTTAAGGACCTCAAGATCCATTTCCTCTTATACATAAATGAATTGTGAACTGTTTGGAATTTGAGTAGGGTTCAAGATTGATTTGAGTAACTTGGGGCTCTTTCTTCAAAAAGAAATGATTAGTTATTTTCCTAAAATTTACATTCCAAAGAATTTCTAACTTTTGGCATTGAATATGTAATTCATAAATTTATAACACCTAGCTAGCCACAAAGTATATGATTGAGACCCAAAGTACTTGAGGATAGGGACATGTGCACCACATTATTGGTTGTGCACAGCAATTAAGCAAGTTGCAATGAAACTGACTTCACATGGGTATTGTGTACTACAACAATACCGTGCAAAATATGACAATGAAAAGAATATGATGACAAAAATGCAATGACTTACAAGGCTAGACATTAAAAAATATTTTAAAAGCGAGGTCAAATTAGGCAACAACCACAATATCATACTTCAAATTCAAACAAACAGATCCAAAGTCTTGGCATTTCCATTGAGACTTAGAACTAGAAATTAGGAAAAATCTTCAGCCCCTCCTCTCGCTTCCCCAAATAAAACCCGCATCCTAGAGTGACAATAAATAAATAATTTTATACTTGCAGTTTCTTTTAAAAAAAAGGAAGCTTAGGGTGCTGCTGCTCTCACATAAACACCTTGGTTAGCATTCTCAAACTTCACTGCTTGCACTGCTGCAGCTTGTTCCGAAAACAGTGCACCATTGAAACCTTCGCGTACCTCTTGTGGGGTATATGCATAGTTCGCAAAGTGGTAGGAATTGATCAAAGCTGCAGAGCCTTGTCTCATAAGGGCACCATATGCATCTGTTCTTCTATTATTCAAGGCTTCTACCAGTGTTGTGCTAGTGCTGAAAGGAAGATCCCCTAAGTTAATACCCAACAACTGAAGTAAGTTCACAAGAGCTCCCTCCAAAAAGCCTGGTATATCACTATTGTTAGATGACCAGTACCTGCATGCATCAGCCAATGATGGACAAATGTCACACCACATCAGTTCAAATGCAATTTTGCAACAATAACATCCCAAAGGGCCAGAGTGAAACAGCACCCACCAGCACACCATCCACACATCCCATCCACTGGATGCCAGTCTTGAGACTCAGTTGTGGATGAACCAAGGTTTAACCTTTGATAACCCAAGGTGTGAGAAGTAAGTGCTCTTATATAGAGGTAGGTAAGTAGGAAAATTGGTGACTAGGTACATTAGGTAAGTACATGGTTTATACATATGTAAGGACTATCTTCACTACCTACCTACCTACTACCCAAACCACTAACATTGCAGGTGGTTAGTAGGTAGGTAGTGAAAAATGAGCAACTGAACCAGCATGGTTAGCAAATGCTAGGGATGATCAGCTGGAACCCAACAGAAAACTTGTTTCCTAAACACTTACCATCCATCCTTCGTGGTGCACAGGTGAGTGCAGGTTCACTCCCTCCATCCAACCCACATCCCACTATGAATGATGCCATTCATCAACACAATTCTAGTGCTACAATGTTTCATGGAGGAGACTTGTTGCAAAACACATACATACACATAATGTGTAATGGGTCTAGAAAGTTGAGCTGCAGGGTGGGTGCTCTTGTAGTGAGTTCACAATTGAGCTTCTTCACACACTGCAGTAATCATCTACCTGTGAAACTAGTAGTGTAGAAAACAAACAATCAAACAAACAAACAAACACAGCCAGAGTCTAAATTTCGGTTGCTCTCTGGACAGGGGCTTAAGACTCAGAAAAGAAACCAACAGGAGAGAAAAAAATGAGTAATGGGTGGGGAGAATAAGTCTGCTTACTCGCAAGTTCCTGGTGCAGGAGACGTCTCTGGAGCGCCAGAATAGGGTCCACTGGCAGGAATCAGAGGGGGAGACGGAGGAGGGGGAGAGGGAAGAAATCCAGGAATGGTTAATTTCTTCTCCCCATATTCATCAGCTGTGACCTCCTTGTTCTCCTCTTCCTTCACGCCAGCAGCAGCAGCAGCAGCTGCATTATTGCTGTCGGTACTCTTCAGCTGCTTGTGATTCTCAGCTGCCAGCTGATCGTCCCACCAGCTGGAAGAGCCTGAACTTGGGCTAGTGAACCAGGTTGCAAGAGGTGGACAATCTGGAGAAGGAGTGGTCGGGTACGTAGTGGACGGACTGGAAACGGGTGCGTACACGACAGGACTTGATCCAGAGCTCGGCGATGGTGAATAATATGGAGAGGGACTAGTGTAGACGGGAGACGAGTAAGTGGGACTCGGACTAGAGTACGTAGGACTGCTGTAAGAAGGGGAAGTGGGAGAGGAAGTCACTGGGGATGACGAAGAGCTGCTAGGACTGGGAGAAGAGTACGTAGGACTGCTGTAAGAAGGGGAAGTGGGAGAGGAAGTCACTGGCGATGACGAAGAGCTGCTAGGACTGGGAGAAGAGTACGTAGGACTGCTGTAAGAAGGCGAAGGAGAAGAATAAGTCGGACTTGGAGAGTATATAGGACTAGTATAAGAAGGCGAGCTGGGAGAGGAAGGTGGGGCACAGAACTTCTCATCATCCTTCTGCAGCTCAACAACATCACCACCCACAACAGTACTGCTGTCTGCTGCATGCAGCAACTCCGCCGAAACAAAACACACCAACACAACAAGCACCTGCAAAGCTCGACTAGCTGCTGCTCTCCCCATTGCTTGCTACACCTCAAAGGCAATAGTACTGTCTCCACACAAGACAGAGAGAGAAACACTATGAAAGCAAACACAGGAAGAACAAGAACAAGAAGCAGCAGCAGCTCCTTCTCTCTCTCTCTCTCTCTCTCTCTGCACTTCTACTCACAACAGGAAGTACAACAAAGCTTTCTGAGATGCTGAGCTACTGTTTGCAACTTCCTTCAACAACAACAATAGAAGATCATTACATAGGGACATGCAGCAAAAGAATGAAAAGCTCACATTTATTTTTTTATAATTCACTTGGGAGGATTTTTTTATTTTTTTCCCCCATTTGCTGTAAAAATTGTTGCAGTTCTCAACAAGCAGCTAGCTAGCAAAATTGTAGGCTCCTGTTGAGGTTGTTGTTGGGGGCGAGAAAACTGCCTACCTGCCTGCCTGCCTGCCTGTGTGTGTGTGTGTGTGTGTAATGTAGTAGTGGAGTTGGTTGGTGGTAGTCAGTTTATTAATTGCAGCTGTGAGAGAGTGTAGTAGTAGTAATGGCAACTAGTTATGATGTAGGCAGAGCTTTTATAGCCTAGTGCTCTGGGAAAAATAATATCTTGTACCCTTTCAGCAAAGAAATAAAATAACCAAGAATTTTCAAAAGTTTCACCCTCCCAACCCCATCCTACCCCTACCCACCTACCAATACCCCACACAAAAAGAATTATTAGTCCCTCAATAACAGCAACAATAAACAAATGTTGTAACTAGTACCTTTTCATGTTCTGCAATTCATTAAATTTTTTTTGAGTTTTTGGAATTTTTATTTATTTGAGAATGCTGAAATTTAAGGAAATTATAAATGAAGGAATTAAAAAAAAGAAAGTGGTCTCATTATGATATAGAGGTTTTAGAGTCCAAAGGAAAACCCTACCAAAGAAGCTGCCTATATTTATTGCTGAGATTCCATAAATTGTATTTTTTACTGTTCAGGTGGATGAAAAATAAAACAATTATTCAACACCCTATTGCTGAACCTCAAAAAGCACTATGGTAAAGGGTAGAGAGGCTGGTGAGCGAGTACTTAAGAAGTCAATCAAGATCAAATCCTCACACATTGTTCCTTTGATTCTGAAACTCAAAGAACATTTGTTAGCAATTTTTTTTTTGTGAATTTGATGAAGGAATGGGCAAGATATGAGGTGTTTGGTGTAAGGGGGTTCAATGTTTGATAATAGGTAAATAAAAACAAATCAGGATTTCGAGCTTGAGATCTTTGATCATTGCAATCTTTGCCTTTGGAATACAAACAAGTTTTGTAAAACCTTAGTTGGCACACTCATCGCATTTTAAATCATTCAAAATGAACTAAAAATGAACAAGATATGAGACTGGAATTAAAGACAAGACTAGAGCTTATTTTCCAAAAAATTAAAATTGAAGCAAACTGTCACACACCCTTTTCCTGTGTTTTCTGTGTTGTTTCTTCACTTTTGACACTCCAAGAATATTTGTAACACTGCAGTTTGCACATCCAATGACACAAAAATCACTCAATTTGGCTAAGGAACTAGGAGAATATTGGAAAGTGTTGAATGATAAATATGTGTTCAATGACAGGCAATTCTACCTTCTTCAGTTCTCAAAAAAACCAGAAGCACCAAATTCCATCAAATGCATGAAATTCCTCTTTGGTGGGTACCCAAGTTCACAAGTTGGAACTGCCACTTTGGGTTATGAAGAACCACAGGGCAACCAGAACAAGATTTTTTTAAAGAACTGGGTTCTTGATGCTATTTATGTGTGGAACTGATTAAATTTGAGATATATGTTTTTTAAAGAAAAAAAAGTGAGTGGAACCAGGGTTTAACCATCGGTTCTGGTCTGGGTCTGAAAGTACTAGAACTGGGTCTGATTTTCCAAACTGAAACTGGAACTGAATTTGGAATTTATTTTTGAAAAAAATTGGACTCATACCCAGATTTTCAGTTACATTCATGTGTGGAACTAAAGACGGAACTGAAATCCTTCTAATTTATTTTTTAGAACTGGAACCAGAGGTTCTTCATAAAAGTAAAGGAACTGCCTTCACACTGCTTTCAAACATTAAATCCACCAAAAATTTCCTCGTTGATGAAATGGACCAAATATATTCAACAACAAAATGTACCAATTCCATAAAATGCACCTAATTCTCTCAACAATCAATGCACCAATTTTTTTTTCCTCAACAATAAATGGAGTAAATTCTCTCCACAAAATTTGTTCCAAATTCCTTGAAAAGAAATGAATTTCCTCCACAACAGAATGGTCCCAATTCTCTTAAACCACAATTGCACCAAATTTCCTCAATGACAAAATGGATCAAATTCTCTCAACAACAAATGCACCAAAATTTCCTCAACAATAACAACAAAATGGACTAAATTCTCTCAACAACACATGCACCAATATGTCCTCAAAAACAACAAAATAGACTGAATTCTCTCAAGAACAAATGCACCAAAATTTCCTCAACAACAACAAAATGAACTGAATTCTCTCAATAACAAATGCACCAAAATTTCCTCAACAACAACAAAATGGACTGAATTCTCTCAACAACAAATACACCAAAATCTCCTCAACAACAGCAAAATGGACCAAATTCTCTCAACAATAAGTGCACCAAATTCTTCCAACAACAAAAAGCTTATTCAGCTCTCCTTTCTCACTCTCTCCATCAGCTGATTGGCTAACTAACTGCGACTGAGAAAATAGAATACATGCCACCAAACATATTTCCAATTAATCGGATTGTTTATTCCTTTGCCTTCTTGTGTTTTTCTTGCAATATATTCTTTCAGGATTTTATATCATTGAGCTATTACTTTGTGGATCTCTGGGAAGAGGAAAAACACCAATTCATGCAAGACCAATTTTCAAACAAGCAGCTCTCTACGTTATCACCTACTGGGATTGATGTTTTTTTCTTCTTAAAATTTTCCAATTTTGTGATATCAAAACATTGTGAAATTTTCAAAAAAATTAGAATCAGTGAAAGCTATACTCAAAAGAAAAAATTTCAAAAATTTCCCCAATGTTTTTGTCATAAAAACAAGACAATTTGTTGAAAACAGAAACATTGGCAGGATTGAATTCATCATCCATGTTTCTTATTTACCCAACTAATTTTGTAGCATTACTTTGCATGACACAACTTTTATGGCACTCATATTTGCATAATAAAGCTTTGTTGCTTTTCTTTACATAATATAACAAGGGTGTGACAAACCGTGGCCTTGCTATTTACATTAAAAAGTATCTTAGAGGCAAAAGAAGAATTACAGAGACTCAAATATTTCACCATACAAAAATATAATCTTCAAAAAATCCTCTAAAAGAAACCAAAATCCTTCAAGATATTACAACTCTATAACTGATCTCAAGTTTCAACACAAGCCAAAAAATATCATCTTTCAAAAATCCTCATACAAAAATAGACTTATTACCTAGGGACCAAAATCCCTTGAGCTAGTATACTCTACAATGAATCCAAACACAATATCCTTGCCTTGGTAGGCAAGGCCAACAAAGTTGTATTACATAAATTTTGTAGAGCATTTCTTTGCATAACAAGCTTAGCACATTCCATAAGGGTTCTTCCGCTTAGCTAAGCCAAGTTCACTAAAGCAACAACAGATAAAATAAGCAAATGCTCAAAAAAAGTTAACAGATAAAATAGGCAAATGTTCCAAAAAGTTCCCAGAGATTCACAGCAACACCTGGTGAACATTCCTCAAAATGTGGGACCCAATGAAAACTGCATTGTTCTGTAGTCTATCCCTCACAGACTGAGTCAATAAATCTCTAATGGAACTCCACCAAGAGAACCCAAAAAAAATGGTTACAGCTCTCTTACACAATAATGTAAGAGATGAGTAGCTTTGGTTTTACAGGTAAAGCATTATACAACCTGTTCATTTCCAACTTCCAAAATTACAACCCACAATTGATCCCTGATGAGTCATGACAACCTACAAAAACTGGAACCAGACATTCTTTAAATCTGTATTGTTTCAGACCACATGTGTACATTTTTAAACGCCTCCACACCCATCAATTGCCAGTATGTAATTAAAGGTGTGTGTACAGGTGAAGTGCTATAATGTGTGTACACATCCTGTCTCCACTTGGTACACAATTTAAAACACAGCACAAGGTGCAACATATTAAATCAAAAAAGACGAGACTCTGACACAAATTGAAATTGGCCACAACCATAATGCTCCTTGTGGCACAAAACATGGCACTGCTGAGTTCTCCAGACTCTGCAATTGTCAGCTGCCTTGCATGCTCATAGATGCAATGGCATAATTGCGCTGCCAATGTTTCCAATACTGCAGATTTTCCCAAGGCTTTGGACTTTTTCGAACTTCGCAGTGTAACACTTGAGCAAGCTGTATTCAATGTGCATGGACCTTTTTTTCCCCAGGGTACTACTACTGCTTAAGCACAACACAAGCTTTTTCCTCATGCCAATGAACAGTTTCTCCAAAAATTTCCAATATTCAAATTCACATAACTACACAAAGCGGATTGAAGATAGTGCGTATAAAGAAAGATGGTCATTTTCATTGGACTCAAACAGACCTCAGAAAAGAGCAACAGGTAAAAAGTGTGATCCCAAAGTTGTAAACAAAGTCTGAAACAACCAAACATTGCACTCAAAACACATTTTTGGAACACAATTTTCTCTAAAATGATGCAATTAATACACAAAGCATGGATTTGGGGGGGGAAGGGGCTTAAATCCCATAGTCCTCGATTGCACAGAATAGGAAAAAACTGATCTCATGCTAGACAAGAACTAACTGCAAGACTGTGGGGGAAAATACCAGTGGTGCAAAAAAGGTACATGCAAAGGGCTTGTACTTAATCAACCTGCTCAAAGCCATAGCCAACAACCTCTTCCTCAATGTTGATGATCTCTTCCACTTCCACCTCCTCAGCCTCATAATCTTCTTCCTCATCGCTGGGTTCACCATCTCGAAGCTCCATGCGCTGCTCTGCTTCCTCCTCATAGAGGTTCTTCCATTGTGACAGCCAGTCCTTCCATTCATCAATGAGTTTGCGATGGTGCTCAATATCCTGGGTACTCATAGCATTATATGCTTCAGCATCCTCTACTTCGTACTTCTTGCTGTATTTCCGGAGATTCTTGGCAATCTCCATCTCATCCTCTGCTGTTAGAAGAGTTGGAGGTCTTGGTCGCCACAGGAACTGGAGTACAAAAATGTCCACAAGCATCAGATAGGAACACAAATACATGGCTCAAATAACAGATAGCATCCTTATGCCCACCATTATGATGAAGTAAACACAAGCTGTTGGACAGGAAAGCAAATATGACATCCTCTGATCAATGTTGAGAAACCAGGAACCATGGCAGCAATCTTTCAAAACAAGGATCTGTTGGGTCAATCAGACCTGCATTTGTCTGCATAGCAAGGTTCAGTAGGCAAACCTGGAAGAATCTATCTCTAGAAAGACGATAAAGCAGTTTCCCATTGAAAGACCAAATGTTGAAACCATTCTCCATTTGGTGGACTGAGGTCACTGATGTTGACACAAACCTGCACACTCCCAATAAGAGCTCCATGAGTGAACTACATTTTATTACACAGCAGAGATTCAAAACTTAAAAGTTACAAATTCAGCATCTACTTGCTTGCACATGAGTTTATTCTGCATATCTATGCAATTGCAAAGGAAACTCCAACAACAACACTTTAAAAGTAACAGAATAAGAATGAGTACAGTTGTAGCCTTATGAGTGTCACTCATAAAGTGTATGAGCATCCATTTCACCATGAATAGCAATGACAAATTACCATGACCACTAACTTCATCAGCCCCTGACAGTGGGTGTAGATAAGTATACAATAATTCATCCAATATTTGGGCAAACCATTATACAGATATCTGCATTCTTAGTGTCTGTTGCATTTCCAGAAGCAAATTTCTATGAAACTGCAGAGCAATATGGCAACAAGTGCAGTCACAACCTTATGAGAGTCGCTCAGACTTCATCAAGAATAGCAGTGACAAGCTGCCATGACTACACATTGATTCCATCAGCTCCCAACAGTGGGTGTAGATAAGTATGTAATAATCAGCACAAAATCTGGGCATTATACAAAATCTGCGTCCTGAGTTTCTGTCACATTTCTGGGAGCTACAGGAAGACTCAGTCATGATGTTTGCTACCACTCAAGAAAAATTAAGAAAGTCAAGAGTATCCTCATTCAAGCTGCAACAAGCTTGAGAGGGCAAGTGTGGCTCCATTCCAGCTTGCCCCTGTATCAAGCAAGCATTTCAGCCTGAGGCATAGAGAGGTTAGTGGTTGGTTCACCTCCACCCTATATCCTCTAAGCACAACACTGGTGAACCCCCTGTGCCCCAAGTTTATAGGAATCCGTGAGTGAGAGAGAGAGAGAGAGAGAGAGAGTAGAGACTTGCCTGCCAGTGGGGTCCCAGTCCACATCTGTGGCCATGAAGTGCTCGGCTGTGGCCATTGTCTCCAACTCATCAACATTGTAGAACTCAAGCTGCCCATTATATGCCTTTAGCCCTGCTAGGACACAGAAGCGCCCAATGGGAGACCAATAAAGGGCATTAGCTTGCTTCCCCTTGAGAGTTGTCAGCTTGGTCACACGCCCCACATTATTAGGGGACCTCATAGAATAAAAGGTAATATCTGGGCGAGGGCCATCACCATGGATGATGGCAAACCTATGGCCCTTGGGTTCCCATGCAAAAGCCACAATCTTGTCATTCTTGTTCTCCAGCTCAAGAACCTCAATTGGGATGTCACGCTCTTTAATGCGGAAAAGCTCAAAGCCAGTGTAGGTGCTTTTCTTTGTTTTGGTGTAGCGATCAACCTATGAAAAACAACACAAGTTATAAAGAATTTCAGCAGCCTGAAATGTGACCCTCACAGTTCTCTTTCAGGAGATCAAAATAGTCACTTCCAGAACTCTAAAAAAAGAATCCTGAAGTATACAAAAAGCATACAATATACCTTAACAGCCAAATACTCCCCACTGCTTTGCCAGTACATCTTGCAGTCGCTCACACTGAAAAGATTTTTCTGCCGCAACTCCTCTCGGCTAGGGATGGACACCAGACTAACCTGCAGCACATGAAAGCAATACCCATCTATTAATCAGCCACAGATAACACCTGGGACATAAATGTCATCGATAAGCTTAGAAACAAGCAAATTTTTGGGTGTGCTAGATGCAAGATTCAAAACAAGAGCCAATCTATCAATCAGCCAGGAGGCCCATCGCTCAATGTAAAGATTTTGAAAACCATCAACACCAAGCCAGATCAAAACTGTGGAAACTCACCCTGGCAGGCTGATTGCCACCACCTCCCTCAGGCACAAAGAGAGAAAGCAATGGCTCAGTCGGGGACCAGCTGAAATCAAGCACATTGTCAACCTTCAGTGACTTCTTGTCCAGGAGACCCATTGTTTCTGTCTCGTATACGCTGATGGCATTCTTGCCAATTCTTGCAAAGTACTTGTCCTCCCGCCCACCTCCCCATCTGCAGCCAACACCCCACAGATCCAGCCTTCAGTGCACTCTTCACACAGAATATAAGGATAAAAGCCACTTAGTACACCTTGAGCTTTGTATCTGCAGTAGTAACTACACAAACCGTAGAAAATTTCTGCCAGTGAAATTTAATCATACAAGGCCTGAAAATCTTTAACTGTGCACAGGTACCTGAAGACAGGCCAGGAGACGCCAGCTACGCCACCAGTGCCACCGGTGGCAAAGTCATCAGCACTACCTTTGAACTCACGAAGAACTTTGCCGCTCCGCACATCAAAAACATTGAGAGTGACCCTCTGCCAACCAAGACCACAACAAGTTCAGAGCCTCTCTGTTAAACCAATGAGTATAGCCAAAGGGTCAGACAACATCAGTTCCAACCAAAAAGGTATTCATCAACCTGCTGATTGGACCAAGATCAAAAAAGCCACAGTAATGCTTATAATGTCAACAGTCAATTCATCACAAGACAAGGGCAAATAGTACCCATGAACTTTCTGAGCAGCGTGAACAAGCTAATCAAATACATAGATTATCTGAGAACTACAACTGTCAAAAAAAATACCTGAGTGTCACGAGGGTTGCTGGGCTCATGGCTGCTGTAGGTTACCATGAACTTCTCACCTGGTGAGAAATCAATTAGCCTCACCTGCCCAAAAGAAACAAAAGACTCTCATAAGTGTAACTCAAAGAGACTCTCCTTTTGAATTTGACTCAACCAAATGTGCAAGTCCAAACTTATGAGTAATAGGAGAACAATGTAACATTCTTCCTTCTTCAGGAGAACTGCAACAATTATAACTAAAGCACAACAAATTGGTGAATACAGACCTGAGGGTGGATGTACCGCATGAGACGGTTAAAGGTTTTTTCACCCCCCCAAACAGCAGCTCCTTGTCTGTGTATGGTTGCCAGATATGTACCCAAAGGTGACCACTGCACAAAGCTCTCTGTCCAAAACTGCACAAATCAAGACACAATTGCTTGTTTAGTAAGTGCAGATCAATTCATACAGAGATCTGCAAAGATAATACATACCTTGCCACAACAAATGCATCACCATTTCTATTGTCAATGAGAACAACATTACCAGGCACTGCTATCCACCACTTACAGTACGGTGGTACACAAGGTCAGGCTTCCCTTGGCGTGCATCATTCCAGTAGACTTCTGTCTCTGAACCAAACCGAACCACAAACTGATCTCGACCGCGCTCATCAGTAAGCCATGCCAGTAGGTTCTCCTGCACTCAAGGCAATCCAGGTTGTTAATGTGCTTGCCCTTACTGCAAACCTCAACATCTCATGTAATTATAATTCAGATTACAGCAAAGTCCTTCTCTCCTGCACAAGATGACAGCCTTCCAGTGTCAGGAATGTTTCCAACATGTAAGGCCAATAGTAGCACAGTATGAAAAAATTACCCCAGGAGTGTAAGGCTTAATTTCAGGTGGAACCCACTCATCAGGTACTTTCATGTACTTGTCGAAATCATCAAACATGTTCACTACAAAAACATGAGACCTGTCAAGCTTGTATCCATTGGTCTGTTCACGTGCAGTTTGTGCCTCCTGCAACAAAGCACAGATGCAATGTAAGAATCTGTTGCAAACAACTATGATGGTCCAAACAACATGTCACACATCCATCCTCAGACAAACTCAAGGCAGAAAACTAAAATTTACATGATGGTTAACAGACAAATTCCTGCCTCATCAACCAATCAATCAACTAAGATTGGCAGCAAGATTTGATGGGTAAGTTTAAGCAGGAGGGACGAGGCCATTGATTGTGTTTCATTACCTGTGGAGTGTTATACTCAATGAATGCATAACCCTTGGTCTTTCCATTCTCATCCTTTGGCATCCACAGCCCATCTTCACAGATTACACCAATTTGTCCAAAAATCTTGCGGATAACTCCCTCAAGCTTATCAAACTTCTCAATTGCAACAATTGGAAGATTATCTACCACAATCACATTTCCAAAGCCCGTGTCTGTCTCTAGCACCTCCTCCTCCTCTTCCTCATCATCACTGTGCCATGAACAAGACAGAGAGAATCTTGCAAACATGAAACCTATTGGTGCTTTTGCTAGTATTCTGGAGAATCACTTTGAAGCTTACAACTTGAACGCTGCAACTTCAAAAGATCAAGCCTCTCCCATGTAGCCTAAGGAATTGAAGAACTTCAAGGACCATCAATTCTCCATCTTCACTGGAGTTTTGGAAACTATGAGCATGGTGTCAGGTGGAAGATTCAGCTAGCTTGTAGAAAACCCGAATCACAGAAGCTCATATCTCAGTTAATAACATGTTTGCTTCCGGATTTTCCGAACGGGATCCACCAACTCTCAATCAAGCCTGGAATATCAACCTCCTTCACAGGCTCTTTCAATCACTGCTGGTGAAACAAGAAGGCTCACTGCACTAGGACAAAAGATTGGCTCCAAAAAAAAACCGCGAAAAAAAGAAGAAGATCACAAGCGAGAGAAACTCAGACCTACCTCTTGATGCCGCAGTCTTCCCCGGGCGGCAGCACGACAGAGTCCAAATCCACTTGACTCCAGTCGATGTTCAAGTTGATCCGCGGCGGCTCTATCACGTCCGGCGTCATCAACCTGTGCGGCGCCTCTGGCGCCACTGCAACGTCCGCCATGCCTTTGGTTCTGCCCCTGCCTCCAAAAACCCTAACTCACAAAACAAATGTCCTCCAAACTTGACACTAGACACATCCGCACCCACAACAAACCCTTGAAAACCCAAAAAAACCTCCTATCCACAAGTCCCCGAAAAACCTCCAAGAAAAGAAAACGAACAACCACTACTCTCAAGAAAACTGAAACCTCCAACAGGAACAGCTTGAAGTATATGCCGTGTTGAGAGAAGAAGCCTTAAAATCGTTGCCGCGGAGACAAGAATGCAAAAAACCTCCTCGAAGCTCAAAAGTCGTTTAAGAAAGTCGGTTAACAAAATGGAAGAGAAACGCGAGCGCGCAAGAGGGTGAGAGCAAGAGAGCGCGGGATGGAGTGCCAGAGCGCAAGCGAGACACGCAAAGAGAGGAGCGAGAGTTAGGGTTTCAGTGAACTTAAGATTTAGGGTTTGGGGAGAGCAGACAGGGTACGTAGATCATATTTTAAGGGTCCAGATGCGCGTGCCGTTTTGAGGTCCCCAAATGAGGTCCCTTAATTGTTGTAACAGGACTCAGGAACAAACTTGAAAGGCGGCCTTTTTTCTTTTCTTTTTTTAAAAAATTTGTATTTAACAGTTAACCTAACTAAATAACTTTGATTTAATAAATATTTTAATCGGATATCAGCCTTGTAAAAAATATATGGGATTACTTACATGTAAGTATGGTTGCCTTCTATGGAACCAAATAACAAATGCAAGCCTAATATTCAATGATTTTTATGAAAACAAGAAAATTGGTGTTAAAGTTGTCAATGTAAGTGGCAATAAAATCTTGAATCTCATAAGGTACTTGATATAAATTTTTACTACCATTTGAGCATATTCACATAATTCATCAAATTTATATGCATATTTTGTTTGTTGGTTAATTCAATTAAAAGAAACAGTGCAAAATTATTTTCAAGGTTTTTTTTTGTTTCATCTTTGTACAAAAATAATGGTACATGTGTGGGTAGGCTATAAGGTTGTTGTGCAAGGCTAAAGGAAAACAAAAAGAGTTTCATGTTATTAATGTTGTTGAAAGTGTGGGTGAAATCAACTCCAATTTTTTTGCTTTGACAATATCAAATATTGTTGGCAACAATTCAAATGTCGAAAGCATGGTAATTTGTAATGTGGTAGCAATAAAGTTGTTCAACTTGTAGCTATAAAAGTTCAAGTTACATTGTGAAAGCCTAACAAATGTTGAGATGCATTATTTGTAGGTTTAAGCAAACAAGTGAAAATGTTCTAACCAAAAGGGTCCATTCACAATAAAAGGAACCAAATCACTTATTGATTATAGTGAAAACTGCACATTTATTACTTTGAAAAATCACCAATAATTATGTATAATGAATTATTTGTTCATATTTAGGGGTTTTCCATGTTTATTCATGAAATTGATATCCTACAAATTTGGAATCATTTTCTTATGTTATTAGAGTCCTTTGTCATACACAAAACACTTGTTGACAGGGTTTTTTTAAGGATTATAAAAATTTGAATGTGTTTTTTTGTTACGTTCACCAAATGTTTTTAATTTTATTATGGGCTTTAATATTTTTCATAAAAAGGGCCACATGTGTTTCCTACTATGGTCACCAAGTGTATGGAAATGCATGTTTTTCCAAAACTTGCAAATGTAGCAATTGTTTCTTCTTCAGTTGATTTATGATGTCTAGAACTGGCATTAACACATTCACTTTGGTTATCAATTATCTCATTGAAGTTTAAAAGCATATGCATGTTACTATTGGGTTATTCAAAGTAAGTAAAACAATTGGCCTTTGCATGGCACAACAATTACAATCGTTGTTTGAAAAATTTGGTTTGATTCACCAATTTTTTTAATTTTATAAAATATTAAAGCAACAACTTGGCTTCCATGGCTCCAACACTACACTCCATTGTTGACCATATGAATTGTTGAACCTTCCACATGTTTATGAATGTATTTTTTTAGCCATGTGTTGTTAAAACATGTCAATATGCTTTGAATGATGACAAAGTTTTTGTGGGTTTGAAGTAATTGAGTGTGAAAGATGCCCAAACAAGTTTACAAAAAAAATTATTTGGATAAAAAAATCTAGGAAAGGGAGGTAGAATGGGAGAAAACATCTATAGAACGAAAGTTTTTGCTAAAGAAGCTAGAAACACTTGTCAAAACAAGGTTTGCAAGCAGTCATTATGTTTGAAAAATGTTTTGAATTCAAAAAATTTATCCTCATATGTTATAACAAGCAAAAAATGGTGACATTGCAACAATACATTCTTAAGGCCCAAGTTTAGGTTATTATAAAGGTAATTACTTCCTACTTGAACCGTGTTGGGTGCAAATGGGATAACATGAGCCAAACACGCCTGCTTTTTTACTACTTTTGTGATTTTTTGGGGGAAATATGCTTTAAATGTTTTTGAAAAAATCTTCCAAAAAATCTTTTAATTTTATTTTTTTAATTCATACTATTTCATTAAGGCTTATGTTAAAAGTTTGGCAAAAAATGTCATTTTCAAGAAAACTCAGATCCATTTACAAGTCTGTTTAATACTTAAAAGCAAATGTTACAATGTTTAACGAATGTTTTTATTAATTTTTTACACATTGGATTAATTTCAAATTAATTCACATGTTCTCATGATATATTAAAAATACAACTATGTAAAAAAATATTATAATTTCAACATCAAATTAAATTATGACTTCAAAACAAGAAAAGCTTAAGCAAACGTTACATTTGTTATGGTACGTGTTATTGTGATTACACCCTATTGTGAATTTCCATGTGATGAATCAATAAAAAAGGTATAAGCCTTTATCAGATGCTTCGACTATTATTATTAACATTTCATTTAGGATGGAAACTAAGGCAATGGGACTTGGTGATGGTTTTTAAAATTCTCGATGAATTGTATTTGTCTTTTCATCTTGCAAAAAAACATGTGGTAGGAAATCATTAAGGTGATTATACCTTTTTTCTTATTTTTGAAAACATTTGACCCACAAAATGTTCATAACCTACTTGCCATCATGTTGGATCCACATTTCAAATCTTTATGAGTTACAAAAAATTATGTGGGGTGTGAGGAAGCAATTTGTGTTGCTTTCAAATATGATGTAAAAATAATGATTCCATTGCTTATGACTTGTTTTTATCGATTCAATCCTACTCCCCAAACACGTGCAATAGTTGTTGATGCACTTAATTTTTAGTTTGAAAAATAAAAAAACAATATGTTTAGTGTTGGAGTATCCATGGAAGAGTTTCCTTGTGTTCTTATTATTGGAAAACTTTATTCATTCAGGAGGTTATTTACTTTCCCATATGCAAATGCAAAATTTTTTTTTTAATGGTGGACCCATGAAAATCAATTTCCAAATGTTGGTTTTTTGGCCAAGTAGATCCTTGGGATTTCAAGGGCCCAAATTGAAATTAAATGTGTTTTTAACCTTATTGGTGTGTTGACAACCTTGTGCCACTACCACTTGTAAGTGGAAAATTGAGATTAGATAATCATGGTGGTAAAAAGTTGACCCAATGATTAATAGTTGAATTACACACCTATTATTACTCTTCAAGATTATATAGAAACAAAATATTCTTCAACTAAAGATAATTATGATTTGATTTTTAAAATTAATTTTTTTGGACAACTTCAAGTTGATGATGATTAGGTAAATCACCCAACTAACCATGTTTATATTTTTTTCCCCCTTTCTAGCCAATATGGGATTTCACAGATGACCAATAATACATGTGTGTTGAACAAGTTGCACAACAACAAGCTTGTGTCAAGCTTTTGATTTTTTTTTAGGCTTCTAAATTTTGGATGTTGGTTGGTTTTGGGGGGTTTTTTTTGCAAGCAACTTGTGTTATAATGGGTAGAGTTTTTGTTTTAAGAATTGGGGTTCAGTTCCCCCACAAGCTACTTGAATTCATAAGGTGTTCATGTTTTTTTACTACATTTATGGGTTATTTTGTAATTGCAAAAAAAATGTATATAACTCAAATTTGAAATTTGGCAATGCATATGTTCTATACATATCCATAGGTTTTTAACATTTAAAAACCCGACTCATTCATATTTGGCAAAAGGAAACAAATGGTTGAATGCATAAATATCTTTACAACTAATATATTGAATTTTTAAAATACATATCCATCTCTTCTTTATTTTTTAAAAAATGTTATGTTGATATCTAGAGTTTTGTCCCAAAATGGGATAATTAAACAACATTGCTTAGAACCTTGTATACAAGACATTAGTTAGGTTTTTTTGCCAAAAAAATCAAAATTTAGAAGTGTGCTTTTGACTTGATTCCTACATGACATTTGGGCATCTTAAGAAAAAAACGGTTACTAAAACTTCTAGGGTTAAGGTATATTGGGGGGACCATATTTAGCAAAGATTTTTTCCACTTGGATCTTTTTGGAGGGTCATTACAATCCAACAATTTTTCATTATTGAACCAATTCATGGTCATAATTGAGTGTTTAATTTATGTTGAAACCTTCACAAGTGAACCAAATACTAGTTAATGACATTTACATAAGGTAGAATGATGAAACAATTATTCATCATTAATTCCCTTTGAGTTTGTAATTGAAGGTTGTGATGGTTTTTTTCCACCTTTTGTAAGTTAGAGTTAGATCACATGCATGTTTAGAAAATTCAAAACTTGTGAAAGAAACAACAACCGATAATTATTTGCAAAATTATCTATGGCCTAAATTAATACTTTCAATTTTTCTGAAATCCAAAATGTGACAACAATACATGCTATGGAAGATACATTAAATTCCTTTTAAATAATTTAAACTCTTTTTACCAACAAAATTGTTGATATTTTAAGTTTTATCTTGAGTTTTGAGTTTTCTTTATGTAGTTTAAATGTTGTTGCAACTAAATAATATTAAAAATTGAAATCATGTGCAATGAATGTTATTTTAAACTTTGTTATTTTCATATTGACTTTCATTAACATTTATTCACTTTTTAAATATCTAACAATTGAAGATGAAGAGGAAGATACAAACTAAACCCAAATTCACTTTAAGGATAAATTTAATGTGTTACTATTATTATCCATGACACAATGAAAGTCAAAAACTACTTACAATAAGCCAAGTGATGAGTCTGAAAAAAAAAATTTAATTGGTTCTTTTAATCTGTCCCCCACCATGACAAGTACATAATTTTGCAAAGAAAAACTTTGGAAGTCAAGTTATGAAAAAAAAAGAGACAATTCTATGAGTTCCATACATAATCATATATTTAAAGGTGGTAACAAAATGTTTAACATGTTGCATGTTCCCCCTTTGTTTTCTCTTTTTCCTAAACTGTGTCCAAGTTCTTTTGGCACAAGAACACCATGCCCTTTCATTGAAGTCATGTTGCTTGCACAATTGTTAATAGCCCCATCAATATGCATCACAAAAGACATCTCATCCAATGTTGTTGGCCACACCACGTATACCATGGTCGATAATCTTGCAAGTTGTCACAAACATGATTATTTTCATATCCATGTCAATATATTGAGTTATTTTTGTTTGGGGTAAAAATAATTGTTTTTCCAAAATCCATAGCATATGTAAAATAAGGTGGCTCATGTTAGGATTTTGTACACATACTTTGCTCTATGACTTTTAGATGTGTTCATATTCCAATGGAATAAAACTTTAAAACCAATAATTTTGGTATCTCTTGCATTGTGTCACATTGTAGCCAAATGTTTTAAAATCACCAAAATGCATTCTAAAAGGATTTTTTTCTTATCATTTTTTGGTTCACCTTAATTTGCATTAACCCCAATTAAATTGGAACATGTGGTAATAAGGCTTATGTTAAATAATCTAATTTACAATTCATAATCTAGTAGTTATTTATTGGGAATTACCATAAATAACTTGGGATGAACATAGGGTAAGTAATTATGAATGTTTTTAAATAACTTATATTCATTATATTCAAACTAAATTTTTCCATATGTTTTCATAATATGTTTTAAACATTTTCATGTAAGGACATAAAATTTTGCAACATTAATACAAATGTGACACTAAAACATGAAAAATCAAACATTAGTTAAGCTTATTATGGTTACTATTAGTGTCAAATTTCATTCATTTTATTTCATATTAAGATTACATTTTTGAATTTACATAATTATATATCATTCATGCTTGTGATTTGGTTTTATGAAAACCATTCAATCATATACAATCTTTCTATTACAAAAGGTATTTTATATGTTTTGTTTGTTTTGTTAGGTTGAGATAACACAAACCATGATGTCCCCTATTGCACTTTTGGTACTATTGGAAAGCCCTTGATGAATAGGGATGCACAAAGGTGGTTTCACAATGTTTAACCTATAAGGTTAAAATTATTGAATATTGAACAATTTTATCATTCAAAAACCAATATTGAAACTAAAAATATTTAACAAATTGGGGTACATTCTTGGTATTATTGGAAAACCCTTGTTGAATGGGGTTCATGGAGGTGATTTTGTAATTTTCATACCCAAACCTATGTGGGAGATATTAAATTTTGAGTAATTTTCAATAGAAATAAAATATTAAAATGTTAATAATTTTTAAATTTCATCCATGGTCTAAGAAAGGTCTACCATGAAATTCATTTAAAATTATAATATGTGTTCAATGACATATGCTATGCTAGTTATTGATATTATGGTGGATTATGTCTTCTATGATTTTCCCAAAAAAAACATTACCATATGTCTAAAAACACTTTCCATGGGTTGAATACTAAAGTTTTGCAAATAGTTTGGTTTGACCAAAACTTTTAACAAAAAGTGTGATGTTTTTCCCTCTTCATTTTTAAAACAAAAAAACTAAAGATTTTGTATTTGTCATGGACAAGATAATTGATTATTTGGTATATTTTCATTGGATAAATTAAGTTGTGTGGCATCCACTTATTTTTTAATTGTGTAACAAACATTTAAATGGGTGGTTGTTGGCACTTGTTTAAAAAATAATGTTTATGAACAACAGATGAGTTTTTTAGAAATTCACATTGAAGACCACTTTTTAAAGACTTTTGTTCCCATCAATCTTGGCTTTCATTATTTTGTTATTTTCTTTAAATGTCCCTTTACAATTAGTTGGTTAATTATTGGATAAAATAGTTAATTATGACCCAATGTACAAGGGTGAACTATTGATGATGGGCTTGGAAAGTATAAAATTCATTTAGAACTATCAATATAATCTCCTTATCTTGTAAAGACCTGTTAAGACCTTTATGTGCTAGGTATTTTTTAATGAAAACCATTAAGCTACTTGTAAAACAATTATTCCTAAAATTTCCAAATGCCCATTTTGGCAATATTTGGATATGGAAGCAAGAGGTATGGAAAATGGCATAAAATATCGGTGTGTTTTTGCTAAAATAGGAAGAGATGTGTGTACTATTAGATTTTAGGCTTGGGTTGCACAACTATATCTATAGCTTGTTTGTTGTGTAGTTTCAATTTTTGTTTTTACTTCTAGGCTATGGCCATTCCCAGTTTTGTGTTTGGTACAAAGTTTTATCTTGTTAATATTTGATCAGTCCATTTTTGTAGTTTGTAATGCGATGGGAGATGCGTTTGAAAGTCAATGACATTTGTGTGTAGGTTTCAACAACGAGATTCTCAAGCTCCTTACTATTGGCCTAGGTCATGTTCTAGTGAGGGTTGGAATCAAAGGGAACAAGGTTGCATGAATGGCTCAATAATTTGATTTCTCACCATGTTTTTGGGCTTGATGTTTTTTCACTTGTCTTTTGTGATGTTTCTTGTGTTTTTGCAAATGTTGTACTAGTCTCGAGAATCATTAAAATAATATGTTAGTCACATGCTTGACTTGCTCTATCATTTATGTCAAGTATCACATTGTAGGTGCCAATGGTTAAGGTGATTGTTGTTTTATTGTGGTTGGGAGGCTCAACAACTATTGGGGGTTTCACCCTCTTCTAGGGCAACACCATAACCAACCATTTCTCTATGTTTCTTTTAGATTTAAAAAAAAGAAGTAAGGTTATGAAATATATTTTCCAAATTTTGCTTAAAGAATGAGACATTTCTTAAAGATCATTACATATTTTAGCCTTGCATTTCATGTTTTGTCAATGGTACCTATGTTTCATAGGTGACAATTTTAAAACAACTAGTCTATTGAAATGTTTTGTATCATCACTCATTTAGATCCAATTAACCTTTTAAAAACTATCAATAAAATGAAAGTCATGTTCATTTTATCACACTTAATGTTGATCCAAATTGTATGAAAGACAAACCTTTTGGAGCTCCCACATGCTCCAAGATATTCAAATATGACAACTATGCAAAGTGCACTTGAAATGAATGAGAAAAATAAAAGTTGGTGGGACAATTTTTTGCACACTAATTTACCTTTGATGGTTTTCAAGTTGAGTATTGAACAAGAGTGATATCAATAGGGTTTCAAATTCCATGCATAGAAGATAAAAGATCCATATAAGATGAATGTCCATGAAAATAATTAACAAGAAGGAGTGGTAATTGGGAGTATGTTTTGAAGAAACAAATTCCAACGATGAGTAATCAAAACTAGTATATGGGGGATTTTTTGGAATCCTTAGTCTGTTCATCCATGGACCAATCCAAAGTCAATTTCAAAAATAACTATCTCATTTTCAAGCCTAAATACTTCATTTTTTTCTAATAATTATTTCTTTTTTTTCCTATGAACTTTCTTAATAATTGTCTCCCATTTTTCCTAAAAAATACCTCCATTTTATAATTACCTCACTCTTTTCTCCTATCCACCAACATGGATATGAAAAAACAAATTAACATGTGTGTTTTCATGTCTATGAAATTGTATTAATTTAAATTAAATTTAACATTGACATAAATAATGATGAATTATTGAAAACCATATGAAAACATAAAGAAAAAAGAAAAAGAAAAGTTGATCATCAATAGTAGTGTGTAATAGCGCAGAGCTCTAAATGATAATAGGCAAGTACCAAAAACTTCAAATTTTGGTAATTCAATAACTTGTATGCAACAACAAAGTTCAATTATAGAAATACCCTACCCATCATATATGTATTGAAAAAAAAAAGAAAAAAAGTAAGAATTAACCAATAGTAGTGGAAACTCGATGAGCAATTGATTAATGAAAAAAAGGGTGTGTAAAGGAACAACTTAATCCTTTCGTTAATAAAATTATTGGATTTGTTATTGCTACCACATTAGCAATTTAATTTGGTATAATTTTGGAAATCATTATTTATGTTTTACATATTGAAATTTGATTGAATGTCAAAAGATGAATTTATTATGAAACCCTTGCACCATTTTTGAAGTTTCAAAATTCACAAACAAAAAGAAAAATGTCAATTAAAATCCTTTTGAATTTGACTTTGGAAATTGCCCAAATGTTTGCAAAATTCAAATGTAACTAGTGCATTTTGCCAAAAAATACATACATAAAATGCATATTATATCCAAGTAAATAGAGAAATATCGAAGATCAATTATTTACCAAAACACTTTGGTGTATGGTTGTGATCACCAACACTTAGTCCCCATTAAGTTTCAAGGGTATATAATATGCTTTTTTTGGTTGAGGAAATTTTGACTATTTTCATTTAATAATTTCCCTACCTAGTTGTTAATAGAAAAATAAATATAAATATACCCCAAAAGTTAAAGCATTGTGATCACAATTGAAAAAAAGAAAATACACTTATTTCTTTTTTAAAAAAAATATTTCCATGCCTATTGGTTATTGGAAAGAAACTCAAGTTTCCGAGAAAACAAAGGAATTGAAGTAAGGTATCTAAGAAAATAAAGATGTAATAGCACCTCAATAGATTTTGGAAGTATTATTGTAAAACACCGTGCTTGAGGATGTGTGCATTAAATATAAAATATAGATGTATAAGATGTTGTTCATGAACACTATAAGCCCATGAAATGATGATTTCAAGGACAAGGTTGGATATCACATTTGTTTTGTGGAACCTTAACTATTGTTTGCAAGGTGAAAGTAGAGCACCAAAGGCTTACCCTTAAACTTGATAAGTTCATGTTATAATTGTCTTGATCTTTGAATGGAAACTAAATGCAAAGTAACTTGGTACAATGATATGTAATATTAAAATGCCATCAAGAAAAGCAGTTTCAATTAAATCTAAAAATCACCATAAACATTTGTAACCAATATGCATTTCACCTCCAATATGTTTTTCAAGTTGATGTTCTTGCGAGAAACAAATCAAATCCATTAACAAATCAAAGTTTAATCAATAAACATTAAACTGCAAAAGAATCATACCACAACATTGATCATCAACATAATGCAACTTTTGTCAAGTCCAAGTAACATACTTTACAAACAATGACACGTTCATGAATTGTTATATCATCCACAATGTTAAAACACAAGTGACGACAAGGAGTAGCTATTAACTTGATTATTAACACAAATAAAAAATGTTCTGATGTTGGACTTCCATTAACATGCTCACTTGTTGAGTTTTAAGAACACATCTTCAAACAAAAACCTTAGAGAAACACATAGAAAAAAAGACCCTAGACCTCATTGCCACATTGAGCTCCATCAAAATTTATCATTGTAAACTAACAAATGAGAAGTGACAATAATCACAAAGTGTAACCTTTTTGTTGTTTAGGGTTCGAGATGTGTATTTAGACCACTGAGACACCAAAAGCTTAAAAAAGCTCAAGTGCATATGCATATGCTTTAACTTAAAAAAAATCTAAAACTTTAAAATTTGAATATGCATAATATATTTAGACATAAACATATATTACAATGGATATGACATGTGCATCAGGTTATCGACGAATAAAAGTACAATGAATAGGGATAAACATCAGGTTATTGATGAATAGAAGTCCATTCAAAATGTATAACACTTATTTAAAAATTTGACACAAGTTTAAAATATGTATATATACATATCCATCGATTATACATATTGATAACCAAGTCAAATTGAATAATGAGACAACATTGGTTTTATAGTCTTCAACAAAAGTTAAGAGTCTTATGAGAGTTTAAGGTCTTGAGTGGGAATTAAGAGTCCAAGGAAAACTAATGACAATTTGTGTATAATCTTACATGTTGTAATCTTTTAGGTCCACCTTATCAATTCTCTCATGGATGCAACATGTCATCAAATCTTCATCATCCACTAATGTATGAGGGAATTAATGAAAGAAGTCACGGTGATCATACCAAACATTCATCCATGTGTATTTGAATTGCTCCAATTATGTCCACAAGTCACCTTCAATTAATCAACAATCACAAATAAATCACACATTGGCTACATTCTAATAATTCACTAAGATGGTGATACAAATAAGCCATTAAGATGATAATTAAAAAGTCACACACTCCTTAGTAAGCCGCTAAGATGATGATTTATGGTCCCAATTATTTTTCCTCACAAATTTTGTCACTTTTTCAACAAAAAAGAGAAGAAATGGAATTTTTTTTCTAGTGCAAATTTGACTACTAGTTTTGTTATTTGTTGGGAAAAAATTTGCCAAATCTTTGAAGTCAAAAAATTGGAAAAAAGAAAAGAAAAACCCAATGTTAAAACTTGGCAAGTTTTATTGCAAGAGAACACCACAACAACAACAACAATGAAGAAATGAAAAAGGAAAAAAAACAAAAATCAAAAAAGGGTTTCCATTGTCAAAAGTGAGGTTAGAATAAGAAAATAAAAATTGAAAAATGTTTATATTTAGTTTAGAGTGTATCCATAAATATACAATATAAGTAGAAAGTTGATTAAAGAATTGTACTCAATATCCTATTTATAGCTAAATTTGGCTAAATCTTCCTAAGGATGATCGCCATTTTTTCAACATCTTCTTATGGTTGATTGCCACTAAGGCTACGTAAAAGAAATTCCTGAAAAAACACTGTAAATTCCAATTTCCCAGGAAAGGAAAGAAAAAGAGTAGGTAGAGGATTAGTGAGTTGATTAGTGAGTTGGTTATCATTCTTAATGGGGATTAAGTAAGTACTCACTAATGATGAGCACCAACACTAATCGTGTCTTTTGCTACGCGAAGTTCTGCACTTCTCGTCGTCTCGTCTCTTCCCCTTCCAAAATCTCTTGTTTGCCGAATCTTTTCCGCCACTTTCCTTTGATTTTCGTGGCGTGATTAGATCGCAGTTGTTGCGGCTCTGAGGCTCTGCCATCTGCGCGATGAATTGCGAGCATTTCCGAGCTCGTTGTTTTCCGTTCTGATGAATCTTTGCGCACCTCAGGTTTTGAAAAAGATTTGATTGTTCTGCGGCGGATCCTTCTTCTTCGACGTCCAGTTTTGGCGTTTTGTCTCTGGGAGTAGACGATTTGTTTTGAAGTATGTCTTCTACTTCTTCTTCTTCCCCGTGATGAATATTTCGTAGATTGTTTTCTTTAGGTTGTTTTGTTGTTGGCTGATTGATTCTGAAGACGGCATAAAAGCTATGTACTTTTATAGGGTTTCGGTTATCGGTCGTGTTCAGAAGCAGAACTGCACTGTTTTTTTTTTTTCCCTTTTGAAATCTGTTGAGTTCTAGTTGCTTGCTTTGTTGTTTTGTAAGGTTAGACGTGCTGGCGTATCGCAGGAATCCGTTCTTTGATGCGGGATCAGAGATTTAAAGCCCCCCTCAATAATCGAAAGTGAGCTGAGAGAGTAGATCAGGGTAGGGCGGGGAATAGAGTTGATGACTATGTTCTTGGTTGAGGAAAATCCTGCTTTGTAGTAATTAGGTTTTGGAGGAGATGCAAATTCTGGTTTCACTTTTGTCTACGTCTTTTGTTGTAATGATATATGCTTAGTAATTTTTTTGTTTTCTGGCAGTTTCCTGAAGTGCTGGTGTGAAGGGAAGAATAGTTACATTGAAGAAGAATCTGGCGATGAGATATCGCAGTCAAAATTGGACACACAATTACATCCATGGTGAGAACTTGGAGCTCTTTATCATCTCTGATTTTCCTCCCTTTATTTTTTCAACCCTTCAGTTTGTATCAGAGGCCTAGTTCCATTCTTTTTGAGGTTTAAGAGTTTCTGTTCTTGCTATGAAACTTTGCAGGATCCAGATTTGGGTCAAGAGAATTCTAGAATTCTGTGGTGTGTGGGTATTGCATTATGTAGCTTCTTGAAAGCAATTTTCAACATCACCCTGGGAAGTTTTTGTTCATTTTTTCTGTCATGATGGAGATTGTACTGATGTAACCCTAAATCTGTTTGCTTTGAACCCTAAACCCTGATCCTTGAAAATTCAATAGTTGTGGGTCCAGAAAACATTTTTGCATCCTGTTGACTTGGAAACAAAGTTGGTGAACATTTTCTTATTAATTCAGAGAGCAATGTGAATGGCCGGCTTGGAGCAAGTCAATCCAGAGGGGGGCATAAGAATGTCTCTTTTGACCTTGAGAAAGGTATTTTTCAACAACTGCTCTCAAATAATGTATTCTTTTCTCCTTTTGATCATACTGTATTCCTGTGCTTCTTGAGCTTGGTTCTATCAATTCACTTGACAGTGCTTATATGTACATAGACCACCATGATTATGGTTTTTCCACTACTTAATGTGGGCATTCAATGCAGGCCACAAGAGGAAAAGACATGCTTCAGACTCTTCTGAACAAAATTGGGGTGGACATACTGAGGTGAAAGGTATATCTCCTATGCACTAGCTGCCCCCTGGTATATAGGAGAGTGATTTACATCCAATTACTGTGCATGCCATGTCTTAGCTTTGAAAATTTCATGTAGTTTGATGCAGAGACGTTCTCTGCATGTCAAGTTTTAGCACCCAGTTAGTTGAACAAGTGCTTGATTTCATTCCTTGCTGATCAAACCAACTACGAGGTCTTCAGTTTCTGGCTAACATAAGGAAGTACCAGTAATGCCATTGGTGCGTTTGCTGCTAATTGCAAGCTATGTGTTTGCTGCTTCAGATTCTGCAGCTGACACAAGTGGGTGGAACAATATCTCAAGCAGTAGCAATTTGGGTTGGGATAGACCGCCTGATATTCCTAGTGTCACCAATTGGGATGACTCAGGTGCCCGAGAAGCCTGGATGCTCTCTCTTTCTCAACACCCACCTAAACCTGACCCTGACTTATACATTGAAAAGCACTTTGACTGGAGGGCAAGGACAAGGTATGACACTTTGGAAGATGATTGGATGGTCTCAGGCAAGCTGGCACAGTCAAAGTCAAACACATTTCCCAGAAGCCCTGTAATCTTGGGACTTGGGGATGTTGGAGCTTGTGAGTTGCAGAAGACAGAGACAAAAGATGAACATGAAAATGGCAGCTCATTAAGGCTGTTGTTGAATCAGAAAACTGGTGGGAGTAATGGGTGGGAACGTGGAAGTAATCCATCATTGCCAGACTGGGGGAAAATTATGTGTGCTGCAGATAGTCGAAAGGAAAAGGCCTACAGAAAGGGGTATGGTAAGTATGGAACCTCAGAGTTTCAAATGATTCTTCTCAATGCTTAAAAGCATAATTGAATGTGAAAGTGGTGTATTTCCAATGCCAGTCACTATTTCTGGATGTGTGTGAAGCATGCTTACAAGTTTATTGTTACTTTTGCTAGTTTCTACCCATTATAACTTTATGTATGAGTTGTGTGCAGCAGGATGTTGGCAAGGGCGAAACCATAGTCAACACTGGACACACATTCAACAACCACCTAACACCAGGGATTTTTACCCAAGGGAAGCAAGAAGGACATCAGCAAATCAGTAATCACAGGTGTGTGCAATTCACATCCTATGTTAGTGTTTTGATTAGTGATACAAGTTGCTATCCTGATCTGGCTGTCTTTTGTGCATGGACTGTGGCTTTTAGATTTGTGAATTGAGTCTAGCGACTCCTTTTCGCTCTTATCAATCAGGCAAGGGGCTACAGGCTTCTTGTCTATCATGATTAAACCAGACCATGATATCATCTGACTGTGCTGGGTTGTATTCTGTGGATTTGCAGACCCTTTATGTAGAACTGGTAATTGCACCAGATGCTCACAACTGGAACTGTCTTGGTGCTTTGAATGGTTACACACAAACTGGAACTGGCTTTTTGTAATTTTATCACCGTTACATGGCTCATGTTCAGGTACTTCATGTACGTAAATGATCAACCATCTGAAGTAGAGCATCTCCATGTAATTGATTGAGTCAAACCACAGCATAAGTTAGAATGCCTGATTTTAGAGCATATGCATTATATGTCAAAGTGAAGCACAACAATCTTGGTGAGCTTTGTCATTTGGTCTGTGAAAACAAGTGCACTCTAGTGAAGTAGAAAGCAGCACTGAAAGGCCATGGTGCATTTTGATGCAGACGGGGTCAGTATGCATATTGACAATGAAACTGCCATTACTTAAATGAAATCACTTATTTATTGCCAATTTTTATAATCACTGAGGCTACAATGATTTACCACATTAGGTTTTTTTTTGTATCTTGTATTGAAGAATGGTATACTGTTTGCTCATATTCCATATTCCATGGGCAAACAGTATACTTGTCAGAAATCCTCCTCCTTTGGTTCATTCAATAGAATATTCCAGACATTGTCAAAAGGTCATTGTAGGAGGCAAAAGTCTCTCATGTCTCCTAGTCTTTTCATTTCTCTCATAATCATGTTTTCTGTTAGCTGCAATGCTGTGACTCTCTGTAGCCATATGATACCATGCAAGAACACCTCATGAGAACGAGCACCTAGTGAGAATGCCTTCTTCCGAATCATAGGCAGTACTTTTTTTTGAGGACTGTGATCATGCATAAATAGGACCATTGCTTCAGGAAATTGCAACTTGAACTCAGGATGCAATGTGGTATAATGGTTTGCCTGGGATTTGGGGCAGATTATCACACATATTTGTGCATCCACTGCCAGGAGCTGATGAAGTCTGTGGGGAGTCATGGCAGCCCATCATTGCTATTCATGACAAAGGTAATGGTCTGATACTTTGTGAGTGATACTCATAAGGTATAAAGTTATGACCAATACTCATTCTTGTTGTGTTAGTTTTGGTTTTGCTGGAACCGACAAAAGGGTTAGCTTAAAAGTGTTTGTGGAGTTTTCTCTGGAATCTCATGGATGTGTATTATAACCATAAACTCATTCAACATGTTGACTTCATAAGTTACTCTTGCTCTTGATATTACTCACACAAGTGTATGTTATTGCATGAATCTTGAATCCTAGCAAGAATGGTACCAACCGTCTGGAATTTTGTCTCATGCATGTCTAAAAAATAACTGTTGCAGCAACCGTGAATCAGACCTCATCTATTGTAATTGTACTCAAAAGTGGTAGTCAAAATGCCATTGCATATAAGCAATTTTACATAGCATACTCAGTGGCTCCATTTTTGTTACTACCTACCTAGCTGGTATTGAACCTTCACTATTTGAAAACACATGAATAAATTTATTACATGTGTCACCCATCCATTGATCTAATATAACCCAATTGCTGATGGCTGACAACCAAGCTTAAGAATTACACTTCTTGAGTTGCTCCTATGGTACAGAAAGCAAGGTTGATGGTTGATTGCAAAATCATCATGTTTGGACAGTGACCAACGAAAGCAGAAGAGGCTACCAGACTTCGTTGCATAAGAAACCTCGGTATCCATATATGGAAAGTAGAATGCATACTCAATATCCTATTGAGTGAATACCAAAGGTCTTTTTAGATGTAGCATAAAAAATCAAGTGGAGAAGAAGAATTTGCTGGTCTTCCACACAGAGGGCTTGCAGCCCCTCCATTTTTGGAGCTCCCAGAAGTGGCATCAACCAGGGCAAATGGCAAGTGCTCCAGTACCAACTTCTTTCTTTGTACCACTTTCATAGCATGCATTGCCGCCTCAGGAATGGTGGGCACCTATGCAATACATTCACAATCCAACTTTTTCATCAATCCCTTCTCTGTCAAAAATGAATGCAGCAGAAGATGCTGAGTGAAAATTGCTATTAGAAAAGTTTGCTAGACTTGGATCCTGGTAGGAAAACTACACATTTGAGTTTGGCCATAGGCAGTAAAGATCAGCTATGGTGACCCAAATCTGGGTCCACCTTAAAACTCAGCTAAAGTAAATCATGTTTGAATTACCTCAATGTTTCCTGAGCACAAACATTTGCATAACTTAGTGAAGTCGAAGTCCACTTGATGTAAAACTTCTGACCACCTGGATGTTGATGGAAGCCAAATTGTGGATACGCAGAAAACCCAATATATCTGGGTAGTCCATCAGCATGCCTGCCATCTCTTTGTTGTCATCCGCCATGTACCCTTGTCATAGCCTCCTAGTTGTTTACTTATCATTTCAGCAAAGGAGCACAGATTTCCTCAACTTTAGAGCAAGCACAATGCTTTGTGTTGCCAATACAGCCCTCCATGGGTGCACTCTGAATCAGGTGCTGGAGAAAATGACTTCATATGTCATGCAAGAACTTACGGAATGAGGGGTTGACATGTCCAGCATTTGAAACCCAAATGCAATTCAACCGGCCCATTCCATGTTTGGTGGGGATTTCCTCAATCGCTGCTTTTTAGCTGCTCCTCCAGCAGTTATCAATAGGCAATCGCACTACAAATTTTCAGACAAAGCAAATCAGTTGCTAACTTATGGATACTGTATCCTGAGAGCTCTGATTATAACTTACCCAGAACAGCTTCAACAGAGATTAAAATGTCAGCAAAATGTTGCCACCGAATAGCCATTGAAGGTGTTAGAAGTGTTGCTAGGAAAGTGATTATTGCCACTGCATTAGAGACCTGTAACAAGCTCTTTGAGTGATTGCAAGCACCTCAGCATTTCCCAATCCTGGTACATCCACCAAATTCAAATGTGAAGTTTTTTAGAATAAAGGTAACAAACAATGTCAATGGAAGACAGTATCTAATCAAAGGATCCGGCAACTTTGAAAGGACTCACTCATGATGTGGCTGGCACTTAAGAGATGTAGCTAATAGAAGAAGTCAAGAGTATCTCATTCGAGCTGCAACCAACCTGTGAGACTAAGCTCCATTTCATTTTGGCTTGCCCCTCCAAGCAAGTGTCTAAGGGTTTAGGGTTTCTGAATCCTCAAGTTCCATACAGGAACCCAGGTCAAAACAAGAACTCACCTTGAGTAAAATCCACCACAGATACAGGAAAAATGGGCGAAACTCATGATCAATGAGGGGGAGAAAAGCATGCTTACTGTGCAGGACTGTATGCATTGTGGAGCACACAGAGACTGAAACACTAAATGCCCCACCAACTGAACCCCTCCTGCTGGCCTGCCCCAATACCAAGTTCCAATGCTGCCTCTTAAGATAACAAACAGGGTTAAGAAGTCTAGGCTTTGTTGATTCCAAAACATGCATGAAAAACCCACAAGGATATTCTTGCCCATGTATACAATCTGAGAAGGTCAGCCAAAAGACCCAACCTGACAGTTTGGTGTCAAGATTGAAAACCACACCTTTGCCAAATTTGTGATGAAGACCTTACAGTGGTCAAGTAGGGAATCCACATGCACACCTCCTGCAAGACTTTCACACTTGATCGTAGTCCCAGTAAACAAAGAGCACTCTGCTAGTTTGTGCAGATAAAAATCATTGCAAAACTCATAACCTGCACCACCAACATACAAACTCCACTTGATAAGCCACTGACATGATCAAGTTGAGACTTTGTAGTCCAATCCAGCAATGCAAAAATTGTTGATTGTGCATGTTGACTGGCAGTATCTGCTCTATTGCAAATACTCAAAAAGAGACAAGAAGACAAAAGGCTGGAGAAAAACTCAACAAAAGAAGAAACTTCTTCTCAATTTCCAAAAGGCGACATAGGAATCAAGCACAAAAAGTATACAACTTTGTATTCACCTGAATGTGAGAACAGTAGAGAAATTGGATACAAATCTAGAGCAGTCAAGCAAAAGGTTCTGAACACCACAAGTACCTGAAATGGACAGAGGGGATGAGTTCTTGACACATTTGTTCTTCACTTTTGTTCCCTTGCCCACAATGCATGATATGTGGTAGTTTTGCTAGAACTTGAAGATGATGGCAAGCATACATGCTCATCAACAAACAGATCCATTCAAAGGAGTTGTTGTGAGTTGAAGGTCTTTTTGTGGCTTCTTGAACACATGTATGCTACATGTGGGAGGATGATTGATGGACATCTGATGTAATTGGGAGTGTTCAACCAGATGGCCTTGCAGTGGCAGGATGTGATCTCTTGGACAGCCATGATGGTATTGGAATATGTGAAATTGTGTTTGTTGCATAGGACAGAAAGGATCCAGAAACTAATATTTTCAACAAATTCAACAGGCATGTATGTATGCAGCAGCCAGAAAGCTCTTTCTCTTTTGTTCAGGATCCTGACTGTGTTTGCAAGTGTAGCAGAAGAACTGGAAGATGGCCATGATGCTCATGAGCAGATCATTCAGTGCAGGTTGTGAGTCTGATGTCTTTGTGGCAAATAGCTTTGTTGACATGTATGCCAAATGTGGGAGCATGGAGGATGCTCAATAAGATGTCCTCATGGAACATATGTATCTATCTTGGACGGCCATTCTCTTGGACATGTCAATGTGGCTGAGTGCAGAGGGCATTGGAACCATTATTGTAGCAGTTGCAGCAAATTGGAAGGTGTGGAGCCAAGTCCCAGCTGTTCCTTTTGTGGGAGGTCCTGAATACATGTGCCTGTGTGGTGGCCAGCTTGAAGAGGGGCAAGCATTGCATTTGCACAAGCAGATTCATTAAATTTTGGTTGTGAGTCTGATGTCTTTGTCAGCAGTAGCTGCATTGACAATGTATGACCAATTGTGGGAGGTTGCTTGGAGGAGAGTGTTCATCAACAAGTTGGCCTCATGCTACATTGGGCTCTTTGAATCAAAGCCATGTTTGGAGGATTTGCCATGTACAGGGTATGGTAATGAAGCTCTCGCATGTATTGAACAGATGTGTGAAGAACATCTTGACACAACTGGAATAATAACACAACATGCCTGATGTCTTTGTGGTGAAAAAATTGGTGATTGTCCTAAATTTGGGTCTTCATATTTTGACAAGAAATTGGACACCACAAGTCCAGATGAAGTAATCGCAAGCATCAATGCTCTTAGTGTTGGTCAAGAGCTTTTTCTTTTCCTGGATAACCTGGAAACATGCATAGTGAGGAAGGCAAGGGATCATGATGATGGACAATTTCCCATCACCGAAAACAATCTGATCATGTGATCCCAAAGTTTTGTTGGCCTTGCCTACTACCAAGGCAAAGGATATTGGGTTTAGATTCATTATAGAGTATAGTAGCTTAAGGGATTTTGGCCCCTAGGTAATAATAATAATAGGTCTATTTTTATTTTATGAGGATTTTTGAAAGATGATATATTTTGGCTTGTGTTGAGACTTGAGATTAGTTATAGAGTTATGATATCTTGAAGGGATTTTGGTTTCTTTTAGAGGATTGTTTTTTGAAGATTATATTTTTGCATGTTGAAATATTTGAATTTCCATAATTCTTCTTTTTGCCTTAAGATACTGTTTGATGTAAATGGCAAGGCCATGGAGTGACACACCCACCTTGTTAGTTATGGGGGACTACCACTGCAAAGATTGTTGTAGGAAAATGCAGATGTATCAACAAGCTGGATTAGTTCAATTGAAAATTAAAGAAATTAACAAGTAAGAACCAAAGTATAGTTGGATGGCCACTTTGCATTTTTTTTCTTCTAATATCTTATCACATGTGACTGAAAATGGTGATTCAATGGGAGTTTTTTACAAGTATTTAAAAAAATATTTAAAGACTGTTTTAAAAGAAGGGTTGTTAAAATCACCCAATATTTGTTTACATGGGATATTAATATTTCCTTCTGATTAAGTACAAAAGTAGAACTTTTGTCACCCAAAATATAACATTGGGCCGATGATTCGGTAACCCCTAAGTGGATGAGAATGTCATTGCTGCTCTCTGCATGGATGAAAAGATGGCGTCTCCATTCTCATTAGGGATGGGTTATGGCCAGTAACCGAGTAAAGTGACATGGCAGATTTCCACATGGCAAATAGGTACTCATCTGGTCTGGTCCGTGCATGTAAACTTGTTGCACCTGTTTAATGCTTGTCCAATTGGACTGACACAAAGCACCGTGTAACACTTAAGTGTGTACACGGTGCTTTGTGTCAGAGACCAAAGAAGAACCAAGAAGAGTTTGGTCTTCTTTGGTGTTCTGGGTTCACACTCTTGCCATCTTTGGATTAGCTGCAAGGTGGAGTAATTATTTACACTAGTGGTAACCCTTGCCTGCAAGGCACAGACGGTTTTCAAGTGTGGCACATTTCAAGTGGTCGTAAGGTTACTTCAAACTTGGAACACCCACTAAGTCGGAGCTAAAATAAAAGCCCGGCT
>Ga0116231_10000252_pt1 | contig 82123 bp, 56 predicted proteins | sample S1TSphgellanicum_2_FD_89695 | JGI IMG/M metagenome (GOLD analysis project Ga0116231, IMG submission 89695) | Host-associated microbial communities from peat moss isolated from Minnesota, USA - S1T2_Fd - Sphagnum magellanicum MG | ecosystem: Host-associated > Plants > Peat moss > Unclassified... | reverse complement strand
GGCCCTTCTTTTGCCCATAACTTGGGCTGCAGATGTCCGAATTGCCAATGCGAGGCCATTTTCGATATCTACGTTTCAAGACCTTTTCAATGACACCAAGAACACCCCAATGCAAGGTGTTTTTCCCCTTGCTGTCGAGCTCTAAACATTCGGGAGTCCCGAAAGACTCCCAACCTCCAACTTTTCCAAGTGTTGGGCTTCACCCCCACATTTGGCCAAAGTGGGGTTGCGACATTAGGGTTATATTACATGTTAAGGTCAAGCTTTAAACATTCAACTTCCACTTACATTTCAATATACAATTTGATTATATGCAAGCCCTTAATTCTCCTTGATGAACTATTTTCATTGCCTAAGGAGAACTCAAAGCTTCCTTACATAACTTTTGACCTTCCTTGGGTAGAGTTGAAATCCTTTCTTGGGGAATTTTTGGCATTCCCCAAGGAGAGCTGAAAGCATTCCCAAGGAACTTTTGGCTTTCGTTAGGGAAAGTTGAAAGCCCTCCCTAGGGAACTCTTGGCATTCCCCAGGGAAAGCCAAGAGTGTTCCCCCAAGAATTTTTGGCCTTCCCCAAGGAGAATTCTTAACATCTCCCAGGGAGAACTTAGAACCTTTCTTGGGGAACACTTAGAACCTTCCTTAGGGAATTATAAGCATTCCTTAGGGAAAACTTAAAGCCCTCCCCAAGGAACTTTTGGCCTTCTTTGAGGAAAGCTCAGAGCCACATTCCCTAGGGAGAGCTTAAAGCCTCCCTAAGGAACCTTGGCCTTCCCCAAATAAAGTTGGGAACCTTCCTTGAGAAACTATTGGCCTTCTTCAGGGAGATTTAAAAGCCTCCTCCTTGTGGAATCATTGGCATTCCCCAAGGAAAGTTCAAAGCCCTCCTTGGGGAACTCTTGGCCTTCCTTGGGGAGAACTTTCAAGGCATTCTTCGAGGAGAGCTTAAAGCCTTCTTCAAAGAACTGTTGGCATTCCCCAAGGAGAGCCCATAGCCCTCCTTAAGGAACTCTTAGCCTTCTTTATGGAGAGTTCAAAACCCTCTTCAAAGAACTCTTGGTCTTCCTTGAAGAAAGTTTAAAGCCTCCTTGGGGAACTTTTTTCATTGCTCGAGGAGAGCCTACAACCCTCCTCATGGAATTTTAAGCCTACCCTAGGAAGGTTAAAAACCTTCCCCAAGGGATTTTCAACATTTCCTAGCAATAATACAAAAGTGGGGTGCAGTTCATTGGTTTAAATCACTATGGGACTTTAAAAATGAAATAGGTTTATTGCACTTTAGTGATTTCATGTTGGTTAAAGTTATTTCATTATAGGGGTCACTATGTAAACATCATGTTTCAATATTAATTGACATAATTCATTATTATAATTTAATGCGGTAAATAGGTTTATTTTTATGTTGTTGTTTTAAATATCTTATGTTATTTTATGATATATCCTATGTTGTTTTAAGATACATTTGTTATTATAATTTATACCCTAAATTATTATATGTTATTTTATCTTAAGGTATAATAACTTAAAATAACATAAAATAACCAATAATAAGCAATAATAGCCAATGATAAAATAAATTAAAATGATCAACAATAACCTATAATAGAATAACCAACAATAACTTATGATAGAATAACCAAAAATAATCTATGATAATATAACCTATAATAATTTAAAATAACTATTAATAACCACCAATAAAATAATTACAATAACCGCTAATAGCCACAAATATAATAACCATCAATAACCACCAATTGAATAGTCACCAATAGAATAACCACCAATAGTCATTAATATAATAACAAAAATTAATCACAATAAAATAGCCAAAAATAGCCAAAAATAGCTACAATAAAATATCCACCAATAGAATAACCACCAATGACTTATGGTGAAATAATGTAAAATAATTCACAATGGCATATGATATATATATATATGTGTTATAATAGCCTATGGTAAAATAACCAATAATTGCCAAGAATTGCTTATGGTAAAATAATGTAGAATAACCAACAATGACCTATAATATAATAACCTATAATATTATATGGTAGAATAGCTAAGATTTGCAAGGAATAACCAATAATTGTCAATAATAGCCTAGGGTAAAAAAGAATGTGCATAATAATATGTGATGACAAAAAAATGTCATTCATTTAAATAATGATTCAATGGTTAAGGATGTTTTTTAAACATGAAAGTGAAAAGAGGTGAAAGGTTCAAACCTTCTCATTAGGTTGGTGGGATAGGTGTTTAAGTGGGCTAAGTTCCTAGCTTAGGTTAAGTAGTTTAGTGAAGGTTCCTAGGTACTTAACCTAGGTTTGAATTAACTATTAATAATTTAATATTGATGATTTAACTATTAATGAATTTATTATTAATGATTTAACTATTAACGAATTTGATTAACTATTGATGAATTCAATTAGCTATTACTGAATTCATTTGTCCATAGTAATTTATCCTTCTTTACTAAAGGGTTGCCCACTTTCACCATGGTAAATTTGTTTAGTTTCATTCAAAATTTAGTGAAACAAAAAATGAATTTGGACACATATTGATGTAATGTAGGGACATTCAAAGCCCTTTCCAATAAACTCTTGGCCTTCCCTAGGGAGATTCAGAGCCCTCTTTAGGGAACCCTTGGCCTTCCTTGGGGAGAGTTTAGAACCTCCCTAGGGAATTCTATTCGTTGCCCATGGAGGGTTTGGAACCCTCCCCAAGGAAAGTTAAATTGCATGGATTTCTATTTTCTTCTTTGCCTACTCACAACAATTTTTTGATGACATGTGTGACCATGTTTTCAAAGACAAGTTGAAAGGAGGTGAAGAAGAAACTAGAACCTATCAAAGGATTATAATAATTAGTTGTTTTCCTTGGGAGGAATATTTTATAGGTTGCATGGGTTTCAATTTCCTCTTTGCTTATTCACAACATTTTCTTGATGACATGCATGCACCATGTTTTGAAAGACAAGTTGAAAGGAGGCAAAGGAGAAACCAAAACCTATCGGAAGATGATAGTTAGTCATTTTCCTTGGGAGGAGTTTCTTTTGGGTTGCATGGGTTTCGGTTTTATTTTTTTCATGGGTTTCAGTTTCCTCTTTGCCTATTCACAGCACTTTTTTTAATGACATGACCCTAAATCCACCATATTTTTTAGGACAAGTTGAGAGCAAACGAAGGAGAAACCAAAACCCATTAAGGATAATAATTAGTTAGTCGTTTTCCTTCGGAGGAGTTTTTTAATGGGCACTTGTAAGTGGGGAGACAACCATGTTTAAAGTTTTATTACATTAGGGTTAAGTAATCAAAAGAAAAACCAAATATGCATATGACAATATGCATTCTCCAATTGTCAACTCTTAAAAAAATGATATATTGAAATTAATTTCCATATGAGAAGAACAATGTCAACTTTCCATAATATAATTGCAATTATTGTGATGCGTTCCTTGGGGAATGGCAATAATTCCCCGGGTCATATGTCTTCACTAAAATAAAAGGTGTCCCTATATGCTAAATGGTTTCATTGGATTATGAGTGAATTCATTAGTTATAGTGAACGAGACTTAATGGGGAAGGAGTGAATTCACTAATGTAGTGAATGAAGATTAATGAACTGCACCCATATTTTGTAGTAATGTTTGTTCCCCAAAATGCCAAACTAAGTTCTTGAAACAAGGTGTTTCACATAAGAATATATAACCACTCCTTAAGGAGGCTGAATATGTTGTCCTTGAGGAATTCATATCTTAAATTAAAATTTTAAGGTTGGTGGTATAAGTGAAATTTAATTCATGAATAATTAACCACACTACTATAACAATAAATTTGCACTTCACATGCATACATTCACTGTTTTTGCCTTGTTTTTCAACACACTTAACACTTCCATTCATTAAAACACCAAATTCATGGTTATTTCATATAACTAAAATTTGCACTTTAGAATACATTATAAAAAACTCCAGAAACAAGATTACAATTCATTTCATCATATTTTAATACTGCATAAAATTCACACAACGATATAAACATAGAATTCACTACAAAAGTTTATGCTTCTTTGTACTACTTATAAACATGAATCAAATTTACAACAAAATCCCATGTTTTGTTGAAATTTTAAAAAATAAAATAAAATCTATAGTATATCAACACATAATATGTGGTATTTTACTACAAGTACCTATAGCTCCTTTTACTCTTCCAAAACTATGTGTCTAAAAATCCTTTCCTCCTCCCCATATCTTGTTTCTTTGGACGGTCCTAAGTCACATCATCATGATTTCAAAACCAACAAGAATTCAAAATTCAAAACTACAATGTTCCATGAGCAATCCCTGTCCTGAATGCCATGTTCATCCAAATCATGTAATCATCCCACCCCTTTAACATTACCCCCTCTATATTTTGGATATCATCCCCGAAATCCTTAGAAAATGACAGAAAATGAAATGGGAATATTCCATATCTTTCTAAACATATGTCTCCTCTACAATAGTCTTTATAGTCTTAACCTATACAACAACCAATGGTTCTATACCCACTTCTAGCTTTGTAGTTCTAACCTATATTTTCATCTTTACAATTTTTACCTCTTCTTCCACTAATTTAGTTTGTGGTTCTATTTCTAGAAGTTTTATTTTAGATACCTCTTCTTTGGTATTAGAATGGTCTCCACTTGTTCCTATTCCTATATTTTTTGTGGTTTTTTCTCTTCTTGACCCCGTCCTTTCAAGTCTTGTGGTTTCTCTAGTTGTACCTCCTCTTCATGAGTTGCTCCACTTCTGAGGTCATGTGGTTCCTTAGTCTACACTTCCTTTTCCAAAATTGTTTCTTTGGGCCTTGTTTCAATTTCCTCATCATGGCCCAATACCTTTGTACTTATAAGGGCTACCATAAATAAAATTTAGAAAGTTCTTTTGATAAGCTTATAACTTGTACCTCATAATTCTTTCATCAGCTCTATGTTGAACTAGATTCTTCTCTAACTCCTTTATAAAATATTTTTTTGCAACCTCCCACCATTCAAATTCTACATCAGAATCCTTCGTCTTGTTATTTGTCTTCATCAAGGTATAATACTACAACATATGTTCATAATCCTCTAGTCTTTTCTTGACACCAATTGGGTCCAATTTTTTCCTTTATTCTTGTGCCATCCCCAATTGTGCTTGTAGGTGTTGCAAATTCCTTTAATATTCCTTTTATTCCTCCAAATTTTATTTTATTTCCTCTATTGTCTTTCTTCTAAACTCCTCAGATTGCAACAAAAACACATTCTTTATATTCATTAATTCCAAGTCTTTTTATGAAAAAAAGGTGTTTTGCAATTGGCCTTGCAACTCAATTTTTGAGTTACATTGGACATTTACAACTCATCATATTTATACGTTGTGAATGTTATCAGACAAGTTGCAAGAGTTGCAACTCATTGTATATACGGTGCAATTCATTACAACTCAATTACAACTTTGTCACAACAACTCTTTTTCAACGATTATGTAGTTCCCCTATGATTACAATCATAATGTCATGTTGATGTATTTTTCATGCATCTATCAAAATTTAACACATGGCACTATAAGGATTTTTTGTGATTTATAAAAAATATTGATATCCATCGTCCATTCTGATTATTTGTTTTGGATGGTCTTGGATTATGACATGTGGCATAATCAAAAGTTGCCATGTTGTATATTAATTGAATATATATATATATATAGGTTGGTACATAGCCATAGGTAAATAAGTTGATATACCTCCAACCTACCTACTTGCCTAACTATTTACTTACTTTCTAGGTAGGTAGAAAAATAAGACCTACTTATTTAGGTAGGCAAGTAGGTAGGAAGGTAGAATATTAGAAGAGTAGGTGAACTAAAGAGTAGCCACATAAGTTTTTAAATTTGTTATGTGTTTTGCCTTTAGGGTTAAACTATTATGAATTCATCCCAACATGGCACATGTATTTTAATGTGAAAATGCAAGAGGAGACACCTCCTTTATACAGTTTGTGAAATGAGATATTGAAGACAAAACATATGGGTTAAATCTTTTAGTGGCACCTTAGTTGCAATTGAATTGTAACTATAAAAAACATATTCCCACATGTTTTCTATTTGATTTTAATTTTGTAGTCAATTTAAAATTTAAAATTAATCATTTGACATAATTATTTTAATTTAAATATTTGAATTAAATAAATGATAATTAATTATCTATATTGATTATATGAATTAATTAATATAATTCAGTTAGTTGATTGATTCAAATAATTAATTATCAAAATAGATATTAGATCAATAAATATTTAAAGAAATATTTGATAATTAATTATGTTGATAATTGATGATTTCAATTCAAATAAAATTCAACAATTAATCACCTACATTAACAAAGTTTGTTATCTAAAATTATTTGAATTAATTAATTAATTTTATATAATTAGTTACTGAGTTTAAGTAATTAATTACTAGATAATCAATTAATTATTATTTGAATTAATTAAATATTAATTAATCAAATTTGATTAATGAATTCATATGAATAGTTTATTATTTAGTTACCTAATTAGTTCATGGGAATCAAGTATATTACATATTAATTATTAATTAAAAAATTAGTAACAAATAATTCATTCTGAAATATTAAATAATAAATAATAAACATGAATTTGAATAAAAAACATTGAGGTATATAAAGACATATTCATGTGTACACCCTTGTTAAATGTGTAAACATTGCTTTTAATTTCAATTCAAAAATAAACTTTCACCTTCCATGAAATTCTACGGTTTGATATGTATGTATATTGACATAATATTGTGAATTCCAATGTAATGAAATATTATCAACACAAAAATTGAGCACCAATCACAAAATATAGGATTATAATATTTATTACATTATTTAAATTTTAGTTATTTATATAATTATGAAATGAATGAATGAATTAATTAATTCAATAGAGGAATCAACTTGTATGAATGAAACATTTAGTAATCTAATCTAGAAAAGTTTGAAGTGTATAAGTAATGATATCTATATGTACATACTCATAAACACTTTAATACACCGTTTCAATCCAACTAAAGACCTACATTTACACTCTCAATGAACTGCACAATCTATAAATCTTTTAATAATATGAGTTACCACATAGTTGACAATTAATTCTAGATGAGTTGAACATTCTAGTTCTAAAATAATGGACAAGTAATAGTTATGTAATGAAACCATAGTGACACATTTAATTATAACTTGTAAAACTAGCTAATTTTGTTGATTTTCAATTGTAATTAAGTTGCAAGTTCAAGATGTTATGGACTTTTACCTAACCGTACATGTGGCATGATCGTACACATCAACACCATATGCTAGCTGCAAAGTAGTCGTTCACTCAACACTAAAATTACATTAGTAGTAACACAATTGAGATTAACCATTGCTACAACTTGTGATCATGGTCAATCTATAGTTGACTATTAACACTACAAATTCCATCTTCCAATTAGTCCACATCCTTAATATCCCTATGTTTAATTGTACTAATTCCACCTTGTTTGCCATGTACGCCTTTTGCTGATTGTGCCCATTTATCTATTGATTGTGTCAACTCATCTACTGATTGTGGCAATACATATGTTGACTATACCAACAAAATATAATGATTACGCAAATACCTTTGATGATTGGGCGAATATTTATGTTGATTTTGCCAATATCTTGACAGATCGTCTTTAGATCTTTGATCCCAAATCCTTCACTTATGTAGTTATTACACATGGATTTGTTACTAATTTGTTGACCATAAGATTTTAATTTGTTCTTCATCTTCAGTATTCTGCATTTGTGGTTTTTGTATTTCACATTTTTCATCTTCTTCTTTCATATTAGAATCTTCGCTTGAATTCCACTTGCATTATGTTCCCAATATATTAGCATATGTTATTCTTGTTATGAACTTCAGATTCCATGTATTTGTAAGGTTTGAACTTATTCACATTGACTAGCACAAGGTTAGTTTCAAACTTTTCAATGGTCACTAATAACATAATGTTATTTGGCAACACATATTGTATTTTGTATGGTTCAAACCATTTCTCAATAAACTTCCTTAGGTGTGACTTATTGCCTTTGGAAACACAGAACATAAACACCAAAATTAAAACCATTATTCTAGATTCTTTTGTTGACTCTATAATGCTCCATTTCATTGTTGAATTCTTATATTTTCTACAACCTACATTTTAGCTTCTTTAAACTTCTACAACTTTGTAATTTTGTTAGTTACAACTCTCATTGAAGTATTATCACTTTCATTTCCACCAATAATTGGCATTATGTACTCTGTGGGCATCAATGGATGTAATCCATACACCAATTGATATGGTGTAAATTTTGTTCTTACTTTGTATGTAGTTTTATATCAAAATAACATTGTAAACAGATGTTCATCCCAATTTATTTTATTCTCACTAATTAACTTGGTGAATAATGTCCCAAATACCTTGTTAGTAAAGTGAGCTTACCCATGCTTTTGAGGATACTAAGTTGTAAAACTCACATGTTTCAACAAAAAAAAAAATTTCAAATACTTGATGGCATCATTAATGAAATCCCTGATCTGTGACTATAGTCAAAAGACATCTAAACCCAATTAATATGCACTCATACATAAAGTTTACTATGACTATTACAATATTAGTTTTCCATGTTCTTGTTTCCACCCACTTGGTAGCGTAATCTGTGATTACAAGAATATATTTGTTTCCTATATATCTTCTTTTTGGTTTAATTGGCTTCACAAATTCAAATCCCCATTTCATAAATGGTTCCTTTGGAAGACTGTCACTAGCTTTGCAAGACTTTGAGTTGCTAATCCTTTTTTTTTGACATGCATCATAAGATCTATAGTAATCATGCACATTTTTGTACATAGTTGGCCACCAATATTTAGCATCCAAGATCTTTTTATGTGTTATTTCAGTTGCAAAATGCCCTCATGGTCCTTCATGTAGTTTTTTCATCGCCATCTATGTTTTTATAGTTGTCAAACATCGTTGTAGTCTATTGTCTTAGCCCATTCTGTATAATTCATCATTCTTTAGTGTGAAAGGTTTTGCTCTCCTTACCAATCTCTACTTCTATTGTACCAATAATATGCTTTCAATTTGTCCTATTTTCAAAAATTCTTTCACATCCTTTAGTCATTAAGGCTATGTGTAAAACAAACTTGCATTGTGGTTTGATCAGGCACACCTGTGGGTTCTATAACATCTAGTAATCTTGATAATGCATCTACAATTACATTAGTTTTGCTTGGTTTATACATTACTATGAAGTCATATTCTAAGAATAATAACAACCATTTAGCTATTTTCCCTAAAACATGTAATTTATTGACCAAATAAACCAATGCCATATGATCTACATAAAAAACAAACTTATTGCCCAACAAATAATGTCTAAACTTGTGCAAAACAAAAACCATTACTAATGTTTCTCTTTCTGTTGTGCTATAATTTTGTTATGTTCTATTTAGAAGCCTATAAGCACACACTACTAGTCGATCACTCTTCGATGTTAAATTTTGAACCAACATGGTCCCCACAACAAACAAGGATGCATATGTATGAACATGAAACTCCACCTGTCAGTTTGGTGATATCAATATCGATGTTTCAATATACTTTGTACTTTAAAATAATGTGGTAAATTCTAGTTATTCCATGTTGTTTGGGAAACTATAGTTGAAGGATGTTAAAATGGTGCATGATTAGGGGAATAACACTATTACCATATAAGGGAATGGGATAGTAGAGGAACAATTATAGTCATAATTACAGTCACCAAATGTTTGAGAGGTGAAGTAAGAAGACTAGAAGTGTTAATGTGTTACGATTATCAAAATGGCATCACAAATGAAGAAGATATCATCTTTGCTCCAAAATTAAAATTGTTCTCCATAGGAACAATCAATTTACCTAAAACAATTCAATATGTGAAAACCACGTATGTGGAGATCATGGATATAGATGTGAAAACTAGTATTTCAAAAAAGAAGATATTTGGCAACAGATATGAACCAAAAGTAGCTTTGGAGGATAAATTGTATCTGGAAACATACTACAAACATCAACCATGGAGTGTGGCAATGGATGAAACTCCAACAAACATCAAAGCACAAGAATTGTAGACAACTGGATGGATGTTAACTAAATATCAAAAACTAATGAAGTTTAATATGGGATCTAATGCAAAACCACATATGGCAAAGATTAATGCATGGTTGGAAAAAAAAAGGTGTTGGAATTGGAGCAATTGTGAAGGAATTCAAAGATGTTTTTGCATGGACATACAGAGATCTAAAAGGGATTCCATTAGAGCTCACATAACACTGAATTGAGTTGGACACTATTATACCATTGACACATCAAGCCAAGTACAGATCATTAAATCCAAACTATGCTACAATAGTCAAACATGATATAAATAAGTTGTTAGCAAATAGATTTATTCAATTTGTAAAGGAAACTACATGGTTGTCACTCATAGTAGTAGTACCCAAGAAAAATGGCAAGCTGAGAATCTGTATAGATTTCAAAAAACTAAATGTAACCACAAAAAAAGATCCATACCCATTATTTTTTACATATGAAATGTTAAACATGGTAGTAGGGTATGAGGCATATTCTTTCTAAAATGGATATTCAAGATATCATCAAATCTCTATAGCTCCAAAGGATAAATACAATACTATATTTGTTACAAACTGGGGGGTTTTATATGGAAGGTGATGCCATTTAGAGTTAAAAATGGACCTCCAACGTATCAGAAAACTGTTACCAAAACATTCAAAGAGTATTTGGACAATTTTATGAAGATATTTTTGAATGATTTTATAGTGTTAGTGACATGGAAAGTCATTTATAGAAGCTCATACTATGTTTTCAAAAGTGCAAAGAATATGACATTAATTTGAATTTAAACAAATGTGCATTTATGGTATTTTCAAAAATGATATTGGGTTTTATTATTTCCAAAGAAGGGAAGTTAGCAAATCTAAAGGAAATACAAGTAATAATAAACATGCCACCACCTAATAATCCCCAACAAATTCAAATATTTAATGGGATGGCATAATTTTACAAATGTTTTATCAAAAACTTTGTTACTATTATGGCACCTATCACTAAACTAACTAAAAACATAAAAAAAATTCTTTGGACAAAAGAATGTTAGAAGGCATGAGAATTGATTATACAAACATAGTTATGTAAGGAATGCCATGAACATATATTTTCAGATTTCTGATTAACCCCGTTAGTTTTGTGGTTGTTTGATTTGTCATCCTTAGATTATATGGTGCAGGTTTAAGCTTTGGAAGCCCCAACCTAATTCTTAATTGTTCAATGATGATATTAATTCTAGAACCTCCATCCAATAACACATCCTCTATTGTATTCTTCCCGATCTATACTTGGATAATTGTCATATGATTATTTATTGTTACAACAACTATCCCTACCTTTAGTATTGAAAAACCAACTTGTTTATCTATGGTGTTCTATTTAATTTTGAATTTTCTCTGGTTTTAGCTTCTGCCAAAATATTTTTTAACTTAGGAGCAATTATAAGCAACTATCCCAAGTTCAAAGTATAATTTGTTCCTAGCATATGCTTACCAATATCTAGAAAAATCTCTTTTACTATGATCAATTTATCTTATGAATTTATTACCTCTTATGATTTTTGTGCTTCCACATGAGTAGTTTTTGGTATACCCAGCCAGGTTGTGTTCCATCCCTCCATGGATGTGGATGGCCCTTTTGTTTGGGTTTGTGTTTTCTAAATTTGTTGAATTGTCTCCACCATTGATTTCTTCAAGTGCTTTTTTTTCTCTTAATTAATAACATGTTTTGCTTTCCTTGGCTTTCTATCCTTGAACACATGTTCTTTAGTTGTGGTAACATTACATCCACCACATTCACATTTGCAATAGCTATTTGTGCCTTAACAACAGATTGAACCTTTGCTACTATCACAAATTTCCCATGAAACGTTTTTTGCATCTTAGTAAAATTTGGACAATTTATCATTTTATGTCCATTCAAACCACACATGTGGCATGCATATGAAAATATATTATGTGGTTTTTGACTTGGTTGTGCTGCCTTTGTGGTTGCCACTGTGATTTGTTGTTTCTTTTTTTTGCATGTATTCGCGTTGTGATTGATCATCCCATAATTTGTGTAATGTTTGTTAATCTTCCTTGTAGTATTATGTGTTTTCACTGGTGCTACTTGTTTGGTACTTTGTGGTATTGAAAGTGCACTCCTTGGCTTTTACAATAGTCATGTCTTCTTCACACAACATTGTCCCCTCCTTATGTTGTTGTGATGTTGACTGCTTCATCCCTACAATCATAATTTTGAAGTATGATTACAAACCTATTTTAAACATAATAATTAGTAGACTATTTATGGTTGGTATTTGTAAACCATGAGCCATCTTTTAAATCCGTTCATAGTAAACCCCCACCTTCTTAGTTTCCTCCTATTTCATGTTCTTTAGTTCCATGTATATTTGCTCGTCATTCTAAGTCTTTTGATGATGTTTGCAAAATGCTTGTGTAAGTTCCAAAAAAATACAGTTAAAGAATTTTGACATGTAATTTTGACACTACTCTTATGTTGTATCTTTTAATTTATAGTTAAACGCATTGATGATATACTTTTTAGAAGTCTCTATATTTGTTTTTATTACAAAATTGAACATTCTAACATGAGCATTTGGATCAACATCTTTTCTGAAATCATGATACTTAAGAGCTACCTTGTTTGGCCTAACATAATGGCCATCTCTATAATTAGGAATTGGTGTAATTATAATAGATGGTTTTTGATATCCTCTTTTTGGATTCATTGCATTAGCACTTTTGTACCCTCCAACATCCATTGAACTCATCGGTGGTTGGTTTGTAATCCTATACACATGAATAATCAATATTAGATTAGTAAACACCATTTGAGGTGTCCCAACAACTCTGGTAGTTGTTGTTGGTAATGTTGAACTCCCATTTAGTTTCCTTCTTGTCAAGATTCCACCCGATCCACTACCCAATTTTGTTGTAGATCCAATTTGTGATTGAATAATCCCTATTCTAACAAATTGTCTCCAGGTTTCAACAATTGTTGCTTCTAACACTATTGGTGAAATTATGTTGACTTGAGGTCGACAATTTTCCATTCTGTGGTTGTCCATTGGTATCCTTTGTGGTGCAAAATGTGGATGTGAATACACCTCTGGTTTTCTACTCCTCATCTGAATAGATGAATGAATTTGTCAACTTTGTGGTCCTAATTGGCTTCCCAACTCCATGCCTTTCAATCTATTTCACACTACATGAATTCCTAGATCCTATTCGTGTAGTTGATCCATTAATGTTCCTTCCACATTTTATATCTCCACATGTCTAGGAATACTTATTTTGATGTGAAAAAACACAAAAGGACAATCCGTGATTGCATGTCTTTCCTCACATAATACATAGGCCCTTGAAAGTAATATGAATATTTCTGAATCCACATATTCACGATCTCGTGTTTTGGGCATGCACTTTGTTTGATCCAACCTTGGATTCCCTTGATGTGAGTATGATTATGGTACTTCATCCAACACATTCACCTATGCCTTTACATATTCAAATGATCATAGGTAATTTTCCTTAATTTCTTCAACCACATTGATATTGGTGTTTTCTTTCACTTCCCAATATTCCATTAGTTCATAATAATCTAGAGATGCAGACTGATACATAAATTTGGGTTGTATACCTCTTGTAACATCCTTTCCTCGATTAATCACTAATTCTAGACTTGAGATTTCTTGCGGTTGATCAAGTATTATATAAGTCCTTGTTCCTTTTTTATCTTTTCAACTTTGAACCACATATTGTGGTTGAAAAGTATACTGCACCCATTCATTTGGATGGGTAATTGACTACATCTTTTTCCATGGAGATCATCATCTATAATTGTGCCTTCTCTAAAGACCCCCGGTCCATATTTCATGCCATACCACCTTTTATGGTATAAACAACCTATGCCCTATAGGTCTTTTCTCTATTCTCAAAACTTGTTTGTCCAACATCAAATTTTGATATGGGGTTTCTATAAGCTTTGCATACTCCTTTCCATTTTCAAAATTGTCTTCTGTTTGTTTTTCAATAATTTACCAATTTGCCTCAAAGTTTAATTATCATTGTAAACTCTAAGTCACCATCTAATTCATCTTGTTTGACAATTCTTCATCTTCAGAGTCTATAAATCATTTTGTAGTCCTTATGGCGTCAACCATTTAGACCTCTAATGCTTTCTAACATACCCCTTTAAATTCTAAATTGAAAAAAAAAACATTATTCATCTATAATGTAACAACAAAAATTGTAAAAAACCTTTTCATTACTGTTTAAAAAATAGAAAAAAATTCCTCACAAGATGGTTGCCAAATGGTAAAAGTGAAATTTAATTCTTGCAAACTTATTCCACATTATTATAACAACATATTTGCATTTCACATGCATACATTCACTATTTTTGCCTTGTTTTTCAACACACTTAACATTGCCATTCATTAAAACACCATATTCATGGTTATTTCATATAACCAGAATTTGCACTTCATAATACATTATAAAAAATTGCAAAAACAAGATTATAATTCATTTCATCATATTTGATACTACATAAAATTCACACAACAATATAAACATATAATTCATTGTAGAAATTTGTGCTTCTCTATATTACTTATAAACATGAATAAAAATTATAATAGAATCCCATGTTTTGTTGAAAAAAATCAAAACAATGATTGAAATATGTGGTATATCAAAACATAATTTGTGGTTTTCTACTACAAGTTCCTATAATTCCTCTTATTTTTCCAAAATGTGTGTCTAAGAATCTTCTCCTCCTCTTCCCTAGATCTTCCCTCTTTGGCTAGTCCCAAGTCACATCATCATGATTTCAAAACCAACAAAATTTCAAAATTCAAAACTATAATGTTCCATGAATAGTCCCCATCCTAAATGCTATGTTCATCCAAATCATGTAATCATCCTACCCCCTTAATAGTTGGCTAGGAGGTGTGGGGCTACGGTGTTTCAATTTCATGCCATCAACAAAGTTAAGCTTCCACTTAAGGCTAAGGGAACTTCCATTCATGATAATAATGAGAGACTTGTTGAAGGGGTGGCACATGCTAGCCTCAAGTTGAGACTTTAATGTTTCCATTTTCCCACATATGTGCTTGAACTTTGCAAAAATTTAAGATTATAAGTAGTCATTATCTCCCACAACATGAAATAAAACGCCAATAACTTTCAAGATTTCACTAAGGACAAACTGCGAAGGGGTCAAAGGAGCCAATGGTGTGTATGTGGTTAGACTTTGTGATGCCTTGGATGGCCCGAAGGATACTAAATCCCTAATTGCTTTTGGTGTGGGCTTGGGAGAAGGAATGCCACCATCCCAAGCTGTGAATTGCATGTTGAAACAATAGTCCCAAGTGGAAGGTTAGGCCTCATCTTCATAAGCACAATAATTTAATGTTTGCATAGGTTGCATTTTTGTGCCCACGAGCAATCACAAAATGCCCATTTGAAGTAGGGATTCATGATTCTATGTTATACATCCTTGTGTGATTACAATTGCATAATTGTTGGTTTTGTGCTTTCGGACATGGGGAAATGGATGTGCAAACATAAGATATCTTGTGCTAATCACCATGTGTTGGACAAATACTTTTCTATGCATTGAATGTAAAGGAACCCTCTCCATTTTCACATGCCCATGTACTAGTAGTGAGTGTCCATGTTGGAAACTGATTGATGATTCAATTAGTCTAATATTTGGTCTTCCAACTTGCACTTCATGTTTTTCAACCTTTCCTTCAAGCTCCCATGATAAGCCTTTATAGCTGCATTAGTGTCTTGGTTGGCATACCACATATTCTTTGCACTTGTGCACCACATGTTGACTTTTGATGCCTATATGCATCAATGTAATAAAAAATGGATTAACTGATGGATAATTGGTGCCGAACTAGCGAAGTTTATTCAAGGCCCCTCTTTCAACTTTAACTTGTGTTAGGCATGTTCCCACGTGTACTCCAACCTCTCTTAGGTTCATGACATCCCCCATTTCAATGAAGACATGTGAACAAGCCACAAGGTCAATAATTTTCTTAAAAGAATGCTTTAGCTAAGTTTGATGAACGTGCCAAAGGTAGAAGAACATGATCAAATGTGGAAAGCACACATTGCACATGAAGATGATTAGGTATTTTTTTTAGAGACCATCTAGAAATACCAAACCAAATTGAACATTGCCATTAATTTCCCTAGAAAATCTATGTTTTTCGTCAAATTGAATTTACCTAGTCCTTGCTCCTTGGGAAATCTATCCTTGGAACCTTCCTCCTTGAATTGCATTTCCAAGAACTTAACCCCCCCCCCCAAGTAGATGGTGGTGAACTATATCTTCGAGAATTTTCGGGCACAACAACACATGAATATTTGGAATTTCTTTCTTCAGGGGAATTCATTTTAATACATATATATTGCCTTCTCGAGGGAAGGCCATCCACCCTATCCATAATCATCTTGGGATATGTAAGAGTTATACTTATTTGATTGTGTTTATCTCTACATTAACATGGTTGACAATAAATGCATTAAGATTTCATTCAAAAAAATAATGTTGGAGTTTGGCTTTCAATGTTGTCAACCATTGTTGAAAGTCCACATTCTTGTTCCAAATGGATACAATCTACCCCACAAGAATTCCATTTTGCCACTTGTTGAAGAACATGAATGTATATAGTGGGAATTGCAATAAGCAAAATGTTCATTGGCTAGGAAGACCATGTTGATCCAAAAGAGACGAGACATTGAAGGAAAATTGGCAATAATACCTTCTTATCATTTGTTCCAAAAGTTACATCATAAGCAATAGCCTTTTCATGCCATAGATCCACCATTAGTTTTTTATGGTACGGAGTTTAGATGCTAAGAATAGATTTGAGGCTAGATGATTTTGAACCAAGTAGTTCTTACTAGAAGAAAAAAAGTTTTTGGGATTTGCATATGCTTAGAGCCTAACATTAGTTGTGACATCCCTGTGGCATTTGTACTCCAAAATAACATACAAATCCATAGGCATTGTGAATATCATGTGGGAGGACAAAATGACTACGAATCCATGATTCTTTGGTGGGATCTTCATCAAAATAAAGTGTTATTCATGTTTTACTATGATTTGCATGGCGGATTAACCAAGCCTAACATTGTCCATGATCCAATCTTTCATGGCATGCCCCAATCATGGCACATATTCTAGGTGCATACCTTTAAACATTGTGGCTTGATGGCCATTATGGCTTGATGAACAATTTAGTTCTCAACATGTTCCATGCTATAACAGTGTAGAAGTCCAAGGTCAAGTGCAACACAACTTTGCCCAACCCTAAAGGCACATTGATAACCAATCTTGATGGATTTGTTGTGCATTCATTTGTTCTTCTTGGGTCGACTTCCTGGTCAATCCATTGTCGGAGGATTTTCATTTATTCATTTTCAAGCCCAAATGCATAATGGTATGCCAACATTGTGAGACAACTATTGATTCTAGGCACTTGGAATGAACCAAAAGGAACTGACGTAACTTTCTTTAAAACAAATTACATTTCTTTCCCAAGTTGATTGCACTTGCCATCTATAGAAAATCAAGTACTTTTGACCATGGAATGACTGTGTATGAACAATATTTATGAAAGCCATACCCATTTTTTTGCTTCATCACCTAGTGGAATTTGCAGTAGCTAAAGCGACCCTAGGGAAAATGATGTAATTCAATGTAAAAACATGCAAAGTTTCCACTTGGTGTATCAACTTGACCAAAAAATTTCATAGATATAACATTAACTTAAAAATTCGTCATTCTTACAACAACACTAAACAAAATTGAACTACAAGTGTGCAACATGGGAAAAAAAAAAGGGAGAACTTCCATTTGGATTGTGATAATGATTAAAATACAACAAATATAAGTGGAAAAAATTAAAAGAGATTTTGCCTTGCTTGAAAGGTGCAAATTCCTTTTGTCCATAGGGTTTAAAAAATTTGATGTTGTCAACTTTGTATTAGTAATAATGAGATCAAACATTGTCATATCACAAACTTTGATTTTATTCCCAAAAAATGGATGGATATTTTTTTTTCAAAGGAAATCATTGGATGTCAAACAATCGAATGTGCCATCTGAGTAGGTTTTATGAGCACTTCATGGAAACATTATGCTTTGAAAACAATGATAACTTTAAAAACATTATGGGGTTCCCCAAAGAGAAAATGTGTCCCCAGGGATGCATAGTGGTTTAGGAAAATATGGGGCTGAGGGGGGGATGTAGGATGGGGAGAAAATGTTCCTTGGGGAAAAGGTGGGCCTGTAAAGGGGATAGGGTTGGGGAAAGGATGTGGGATGAAGAGAAGACGTTCCTTAGGGTGATGGGGTTGAAGAGAAGGTGTTCCTTGGGGAGAAGGCGAGCCTAGTGAAGGGATGAGCTTGTGAAAAGGATGTGGGCTGAAAAAGACCTTCTTCAAGGAGAAGGTGGGTTCGAGGAGAGGATGTGGGCTGAGGAAAAAACATTCCCTAGAGAGAAAATGTGTCCTTGGGGAGATGGAGGGGGAGAAAACATTTCCTAAGGAGAAGGCGAGCTCGGGGAGGATATGGGGCTAGGGAGATGATATGGACCAGAAAGAAGTTGAGTCCCTAGGGATGGGCAATGACTGAGGAGGAGATGGGCTTGGGGCGATTCCCCAGGGAGGAACTAGGGCGAGGGAGAAGGTGGGCCCAGGTGCTGTTCCCAGGGAGATGGCGCCAGGGAGAAGGTGGGCTTGTAGGGGGTGATGATCTAGCCCAAGAAGAATGCGATCCTTGGGAGTCGGGGACAAGAATTTGGAACAATAGATAAACGAGAAAAAAGTTGTTTGTGAGGGACCTGGGGTAAGGCTAGGTTGTGGCGAACAAGTCCAAAAAGCAGCGGGTGGGCTTCAAGGGGTGAGGGTCCAACCAGGTTTGGTTCACCAAGGCGAGCCTAGTAAACAACGAGGTTCGGATCATTAGGTCCACAACCCTGACTATTAGAACATGTCGCAGACCACACACCATATTTAATTCATTGCTGCTGTTTAGTGTTTGGCTCACTCCACCGCAAACACACGTGAGACACACAAAACTAATAACTTACTAGGCACAGAACCAATAACTTACTAAGCACAGTCATAATCCTCCGATGTGAATATTACTCACACATGGCCAGGTTGAACGAACACCTACAATGATACCTTCGCCTTCTTGAGTGAAGCCTCTTAAATGGTTAGATTTCAACCTGGGAAACCTTAAATGTGGACTTTGAACAGTGATTTACTACTAGAGACCAAATATTTATAATTTTCAAAAGGAGATAAATAAATATGTAAGGGGAGTTTTAACCGTGGTGTACTGTACCACTCAGTGATTGTTTTTTCAATTTTCTCATGTAGCACCATTGGCTAGCATCCCAAGAAGGATTTAGCATTAAATGGCAACATGACAGGCAAGGCAATAAATGTTTTTTGTGTTCCTACTTTTATTTCGTGACCTACAGGAGGAGGGCCTCTAAATCTGAGGAAACCAGCTCAAAACCTCTACTTTATTGGCGATTTTTTTTTCAAATTTTCAAAAAATCTGTGACAAAGTATTCCCTTTAATAATAAAAATCGCATTTTGGAAAGATTTCGCCAAAAAAAAAAAAAAAACTGGTACCACTGTAGTGCTGGTTCACTAGGCCAAACTAGGGGGCCTTGGGGTGAACTAGCACCTCGAATCTTACCTGCTCCTTCTTGATTGAGGCCTCTAAGTACCTATATTTAACCTGGGGAAATGTTAAATTTGTTTTCACCATGGGGCGCCAACTAGGGACCTTGGAGTAAACCAGAACCTAGACTGGTGGTTTGGTAAAATTAAATTAAACATTTCCCAGGCTTAAATGTAACAGTTTAGAGGCCTCACTCAAGAGGTGCAGGTACCATTTATATGTGGGACATTACCCTTGTCACTAGTTTGCATTATCTAAAATCTCCTCCTTTAAATATACGTTACTTGCCTTTATGGGCACCTACTTGGCTTAGCATGGCCGGAGTCCTGAGGTCCCACAACACAACAAGGGCAAACAGAAACAAGAGACAATCGAGAAAAGAAAATAAAGACACAAATGATCACAACACACAGCACATAATAAGTACTATTTAAAGCATGTGTTAAATTACCCAAAAAATAATAGCTGGCTGCTTAAGTAACTTTCATGTACTCCTCCAAATGGAGTAAAGTTAACTGATAACACAAAAAAGGACCGCAGTTTGATGTTTGGTACTTTCCAAAGGCCACCGAAATCATAACTACTAAAGAAACTATAAAAGTATAAATGCTGTTATGAGAAGTCAATGATGACAAGTGGTAACTTAATGGCAAAATCCAACTGGAGGCTTTATTTCCGGCCATTGGAGATCATCTCTTTTTTAATGCTGCACCAATACATATACCACCACATACTACTACACGCTTAAATTAATAAGGTAAAAAAACTTTTCTCTCATCACTGTGTTGCGTGTAGTAATGGCGCGCTTGCATGTAGCTTCTAGCTTCTAGTCACCATCCCATATTTGGCTTGTCCACCCCATTTTTCATGGCTCCATTTCAGAGAAGCAAGGTATATGTGCATTCGCCATCTTTGAAGGTAGCTAAGGAAGGATACTAAGTTTGGGTAATCTAAATGATTTGGGTTGTAATCCGGTTTTCTGATAGAGTTTGTATTTTTGTGTGTGCTCAAGATCAGCAGCTTGACTTTTTCCCCGTTGGAAGCTGTTTTCTTCATTTTTTGGGGTTTTTGGCTTTTGGGGGGGGGGTGGGGGAAGGTAAATTGTTAGGTGTTAAATTTCAGCTTTATTGGGTAAATTGGGCTTGGATCTTGGGTGCCTCTTCATTAGAGTTGTTTTGTCATTTCAACCCCTAATTTGCTAGTTAATGTTGTTGAGATTTTACAGCATATTATTCCATACATATTTTAATTTCACTTAGGTTTGCTTGTTAGTGTATGGCAGAGACTATGGAACAGATGTTTTCTCATTTGGTCCCACATTTTGATTTTGAGGAGTGTTCATCAGGTGTTACTCACTATGTCCCTGTAATTCTGCCCCTGCCACTAGCCTAGGCCAAAAATGGTGATGAACAGTTTTGGGAAGAGAAATTGCATGGGTTTAGAGTGGGGAGCTCTGCGTGGGCTCAAGGTGCCCTGATTTTATTCCTTTTGGGTTGGGGTGGGGGCGGGGAGAAGTTTTTTTTCATTTTCCCTCATTCTCAAAGTATTCTCATCAGGTGCCCAATGGGTTTTCATCGTGTTCCCAATTTGTTCCCCATGTTCTTTGCTATATTCTCAACACATTCCAAATGCCACCTCTTTTTACACCATATGCTTTGGCAAATGTTGTTTTCCTCTCAACTGTATGGATGGGCCAAAGGGGGACTATTCATGTGTATAGTCTTGGTGATAATAAATCTTTTGTTTCAAATCACTCCCACTTCAAAGTGGAATGGATTTTTAAAAAATTGATTGTTGAAACTTTTGATTTAAAAAACGATTTTTTCCCTATTGAGCCAATCAATCAATTTATTACAAAATAAAATTGTACCTTGGGCCCCACCTCCCCCAATTAATTAATGTGAACCGCAATATTAGTGTGTGTGAATTATGAGTTCGAGTTTTTGGGAACTTGATAAGAACATTTCCTATTTTAGTTGTTGTTTATTTGTTTCAAAAGCAAAGACATGATCAGGTGTTTATTATATTTTATTCTATGTGAATTTATGAGAGTTCAAGGTTTTGGGAACTTGATAGAACAATTCCTATTCTAACTTGTTGATAGTTAGATTTTGCCATTTAAAGGGGCAAAACCATGATGATAAAATGTTAGGGTAGCTAGGTTGGTCACCAAACACATAAGGACTTCAAGATAAATTGCACACTAGGAATGGTTTTTTTTGCCTATGAGGTTTAAAGAGAACTCATGCTTCATCTTTGAACACATCCATAGTTGTTTGAATCATTTGATTTGGTGTAAGACGTGAAAATTATCCCTCCCCAAAAGAATGGGTCCATTGGTTTAAAAAATTCTTAAGCAAACATTGTCCTTATGAATAAACATTTTGTTCCCTTTTAATGAACATTCAAAATTTGACAAGTAGACAACAATAAACCCTTCACAAAAATGGATGGATGTGAAAAATGTTAATTTTATGTAAAAACATTTATCCTCACCACAAAAATTTGTAACAAGATCTATAATCACGGGCAATGTGTCATTTGTGTAACCTTAATGTTTCGAATGATGCCACATTTTTTGCACAATCTTCAAGGTTTAGTGGTGTGCTCATGTTTAGATGTTTAAGGAAATTTTAGTTGTTTTCCTTTTTCTTCTTGGTCTATTTGCACAATTAGTGGTGCGCACATGTTGGTTTTCCTTGTCATCATTTTCTAAGTGATCTCCTCACCTCTCCATCATCGTTTTTTATTATTGATTGTTTTCTCATGATTGTCATCTTTTGTTGTTGATCACCACCTCTTTCTAATTGTCTTCTTTTGTTAATGGTTGTTACCTCCTTTTAATCATCATATTTTACTGGTGATCATCACCTATTCATGATCATCTTCTTTTGTTAATGGTTGTAACCTCCTCCTAATCATCATCTTTTGTTGGTGATCACCACCTTTTCTTCATTGTCATTTTATGTTGTTGATCACAACTTCCTTCTCATTGTAACTTTATTGGTGATATTTGCTTCCTCTTGATTATCATTTTTTGTTGTTGATTACGATCTTCTTTTGATTGTCATCTTTTGTTGTTGATCATAACTTCCTCTTCATCATAATTTTATTGGTGATCTCCACCTCCTCTTAATTATCATCTATTGTTGTTTATCACCATTTCTTTTTTATTGTCATCTTTTGTTGTTGATCACATTTTCTTCCTCATCATAACTTTTATTAATGAATTTTGCTTCCTCTTGGCTATCATCTATTGTTGTTGATTATCACCCCCTCTTGATCATCCTCTTTTGTTAGTGGTGGCCACCTCTTCCTAATTGTCATTTTCTATTGGTGATCATTGCCTTTTTCTTGATTGTATTCTTCTATTGTTAATCACCATAACCTTTCGATTGTTCTTTTCTTTTGTCAATTAATGCCTCTTTTTCATCTTTGTTTTCTATTAATGATGAACACCTCCTCTCAATATTCATCTTTTGTTAGTGACTGTTACCTCTTTTTAATCTTCCTTTTCTATTGGTGATTATCGCTTCCTCACGATCATCATTTTTTGTTATCAATCCTTGTTTCCTTTTTATTGTCATTTTATGTTGGTGATCATCACCTCTTCTTAATTGTCACATTTTGGTGGTGTCCATTGCTTCCTCTTAATCATTGTCTTTCATTGTTGATAATCACCTCTTCATCTTGTCCTCTTCTATTGGTGATTAATGCCTCCTCTTGAGATCACCCTCTTCTATTAATGATCCCCACCTCTTCTTAATCGTCATTTTTTTGGGGTGATTGATACCTCCTTGTGATCCTCCTCTTTTGTTGATGATTAATGCATTTTCTTGATTGTCTTCTTTTGTTAGTAATTGTTGTTTCTTCTTGATCATGTTTTTTTTGTGGTGATCAACATTTCCTCATGATTGTCTTTTTTTGTTGGTGATCATTGCCTCTTTTTCATTGTCATCTTTTGTTGGTGATCGCCACCTTTTCTTGATCATCATTTTCCATTGTTGATCATTGCTTCCCCGTGATTGTTGTTTTCTATTGGTGATTGACACATCTTCTTGATTATCTTCTTTTGTTGGTGATCCCCACCTCTTCTTATTTTTATTTTTTGTTGGTGATGGATGCCTTCTAATGGTCCTCTCTTGTTGTCATGGATGTTTTTTCTTGATTATCTTCTATTAGTGGTGATGGATGTTTCTTCTTAATCATCATCTTATGTTGTTAATCACCACCTTTTCTTGATTGAGTTGATATGTTGGCAATCATCACCTCCTTTTGATTGTCCTTTTTTGTTGGTAATGGACCTTTTCCTCATCATCATCTTTTGTTGTTGATGATTGCCTCCTCTTAATCATCCTATTATATTGGTGATTGCCACCTCTTTTTTATCACCTTTTTTTGTTGTGATCCTTGTTTGTTCCTAATCATTGGCTTGTGTTGTTGATTGCCACCTCCTTTTAATTGTTGCCTTTTCCTTATCATCTTCATGTTGTTGATCGTTGTTTTGTTCTTTTTACATCATAATTTTATTCTTATTTTATGTGTGTTGTCATGTTTTTCTTCCTAATCTTGGAACCCCCACACTTCCCCCAACTTCATTCTCTCACAAATTAATGGTATGTTACAACCTTGATGTAACACAACCCTTTGATTTTTGTCAAGCAATTGCTATTGCCTTAATTACTTTTTAAAGCTCAAATGTAAACCCAAGATTGACTCCTTTAAACCCTAGAAGGTGGGCTTTGAAACTTGCAACAAAAAATTTATGAAATTTGTGCTTTCATTTCTCTTATTACAATTGTAGATGAAACATTGTTAAAATTTGTTCTATCATGTTTTTCTATTAGCCTTTGAGTTGTTCTTTTAGCCATAATGAATGAATCAACAATTTGCTTAACCTTCTCATTTTATTTATTTTTGGTTTTTTTCCCTATAAATATATGTTGCCTCCTTATCTAAGGATTTTTTGTTGTAAAATTTATAAATATTCATTATATGTGATTGGTTGTAGCCTATTAATGGTTGTTTTCCTTACATGTAAATGCAATAAGGACAATGTATTGGTCAAATACAAAGGAATTTGAATTCCATTCCTATAATTATGGATTTCACAAGTGGGACTAGGTCCATCTAGGTCAACTAATAGGTTAAAAGTACCTTCCATAGGTTTAGTTTATTTTCTAAGAAATACATGGACTCAATGACATTTCCACATTGTTTTAAAATTTTAATTTTTGGTCAACATATTGAAATTTTGTTCATGCATCATCTTGAATAATTGTTATTTTCATTAATTATGTGGTAGCTCCCCATTGTTAACAAGTTCATCAATAATTCCATTATTACAAAAAAACATTATTTTCACAAGAAATGTCAATAGGTTTTATTGTGTATGCATCATTTGGTCTCGTCTTTTGATCCACACAGCCTTGGGATTGAGTGGTCAAATTTGTATTCTTTAAACTCAGTCATGATGTTTTTTTGGGACAATGTTTGATTTAGAACCTTGTCCACCCAACCAACAAGTTTGCATTTGTTTGGTTCAAAATGATTGTTTCTAACCATGCCATTGTTTCTCTATTTTTTGAAAATATTTTTGAAAGGCTTGAAACAACACATTTAAAGGTTATAAAACATGGGAAGTGTCAGAAAGGTAAGGTGACCATATCCAACCTAAGTTGTTGTGCTTGTTTTGTGGCTTCCAATGTAACATGTGAACCATGCCCATCTAGAATTGTTCTCCTATGAAAAACCTACCTGCAACCTTGCTTGGCTTCGCATTGTCAAGTATTTGATCCAATGACAGCCTCTTGAAAGCACGCCCTATCCATTGAGAACACTGCTTAAATGCAAATCACCTCTTGCCTGCACGTGAAAAAAACCCTATTAGCTAGATTCAGCAACTATTTTATCTTTCTGCTATCATGAATTATAGTATTTTTGGCGTATGAGCATCTATCTAGGAATCTTTTTAGAAATGCTTCCATGATATGTTCATATTTGATATGAACAATTATCTATGTAGAGATCATGCTTCCACACATACTCATATTGGATACATGAACATATGCAAAAATATCTATAGGAGGTTTCCATGGTGTGTTCATGCAATCCAAAAAGTTTCAGTTTCATATCCTCATTTTTTTTTGCAAATCATCAGAAACCTCTTAGCCGATTTGACAATAATAATTATGTGTAATTTGCTTTTTCATAGGTTTGCATTCTTTAAACACAAATGATGTGCTTCTAGAAGATGCATGAAGCACATGTAAATAAGATGAAAGATTTTTGCATTCATAATAAAATCGTGCATCCTATTTATATGTGTTTCAAACATGTTTTCAGCACATGATATTTATGATTAAAATTTAAATATATATTTAAAAATTAGTTTTACACAATTATTACTGTCAAATTGTGATGCAAGAAATTTATGATGATATTATTAATGATTGTAAATTAAAAAAATAATTTGAGCTCTACATTGTTGCACGTTACCATGATGATCAATTTTTAAAATTTTCTTTTATGTTTTCATATATTTATGTCATTATCAATTTAATTTAAATTTATACATATATCATGGACATGAAAAGACACATGTTAATTTTTTTTTTATATTCATGTTGGTGGATAGGAAAAAAAATGAAATAATTCTAAAATGGAGGTAATTGTTAAGAAAGGTGGGAAATAGTTATTATGAAAGTTAACATGAAAAAGAAAAAGTTATAAAGAAAGAAGTTATAAAATAATATGACATAGTTAAATTTGAAAATGAGGTAATTATTTTAAAATTTTCTTTGGAATGGTCCAGGGATGACCATATGCTGGAAATTAACATGTAATAGGTATTGATTTGATGGAAATATGCCCTTTAGAAATTGACTTATTAAAAAATGAAAAGAATTCCTTGAATAGGAAAGTTGTTATCCATGCTGTTGTTTGCATTGCCATGTGTGTCTTTGATTTGTAATATCTAATGTAATCATTTTTAATCCTTTCACCTTTAAATATATAAAATCTAAGCAAGGAAACCTTTACATTCACAAGACAATTTAATGCCAACCAAATCTTAGACTAATATTATAAACTTGATGTGAACCCCTTCTTGCCAAGATCCTTGCCCCAAACTATCACATTACTTAAATCCCTATTTCATTTGAATTCCAAATGTGGTCAATTTTTTACTTGTGTTTGATGTAGAATGTTTACAAATTTTGGTAAAAACTACTACATGATTAACTTGTCAAACCTCGTGTGCCTTATAGATTTCAATTCCTTTTCCAAGTTAAATGTTGAACTTTAAATGTCAACACTTACACCAATACCATTAGCATGTCTAAGCAATCATCTTTGAAGGGGGCAAGTCTAGTTCAAGTAAGTTTACCACCTTTGTCTTCAACTATCATAAAGTAATGGAAAGTTCTAAATCTTGCATACCCAAAACTCAAGCCATGAATGTTTTATCTTCTTCATTTATTAACACACCTTGTGAGCCTACCTTTTTTGACCTTGTCTTGCCATTCAAGTGATCTAAAAGAAAGGTGATGGGGTATGTGCCAAAATTTGCTTGCTTTCCTTAAAGAAGCTCGACCTCTTTCCATTGCTTCTTCCAAAATTTTGATGGTCCATCTTCCTTAGGGCAGGAACCTTATTTGTTTTTGCCAATTTCTTTGCTTGTGTTACTTCTATTTGTGCTACTTTTGCAAGTGGAATGTTTTGCTTATCTACTATTGTTGGTTCTCACAATCCAAATCATTTTTTACAATCTTATATATTAAAGCTACAGTGTCTGTCTGTCCGTCTTTTACTTATCTTTTACTTATTTCTTTTTCTCTGGCATAATCCCATTGGCTCCAAGTTCACACTAGTGTATATTAAACATCATGGTGGCCCTTTACTTTTTAACTTTAATTTTCAACAACTTGATGATGTTCGATTAAAACCTATAAGAGGTATGAAGTTTAACCTCCTATAAGAATTCCAAAACTTAGTACAATCATTCCACATTAAATTGATATTTTTGGTTGATGTGTAGGCCATCTAGGTGCGTGCTTCAAATTTTGATTGGTTGTGATATGCAAAAATTTATTTGAACCATATCTACCTAAACTCCTTACTACTCTTGGGATTGCATGTTCTTGAATCCAACAATAATGCAAAAATTTACTATATTTCTCTTAGTAGAATTGATTTATATAATATTAATTTGAGTTCATGTAATATTAACTTTTTAAAATTGAACTAATGATTCAAATGCATGCTTTGCTAGGATTCCAATGTGTTTGCAAGTGGGGAAGCTACATGCTTTTTAGGGTCATTAATATGTTTTGTGTTTTCATGAGAAAATGTTATTGTACTTTGAAGTTTGAAATGCTATTTGTGCATTTAGAAGATTGTTTGTACCAGAAACCTTAAATATTGCAGTCCAATGTTACATCACCCCATTATCAAACAAATCTTAAATGTGAAATGGTTTGAAGTTTTCCCCATAATGTGCTTTACACTTATGACCAAACACCTTCCATGTAAGATTGGGCAATAATTTCTTTAGAAATGCAAGGAATGACTCCCATCACCAAACACATTTTTATTTTTAACTAGGATGCAAATAACACCAGCATGATCTAAATTTATCCTATGACCAAACACAAAACAATCTCCCTAGGCAGAAGTTATAAAAGAACCAAACATAAAATTTTCACACAACATGTTTGATCATGGGGTGCGAAGTGCATGCTAGCCAGTGTAACCGGGTTGCATTGAACTCTTGCTCCGATCGGACACCGGCGTGTGTTCGGTGATAGGTGTGCTTACCCTACCTGCTTTACTGTTTGTGAAGTTACGAGAGTTCGAGTTTTTGGGAACTTTAAAGAAGTGGCCGATTGGAACTTGCCATGGAAGGGGGCAAATCCATGGTGATCGAGTCCTTACTTCTTCTTTTACTCTGGGGAGAATGGAAACTTGATGAGAACATTTTCCTACTTAACTGTTGTTAGTTTGAACTTGCCATTTAATGGGCAGAGAGCATTATGATGCGAGGGATGGAGGCATCGCCGCTTGTTATAAATTAGTTAACACATTATAAAGAAGAAGGAAAGAAGCTGTTGTAATTGTCTCCTAGCCTGCAATAAAAAAGATGTGTACATGAGTAGGTCTCTTAAGTGGGCAGTAGGTACCTGCGCTTCATAACACTGCGAGTTTGTGGGTATGGGAAGGGGAGGAGTAGGCAACTACTCACTTCCACCATCGGTTGTTGTGCTTCTTGTTTTTTATTCGTTTGTTGCAGCAGTCTGGTGCTGGGAAAGTTTTGAGTTTGCTCATTTGTGTTTCTTTTTAAGGTACTGAAGCTCCTCAGCTGCTGAGCTGAACTTGTTAGTTGTGGAATTTCTGCTGTTGCTGCATTTCTCTCCTCTGGTCATCAATGTCTGAAATCTTAATTCCAGCCGAGGATGTTGAAGCTCTTTTTTTCTTAGAGGTATGGATGGGCCTGTCTATCTACTTTTTGCTTGATTTCAGGTTGTTCTTCTAGAAACGTTTACGGATGTCGTGGATTTTTGCAAGGCTAGCTGTGACCTAGATTGAGGATAACTGCGGTTGTTCGTGCTGTTGTTGTTTTCGTTTTTGTTGTGAATTTTAACAGCACAAGAGTAGCGAACAGAGTTTGCAGCAGTGTTTCTCCTCGAACACAAAAAGAACTAAGAAAGTTGTGTGTAGCGCTTTGTTGGAGTTCCAGCTTCCTTGTACCCTCATTCTTCAAATTACCACCCTCTGTAAGCTCTGGAGAAAGAAAGAATGGGAGCTTGAGTAGGTAGCTCTTTAAGGGAAATTTGGTTGTTTTTTTGGTCCACGGTGCCGCTCCCAGCTGCTGCTTCCTCCCCCAAGAGAAATATGGCAGTGAAAGCCGAAAAGATGCAGGAATGTAATAGCGTGGTAAGACGAAATGGACAGCAGCAGCAGCTGATGGCGTCAGAAGAGATCTTAAAACCAGAGCGTGAGAAGCGAAAGCACCTGGTGGCCGCTTCCTTGCCCAGCTCCCAGCTGTCTAGGAGCTGTCAATCGGCAGCTCATGTTGCTCATGCTGGTGGTAGCGGGTGCCAGAAATCAGAGCAATCCCAGAATCTCTTGTTAACCTGCACGATGGCTTTGAACATTCTCCTTTTCTCGGTCTTGCTCTTCCAGAGAAAACAACCCAATGAGCAGAACTTTGTACATATTGATATCTCTTCAAGTCCTGAGCAGCTGTATGCAGTGGGCAAACAAGGTCTTGAAGTATTGCCGAAGTCTCTTCCATGCTCTGGTCACGGGCACTTGATTACCAGCCAGCAGCCGGCTGATGCAAGCAGGTCCGCTAGTGCAGCATGCAAGTGTCACGCATGCTTTGGAGGTTCTGATTGCTCTCAAGCTGTTTCTGAATGCATCATCGACCTGGACCAGTGAGTGGCTGCTTGCTATGCTTTTTTCCCGTTGCAGCAGCTGAATTTTGCAGATTTGTGCTGCTGAGGTTCCAGCTTGTTGTTTTCAAGCTATTTTGTTAGTTGTTGTGAGGAATTTGGCGATCTGTTTCTGAGGAGAGAAAGAGCCCGGGCGTTTGTGAATTTTGCAGTGGTGACCCAACAATGTACGAGGCTTACTGGCTGGCCAATGGCGAAAGCAGCACTACCGTGATCCCGGGGTGGCAAAGAATGAGCTACTTTGCGCACAGCCAGCACGTGTGGTTCATGGAGCATGAGCTGGACGTGCAAATCAGAGCATTGCACGCAATTGTAGGGAATGCCATCACTGAAGGCCGCCACATTGTGGTGGGCACTGGCTCCACACAGCTGTATCAAGCAGCGTTGTACGCTCTGAGCTCGCCAGGGGAACAAACAAAACCCATCAGTGTCGTTTCTGCAGCTCCCTTTTACTCTGTAAGCAGGCCTCTTCAACGTCTTTACTGTAGTTTCAGCAGCGCAGCCAGGCATCATGAACAACTCTATCACTCTCAACACGTTGAATTTTGTCTCCACAAAAGACCACATCTGCAATAACGTATATCTGCTGTCCGCCTGTGTGATGCGGCCGGCAGCTCACTAAGCGCTTGCTTTAAACCGTCAACCTCCTTCATACGGACCAGCCATTCATCCTAGTAGTTCTGCAATTCGAAACTGCTCTGTGGAAGGAAAGCAACAGATTACACCACAATAAACAACACCATCTTCTTCTTGGAAAAACTTGTCTCTCACATTCTGTTGCTATGTATGTTGGGGGCGTGTGTGTGTGTTTGCAGTCGTATCCCGTGGTGACAGACTATTTGAGGTCAGCGTTGTTCCACTGGGCTGGGGATGCCACAACGTTCAAGCAGAGATCAGGCAACGAAGAAGCGTACATAGAGCTTGTGACTTCACCCAACAATCCAGACGGCAGAATTCAGCATGCTGTTGTGAATGGCACAGGTCCTGTGATCCACGACTTGGCATACTACTGGCCACACTACACGCCCATCACTGCTCCAGCTGACCATGATCTCATGCTCTTTACAGTCTCCAAATGCACTGGCCATGCTGGTACTCGCATTGGGTATGTACGGATTGGATTATGTCTCCACAATTTTATTGTAGTTGTCTTTCTCTCTTGTGTTCCAAACTTGCGCACCTCCATGATCATACATAGATGGCTCTGACAAAATCATGCCACCATCCAAGCTGCTGTATTTCACCTGTGAAAGGGCTTTTCTCCTCAATATACTGTCTTCCTCTTGTGTTCCAAAGTCTTGGCTCCATAATTTGTTCTGGCAAAATCATGTCTGTGAGTGTTTTCTCATGGATTCAAAGCTCTTCTTCTTTGATCTTTCCTTTCAGAATTTTATCTTCTTCTATAACCTGGACTCCTCTATTGCAGTGGTTCATCAAATGGCATCTCAACTGTGCCCTCAGTAATTGAATGTTGCCAAATTTCTGGATTTGAGCATCTTTCGCACTTTTGCCTTGTGATATGAGTAGTGTGGTTTTGTATGCAGATGGGCTATAGTCAAAGATGCACTTGTGGCAAAGAAGATGGTGAAGTTTGTGGAGCTGAATACAATTGGGGTTTCTCAGGATTCACAGATGAGGGCAATACAAATCCTGAGAGCAGTCATCCAGGGATATAACAATGATGGAAGAAGCAGGCTTCAAGAGTCTGCAAAAAAGAAGCCACTGCTGCCTCTTCTACTCACAGATTCCAACCACATCAACAACCAGGACCTGCTGTTCCACTATGGACATTCCATCATGAACTACAGATGGAACCAGTTGCGTGCGGCTGTTGCCTCCTCAACAACTTTCAGTCTTTTGGATTTCTCACCAGATCATTGCACATTTTTTGACAAAAACCACACCCCCACTCCAGGTATGCTGATTATCCTGACCCAAAAGGTCCCAAGGTTGGATTTTGAAGGGTTTGTTCAAACACAAAGAGGTTTGCAGCAGCTATGGCAGGTTCTCTGGTTTGGAGGATTAAACCTGAGGTTCAGGTTCTTATGACTAACCAACACCCTTTTGGTGGGACTGATACAAGAACCAGAGCATGGGACTAGCTAGAACCAGGACCCATACCTCGAAAGAAACCTCTTGATACAGGTTGAGGTACTTAGGTAGGTAAGTTGAACCGGTTCTTATCATTGCTGGTATGAGCAAAACTTGGAAGCCCTTGAGGAGCAAATGAATAAACTTTTCAAAAAGTGAGGATGAAGTACTGAAGCAGCAGTACTAATTGCACTTGATTTGAAAAAAAATAATGTGAGTTACAGCAGCAGTGAATGTTGCAGTGTCCATACAAATTGAGAACTGAAGATGAAATTTCTTTTGCCACCAGCAGTGGTGGTAAAATCAGTTCAGCCCCACCTTGTAAGACAGCGTACCTTTTTTGTCACTTATTGCATTTCATGCTCAAATTCAGTGAAACTGGTCGTTCTGGTCAGTTTGGCTGACTTTGTGGATAACTCTATTCACTTAACTTAGGATATCAGTTTTTAAAATATTGGAACTGAACTGGATATTGATATTTGGGTATACAGCATTTGCTTGGCTTCGATGCAACAGGGAGCCAGACTGTCAAGCCTTCTTGAAAGCAAGGGGGATCATCGCTCGAAGTGGTCACCATTTTGGAGCTGGACCTGAGTTTGTAAGGCTTAGCATGTTGGAACGCAACCATAGCTTCGAACTAGTGGTGCAACGCCTGGCTTCTCTTCAAATGCCTGACTGAAATTTACCAATCCCCATGTATCTCAAAAAATCACTAATCTTTCTGACTCAATCAAAGATTTTTCCAGCTCAGAAACCACTCCAATTGTTGCCAGTTTTGCTTTTGTTCCTGCTTATCACAAACCTTTGCAGGAGCTTTCTGATGACAACAGATTGGCTACAACTGACCTTTGCAGCACTGGACTAGTTGCTGATGAAATGATCAACCAAAGAGGTTGAACTAGGATCGTAAGCAAGTGTCTCTTATCCTGCTGATTTTGTTTTTGAAGTTAGCTAGATTTTTTATCCAACCAATTTTGACACAAAATCCACAAAACTTGGCTTGTGGGAGGGTTTACAGATAGCCCACTTCTACATGTTACGCAAAATATGTAATTGAAGAGGTTTGCACACATCTTTGGTCTGTTGTTTTCTGTTGAGCCCAGTTTTGGAGTTGTGGGTTTGGTCTTCATTTGCTGCTTACACTGGTTTTGCATCACCATGATGCTTGAAACCTGTGGCACCAATGAGTAGAGAAGATTCATTCTCAGAATGCAACAGAAAAGCCTGGATTTTAGCTGCAACTCTCTATCCATCTCCAAGAATCCCCACTAGTAGAAATCTTACAATTTGGTCACTTATCTATTTTCCTGGCTACCCAGATTAGTAATGGATGGTTGTGGAACCTGGGCTGGTTCTCATTCTAGTTTGTGGATTAGTTGGGTAACTGGTCTGGTCTGGTTCTCATCCTGGTTGGCGGTCCGGTTCTGGGTTAACTGGACTGTGATGTGGGCACTAACTTGAGCTGCACAGAATTTGTGTCCTCTTCTTTGAACTGAATTGCAGTTGTTCCAATCTTCCTTCACATAAGGGTTATCTGTAGCCTGCCAATTGTTTTTAAATGACAATACAATAGGTATGGTTTCCTGTTTAGTTATGTGGTGACTTTCAACTGAGGGTTAGATAACTTTGTGATAAAAGTTTTGAAATATGGGGCTGTGTGTAAATAGGTGGAACACTTTTGAAATTCTTTTGAGAAATACTGCAATTTGAAGGTTTTGTGATTCAAGTACCTGCTTTTTAATTAGCAATTTCCTTTAAATAACTGGAGCTAACCCATCAATCTTGACTTATATTGCTTAACCAGATGGATGGATATAAATCCTTTGCACCACGTTTTTACTGATGATAGAACAGGAAAAAGGGCATGTGGAATCGTTAGGAGGTTGTCTCTACTTTGAAAAGTTGTTTCACACTGTTGGCTGTTTGGAAAGTGCCAGTAGATGCAAGGTCCCCTAACATTAAAATGGGTTGGGCTAAAAAAAAAAAGAATATGACTAAGTGCAAAAAATAATAATACAACTTATGGACCCCAGCTTGAAAATGTATTGACTAGGAAACTTAGGAATTATGTAATGAACTACTTTGGGTTATGTGTAATTGAAAGTCAAATCCGTCAACTTGACTAAAGCCACTTAAAAGGGGTCAAAGGTCGAGATTGTAAAGCACTAATTTGGGCTAATTTGAAGCAAAATGAATCCTTGAGTTGTGTCAAGCCTTTTGTATCTTGGTTCTCCAAAGCAGACACTTGTTCTTTAAGCTTTTTTTTCTGTGGTTTGAACCAATTAATTTTCCTTCCAAAATGATGCTATTCAGGTTTAGCTTCAGTTTGCCACTTTTTAGTATTGGACTAAATGTAATGAACCTATGTTAATTTTGATTTTGAAAATGTTCACAAAAGCAAATGTATTGTATTTTTGATAATGTTCCTTGTAAAGCAAGATTTAAAAATCAAGCTTTAAATGTGTGATCATAGCCCAAAAATTGTTAATTTTATCTTTTATATTGTTAAAATGTTTTGTATATTGTGTATGTATGTAGGTGGGAATATTTTGCCATGTAGATAGAACATTTATATGCGTGGCAAAAATAGATTGCCAATGTGGCAAGCATCTTTTGTTTAGGTTTGAATATTCTTGCCATGTGATAAAAATATACCTAAAAGATTCATTCATGTTCATTGCTCATGTTCACAAGCTCACCATTGACACTCATGTGTTCACTTGGTAGTTATGCTACTTGAGATCCAAGATCATCATTCTACAAATCCCTAATAGTATGGATAAAGGAGTAACACATTCATTCCATTGTTTGGCAATCAGCTTTTGCTTTTTGCTTTCACCAATTCTCATTCTCTTAGGACATGTTGCTATGGTATTTGATTACGTTTTGTGACAACAACAATTAGACTAACATGTATCATGTTTAACAAGTTTAGGAACTATTGGAATAGTAGGATTTATCTTAGTGTGGAACATTTTTTGAATTTCATTCTTTTTAAGATAATCTCTTGGCCAATGTTTAACACTAAAACAAATAATGTATGGGTATTGTAGAGTTACTTTAGTTGGTTTAATAGGTTGTATAGTAATTTTAACAACAAATTCAATTTTCTTGATTAGTACAATAAGTACTATTATTTTTTCCTTTTTTTGTTATGACAAGTCTCCTTGGCATGACCTATTTTTCCATGGTTTTAACAAGTTAGTTGTTGTTTAATTGTAGTATATCTAACTACTAGTTGCATAATTGGTTTAACTTCCAATTGTGTTAACAAAACATTGTAATTTGTTATAATTGGTTCACTTCTTCACTGTAGCTTCATTGTGTTTAATGAAAATATCTCTTTCCATACATGCAATTGTTAATCTTAAATTACAAACTTGCTCTAAAAATATTAGTAAAAAAAATATCAATGGTTTTGGCTTGAAAACAATTTGCAAGTTTCAATAAACATGGGAGTAAACTTCTACCCATTCACCAATTTGTTGTAGGTTTCTCAATTACATGTAGATTTATTTGTCATTTTTCATAGTTTAAAAACACTTATGAAACATTTGTTACGCATCACAAATTTATAGGCTTCATGGGTTCATTCCAAATCTATGTGAATTATGTTATTTCATAGGTTCATATTATTTGAACATGAATGTTGTGCAATATTTAAACGCATAAATCATGTGCACAAGTTTTGTGTGTAAATAACACGAATAAACATACAACATTTGTGTTTAAACAATATGAATAGGCATATGACATTCGAGTCTAAACAATGCACATAACATTCATGTTCAAACAATACAAATAAATGAATGACATCCATGTCTACTCCATACAAATTCATGAAAAAAAAATTTCACATTACTATTATTGCTAAGTCATGGCCCATGAAGTTTGTGATGCAACTTGACGCACTCCCAAGCTCCTTTGATAGACTCAAATGTAAGTCTAAGGTGAAAATAACAGAAGAATAAGAAGTCGGGGCACGTTCCCTGGCTCGCAACACTTCAGGGGTAGAGGGGCATGCTAGAGTTCCGGGATGGGGACTAAGAAGATTGACAAGCAACTCAATTACTCACAAGGACATGCACAAACCAAATAACAAATTGGTTAGTGCATAGTTGGAACACTTTTGGTGCACAAATGAGCCACGAGCAAACACAAATTCACAATATTCATCACGGCCCAGATTTAGGGGAAGCCACCACCTTCCCCCTTATACTATACTCTATGCCTGGCCACGAAGCCAACACCCAAATGGCATTTTGTCCCGGGACTCCCAAGTGGGAATCCCAAAATTCCCGAAATTGGGACTCCCGCAACGTTGGAGGCCCATGACTTTGTGTTCAGACCTCCAATTGAAATGAGGTCTAAAGCAAAATTGTAGCCCTCGTCGAGATCCAACAATATGTGGCACGCCACTTGCACGCAAGTAAATCAGAGCAATTCTTGACTTTTAATGGTCAGGAATCAAATTGCGAATTTGACTCCCGGCCCTTCTTTTGGCCATAATTTATGTTCTAAGTATCCAAATGGGTCATGCAAGCCAATTTTAGACATTTACGTTCCAAGATTTTTCCAATGATATAAGGAACTTTTCAATCCAATGAGTTTTGGCCCCTGCAATTGCCCTCTGAAAATTTGGAAATCCATTAGGACTCTAACTTCCAAAATGGGAGCTCATTTGGGGAGTGTGGGGGTTCATTCCCTTGCACTCTCTTGCACTCATGGGAGCATGAAATGTGACTCCTCGCTTCACTTTTGGCCCACACCTTTGCAAGCCCTTGCCTTGGTCGCAAGCCCAAGACTAAGGTTGCAACACAATTTCTCAAAATGTACATGTGGGATGATCTTGTACAAAGTTTTCACCCCACTTTGAAATATTATCTTTTAAAATAAAACCAAATAGGTTGATGCCTATTTCCATAATCTCCCCATTAGCTTTAATCGTTTTTTCAAAAACTCTAATGTGAGCATGAAGGTCAACATCCTTCACATATGTTGGATATTGTAACTTTCTATATACCAATTTATTGGTTGGTTCAAGTCTTATTACAACCGATGGGTACCCACATATTTGGTCCAAATGATGGCCATCCATATGCTCCATCAGATGGATTAAATGGTGGTCCTACAAATGGGTTTTTATTAAGTGATCCTCCTCTGAACAATCCTCCACTAGGTGACTCTCCAAATGGTCCTTTGCTTTGTTGTTGATGTGAAATTCCTTTCTTAATGGTTGGGGTGGCATCCCTCCACCATAGAAAGGTAGTAAGTTTATAGGTATGGATGTTACCATTAACTATTGAACATGTACTCTTCATGAATTCAAAACCAATTATTCTAGTCCAAAAATGTGAACTATAATAGGGTACTAATAGGGTTGCTCCACATGTGGTTTTGGTTTTGATTAATTATGATCGCTTTACTCCTAGGAATCAATGGATCAATTCTTTTGATCCCAAAATAATATGTTAAATACATATCAGGATCCATAAATACAAAATGTGGTAAATTATGGGACCACATCAGGTATGGTGAATAAGATACAACTTTGCATTGTCCTATTGTAAATGGTATAACAAGTTGTTGCCAAATTAGTTATTGACTAACCAGTACTATCCCATTGCTTAAACTTGATTGTGGTTGCTGTTATTGCACAAATACACCAACATGTGTTATTAATGTGCTTGGAAAATAGGTTACAAAGTTTTCATGATCTCTTCTCTCATTAGTTGTTGGAATTTATCATCCATAAAAGGAAAATTCTTGAACTCATGTCCAACTTGTTGAAAATATGCACATGCTGCAATTTTAATATTGGGATGTATGCCTAGAACTAATGTACTTCATTGATTTAATGGTCGTTCAACCGCCTCCCTAACAAGTATAGCTAGCCAAACATGATGGCTCAATGGTTATATTTATTGAATAATAATAAATACTTTGACTGATTCCACTAATTTTACATGTGGTTGAAAACTAGATCAATCTAAAGGTTTCATGTGAGCCCCAACTTTAGTGATTAGATTATATCTATGGTAGTTTGGTAGTTTTCTTATGGATGAATGGTCATAATTAGTGAATTTTCAACAAGTAGGTATGAAATAGTTTGAATTAAGGGAAAAGGTATTTAGTCAATTAAGATAATATTAGGATAGTGGTATGTTCATCTTACTTATTTCTTCTTAAGATTAAGCGAAATTGTTGATCAATTTTGTGGAGATTAGTTAAAATGATTAATTTGAAACAAAAATAGATTGAACACATTAGACAATGCAAATAGAAAAAAATTGGTAATAGGAAAGCAATGATGCCAATTTTATTGAAATTTTGGGCTATAGGAGCCACAAGTAGATGTAAATGTTAAATGTCTTCAACTATGGTTTCATAAAAGTTGTTACAAGCTTCAAAGGTGTTTTGGAAAAACATTTTGTTCACTTTTAAACCACTAGCCTTGAGCTCCATTACTTTAATTACAAGAACTTTAAAATGTGATGCACAATATAAACAAAAAGTTCTGCCTTATATTTTGCTTTGATTTGAAACATCATACCTTGCAACCACCAATAGTGCTCAACCTCGAGAAATGCTAACCATACTAACATTATGGCTTCATTACCTTCAAAAACACCTTCATACATGATTTCAAGTTTGTCAACTATAGCTAGTTTGACCTCCAACATCAACACCAAGGAACACACATTGGTTCCCAATTGGCGATGCCAAGGTTAGGTGATGCAATCAAAGTCAATTTGAGGGCACACCTTGCATCCACCTACTTCCTCCTCGATCCTAACTTGTGTTAAATTCAAGCCCAACAAAAAATCAAAAGGTTCTTCAATGACTTGAACTACTTGAACTATACGTGATTTTGAACTAGGTTGCACCATTGTACTAGTTGTGATTTTTTTGAGATAAAATATGAATGTTTTTAAATACTTATGAATTTAAGGTTAGGATTAATTTAGTGGTTGATTCATGATGACGTAGTAGATGTTTCCAAACCTTAAAAACCATTGTGCCTTAAATCTACCATATTGAACCTTGGGGTTGGAGTTGAATAGATGAAAAAATGAGAGAAATCATAGGAAGATTGAGATGGACTTACCAAAACTTTTCGTGGTAAAATAGGTGTGCATTGGGGAAAAAAAAGGATAGTGAATGAACCATAGTAGACAAGGAGAAAATGGTGTGGCCCCACCTAGGATGAAAGATGAATATATTCCTTGTGATAAAAAGTGGTGGCCTCCATCCAACCTTATGGGTGACGATCAAGATTGAGGGTTGATAGAAGCGAAGATTTAGATGTGGAAGAGGAAGCAAGCAATTCCATTACATATGCAAATTTCATCTTGATTTGATTAGAGGATGACCAATTCTTCCAATTGTCATTGGTTCATGAATTGATGGAAGCCATTGATTGGAGGAAGGGGAAAGGAAATGATTCATTAGCCAAGGGCAAGGGTTCACATTTTGGGAGAAGGAAGCTCATTGAAAAGGTTGAAAAAAAGGAGGAAGGTTCTTTCTTGTTTTCCCTTGGCCTTTGATGTTTTCATGGGTGTGATAACAATAAATGAGGCATAGCCTATAGAGGGTGAAACTAAGTGATAAAATGGTGAGGATAGAAAAAAACTTGAAAACAAATGAATTAAAAATAGTTTTTTCCCAATGAAGTTGTCTACCTAGACATTAGATGTCCACTATACATACATTCAATAGATGTTGATTACAAGAAGGGATTCCTTTGAAAATATAAAAAATAATACTTAAAACACCTTTTCACAAAGTTTTAGTTGAATTGGAATTGCCAGTTAAGAAATAAGGTTGTTAAAACTAGATGATGAGGTATTTTGTGAACTAGATTTTAGACTTCCCATTCTAGATTCTAAATCTCCTCACTAAAGAAGTGAATTCTTTTGAAAATTGACACAATATTAGATTAGCACTTAAGGAACGTGCTCACAAAAAATCAAAGCTTCTAGAGTTTTCCTTGAGAAATATAGGTGTCAGAACTCAAAGGGGTTTACTATCATGACAATTTACGGAGGGCAATTTCAAGGCAATGTGGAAGATTGACATTTTATCAATATGAATTAATTTTTTTCATGCTTATATAACTAGTTGTTAGCTTCATAAAGAGCCTTTGTTTGCCAAATTTCAAGATTGTATGAAGAAATAATGGCATTTTGAATGAACCCTAATCTATTATCTCTTATTTTTGGATTCCCTTCCTTCAAGTTGTGTGGCAAACTTTTTCCCTCGTAATTAAACAATGATGTTCAATATTATAATTAGTTAGTAAGATAGGTTTATTTCTAGCCATTGCATATCCAATTTGGAACTCTTTTGAAAATAATACAACTTTAAATGATGGAAACTTATTACCATGTTCATGCGATTAATATATACATAACTTGGAAGTTAAATTCTCCATATAACTAAGTTAGAATTGTCATATTTTTTAAGGTACAACTCAATCACTGTTATTGTATCATTCACCTTCTAAACTTTTTGTGTGATATTATGCATATAATAGTTGGATGCAAAATATCTCCCATCTCTATTCCAAGCTTTGTAGTTATTTTAACTAGTTCAAAATTTGGTTATGTTCCAATTCCAAATCTACTATGATTAAATTCAAGTGAGGACCAAATCAAAAGCATAATATCCAACAGCAAATTGTGTTGATCATGATGGTATGATAGCCCTAAAAGTATAGTATCTAAGAGTTGTAGATACTATAGAAGTTATTGTGGCCTTTGGTATGTAAAGTTTACCTCATCAGTATTTCAAATAGGTGCAGTTTGATTTCCACGCAATTTTGTGTCCAACCTTTGTTGTTGGGACAAATGTTGGGGTGTTAAAAAATGACCAAATGAAAGTACTTGTGGTTCCCCCCATTGTTCATACTCCATTGGTGTTTGTTGAAGAGGCATCTTTATTCTCATTGGCTATTGGGACTCAATGTTGGGAACATCATAGGTTGAATTCCCTAAACTTGTGAACATGGTTGTTCATGTACTAGTATTATTTTAGGCAAAGGTTGTTGTGGTGCAACCACCTTTAATTACCTTTTAAAGGCCCTTGTAACTATTTTTGACATATTTAAGATAGGTATAATTACGAATTCCTTAAATCTTCTTGAGAATAGGTTATTTAATATCAAGATCTGATTAGATTTCCTTTAAAATAACACATAAATTGTAAAAAATTCTAAAAATAATAATATTTTATTAACTCTGACTATGTCAAGACATAAACATGTATAATAATAATATACAAAATATTATTATTTTACCTTTGAATTTTATTCTTCAAACAATAAATGACAAATATTTTTATGAAATTTTTGTGATATTTTGAAAGCCCTCAGTATTGGTAATGAATGGATAAAAGACATGTAATTTGAAATTTATTTTGACAAATATACTAAATATTTGGAATCATATATTTTTTAAAAATCATTCATTTATGAATGAAATGAAATATTGGTGCAATATAGTAGATTATTTGCATTTTATCATAACAAAATGCTTTGGTGACTAAATGAAGATGAACATTGATTAAATGAATCATTGATGCATCATTGTTATTGAATAACAATAAATAATAAATACATAAAAATCCCAATCACCTCTATTGTTGGAAAATATTATTTGAAAATTTTCAATGGACATAAACAAGGGTTATGACTCCCCATTTTGAGAACATGAATGAAACTTGTAAAAATGGTTTTAGATCTAGAACCCTAAGGCAATGGATGACAAAATTCCAAGGGAGAGGAGGAGGAGATGAAGATACAATTAGACAAAAGCACAAAGCAAAAGAGATCAAACTTTTTTATGGCATTGAAGGGAAAACCATTGAAATTATTGGAAAAAAAAATTATTATTGTGAAAAACATCATGCAGAATTTGCCATTGGATTCAATCCATGTTGACAATGGAAGCACAAAACATTATTCATGGAAGCATGGATATTGTTATTGAAGAGGTTGGGAAGAAGATGACACAATGCCAAATCATGTTTTTCATGACTAGAACACTAGAAGAAAAATGGATTTTTACAATTGGCTTATGCAACTATTTTTTTGTTTCTTGCGTCACATGCAATTAAAAATCCCCTAGTTGTTTTGGACAAGTTACATGCGTCCTTAATTGTAGATGACAGATGAAATCAAAATCAACATGTATGGTTTCATCTGTATGTAAAACGTACAGTCTATGCAACTACCATGCAACTAAATTGGTTGGACTTTTAAAACACATCAATTGCAAATATCAAGCACATTCATAAGGTCAAAGTTAAGCCTAATTAGAATCACAATTCACTAAAGTTGTTGGCCTTTCCCACATCAATAGTTGACAATTAGTTGATTAGAGTTGTTACATTGGCCACTTTTGGACGAAAGAAGTTCACTTGATCATGTCGATGTGAATTTACTTCTAACCTAGGTGGGAGGTTTGCCTTGTGTTTGGCTAATCCAAACACTTCCTCACCTTCCAGGTGTGATATTTTAGCGAAAAGACCAAAGTTTGAGCTATATTTGGCAACTATAGCAACAATTTGGACTAGGTCCCCAAACCAACTAGTTCTACACAAGCATAATTCATTATTGTCTAGATTGGTCCTAGATGCATCGCCTTCTAAAAAGGCATAATACAATGAGGACTGCTTGAATGTTTGCATGTATTCATCGAACGTTGTAGTAAAAAAACAAGCACCCCTATTGTTAGATTGTTGCAACCAAATGTTATGAACTGTCTCATATAAGTTACAAGTCAACATATTAGCTTCCTTGTCCAAAGATCATTTTTACAAGCACATAAAAAGAATGAAGTTAAAATTCAGGAAGGATAGATGTCACAACCTTAGCCTTAGGTTCGCGACCAAGGCAAGGGCATGGAAAGGTGCAGGCCAAAAATGCAACCTAGGACTCATACTCGCACTCCTAGGAATGCAAAAGAATGTGAGGGAATGAGCCCACACATTCCTAAGTGGACTTCCACTTTGGGAATTAAAGTCCTTATGGACTCTCAAATTTTCAAAGAGTGATTTGAGGGGCCAAACTCATTGGATTGAAGCGCTCCTTATACCATTGAAAATTTATTAAAACATAGATGTTTAAAATGGGTTCACATGATCCATTTGAATATTTACGACACAAGTTATCGCCAAAAGAAGGGATGGGAGTCAAATTGTCAATTTGACTCCTAACCACTAAAAGTTAGGAATCGCTTTGAATTACATGCATGTAGGTGGTGTGCCACATATTGTTGGAAAGCTCTGGACTAAGGCTACAACTTTTCTTTAGATGTCACTTTAATCGAAGGTCTACACAAGAAATTATGGGTGTCCAAAATTGTAGGAGTTCCAATTTCAAGAATTTCAAGATTCCCAACTTGGGAATCGTGGGAAAAATGACATTTGGATGCAACCCCTGTGGTTAATCATAGGGAATACTACAAGGGGGGAAGGTGGTGGTTTCCCTCAAGTTTGGGTCGTGGTGAGTATTGTGAATCATGTATGCCCATGGTTCATCTGTGCACCAAAAATATTCCAACTATGCACTAACTAACTTGTTGTTTGATTTGTGCATGTCCATATGAATAATTGACCAACTTGTCACTTGTCATAGTCCATCTTGGAGCCCTTCTTACCCCCAAAATGCTGCGAGTTAGGGAACATACCCCAACTCCTTCTATTGTTTTCACTTTCACATTTGAATCTTTCAAGGAGTTTGCTGGTGCGTCAATAGATGGAAAATAAAATTTGAACACAATAGTCTGGTAAAACTTATATCCAACATGAAGTCTCCCCAATGTTACACACGAAAATGTTAGAAGTTAAACCAATTATTGAGCTCGTGAATGGCGCCCTTACTTACAATTCTAAACGAGTAACACCATGGCCAAATGGTAGCATATCGAAGGTCAACTTCCTCCAAGGACATGGATTTCTTGTAATCATAATAGAAGGCTTTGTGTTGATCATGAAATTTAAAAGCAATTAGTTGCTTAGTATGTATGTCGAAAGACTAAGTCTAATGGAAAAAACACATTCATTCTTTATCAACCATTTTCACCGTAAGATCTTTAATCCCATAAACAATGTGAACATCATTCTAGTTTGTTTGCGCACCATCCACCATGAACCCTTTGAAAACAAGCATACCCAACCTTTTTTTCTCAATAATTATGTTCAACTTCCTCCAGAGAATGCATTGAATTTCCATGTTTTCAGATTGCATGTCATAGATTGCAATCGTCATCACCTTACAATAGATTGGGTTGTAAACGTGACAAGCCATGGTCATCCATCCTTGAACATGTTTTTTCTTGATCGAACATCATCCATGCAGATCATCATTCGATTACATTTGCGAAATTAAACCAAATCTGGATGCAATTCCATCAATGGACATCTTAAACAAATAAACCTTTTGCCCAGCTATTGACCAAGAAAACAATTGTCTTGAATATAGTTGTAACCAAACAATGCCTTCAATTTGAAAATATAATCTCCATAGGATTTTCTCCATCTTCGTTGAACAAATGACAAAAAAGAAAAGTCATGTTCATAAACCAAGTAATAGCCAAAGATGTAGAAGATAGCATGCGACAAACCTAAATTGGTAACCCTGTTCTTCATCTCCTAGAAGGATTATCTACACATTCCTTTTGCGACTGGATTCGAATGGGTGCTTAAGTGGATCACGGTTCTTGAAAGATTTGGAAATTTGTGAATAAAATAATACATTTTAGAATTGCAAGTTTGTAGACAGGTGCAAAACTTAAAGCTAATGGTATAAATTGGGGATTTCACAAAACACAACTCAGATATCGGTAACTGGGAATAATTACCATTCTAACTAACTTCATTATGTGCAAAAGAATGTTGAAGTAAAGGACAAAAAACATTCTAACAACACAAATGTCTAAGGCATTTCATCATTCTAAACCCCAATCCAAACGAATTTTTGATGTTAATGGTCTGTAATTTGCATGAAGCATGACCATTATACTTTATGTCCATACCTTACAATTGTCCAAAATGTCCCAACGGATGACACATAAGAGGAAGCTCAAATATTATGTCACCATTGAATTTTGTGGGAAGACAATTCACAAATTCAATTGTGATGGCATCGTAGTCAAGGGACTTTAATTCAAAACAAGTTCGTGGGGTTAGAGACATTGCCTTCAACAAATCGATAATGCTAGTGAAAGGAACCACTTGTGGCACATCCAAGTGTAGAGGTTGCTCTTCTTTCATCACAATGCCTTTTGCAACAATGTTTGCCACTAAATCCCATGATATGAATAATGTCTAATGACATCTTTAATTTTCCCACCATTTGTAAACAATGACCCCATTTAGGAAGCCCCAATTTTTAATAACCCAATGTTAATAAATTTGAACCTAAGAAAATATTGGTGGAAGCCTCAAAAAAGTTGTAATCTATTTATTTTCTATAAAGACTTGTCAACATCAATGGTATGTTTTCTTGGGATCAAATCATTAATAAAACAAAAAGAAATGATAAACAAATTTCTTATAAAGTAAGAATTACATGGACATGTGTGTAGGAAAAATAAAAATTGATATCGCAACACGAATCATAACCCCACCTAAACACAAATTCTTAAATATTATTAGGGTCCAGTTATATAGCCTAATTTATGAAAAATTAAGAACATGTTTGTCAAATCTTATAAACATTACAACATTATTAGGCTAGCCTTGATTTCCATTATTTTATAGTTGCGAGGTCACAAAGTGCATAACATGGCAAAAAATACTAGCAAGAACACCAGTAGGGTTGAAAATTGATTTCATGCCAAAAGACCAAAGTACTAATCGCTGTCAATTTACATTCCAACAAACGCCTAACAATTACAAATTAAAATGCATGTACATTAAAAATGGCTAACAATATTTTGTTGAACTTCAAAAAGTAACATAATTAATTACAAATTGGTTAGCATGAACAAAAAGGTTGGAATTGCATCAACAAACTATCATGATTTCTTGGAAAACTCCAATCGTTCATAATGCATAGTAATGACATGTCATTGAAATAGAACTAGATCTAAGTCATACAAAAGTATGCAAATGCCAAAAGAAGAACACACAATAGTGGGGTCAAGACCTAAAAGAAGGAGAGGGACATCTTTTTTGTGGATGAGTTCAAAGCAATGTTTAAAAATAAAAGCAGATGGAAGAATCAAGGAAAAGAAGCCTTTAGTTACAGCACCGGGAAGTGATAGAAGAGGAGGTAAGTTTGATGTACCCATTTTCTCATGAGAAATGAGCATTTTCCAACTTTTTTAAACTTGTAAGATAGTTTTTCAAAGTTGTAAAGATTCACAAATTTACTTGTTTCAATTTTCGGGTGGTCTCTAATTCAGACCAATGCAACCCAAGAGGTAAGTTATTCTCCCATTTTCATTTTTGATTTCAAGTTCAGTTTTGACATTAAAAATATTAAATTATTTTCTAGACTTTGGAACAGTTCTTGGATGAATGTTTGCACAATGGTCGGTGTGAGGCATTCTTTCACACCCTTAACATGAAAATATGCACTCACAAACCCACTTGGAAGTGGAACTACTATGTAGTTGTAGTCTAACTAGTAAGGTGGTTCAATGTAATGCAATGAAGTTCATTAAGAATCTAATGCACACAAGCCCACTTGGAAGATACAAGACATTGTGGGAGAATTGTAACTCACCATAATGGAATGTGAAGGGGCATTATGTTGACGTTCATTCAATGTCACGCTTGATGGTTGAACCCCTTTTGTTCCATTCGTCATAACACCTACATATAACCTCCTAATCTAACATACATTGGATTTTTGAAAAATTAATCTAAAAAGGAGCCATGTTACAAAATCTTATAATTTTTTATTCTTTTGATCAAGAGTTAAGCCTTGGGACTAAAAATCATTTTACTTAAATTGAGGAAAAAAATAGACAATTTTAACCCCCTCTACTTCCGGCAAATGTAACCCCCTTATAGCAAACCCAATGATGCTAAAAATTGAGGAAAACCTTCTAAACCTCCTACACAAAAACTATTGCAATTTTGACACAAATCCAACAATGGATTTGGGAGGAACAATTATTTGAAATAAAACTCTAGAGGCTTTGTCATGGAAATCCTTTCATGAACTCCACTATAAACACCCTCTACTTCCGACAAGCGTAGCTCCCTTACATCAACCCCGATGATGTTGAAAATTAGAAAGAACCTTTTACACCTCCTAAAAAAAAAATTTATTTATGTTTGACATAAATCCAACGGTGGATTTTAGAGCAACAACTATTTGAAATAAAACTCTAGAGGCTTTGTCATGGAATTCCTTCCATGCTTATTTCTTGCAAACATCTTTTCCATGAACAACATCTTTCCACACATAAGAATTAATCTTTTCTTCACACATTCATTTTCCTCCTTTCCTCTTCCCCCAACACAAGATATTCCTTTCTCCCTTGGTAAGCCTCCATGACATTTCCTTAAACTTGTTCCTTTTGCCCAATGGAAGTTTTGAAATTTTCCCCTCTAATCAATGGCCTCCTCATCCTTCAAGAGCCAACGAGACTTGATAATGATTTGCCCTCCAATTGATTTTAGGATGAGAATTCTTGGGCCCAATGAGACACAAAAAATATTTCATCCTCCAATCAAATAGGATGACAATCCTCATGACTAATGGGATTAGAGGACTCATCCTTCCCCTTATCTTGGATATCTTGATGAGGTTTTTAAGCTTGATCCTTATCTTTTTCGTTTGTTGACCCTCACATCCTACTTTTTCATCCTAATTATTTCAAATAACTAACTACTAGGACAATTTATTGGTAACAACAAGTAAACATCCTTGAATCGTTACTTGACTAAATCAATTCAATGGTTGAAGTGACATCCCCGCATACCATTTACTCTTTTGATATCCCCTACTTAGTTTTTCTTCCATGCACTAATTAACTATGTAGTACATAATAAATTGGAATTAAAAATTGCATCACAAAAACCCCACATACTTCTAAATCCACCGTCAAAATCAGGGTTCGATGAATCCATTAGATTTAAGATGTTCGAATTTTCATGAGGTTCCGCCATCACTCCCACACCTTACGCTTACCCTAATTTGTTAAATAAAAGAACCTCGACCCCTTCTAAACGCAAGTACCACATTGTCTCTGCTACCTTCTTGGTTTTTTGTTGATGCAAGTGAGAATTTAGTCATGGCGAATGATGTCATTATGCCCTCAAATCCTCCAATTTCACTAGTATAAAATGAAGAGTTTGAAAAAGCACCGCTTGACGTGAATGTCTCTCAACGATCGCACAAAGAAGAACCGTCTAAAAGAATGGTGCACACTTGAGTTAATCGTTCGACATGGGATCGTCGATTGTCTCCTAACCCACATGCCTTAGTAATCTATTTAGAATTTGTTCCTGCTTGTGGAACTGCACCAGAAAGGTTTAAAAAGTGTCAATGTGAAGACGATGATGTTCGTCTTCATTGTCGAACTTGGGTTCTTGGTGATGGCCATTATCGTTGGCTATAACGCCCAATCAATCCCCTTCCCATGGAACATCAAGTTGAATACCTAGCTTACATCATTTGTCGCATTTTGGAGTTTTTGCAATTGTGATCTATCCCTTTAAAATTGTTTACTAAGTTGTAATTCACTTGAGGCCACTCAGGTGGAAATGTTAATACCTAAGTTTGATTTTGATTCTATTTAAGAGTCTGATAAAAGTGAAAACTAAATAAAGATGTATTAGGACTGCATCTTAGAAATCTTTTAAGTACATCATTCGTGCCTAAAGAATATTTTATAGACTAACTTAATATTGTCATGGTGAAATGTTATTGTTAATTATGGGTTTGTATTCCCAATATATCAATAAATCACATCTAATTCTACATCCCCTTTCCCTTCTCTACAACATAAAAGGATAATCCACTTAAAAAGGTTTATTAGGTCCTAAAATTTACTAAACCTTGCATCAATTTAAATAAAAAAATCTTCTACGCTGAAATATCCAAAGGCTAATTCAACTCTTAATAATTATTACTTGGAGGTTTATCATGATTCAAATCATTAATACTAAGGAAAACTATGGAACTAAAGCTTAACAATTTGTGGTATTATAATCCATGACTCATAGTCGTTTAACAACAATGCATGAACTCCATATGTGCTCAAATAAAACTATTCTTCAAAGCTTTTGAATGCATACTAGAGTTCTTCTGTGCTACCTAGAGCACTGAAGAAACTCAATGAAGTAATCTAAATAGTATTAATTAGTAGTTTTCTCCAAGAAATTGGGTTTATATATGTATTTTTCTGGACTGATCTTTCAAAGCAATTTAGATTTGAAACCACCCCTGGGTTTTCAATAGATTTCATGGACCAAAAAAACTTTGGGGAGCTTAGTTGACACCGACTTATAGCTTCCAAGATAAACCAAGGCATATGAACTCACAAAGAAAATGTAGTCATTTGAATTGTTGGGTTATACATAATGCACCTCAGAGCTCAAAGGACCTCCTTGTAGTAGGGGAAGGTGTTGATTTCATTAAGGAAGAAGGTTTTTTTAGGTCTAGTTTTGGAGAAATCAGACAACCTTAGATTTAAAGACGCAATTGAGTGTTCATCAAGTGAAAAAAACCAACACAACTCTAGGGTTCTCAATTAGCACCAATTGAGAGTTTCCAAAATGGAACATGAGGTTTGGTTTCTTTGATTCCAAATTGAGCTTGTGTGTTCTACATAGTGCATTATAGAGCTTAAGGATCCCTAGCTCCAATTTTGTGATTTCTTCCAAATTCAAGTTCATTTTTCAGGTTATTGAGTGCACTTAAAAAGACGTGCAAAATCAAGTAATCAATTTTTAAATGTTTTCCAAATCTTTATTACAGCCATGCTAGTGTGGATGTTTAATCAGCAATAACTATGAGGTCCAAGCAAAACATGGATTGAATTCTTGAAAATCCATGGAATTTTAATGATATCGACATCTAGGGGGAGTTTTCTTAGATGATTTAAGGTTAGGGTTATATAATTTAGTAATTAGGGTTAAGGTTAGAGGATTTAGGGTTTAGGGTACCAAGATTTAAGGTTCCAAGATTTAGGGTTTTAATGTTCTAGGATTTAAAGTTCAGGGCACGTGGATGTAAGGATTTTGGGTTCCAAGATTTAAGGTTTTAGGGATCCAGGATTTTGGGTTTCGACACTAGGATGCAGGGTTTTAGGGTTCCACGATTTAGGGTTTTGGATTCCAAGATTTAAGGTTTTAAGGTTTAGGCTTTAAAATTTAAGGTTTGAAGGTTCCACAATTTAAGGTTTTGGATTTTAGGATTTAGGGTTTTTAGGTTTTAAGATTTAGGGTTTTGGATTACTTTCAACATTTTTTAATAGCTTGCATATAAACTGGTGCATAAGGTTTGGAGACATCAAATGCAAACTTAATGTTGGAAAAAGTATGCATTTTAAGCTTGGTTAATTGTTATGTGTGTAAATCATTTAGTTTGGTTGATTTTGCTAACAATTTGTTTTAAAGAAAACTAGCGAATTGGTTTTTGTAAAATGTGCATATTATTTTTTACATGACCACTAATTTGTTTTGTAGAACCTACGATTTATTTTTTGTACAACCAACAATTTTTTTGTGTAAAACCTACGATATGTTTCTTGTATAACCAATAATTTTTCCCACTTACAACTTAAGATATAGATCTTGAGATTTTCATTCTGGCTATGACACGAAAAATTCATTCACCATCTATGATAGTTTAATGAGCAAGAAACAAACAAGGAAAAGGATCTGGATTTGATAGTGCAAGTTTTAGACTATAGATTAATAAGTCTTTCCAAGTAATGATATTTTTTAATCATCTAAATTCAATTTTTTGTTTCAATTGTTAACATTTAATTTAAGGTTGTCTGAAAATATTGTGTGTTGTTTGTAATGCTTCCATTTTCCAAGTTGATTTACAACACCTTTCTATTATGGATACTCCACCTATACCTAGGGTTTTTGCATTCGCAGTTCAACAAGAGGTGGGTCTTAAACCTTCAACTCAAATTGTTTTTCTCATTTTGCTTGCAAACGTGTTTTAGTACGGCAATTCAACCTTGGTCAATGCCGACCAAGGGTAATTTCCTTATATTGGTACCACCATAACCGAATTTGATGTCTAGATCTTTTTAGGAGGTTTGGTTGGAGTGTGCATGGAATGTCAATTGGCACCGATTGACATTCCCATCACTACAAAGGTTTTTTTTATGAAAATTTCCAACCAAATGAGTCATTGTTGTTTGTCAAGGAGGTGTGGTAAAAATGTTTCACAAATAGTTAGTCAATGACGATTAAAGACTGAAACATTATCGTTCTCCATTAGTTAGTTCCTTATGCCAATTTGCATCAAATTGAAAGTCATTTTTGTTGATGTGCTTCTTGTCTAGGAGGTGCTTGGATAAGGTCTCATCAATAGTTAGTCAACGCCAACTAACACTGCAAACACATCCTTCTTCAAATGGCTAGGTTCCTTTGCAGAATTGCATTGCAATTAATCTACTTTCTTTAGTTTACATATGCCATCAATTTGCTAATGAATAATACACAATTATCTAGTTTTCAATAGAGGATTTACAAGATATCAACTTTCATTAAAGATCTAATTATTAAAATTCATAAATTATTTGTGTAGTCGATTCCAACATCATGTGATAATGTAATCTAAAGGATCCAAAGAAAGAACAAGTTCAACACAAACAAGGTCCTGGATAAATTCAAGATTTATGCCAAGGAAAAATCGTGAATGAACATTTCATTGTGCAGGTTCATTGCCATGCCCATTGTCAAACCTGATTTGAAAATTGATGGCTAAAAATGGAGCAAGCCTTTCAAATGGGTTATAGGTAAGGGGAGAAGGTTTTATTTGTTTCCCCCACAAATTGGTAAGGTGAAGAGATTATTATTTCAAATGTTGAATCATTGTGGGGGCCTCTTTATAAGGAAAAGAATGATAGATGTCAGGAGTTCTTGAAGGGAGACCCAAATCTTAGGTTGCTATCTAAGAAAATGTTGCACGTCTAAGATGGGAACCACAAACTTCAAGCTTGGTTCCCATATATAAAGAAAGTGCATCCATTTGATGCAAATTGGCACATATGTGTGGACAATTTTGTGTTTGATAACAAGAGTGGCTTCATGGAGCTCTTCACAACAATGACGAAGCTTAACAAATAAACTTGTTATGTTCTTACATTTTCATCCACTACTACAAAATTTGGTTTTTCAAATGGTTCAAATTGATTAACTAGTCCTTTTTGACTAATGGACATGTCCATTTTGACTAAAGGCCCAAAACATGTAATTTTTGTAATCAACTTGATTATAATGATTTTTTTGACAAATACATCTAGTTAAGTTAGACAACCCTAGCCAATGGGTTTTGGTCAAATGGGACATTTAATCAAATTGAACATACAAATTTGACACCATTAATCAAAATGACCAATGTTATGTAGTCAAATGGGACATCTTATGCCTATTACATACCTACTTCCTACTTTCCACTTATAATCTTACATCCTACATACCTATCTACTAACCCACACACCTACCTAGATGTAATACCTACCTACATATCAAATACCTATCTATGTACCTACCCATCCACCCACCCACCTACCTAAATGTATTACTTACTTAACTATCCACCCACCTATAACCTACTTACATATTAACTACCTACCTACCTACCTACCCACCTACTTAGATGTACCACCTACCTACCTATCCACCCACCTATAACCTACTTACATATTAACTACCTACCTACCTACCAACCCACCCACCTATTTAGATGTACCACCTACCTACCTATCCACCCACCTATAACCTACTTACGTATTAATTATCTACCTACCCACCCACCTATCTCCTACAACTTATTGACCTTCATACTTCATGGTCTTGTAGTGAAGTGTCAAAATAAACACGTGAAATTTTTTAAATTACAAAAGTGGAACACCTTTTGATGGTGTGGTCCATTGGGGAGGTCAAGGGTTCAATCCTTAACATTATAACCTATGTACATGTTTAAGGGGATAAGGTAGGTAGGGTAGGCTAAGTAGGATATATTAGGTTAGGTTAAGGTGGGTCAAGTAGGATAGGGTAAGGTAGGGTAAACTACCACCTACACTACTTGCCTTTTTATTACCTACTTACCTACCTACCTACATGCCTACTTGCCTTTTTACAACGTACCTTCCTACCTACTTGCCACAAATTTTTTTTCATGGGCATAAATTTGATTAGTCAAAATGACTAATCAAATGGTCCATATTCTGCTAATAAAAAAAACCACCCCAGTCACAATAGAAAATCGATTTGTCCAAAATGATTGAGTGGTTTTTTCCACCTCTTCAAATTGGGTATTTTTTTACTAAATTTGGTAGTAAAAAAGTACCAAGTTTTTTAGTAGTGATTTATTTCTCATGTTGAAGATTTCAATATAGCATTAACTTTTTTTCTCATTGTGGCAATGTAGGTCCATTAAATTGGACCATGTGAAGCCATATGTAGTCCATGAGGATTTTAGGATTCAAAGTATTGGAATGATACCTTTGTAATAACTCAAAAATGTCATTATAGACGAACAATTCAAGAAGTGCAAGGCCAAGACACGAAAGACTTGGTACAGCTTCACACGAAAGGTCTTTTTTTATTATATGTACAAGGTGAGATAATTTCTTTCTACTATTCCAAATTCAATCCATCTTTGAAATGTTGAGTTTAGTTTTATGCCACTAATCCTATCTTAACTTTCTAGAGGGAGTTGTTGTGGGAATGTTGTTGACCTAGCTTTGAGAAACCTTAACCAATTGGAGACCTTGAACAACAAGGTTATGGATGTGATTTGTGAAGAACACATGATCGCTTTCCACAAGCGACTTTCTATATGTGATCCTTCATTGGGCCTAAAGTTCTTACAGGAGGTTCAAATTCATTACAATACGAATCCAAAGCCAGAAATGCTTACTAAAAAATTGCAAATGTTTGTTTTGGCTTGTGTTAGTACAAACCATAAACTTTTTTGGCTTAGGTAGTGGAATCAATCTTGAATTTTTAAGGAAGTTCAAAAATTTCCAAAGCAAGGATTTCCATATGCCACTTTTGATAAATGGCTTCACAAAAATCCACATTTTGGCACTAGATTTGATTCTCAACTAACTTTGTATTCTTGTTTTCCATGAATAGATCTTGACATCGTTTCTAAAATGCCAATCATCTTTTAACTTTATGGACATCTTCTTGGAATTTTGCATCTAGAGGTGGAGGTAATCAAGTTGCTTGACTTCGCAATAAGGGACCTCAATGTCACCATTGATCAATTAGTGAATGTCTTGTTTCTCTTAGACTATATTCAAAAGTGGAAACTTGAGTTATGGGAATCAATGTTCTATCAAAAGTTCAAAGTGAAAGGTGGTATCACACGATGAAAGATGTGGGAGCTTCAAACTAGAACAAAGGAAACATTGAAGTGCATGTTTTACAAGTGAAAATTCTTATGAACTCATCAATAATTTGCATTGAATCATTCCATTGTTGAGGCTTGCTATAAGGCTCCTTTTTTCACATCTACCGCCTCAAATATTTTGGAGCCATATATGGCTATAGATAACTCTTTTTTTATTCAAAAAAACTCAATTAGGCTTCAGTTAGTGTCAACTAATAGCAATTATCAGTGTTATATTGCTTTGGATAACATTATTCTTCTATTAATAATCGGTCAATGTCAATTAAGGTTTTGAGAAAGACCTAATCGCTTATGCTAGAACTCAATTGGTGCCAACTAAGATCAATTAAACAATTTCCTTATCTTTCAAAAGGGGTTCAATCAATGCCAATTATGATCCATTGGTGCCCTTTATGGGTTTCACAAACCTTCAACATATCTAATATATTTGGGTTGGAGCTCAATTGGTGCCAATTGAACATTTTTTAGGCTACTATCAGTGGTTGATGTCAAGAGTCATTTTGTGCCTAATTCCTATTTGATTATTTACCAATTGAATTTCATGGGTACTTTTTCCATGTGTTGTTTCCATCAAATGTCATTTAGGAAACGCCTAGACGTTTTAATATTTGGTGCAATCCAAAGTCTGACAACATTATGTACAAAAAAAAAACTTGTCAAAATTTGAGGCTCCTTTCATTTGCCTTATTGTGGTTGGTACATTGATTGTCCTCTGGTTTACACTCATGTCTAAGAGAGGTCAAAACGAAAGAAATTTGATCCAAGATGCTTGGAAAAGCTTGCGTCTTTTCAAGGAAACAAAAAGGAGGATATTGATAAGAGGAAGAAGAAGAAGGACGTCCAAGTTTCAAGCACTCTAGGGGTCACACAAACTCCAGTTGACATTGAGAGCCCTAAATAATATGTAAATGCTGAGTTGTCTAAGTTCTAGGATTTTCTTTTAATTGTGTTGCTCAGGAGGAAGACTTTCTTGGAGCTTTCAATAGTAGGAGGGGTCATGTTGCTGAGCCATCGTCACACATGCGAAAAAGGAGAAGACTTGTATAGGAGTTGACTGATACTTCAAAGGGGAGATCTCATCTTCAACCACTTTGAAGCCCATTACTCACTACCAACCACAAAACCTTAGAGTTGGTTACAAAGGCTTTCAATACCAACTAACCTTCTTCGATGAAAACAAAAGTTTCAACTCATGCGTGATCCCCTAGCTTTTAGGATATAAAGGATTTTTAGAAGAAGGCAATATTGATTTGAGACATTATTCATCATCGAATTACCTATTTCTATTGGATTCAATAACCAAGACTATGTTGAATTCTTGCAAGATTCCCCAAAGGACAAAGTAAACCTCATCATTGCTAAAGTTCCAAGAAATTTGCATGTTGTGCATGTGTTGAACCCTGTTTCAAGTATTCCCAAGTGGAATGCAAGAGTTGATAACTACATTGCCTCCATTTTCGGATTTGCGAACAAATATATTGCAAAGGATGAATCCATCTTCTTTTTTTACAATGACAACTTTTGGGTTTTGAGAGACATCAAGTCCTATTTGGAAAACTATAACTTCAAAATTCACTCAAAGTTTGTTGTTGTTAATAATATGCACTGCACAAATTCGAAATTCCCCAATAAAAAGGTAAACCTTTTTTGAAACTCCGCCAAGGCTTCTTATGTCCACATGAGTTCAATATTAACATATATCTTATACTATATGTCACAGATTCTCATGAACATGGTTTTTTCCTTGTGCACAAGAAAGGGAATTTTTTTGTTCCTAGGGATACGCAACGAGGCATTTAGGATGATGATGTGTTCTTTAACTAGACCATTCAAGATACTATGACAATGTCAAGTGGTGGCTTGCCTTTTAAAGCTAGACATGATATCCACCTTGACTTTTTCCAATTGCTTTTCCTTGCCTTGTTATTTCCTAAGAATCTGGTGGTGGACATTAATGCTTCCATAGGTCTCTTTCAATTCCCTTTGTGTTTGACTTTGTCCAATTTCATCTCTTTCTTTGCTATTTTTTGTTTCTTTCATTTTGCAGATCTCATTAAAAGGTTATTCCTGAAGTAGTAACTATTTCAAAACATGTCAAAATTTTAGAAGACATGTTCTTCTGCTTGAGTGGGATGTTTATCTTGAACTTTTGCAATTGTTGTTGGATGTTCTTGAGGAACAAATTGATGTTACAAAGGAGGAAAATGGTGACTTGGATGTTCATGTTAAAAAGAAGTCTCGACTTGATCTTGATTGTGAGTAAACCTTCACAATTTCAAGTATTTAATGTGGGTTTTTGGTTAAGCCTTGATAATTAACATTCCATTACTTGATGCATAACACTATTAAAATTCCTATTTTTTCAAACTAACCAAGTTGATTGGATGGGTCTTTTTTACTAAGGGCTTGAATGACAATGAATATATTTTGATTAAAATGACCAATTTGACAATTAATCAAATTGAACATCTAGTCAAATTGGATTTAAAAATACCACCTAGTTAAATTGGTTAGTGGCTTAATCAATAAAACCACCCAATCTAATCAAATTGACAGGTGCCTTAATTAATAAGGCCTATATTATATTCAATCAATAGGACTAACTAAGTAGGCATGGTCAAAATGACAAATGGTTTAGTCAAAAAGGCCAATTACAAATTTTAATATTAATTGCGTATCTTGGGACTACATGTAACATTTTGACTATGTTTGACTAATTAGAAAAAAATTGGAAAATGTAAAAGTTAACTAGTCATAACTAAATGAATCATGACCAAATTAATTATGGTTAAATTAATTATATATATGTGGTTTATCTAATTATAGTTAAATTAACTATATTGAAATTAGTTATGGCTCAACTACCTATGGAAAAACTAATTAAAATCAAAACTAACCAAAACTAATATAACCATGGTCAATTTAACAATAATTGGTTCGGCCTTAGTAAGTTTAACCATGATAATTAATTTAACATAATTAATTAACTATTATTAATTGGCCCATTGTTGGTTTTTCCATAATGAATTTAACCATGGTTACTATAAGCATAACTAAATTAGCTATATTTATTTCTAACATATTATTTTACCCTAATAAATTGAACCATAATTAATAGAATCATGATTAATTTAAAACTATTACTAATTTAGCCATGGTTTGTTTTGCCATAATTATTTTAAACATTTTTATTTTAGCCAAATTTATTTTACTCATTGTTAGTAATTTAACCATGGTTACTTTTGCCATAATTATTTAAACAATTCTGATTTTAACTATAATTATTTCATTCATGTTTATTTTAGCCATAATTTTTTTTTCCATACTTGGTTTTGCCATAAAATATTTAATTCATTAGTTAGATTAGCCATGATTATTTAAACCATTTTGATTATAGCCATAATTATTTCATTCATGTTTATTTTAGCCATATTTAATTTTTTTCACAATTGGTTCTGCCATAAAATATTTATTAATTAATTAATTTAGCCATATTAATTTTATTAATGGTTATTTTAGCCAATTTTATTTGCTCACGGTTAATTTAACCATTTAAAAGTTAACCATGGTTAATTTTGCCATAATTATTTAAACCATTTTGATTTTAGCCATAATTACTTCATTCATCTTTACTTTAGCCATAATTAATTCATGCATAGTTGTTTTAGCCATTAAATATTTATTCATTGGTTAGTTTATACATATTAACTTTATTCATAATTAATTTAACCATGATTGGTTTAACCATAAAATATTTATTCATTAGTTAATTTAACCATGGTTGGTTTAGCCATAAAATATTTATTCATCAGTTAATTTGGCCATATTTACTTATTTATGGTTAGTTTAGCCATATTTAAATTAACCACCTATTTAACTTATGTAATGTAAATATGTGGTTAAATAATTTAAATACAAGTAGCTTATATGTAGGTGTATTTATTTATACATACCCTAACCATACTCCACCTATTTACCTATATTTTAACCTATAGGTAACCTAGTTATATAAGTTAGGGTAAGCCATTTATATACACATGATAAACTACTAGTTGGTTAATTAGTTATTTACCTAAAATACATTAATGAATGTGTAATTAAGTAGTTAAATATTAATTGTTACAAATACATTGTTGATAATATATAATGAATTACATCAAATTTGTAAGGATTAGATATAATTTTGTTGTAATTGTCAATCAACAATATAATACATTATAATTATCTTAATATAAATTATATAATTCAAAGATTTATAATATGGTTGTAATTATTAATTATAAATAAATAATTAGACATTAACTATTATTAGTTTTTATTTTTACATAATTAACATACATACTTACCTACCTCTTTATTTATTTATTTACTTACTTAATTTATGTATCTTACATAATTATTTAGGAATAATGTTGTGTGGACATGAAAATGTTTCTCCTTCCCAAAAGTTTGTCCCATATTGTTTATCATCCTTTCCAAATGATGAACAATATAAATAAATGCACCGTAAGCATCTAAAGCATAAGAAATATTTTAAAAAGGAAGGCCACTTAGGATGAACCAATTGAAAAGGCTCAAACTTAAAAGCCAAATTCAAAATGAAATAAGATTTTCCTACCTAGGTCATCTAGGTGCAAGTTTAATCAATGTGGTGTACATTTAAGGATAGTGAAGGTCATAGTTTAGGTTGCCCTAACCTATTTTAGGCTTTTTTACTTAATTGTTAGTTAATAGCTCCTGGACTAGGCCTAGGAGCTTAGGTTGTAGGTTCATAAACATAGGGACCTTAGGAGTAATGTCATGCCCGTATGCATGGCCTCATACATGACGGCCGGTTACGAGCATGCCACTCATGCCTTTTAGGGTTAATGTATGTTCATAGGTTACTGTACGTTATTAGGTGTTTTAAGGTTATGGCTTGTTTAGGGTTTGAGCTTGTTGACGGCTATATAAAAGGTTAAGTTCTTCCCTTCTCTTATTAATTTTTCTAAAATTATTTTGTTAGAAGAGTTTCCTCCATAGTTAGATTGGATTTTTAAATGTTCATGGTGGCTATTGCACGGCCATCGTTTACATACACTATGTTTTCTTTCCTTTCATTACAATTTAATTTTAGAAAACCTCCTTTTTGTCACGTAATGTTGAAAGTAGCAAATTTTTTTTGATTTTTTTGTGTTTCTTAAGTTTCTTTTGCTGTTGGTGTTGTTACTGGTGGTAATGTTGTTGCTATTATTGTGTTACTTTTCCTTTCATGTGTTCCTATTGCGGCTGTAGTACAAGCATAGAAAAAAAAAAAAAACTAACAACAATGTACATGCCATCTTCTCTTCCACAATAAGAGCAGCTCTAATAGCAACCCCAACATCTTTGGAGTAGGAGGAGGAGGATGGCAGTTTTTTATTGCTTTTACGCTAGTTTGCAACCGCTCTTGCAAAGATGAATACTCCCTACTACCGTTATAGGATCCGTACTCCCTCTTCTTCTTGTTGGATACTACTTTACTGTTGTTACTATTGTCAAAATTTGGCTTGTAGAAGTAAGGACTCCTCATGATGCAAGGCTGTTGCTGCTACTAAGAAGGGAAAAGCTTTATCAGGTTGAGTCAAGTTCATGATACGCACAATACTAGGTAATTGCTTGTACTCCTAACACCTCACACGAAGGAGAAAACGTAGCACGTCTAACTGTTTCTTCCTCCATAGCTCCTCCACATACTTGTACGCCCCCATTACGGTAGGGATGGACACCAAAGATAGTAGCTTATAGCTGGAGTGCGAAAAGTTGCATGTAACAACTGAAGAAGAAAAAAAAAATGTTTTTGTAGCGCCGGGCATTCGCCATCATTGCAACATTGTGAGTTGTAACACCGGACGTCCGCCATCACTGCAATGCCGCGAGTTATAATGCTAGGCATCCACCATCATTGCAACGTCATGGTTGACACTTCCGATGTCCATCGCCAAACACAGACTTCCGTCCATTGATTTTTTTTGTTATTTTAAATTTTAAATTTAAAAAAAATAAAAATAAAAATAAAAACATACATCTACATACTCTCGTATTAATACATACATCTACATATTTATTATTAATATGTATATTTATGTTATTTTTGTATTAATACATACATTTATGTAATTTTATTAATACATAAATATACAATTGTTTGTTCCTTTACTTCGTCATTTAGCATTAGTGATTATAGAAATTGAAAGTTGCTTAGGGTATGTTCTCTTAAGCACTTCACATTTCAGTTTCCATTATAGTTTTATTTAATTGCATGGTTATGTTAAAATTTTGTGGTTAATGCTTTATATTGTTATCAAATTTTGGGGCATGAAACAACACCATGTCCTTGGATGATGAAAACATTACCGCTCAACCATAGCCAAGGTATCAACTATGAAGTAACACATAATCATTTGAACTGATTTCTTTGAGCTCATGATCTTCACAATGGTACCATCAAATGTCTATAACACCACCCTCATCCAGCACAACTCCTACCAAGAATTCAGGTTCAGGTTACATTACATCAACGATACATTAGAGTCCATTTGGAGGGGTTAATTAGTGGGGTATGCCTGTTGCCGCACCTACTTTCACACCATCACTATATATTCCGTTGCAAGTTATGATTTCTACACCCATATACACCATGGAGATCAGTAGTTCTTTTGGGAGAATTAAGAAGTTTAGCGGAAGGCCATGTACCATTTCTTAAGGCAACTTTCTTAACTATGGTTTGTGAATTGGAGTTAAGGCAACTTTCTTAACTATGGTTTGTGAATTGGAGTTCAAGTATGGCGTTAATTACACTGAAGCGTTCGTATTTAAACAACTCGCCCGTTATGTGCATTATGAGGCATTAGATGTCTACGAACAACATTCTTCGAGGATTTTGGGTGTCACCTAGATCCCGAATTTAACTTATGCCATAGCCATTGCCACCGCCTTTTAAGCTGCACTATAAGCTGCCATTACACATCATGGGAATGTGCCCAATAATCTAGATCCGGTACCTACTTTAATAAACCTTTCTTTTCAATAACTCATTGTTGCTACCACAAACATTTTTCCCACCATTGATGCACCAACTTTTGTTGATCTAGTGGGGGAATTTTTTCGAATTCTTGAGCTAGAATTTCCGATTAAGAGTTTTAAATATTTTTTGCAACTTGCCACCTTTTTTTGGCAGAAGGATGAAACCTTCAAAATGCTTTACAGGAGGCTCCTGAAGCTTAAAGAGCTTATTCATAGCATCATAGACTTGGAAGTTGCCCATCAATATCTTCATTCATTGGAAGGTATTTGACACTCCATGCACAGGTTTTGAAACGGGTTTTTGTAAAATTTGGAGATTCGTACACTTTATTAGATGTGTACAACATTTTTGAAAAGTTGGAATTGGCTCATGCACACTATGAGGCCAATACTACAAGGCCTCCATCACGTTCAAGGCTTCATCTTCCACCAGCTACACCAATTAGATCATCACATTCTTCTTCAAGGGCTAAAGTTGTGCACTCGGCTGCACCCATCCTACTTTCTTGCAACTACTATGGCAATCCTGCCCACAAAGCTAGTGAATGCAACATTCCTTTTGAGGATCTCTTTTGTGATTATTGAGAGAAAGAGGAACATTAGGAAGTTGTTTGTTTTGCCAAGTTTTCGGAATAGAAACAACTTCGACTACCATAGCAAAATCTACCAGCATCTTCCACTGCCCCTAAACCAAAAGTCAAGGCACCTTAGCCTTCCATTCATATTTTTCCCACCAAGGGTAATTCCAATAAGAATACTAAAAGGAAGCAACACAATGATAACAAGAGGGAGGTGTTTCAAACCCATGCCACTCAAGTTCAAACTTTGCAAAATTAACTTGAATCATTAAAAGCCCAACTTGCTAGTCTAAAAGGCAAATCTTCCCAACCAGCTAATCATGCCCAACTTGTATAGGGTTCAGGATCACAAGAGGAACCTCCTAGGTCGTTCTATGGCCTCTCACAAGATGCCATGGTTGGGGAATATGTTATTTCCAGTGCACACAACTTTAGTCTCACACCAAAATTTGCCACTTTTTTTCACCCCTCCTACTTTGTAGCACAAGAGGCTAGTGTGGCACCTAGAGTTTTTGTCACTAGGTAGGTAATTCAGACTAATGGACTAGCATCTAGTTCAAGTCCTATTACCAAGGCTAGAGGAACTCGAACAATCATGCCATAATTTTTTTGTCCTCTCAACACGGAAAAAGAACACACCTTGTTGGTGAAGGGGGAGGAGACTACTACACCACAAGTTGTTAGGGCATCAAACTCTCATGTCCTAAGAGTACATGTACATCAAGAAAACACACAATTTTTCATTTATTAACTTATGGAGTGCCAACTTCAAATGCATGAAATGGTGCAAAAACTTGTGAGTACACCATTATTTAGTTTTCAAGATTTGAAGTTAAGCACCAAAGACATAATTGCAGTACTAAAGGATACTTTGAACACTACATGAAGTCTTTTATTAATCCTTGATCCACATGTTACAGGGGTCTCATCCAACCTTGGAAAGACATTCGATTGGCTCATGTGTTGCAGATGGCGTTTGGAATCTGGTCACTAGTTCTAGCATGGCTAAATCAATGGGCTCTCCTACCTCTGATTCTACATTCACATATCAAAAGGGAGTTAAGAACACCTCATTTGTGGATTTCTTACTCAACAAAGGCGTTATGGATAGCCATTCTCTTCACAAAAAATTTCACTCATTTCCGAAGGTGGTGTTTAGTGAGAAAACTTCCATCGCCATCGGGATTGCCATTGTCAACAATACTGAGCCAGTAATCCAGGTGGGAGGACATACACCCAAAGTGGTACTTCTTGATACATGTGCCCAATCAGTGATTATTGGAATTCAATTTGCTAAGAAGATGGGCATGCTCGACTCCAAATTATGGAAATCTATGTGGCAAGTGAGAATGTAGAGGAGGTACTTGGGGAGAGCTTAGATTTGATTGCATTTAACTTCAATAAAGGTACAGATCGAGAGCTTTGCTTACAAGTCAAATGTTTAATCATTAATGCCATCAATTGTTCATTGGGCAAGTGGCCCTATTTCCACCAGGTTTCACAATTGACAACTAGTTCGAACATGTGTACTACCGAATGGATTGGGAGACTAATGGCCACCACTTGGGATACATACCCTTTGATTTACATGGGAACCATAGTCTTATGGCTCACCATTGTATGCTCAAGGAAACACACACCATTTTTTACATCTAACAAGTTAGCCATGAATGGATAGAGGGAAATGAAGAGGAGATAGTTGACGCCCAAGCTACTGAAAGCTTAAGGGTGGTTCCTACTAACATTCAACACGGACTAGACATTTTACAAAGGTTCAAAGTAGCCCACAAGCCTTTGGTTAAAGCTTTATTCAGTTTTGAGAACATGGAGAGCCATGGCGAATTAATTAAGCCAGTACTTTGTCAACTAATCATCTAGACATTGCCTAACGAGGGGATTACATTACTAAAGCTCTTTGGTGGTATTGGTACAAGTTTCGAAATCTTACTACAGTTAGGGATGGTGGTTCAGAAGTATTGTTACGTAAACATTAATCCTATTATAAAGCAAGTGGTGGCATCGAAAATGATGGAGTTCACAGTTAGATTTCCATAACAGTTTGTAACCACGACATGGAAGGCTAATTTCACTTTCTTACCCTCTAACATACAATTAATTCAGAAGAAACATATGGAATTACTTGGCCTTGTGGACCTTATCATTTCAAGTTGGGAGTGTCAAGGATTTTCAGTGGCTAGATTTGGAGAAGGCTTAAATGACACAAGATTCGATCTCTTCATGGACATGGTAAGATTGATTACATGGGCTTAATCCATTTCTCCTACGTTTGGTTATGTAATTGAAAACACCCTTTTTTAGTTTGACCAAAGGGAGAAAATCCAAGAGTGTTGCAACCTTAGCCTTAGGCTCGTGACCAAGGCAAAGGTTTTGCAAAGGTGCTAGCTAAGACTAATCTCAGGAGTCACATTCTCATGCCCCTGAAAATGCAAAAGAATGTGAAGGAAAGAACCTTCACACTCCCAAGTGAACTCCCATGTTGGGAGTTGGAGTTTCGGTGGACTCCTGAATGTTCAGAGAGTGATTACAAGGGTCAAAACCCAATGACTTGAGGAGTTCTTCATACCATTGGAAAGTTATTAAAACTTAAATGTCTAAAATGGGTTCGCATGACCATTTGGACATTTGAAACAAAAGTTATGGCCAAAAGAAGGGCCGGGAGTTAAATTGTGACGCACTCCCAAGTCCCTTGTTGAACCCACTTGAGGGTCCAACTATGTAGAGTTGCGAAAAGTTGGAACTTGAGGGGCACTCCCGACTTCCAGCACTAAAAGGGGGTAGAGGGGCGTGCTAGAAGTCCCGGGATTAGACTAGGAAGATGGACTAGAAGATCAAGTTTGAATCTGCATCCAAAAACCAACCACAAAGGGTTAATTAACATTCGGAAACACCCTTGGGTGTTGGGACAAGCCACGGGCACTTTGACACACAAGACTCACCACGGCCCGGACTCAAGGGAAGCCACCACCTTCCCCCATATAGTATTCTCTGCAGTTCTCCACCGAGGTTACATCCAAATGGCTCTTTTTCTCGGGACTCCCAAGTTGGAATCCCGAAATTGTCCCGGGACTTTGGACGATCATAGTTCCTCGCCCCAAACTTAGATCGGGACGAGGTCTAAACCAAAGTTGTAACTCTCTTCGAGAGCTTTTCAACGCCATGTCGCACTCCTTGAGGCAATGTCGGAAAGAGGTCAATTCCCGACTTTTAGTGGTCGGGAGTCAAACTAGCAGTTTGACTCCTGGCCCTTCTTTTGCCCATAACTTGAGCTATAGACGTCCAAATGGCCCATGCGAGGCCATTTTGGGCATCTACTCTTCAAGAACTTTCTATTGATTTAAAGAACGCACCAAGGCAAGGATATTTGACCCCTCAAATCGTCTTCTGAGTTTTTGGGAGTCCCAGAGGACTCCATTTTCCCACTTTTGGGAGTGTGAGTTGCATTCTCACACTTAGCCCCAAAGTGGGGTTGCGACAAATTTGCAATTTGACTCATGACCACTAAAAGTCAAGAATCACCCCAATTTACTTGCATGCAGGTGGCGTGCGACATACCATTAGAAAGCTCTCGACTAGGGCTACAAACTTTTTTTTAGACCTCATCTCAATTGGAGGTCTACACACAAATTATGAGGCCCTAAAGTTGTGGGAGTCCCAACTTTGGCAATTTTGGGACTGCCACTTGGGAGTCTCAGGACAAAAAACCATTTGGATGTGAGCCTCGTGAAGAGGCACAAGGTGTACTATAAGGGGGAAGGTGGTGGCTTCCCCCAAGTCCAGGCCATGGTGAGTCTTGTGAGTCCGAGTTTGCCCGTGGCTCATCTAAACACCAAAAGTGCTCCAATTATGCACTAACCACCTTGTGTTGGTTTTGTGCAAGTCCGTGTGAGTAGTTGATGCTTATCACTCTTCCTAGTCCCATCCCGGAACTCCTGCACGCCTTTCTACCCCTCAAAGTGCTGCGAACCAAGGAGCGTGCCCTTACTCCTTGCTTTTCCACTATCTTAAGTTTGGATTCACATTTAAGTCCATTAAAGAGCTTCGGGGTGCATCAAGCCGCTCCTATTCAATGCGGCATAATGCGGTTCCTATGCGCATCGGTTGCACGACTGGTGGACCAACCTTGCACCACTTTTAGTTTTGTAGTTGGCTTTGATATATACACCATCAAAAACCCCAACCTGTAGGTTTCTCACATATTAGATGATTAAAACTCCTACCAACCAATTACAAGGCAAGAAAAACCTCCTTGGTTTCTTGCAAACACAATAAAAAACCAAGAGGTGTTTGGCCCACCTTTATTTCCTTCCCAAGAGCACATGTTTTTCAAGGAGATGGACTAGGCCTGGTGTATCGTCATGCTTTAACCACTTGGGATGAATTAAGCCCAGAACAAAGAGAAAGGGTTATGGGGTTCCAAACTGACATTACTAGTCACACCAAAGTGACTAGATTGGAACGTAATGCTCTATTAAGGAGAGGCATGGACCTAAACTCCTTTACATGGTTGTTAGTAACTTGTGTACTCTTTCAAATGTACACAACATTAACATCGATTTAATTAGCTTGTAGCTCTGGCGATGCGACTACATGGCACCCCGACCAAGTATATTTGCCTATCTTGAACACTCTACATTTCACTCTTAGTGTTGGGGGGAGGAGGTACCATGTAATTTGACTCAAGTTGTTTATAATACACTTGGAGGTACATTAGCTTCTAGAATAACAATTATAATCTTCTATAAATCTGTGCAGTTGGATAATGGAAAACCCAATCACCAAAATCTTCAAACACACTTTCCAATTCCATTCCATGTGTTTCCAACTACCCTTTCGTTATGGGGAATCAACTCACCAAGAAGGATAAACACTAAGTCACATACTTGCTAATTAAGTATGAGAATATGTTTGCATTTTCAATGAAAGACTTAAGTAGGTGTAAGGTCATGCAATTTTTTATAGACCTTACAGATGAGACACCCATCTATCGGAGGAAGCATAGGTTGAGCAAGCATGAGTGGGAACCAACAGATGAAAGATGCAAAAAGCTCCATGAGGCTGGTCTCATTCAGCCATCAAGTTCTGATTTTGCATCCGCTATAATAATGCCAGCAAAGAAGGATTTAGTTGGATTATGGATTGAGAAAAGGATGTGTGAGGATTATAGGCCTTTGAACCTAGTTACACCTTAAGATAAGTACCCCATGCCCATCCCTGAAGAACTATTTAATAGCATTGGAGATTCAAACATCTTCACAATTGTGGATATGAGGCAAAGTTTTAACTAGATTGTGCTTGTTGCATAGGATCATAAGAAAACAACATTCCATGGAAACAATAAGTTATGGGAATGGCTTGCGATGCCTTTTGGATTGAAAAATGCACCTATTTTCTTTTAGCGAGCCAAGACCAGGTTCTCAAAGGGGTAGATTTCTTGAAGTGCACATAGATGATGTCCCAGTGCATAGCAAAGGACTCCTGCAACACTTGGTTCATCTTGAGGAGTTATTCAAAAGACTCCACGAAATCAATATGAAGATCCATCCTAAAAAGTGTGAATTTGTTGTCACTTCAGTAGTCTACCTTAAATATAGAATTTTGCCAAATGGTATTATGGTTCATTGGGCCAAAGTAGTAGCCATTTTGGAAATACCCAATCCTATTGATGTTCACACTTTGAAGAGCTTCATCAGACTATGTAATTACTATAGGATTTATGTCCAAGACTTTAATACTATTATTCATTCTCTCTATGCATTGTTAAAGAAAGATGTTGCTTGGACATGGAGTGAAGAGGCTCAGGAAGCTTTCGACACATTCAAGGAAAAGTTTTCAGAATTCCCCATTCTGAGATCCTTGATTTCAACAAGGTTTTCATTCTACACACTAACTGGAGTGCTCTTGGTATTGGTGCTATTCTTGGCCAACTTGATGAAGAAGGCAAGGAATATGTTATTGCCTATGCATCTGTGAGCCATGGATTATACCTCAACAATTAGTTAAGTTTTAGTTTCGTAATTTTCCTTAGTACTAATGATTTGAATGCTTATAAGCCTTCAAGTAGTGATTATTAATAGTTGAATCAGCTTTTGTGATATTTCTAGGCATATAGTACTTCTTTATTTCAGTTGATGTAACGCTTCATCAGTTAAGCACCTAGTAAACCTTTTAAAGTACATTATCCCTTTTATGTTGGAGAGAAAGGAAAGGGGATGTAGAATTAGATGTGATTTATTGATATATAGGGAATACAAGCCCATAATTAACAATAACATTTCGCCATAACAAGGTTAAGTTAGTCTATAGAAGAATCTTCAAGCACTAATGATGTACTTGTAAGATTTTTAGGATGTAGTCCTAGTACATCTTTATTTAGTTTCACTTCTATCAGACTTTTAAAATAAAATCAATTCAAACTTCAATATTAACATTTCCGCCTCAGTAGCCTAAAGTGAATTACAACTTTATAACCGACTTAAAAGATAGATCACAATTGCAAAAAATCTAGAATGCAACGAATGGTGCGAGCGAGGTACTCGGCTCGATGCTCCATGGGAAGGGGGTTGATTGGCCCTCGTAGACAACGATAATGGCCATCACCGGGAACCCACGTTCGACAATGGAGACGGACATCATCGTTTTCGCATTGACACTCTTCGAACCTTTCTGGCGCGGCTTCACGAGCAGGAACGAATTCTAAATAAATTGCTAAAGCATGTGGGTTAGGAGACAATCGACGATCCCATACCGAACGATCGACTCGAGTGTGCACCACTCGCCTAAGCGGTTCTTCTTCGCGCGGCCGTTAAGAAACAATCACGTTGAATGATGCTTCTTCAAGCTCTTCCTGTTCTACTAGTGCAACTAGAGGATTCGAAGGCGTAGCGACATCATCCGCCATGATTAGTTCTCACCTGCATCAACAAAAACCAAAAAGGTAGTACAAACAATGTGGTACTTACGGGGGTGAGGCCTTTTTATTTAACAAATTAGGGTAGGCGTAAGGTGTGGGAGTGACGGCGAAACTTCATGAAAACTCGATCTAAGGGATTCATCAAACCCTAATTTCGATGGCGAATCTAGAAGTATGTGGAGGTTTTTGTGGTGCAAATTTACTTCCAATTTACTATGTACTACATAGTTAACTAGTGCATGGTAAAATAAATAGGTAAGGAATATAAAGAAAGTAAATAGTACAAGGGAATGTTAATTCAACCATTGAATTAGTCAAGTAAGAATTCAAGGACGTTACTAGTTACTACCGATAAACTATCCTAGTAGTTAGTTACTTGAAGTAATTAGGATGAAGAATTAGGATGTGAAGGTCAACGGACGGAAAGGATAAGGATCAAGTTCAAGAGACCTCATCAAGATATCCAAGATAAAGGAAGGGATGAATCCTCCAATCCCATTAGTCATGAAGATTGTCATCCTATTTGATTGGAGGATGGAATTTTCCTTGTGTCTCATTGGGCCCAATAATTTTCATCCTAAACTCAGTTAGATGGCAATTTATTCTCTATTCTCATTGGCTCCAGAAGGATGAGGAGGCCATTTATTGGAACAAGGGATTGCAAAACTTTCATTGGACAAGGGGAACAAGCTCAAGGAAGGTCATGGAGGCTTACCAAGGGAGAAGGTATTGGGTGTATGAAGGAAGAAAAGAAAGAGGAGGAGGAAGTGTGAGGAAGAATGTTTAGTCCTTATGTGTGAAGAGGTGTTCATGGAAAAGGAGTGTGCAAAAATCAAACAGGGAAGGAAGTTGTGTGTAACAAGTACTTGTAGCAAAGCCTTTGGAATTTTTGTTCAATTAATTGTTCCTCCCAAATCCACTGTTCAATTTGTGTCAAAATTAAATCAGTTTTAGTTTGGAAGGTGTGGAAGGTTTTCCCAAAATTTCAGCATCATCGGAGTTGCTGTAAGGGAGTTACACTTGTTGGAAGTAGAGGGTGTTGTGCTGGAGTCCATGGGAAGATTTCCATGATAAAGCCTCTGGATTCTTAGTTCAATTAATTTTTCCTCCCAAAGCCACCATTGGATTTTTGTCAAAATTAAATCAATTTTAGTTTGGAAGGTGTGGAAGGTTCTCCCAAAATTTCAGCATCATCGGAGTTGCTGTAAGGGAGCTACACTTGTTGGAAGTAGAGGGGGTTGAATTGTCTGTTTTTTTCTTCAATCTAAGCAAAGTGGTTTCTAGTTCAAGTTTAACTCTTGATAAAAAAATTAAAACAAAATTAAAACAAAAACCTTATGAGATTTCATACCATGGCTCCTTAGATTAGCTTTTCAAAAATCCAATGCATGTTAGATTAGGATGTTATGTGTAGATGTTGGACACAAGGCATTAGATCCTTAGTGGATTTCATTACTTACCTTGAACCACCTTATGTGTTAGACTACAACTACATAGTAGTTCCACTTCCAACCAAGTTTTTTGTGAGTGCATATCTTAATGGTGAAGGTGTGCAAAAATTCCTCACAACATCCTAAAGTAATAACAAGGCTAAGAGCAACTACTCTTCATACAAGGGGGAGTGTCTTGCTGTTATATGGGTCATCATACATTTTAGGCCCTATCTTTATGGCACCGAGTTCACTTTGTATATCGACCACTAGCTTATCAAATGGTTGATGACCAACGACAAGCTTAGTGGTAAATTAGTTCATTGGGCACTTATACTTTAGGAGTATGAATTCAAGGTTATTCACCAACCTAGTATTACACATTAAAACACTGATACCATGTTGCGAAGACCCCTCATTACCTTTGAAGATTTCTTAGAAGCCAAGCAAGACTTCAACCAAATTCCAGTAATACATGTATCTTATGCATCTAATTATCTTGCATTACTGCAATGTAATCTAGTTGAGCATCCCATTGTGGATATATGGGAGGACTTGGACATTTTGAAGTTTTTTCAACATGGGGAATACCCTCCTCAAATTACATCAAGTCATTGGGATCGCATACAACAATGGTCCAAACGCTATTCATGGAAGGACAACCACTCCATCCGATGCTTACCACAAGGCGATAGAGTGGTTCCTCCACCACATGAACGACTTGGTCTTATTTAGAAGGTACACTCAGAACTTGGACACTTTGGAGTTAAGTGTACTTATAGCCTTCTCGCTCTTCATTACCATTGGAGAGGTATGTATGCTCAAGTCCAAGATGTCATTGTTAGGTGTGAACAATGTGATAGACTGAGAATTTCCTTCTCCTCTCAACAGTTCACGCTTTTGCCATTCCCTATTCAAGGCATGTTCCATTGTTGGTCATGTGATTTAGCTAAAGAGTTACCACAAACCTCCAAGGGTCATGTCTACATCATGATTATGATTGGGCATTTTTCAAAGTGGGTCGAGCTTGTAGCATTGTCGAACAAGTCATCACATAGCACCAACCAGGCTTTCTTACAACACACTACTAGAAATTTTGTCTTTTGCAACTTGTCTTATGCAACTAAAAAATGTCGCATGCAACTGCACATGTTGCATGCAACTCCAAAATAGTTACATGTGAGATTTTTTAGTTACATAAGACAAGTTACAAAAGACAAAATTTCTAGTAGTGACAAGTCTTAAGTAGGTTTGGGGCTTGTGTTGAATGCCTTATTGATTAAAAATCAGAATTCAAAGGAGAATTCTAAGACCTATTTGATCATGTTCTCATTGACCATCGCCGGACTTCAAGGGATCATCCCCAAGCTAATGGTCTTGCATAAAGGATGGTTTAGACATGTAAGAAAGGACTTCGAAAAATTTGCTTCACTAAGAACAAAGAGGATTAAGACTTGGCCCTACCTTACATTGCCATGGGTTATAGGATGTCCAAACACACCTCTTTGTCCCATTTCTTTCCTTACTTTCTACTTTTTGGAAGACATCCCATTCCACCCTTTTCCATTGCTATTCAAATGGACTAGGTTGTGGACTTGGACTCCCTAGCCACTTGGGCTAGGGTCATTGCAGAAAAGGTTGCTATATTCAAGAGGGTTATGCCCATGGCCATGGCCATGGAAAACTTGTCCATTGCATAACATCGAGACACCTTAAAGTATACACACACACACGAAGTGGCAATTGCAAACCTAAGGTGAAACAATTTGATGTTACTGACTTTGTGTATTTCCAATGGCAACCTAATGATACTCTAAACACTTCTTTCAATCACACTATCTTGAGGATTAAAGCAATCAGGCCTTCAGGTGTGTTAGAGTTGCAAGGAGCTAACGAACACACAATTCAAGATCACTCCAAAAATCGTGTGCCTTGCCACCTACCAAACTTAAATCCTACCATCATCACGTCGATTTAAATTCTTCCACTTACTATCCATGTCAAATATGTCAAAGGACAAACAATGTTAATCATATGCTACTTTGCAATAATTGTAATGGTGGATACCATCTATTCTGCTTCAAGCTAGAGCTCATTCAAATTCCCGCCGGCATTTGGTATTATTTAGGATGTTCTTTTGCAACACTTTGATTTCTATTCAAACCATGCCACGCTTTTCTTGGTTCAGGTCTAGGGGGGTTACATGAAAATTTCATTTCAACCTCCTCTTATGCATTGTATATATATATGTGCATGCATCTTTTTTTGGTTGATTAGTTTCTACCTTTGATTAGTTTTAGTCTTTTTTTAAAAAAGAGTTTACTATGGATTTACACCCTCACAACATCGTAAATCACGACACTACATGTCATGACAGCTATCATGCCCGTATGCATGGCCTCATACATGACAGCCAGTTACGGGCATGCCATTCATGCCTTTTAGGGTTAATGTACGCTCTTAAGGTTAATGTACGTTCGTAGGTTACTATACGTTATTAAGTGTTTTAGGGTTTAGGCTTGTTTAGGGTTTGAGCTTGTTGGCGGCTGTATAAAAGGCCAAGTTTTTCCCTTCTCTTGTTAGTTTTTCTAGAATTCCTTTGTTGAGAAAGTTTCCTCCATAATCAAATTGGATTTCTAGGTGCTTATGACAGCTATTGCACGGCCACCATTTACATACATTATGTTTTCTTTCTTTTATTTGTAATTTAATACATGAGAATTTCATCTCAACCTCATCTTGTGCGTTGTATATATATGTGCGTGCATCTTTTTTTGGTTGATTAGTTTTTACCTTTGACTAGTTTTAGTCTTTTTGTTTAATAGAGTTTACTATGAATTTACACCTTTACGACATCGTATGTCACAACACTACACATCACGACAGTAAGTATTTAATCATAGGCTTAACCTATGTTGTTTAAATTTTATCCACATGGCATAACCTAGTGGCCAATGTTTAAAGGCCAAATGGCATAGTCTAGATGGCCATGTTTAAATGTCACATGATGGCCAATATTTAAATGCCATGTGGTATAACCTAGGTGACCATTGTTTAGATGCCACGTAACTTAACTTGGGTGGCCACTATTTAAATGCCACATGGCATTTGCTTAGTAAAAATGGTGTTTGACCAATCAAAAAATCATTTGATTGTTATATTGACTAAGCAAAAATACTAATCAAAATTATTAATCAAAAATACTAGTCGAAATGACTAGTAAAAAAATACATAGCCTAGTCACAATGGATAGGTTCAAAACAATTTGTCCAAAATGACTAGGAGGTTTTTTTGACACCTACCCAAAATGGGTCTTTTTTGACCAAAATTTATAGTAAAAAAAACTAGAAATTCTAGTAGTGGAGATTGGTTGTTTCGAAGGTAGAGGACAATTCTTTTTTTCACCCATGAGGATTTCTTCCTTAGTTCACTACTGAGTCTTTCGTTGCCAAAATATTTAAAAGTTATTCCCATTAGTAGAGAACCCTTTTTTTTTTACTACATTTCCAACTTACAATTATAGTTGAAAATGACCTTTTCAACTATAATTTTTTTTTCAATTACAATCTATTTTTTTCAATTGTTGACCACAAGAGTAAAAAATGAAATTACAGTCGAAAACAACGACCACGTGTTAGCACCACAATAATAACCACTTTTGACGATTTAAGTTGGGAATGATTCCACTATTACAACTGAAAGTTGTTTTTGACTATAACTTCCCACTAAATGAATTTCATCCATTAATAAATCATGACATCATCAAATTTTGAATTTAAATTTCAATTATGTTCTAACTATGTTTTCAAGTATGTTACAACTATGTTAGGTAAAAAGTCTAGCTAATAGTTTGTTGACATGTGGCCCCAAAATCTAACCAATAATTTGTTGACACATGGCCCTAGTATCTAATATGTAATTTGTTGGCACGTGGCCCACATAAGTTACATATCACCTAAGCTAGGGCTGAACTTAAGCTAGACCCAAACCTAAACTAAGTTTGGACTTAAGCTAAGCCCAAACCTAGGTTAGGTTTGGAATTAAGTTAAGCCTAGACCTAGGCCAAATGCCATTCAATTAATAATTTTTTTTTTTCATTTTAAGTTTAACCTTTAAGGTCAAGCTTTTGTGATTAACTCATCCCAAATGGCTATTAAACATTATAAGTTTTTGTGATTTCCCAACACTTCTAATTCATCTCTATATATACTTTAGAAACTTGTCATGGAAAACAACCAATATGGGATAAACGTTTTAGTTGTAAGCTAGGGTAGAATGACCAATGAACAATCACTTAGTGACTCAAAGCTCAACAAAATCCAAGGATGATCTTATTTGTTTATGGCGTCCAAAGAGAAATCAAAGCATTCCTCTTGGTGCATCTGATGCACAAAAAACCTTCACAAATGGATTAAAAACGAAAAAGTTATGGCTCCCCAAAATGGGGGGGTCCAAAAAAGAAAATGCTATAACACTTGGAAGCCTATTCCTGAACATTCAAAAAAGCTCTAGGGCATTGCTCCGTTGCTTTTATAGTTCAAAACTAATTTGTAGAACGTAAGGTGGCGCTCCCATAGCACTTTAAATTGCTAAAATTGAGCAAGAAATGAGAAAGATATGAGCTTTGAAAGTTGGAGGGGTCTAAAAGAAAAAAATGCATTTTGTATCTTGAAAAAACGTGTTTTGTATTATTTTTCTTCCAAATCTTTCTTCATTACTCCTTTGTCTATGCAAGTCAAAGGTGAATTGTAGAGCTTAATTTAGTGATCCCATAAAGTGTTAAATCACTCAAATTGAAGAAGAGATGAAAAAGATATGAATAAGTGTTTGGTACATGTTGTCAATTAGTGATGGGCAATTCTACCCTAATTGTAACCAATTTACAATGTAACTAGTTGTAACCCAATTGCAAGTTAATCACAATGACCTACTAAAACCTAGCAACCTATTTACTTAACTAGTACCTAACTACTTATCTAGCCTAGTCTACTATGAATTAACCTAACTTACTAACTTATCAATCAACCTAATTGATGTAGGATATGTGGCACTTAGGTCGGGCTAAAGTTAAACAAGGTGGCACCTAGGCTTAAACCATCTAGTACCTATCTAAAACCTAATAAAAGTAGCTTAAGGGTTTAATAGCTACTAACCTATTAACTAACGTAATGTATGTGGCACCTAAGTTGGGCTTAAAATTAAATACGGCGGCATTTAAGCCTAGACCACCGAATACCTATTTAATATTTAACATAGGTAGCCTAGACACTTAATTTAATTAGTAATAATTAGAAAATACCTATTATGTGGGTACTTAGTATGTATTAAATAAGTATCTATTAGGTAATATTTAGTAGGTACTTAAATGTAGGTACTAACTACCTAGCTAGATAGTAACTAATAAGTAGGTACCTAGTAGCTAACTAAACTAAACCTTAACCTTGAACCCTAGTTACTTACTAAGTAAGTATTTAGCTACCTTGTATTATAGATATTTAATAAATAGGTAGGTATATAATTGTTAATATTTAACTTTATTATTATTTTATAATAACTAATAGTAGGTAATAATTTTAATTTTCAAATGTTATTGTAATTAGTTCTAAGCTAGGTTAATTACATTTTACAATTATAATAATTAATAATATTATAATATGATCCTAACTTAGGGAGAATAATTAATAGATAGCCTATTAATTAATTTAGCATACATGGTGCCTAGGTTCTAAATTGATTAGGTTCTAAATTGATTATCTAACCAAATAAACTATTAATTAATTGGTAATTCCTAAATATTAACTATAAATGATCAAGTTCCTAACTTTTAAGTTAATATGTAGATATTAAATCAGCTTTAATTAATCATTGATATTAACTAAATAATTTAACTTGTGAATCATTAATTATCTTTAACTTTATGACTAACTAATTATTAAATAATTAGTATTTATTATTTATTAACCATATATCTTGAATAATAAATAATAAAAATTATTTATTTATTATATTTTAGAAAATAATATGTATTATAGATATAACGAATTTTATTAATTTATTAGTAAATATTCAATCATTTTAAATTAATCGTTAATATTAACTAAAAATTTTAGTTTGAAAAAAATTAGTTTATTATTCATTGGCTAACTAAATATTTACTAATAATAGTCCTTACTTATTAACCATAACTTTCAATTAAGTAGTTAGATCAAATTATTGAGAAATTTCAAAATCAATAAGATATTTTAAAATGATTGAATATGGAATAGTCAAATAATTAATTATCTAAATAATTAGTCAAAATTTCACTTTATCCAACTAATTTTATAAAATAATTATTTATTTCATAATAATTAGGTATTTAATATTTATTAATAGTTAATACACTATTGATAAATCATTCATTTATAAATATCAAATATTAAATATTAAATAATTATTTATAAAGTTATTGACTTGTTAATATATGTGCTAAATAATTTAAAATTAAGTAACAATTATTTCATTTAAAAATTCATTAATATTTATAATTCATGAATAATGATTAATTATTGTATCAATTTATGATTAATTTATGCATTTTTTGCAGGGTTCACTTGTAGTTGTATAGGGTAATTGAAAAATAGTCAAATCAAAGTTGCAACAAAACATTAGTCCCTTGAATTGCATTTCATCCATCCAACATGCATTTATCATCCACTTTTATGTTTTGTGACTCATCTAAATAGTTGAACACAAAACTTAAGAAGTTGACACACTAATTCGAGACGCATGACTATAGGCTATGTCATTTTCCTAATCAATGTTTCAACTATAATTCAATTGTAGACCCCTTAGTTGAGATTTACTTTCAATTGTCAACCAAAAAAAAGGACGATTCAACTTACTTGGGAGCCCCAAATTATTTTTTTAATATTTAAAAATATGTAGTTGAAAATGACATGTAGTCAAAAGTGGCTAGTTGAAAAAGGGTATTCTACTAGTGTCCACCATTCCATCTTTGGATGTACAAACAAAGTGTCATAAATGTAGTAGTTATGTTTTGTATTACATTGAGGGTGAAAGTATATAATAGGTTCCTCTAAACTCTAGCTTTTTTTTCAAGCTTTCATTATTTGTTCCATTTTTTCCAACTTGTTTGATCGACATGATGTTTTCACATCTCATTTCAAACCATTTAAATGATTATTTATTTATAGTTACAAATCCTAAAAAATACAAATTAACTATGCACATATCGTAAATCTAAATGAAATTTTAATCCAATAAAAGCAATTTATTAATGGGGCTTCAAATTCAAAATAACAATGTAAAAATCTTTGCAAATTTGAAAACTACTATTGATTCTTCAAGACATATGGCTTTAGCATGCGCACAGAATCCCTTTATAATTCTACCATAGATCCATGATGTTATATAAACATTGTTAAGTTATGTAACCATGTTTCATTTTTTAGCATTATATTGGCAAGTACTAGCGCTTGGCATGTATGCATCTATTGAATATATTTATTACATTATTCCCCCACAATAGAATTCAGAACCTTTGTATATATTTGACACTGGAATAGAGTTCAAAATTGTTGTGCTAAACTTAGATCATAAATATGTTATATGAAGTACTACAGATGAATTCAAATTGTTATATTAGAAAAAGGTCACAAATATAATCTATATGACATTGCAGTTGAATTCAAAATTGTTATGTTGGCAACAAATCACATATTCCATATGAAATTTCTATTTTATCACTAATGGCTTCAAATTGATTTTAATTTTCATATTCAATTTTTGGTTTATCTATAATGACTTCAAATTTTTAATTATCTTGTAACATATCCCAAATTTAACATAAATATGACCTTGCAAATGAGTTCATAATCATTCTTTTATAGGCAAATCACAATTTTCACATTGCAGATGAGTTCAATATTGTTTTGGTGGACACATATCACAAATTTCACACGCATTACATTGTTGATGACTTCAAATTTGTTCTGGTGGAAAAAGATGACAAATTTCATTTATATGACAATCAAAATGAGTTGAACATATGTACGTGGAAGGAATCCACAAATTTGTATATCCCTTCGATTTTCCCCAACAATAATCCATCTCAAGGTGAACATGAACATCATAAAGAAATATGAATTATCTTATAAATGGATAGTGCACCATGGAATAGATATATATATCATGAACCTATCTTAAACTTGTATGATTGTAGTGTCAATTCATTGTCACCCTGGATTAGAATTCTTATATGTCAATGCTCGATAAACTTGAATATGGACACATTCAATACATCGTTTGTGTGTCTTTAAACTCTTGGATGTCCTTATCTATGACAATTGGCATCTCATCTTTGTCTTCTTCACAAAAAGATGTTGCATCCTTTGTTTCCTCGTCATTTAAAACAATTAAGAATACACCTTTTTTCAAAATCTCTTCTTTGTGCGGTGCTTTGCATTTTTGGCCTTTTTCTCTTTGGAGGCAGGAAGATTGAAATTATCTACAAACTATTCCGTCAATTCTTTGATTACACTTGAATGCCTACATCTTGACAAAGTTGTTTTGCTATTTTCATTATTTCTAACATGCTTATTCACATCACTTTTTTAAGGGTTTTTTAGCAGAATAAAAACTCTTAAGTGTTGGTTTCTTTTGACATCTTTCCTAACTTCATTTTTTCGTTATGTTCCTTATTAATTATATCCACTACACATAGTGAATCAATACTACGAAACAAGATATATTGATTCTAGCTTCTTTTATTAACAATGGCATGTGTTATTGGCGGGATATTTTAAATTCTTGCAAAAAATGGAGTACTTACAATTTTTCTTCACTTGGATGTGTGCCTATGATCTTGGACAAATGATGGCGACCCACATTTTTCTTGATGCCACAACTTGACAGTGACATGGTTGTTTGACTCGCAACATTTTTTATTCATAATTTCTACGTCTCCTCCTTTTTCTAATGTCGATTGCAATGGTGTTTTTGGCTCCCCTTCCTCATTGACTAAAGTACTTTTTTTCTTTTCTATCGTTGTTTTTTCTTTCTATTTGACTAATGTTTCTTGGTTTGCATCATTTTTTAAATTAGAAACTTGTACCCATCGTCATCTAGATCACTTTCGTTTTTTGGCCACTTCTTACATGCGACTTTTACCAATGAATATTGGTCCATATGCTTGTCCCCAAGAGATATTTTGCTTAGTGTAATAAATGGGTCATGTAGTTTCAATTTGTCAATTTAGCTAGCCATAGATTGTCCACTAAAACTTGTCATAAGTGCATGAAATTTGGGTTAAACATCCATATCATTGTGGCATACACTTTATAGTCCTGCATGTTATTTCTCAATGCCTAATATCCCACTTTAACATTGTATTTTGCATCTATCAATTTCATTTGTCTCTTATCCACTATTAAATACAAATGTAAGTTTCTCGGAGTTCTATTAGCCATTCTCATAATTTCAAACCTACACTTGCAATGGTGAAATTTATGTTTCCACCATGTTTTTTTTCATTATATATAATCTTTCAAAATGTCTGTGTTTGTTTTGTAACTATTCAAAGAACTGTTGCAAACAAAACCAACAACTAGAAAAAATAAATTAACCCAAGTTCTAGCCATGCTCCACCAAGATATTTTTACCACTAAGAATAACTTTGAAGCACCTAAAAAAAGGGGAAAAAAAAACCCAAGTTCAAGTTTGGGTCCAAAATTGGACTTGAACTTGAACTTAGGTTTGCCATGTGATGTCGAATTACTTGTGGTGTCAAGAGTAGTTCAAAAGCACTTGCAAAAAAAAAACCAAAATAAATAAATAAATGGGCTCAAACTCAGGGCCAATTTCGAACCCAAGCTTTAACTCGGGTTCATCATGCACCATCAAGCTACTATTGGCACCAAGAGTAGCTCTAAGGCATTTGAAAAAATAAAAATCGAGCTCAAGTTTGAGTCTGATTTCAAACCCGAGCTTGAATTTGGGTTCATCATGCATTGCCGAATCACTCTTAATGCCAAGATTAGCTTTGAAGCACTTTTGGAAAAAAAGAAAACCAAAAACCAAAACAAATATGAAGCTTGAGTTAATATAAAATTTAAAACTAGAATTTGAACTCAAGTTTATCATGTGTTGTTGAACTATTTTCAGCATCGAAAGTACTTCCAAAGAATTTGCAAACAAAAAAAACCAAAAACCAAAACCAAAAAAAAACTCAAGTTCAATTTTAGGTTTGATTTCAAACTTGGGTTCAAGCTTAGGTTTGTCATGCACTATTGAAGTATTTTTGGCGTTGATAGTAGCTTGGCAATAATTGTATCACATTATTAGGAAAGTGTGGTGTAGTTCACTACGCTATTTCACTGTGTAACCATAAAAGTAAATTAAGTTCACTGTAATTTCACTATGCTTACTTTCATTGGTGAAAATGGTTCACTATACGGTGTAAATGTTTACTAAGGGCGAAGTTTGTTTACTAGGTTTGTTTTTTTAACATTATTAAAATAATTGAATGAATTTATTTTTTGGAAATTAAGTTTTATTCAACTAAAAATAATGAATGAAATTGCATGCAACTTGAATTGAATTGAAATTCAATTTAATTTTATTGAGTTCAAATTCACGAATTGAATTGAATTCAAGTTGAATTAAAAATAAATGGGATGTAAATTGGCTTTTTAAAAAATCAAAATTTGCTTGTGACTGTGGTGTTGGAAAAAAAGGCTTTGAAAACACACATATTCAAAAAGACACTTTCCATATCTTTTTATTTGAGAATAGGCTAAACATGTTCCAATTTGGAATTTTTTGTCATCTAAAAGAATGACTTATGAAACCTAAAATTGTTGTCCCTAAACTAGTTTCGACAAATCATATATTATTGCTAGAATTTGGCTAATTCCTCTTGTGATGATAACTGATGTTTGCAAAATGGGAAAATAAAAAACCCTGGGTCACACAATCATTCAAATTCTTAACAAAATTTGAAACCCATGTGTAACGTATTTTGGAAATACATGAATTTAATCGCACATTAGGTACTTAGATTGTTTATCACATTTCAAACCCAAAACTTGT